>Ga0134128_10000137_pt1 | contig 100637 bp, 78 predicted proteins | sample KB31754_FD_96462 | JGI IMG/M metagenome (GOLD analysis project Ga0134128, IMG submission 96462) | Terrestrial soil microbial communities with excess Nitrogen fertilizer from Kellogg Biological Station, Michigan, USA - KB3-175-4 | ecosystem: Environmental > Terrestrial > Soil > Unclassified ... | reverse complement strand
GGCGCGCGCTGCGTGGCCTCGCTGATCGCCAATTACGCATGTTGTGCGCCATGCTTCGCCAGCAGCAGCTCTATCAACCCGACCGTCGTCGGCTGGCCGCGTGACCCGCCATACAGCCCTTTTTGGCTTGACTCAAAGGTGGGGAGTCCGCGCCAATCAACCGTTGCGCCCAAGCGGGACGCGCGGCGGTAGCCGCGCCGGGGCCCGCGCCGATCAACGTCCGCGACATCACACAAGCGGGGGCTCGGAGCTCAACGCCCCGAGCCCCCGCTCGGCATTGCACCTACGTAGTAGTTCCGCTTACTTGACGCTCGGCGCCGAGCAACTCGGCCCGACGATCCGCGTCGTCGGCACACTCAACGGCTGCTGCTGATTCTGCTGCAGCGTCTTATCGAAGCTCGCCAGATCCTGCGAGGTCATCGTCTTCCAATCGTTGAGTGTGGTGTTGAAGTTCTTGCAGTCGGTCAGCCAGGTGTCGATCTGCGCTTGTGTCGGCGCCATATCGAGCCCGACCTGGGCGGCGCTCACCGTCGTGTTGAAGCTGTTGTTGATCATCACGAACGAGAGCATCGCGCCCGGCGCCGGCGCGCCGCCGCGCCCGCCGAATCCGCCGCCGCGTCCGCCGCGTCCCGCCGGACGGCCGCCGAACGTCGCCAGCTTCGTGTCCAGCGCCTTCGCCTGCGTCTCCAGCTCCGGCGTCAACTGCCGCGCCATTAGCGACGCCAGTTCCGCCCGCACTTGCTCGACTTCCTGATTGGCGGCATAGCTTTCCTTCATGCCCTCATAGGCGTCGAGCGTGATCGTTTGCTGCGCGCGCATCGCCGCCGTCAACTGCGGCGTCAGCGGCTCGCGCGGGTCGTTGTTGACCACCAACGTCTGGGTGTACACCTTGCCGTCCACCGTCAGCTTCAAGGTATAGGTCCCCGGCAGCGCCTGCGGACCATGCGGGCCCGCCGTGGCGCTGTGCTCGACCATGTTCATCTGGTTTTCCAAGTCCGTCTGGAATGCCGGCGGATCGTCGTAATGCAAATCCCAATGCGTCCGGTTCGTCCCCACCGCCGTCGGTAGCGCCCGTTCTTCCGGCGTCGCCAGCCAGTAATCGGGATACTCCGCCCCCACCGTCGCCGGCGGCGGCGTGCTCGACATCGTCCGCACCAGCTTGCCCGCCGAGTCGAACACCTGCAGCGTGATCGGGCTCGTCGGCGCCTCCTTCAAGTAGTAATAAAGAATCGCGCCATACGGCGGATTGGGCGCGTGCGGCACCTCCACCGAAGTCGGCTGATCCCAGTTCACGTTGATCCGCGATCGGATGGCGTCGCCCGGCTTGAAGAAATAGGCCGGCGCCGACTCGATCGCCGCATGCTGCGCCGCGATCGCGCGTAGCGGCGTCATGTCGTCCAGAATCCAGAACCCGCGTCCATACGTCCCGACCACCAGGTCGTTCATGTGGTCGTCGGTGTGGTACACGAGATCGCGGATCGAGGTCGCGGGCATGTTCTGCCGCAGCGATTGCCAATCGTCGCCATCGTCAAACGATACGTAGATGGTCGATTCCGTGCCCGCCACCAGCAAGCCCTTCTGCTCGGGGTCGGCGCGCACCACGTTCACCCAGCTTCCCGTCGGCTGGTCGCTCGGCAGCCCGTTGACGATCTTCGTCCACGTCTTGCCGCCGTCATGCGTGCGGTAAATCAGCGGGACGTTGGTGTCCTCGCCCGCTCCACCCGCGGCCGGGCCGCGCCCGCCGCCGACACGGGCCGAGATGTAGGCGGTCTCGGCGTCGTAATGACCGGCGTCAATCGTAGTCAGGCTCATGTTGGCCGGCGCATCGGTGATGTTCGTGACGTTGTTCCAATGTTTGCCGTCCATCGTGTTGTAGATCTGGCCGTTGCTGCTGATGGACCAGAACACGCCCTTCTTGACCGTCGAAATCGAAAAGTCGTTGATCGCCGCTCCACCGCGGCCACCCCGGCCGCCGGCGGCGGCGCCAGGTTGCGGCGGCGGCTCCTGACCGCACGCCAGCTCGGGCTCGCCCTTGGCGGTCGTGAGGTCGGGGCTGGCAATCTGCCAGCTCTGCGCGCCATCGCGCGTTACCAGCAGGCACTGATAACCGACGTACATCGCATGCGGCTCGAAGGCCGTGTCAAAACGCTTCCACGTATCCCGGCTGGCGCGGAACTTCGACGCGTCCACCCCGAAGTTGGGCGCCACGTTGCCCCATTGCGCGGTCGCCATGTTGATCTTGATCATGCCGCTGCCGCCCGCCCCCTGGCCGTAACCCACGCCGTAAAGAATGTTGGGATTGTTCGGATCGGGCGTGATCGTCCCGAACTCCGACGAGGGCAGCGGACTCCAGTCGGTGAAGTTCACCTGCCCGAAGTCGCCCCGGCTGCGCTGCATCACCGCGCCCGTATCCTGCTGCGCCGCCATCACCCAGTAGGGATACTGCGAGTCGGTCGCCACGTGATACACCTGGCCAATCACCAGGCTGTACCACAGGCTCCACGTCTTGCCGTTGTCGAGCGTCACGCTCGCCCCCTGATCGGCGCCGATCAGCATGCGGTGCCCGTTGGTCGGGTCAATCCACATATCGTGGTAATCCTCCCCGCCCGGCGCGCCCTTGAAGACCATGAACGTCTTGCCGCCGTCGCTCGAGCGATACAGCGCCGTCGCCACGGTGTAAACGATGTCGGGATTTTGCGAGTCCACCCACACGCCCGAGCTGTACGCGCCCTGGCCGTTGGCGATGCGTGTGTCGTTGCCCGCCATGTGCTGCCACGTCGCGCCGGCATCGTCGGAACGGAACAGGCCCGATCCGCCCTCGATATCGTTGCCGACCACATAAACGCGCTGGCCGTTGGTGTGCATCGCGATCGCGACGCTAATGCGTCCGCCAAATTCGGGAAGGGTCGTGTTCTGCGTCCAGGTCACGCCGCCGTCGGTCGAGCGGTACAACTGCGCCGGTTTCGAAGGCGCTCCGCCGCCGCGGCCCGCGCCGCCGCCGAAGCCGCCGCCGCCCATGCCCTGCACCGTCGCCATCATGACGCTCGGCATGTCGTAGGCATACTCGAGATCGCGGGTGCCGTTGTAGCCCTCCGGCTTGAGCACGTTCTTCCAGGTCTGTCCGCCGTCGGTCGAGCGGTAAATGCCTTCGTTGGTCGAAGCCAGCACCAGGTTGGCGTCCTTCGAGTCAACCACGATCTTGTTGATTTTGTTTGTCTCCGTGAGACCAATGTGCTGCCACGTCTTGCCCGCGTCGGTGGACTTGTACATGCCGTCGCCGTTGCTGCCGCCCACCGAATCGCCGCTGCCGGCGTAAATAACGTTCGGGTCGGATGGCGCCACCTGAATCGCCCCCCAGCTATTGACGTCGAGACTGTCCGCGATCGGAAGCCATGTCACCCCCGCGCTCGTGGTCTTGAAGATGCCGCCCTGCGGCGTTCCCATATAGAAGACGCCCGGTTGCCCGATCACGCCCGAGACCGAGGCCACCCGCCCACCGTGGAACGGGCCGATGTTCCGCCACTTCAGGCCCGCATACAGGTCGGGATTGATCTGTTGCGCGCCGGCGACTACGGCGAAACCAAAACTGAGAATGAGCAAACACCGGGTGATCCGAGCCATCTGAAACTCCTCCGAAGAAAATGGAAAATTCCGAGCGTATCAACGCGTGATCCAAAGCAACGTCAAACCGCACCAGTATACGCCATGCGGGGCTAAACCACGCTCTCGATGACCTCTGCGACATGGCCGGAGATCTTAACCGGCGCGAAGACTTTGAACACGACACCATCGCGCCCGATCAAAAAAGTGCTCCGCTCCACCCCAACATACTTGCGGCCGAACATCGACTTGTCCCGCAATACGCCGTAGCGTTTGCACACCACCCGTTCGGCGTCGGCCAACAACGGGAACGGTAGTTGTTGATTCTCGGAAAACTTCTTCTGCGCCGATTGCTTGTCCGGCGAAACGCCCACCACCGCCGCGCCCAGCGCGGTCAATTTCTGATATGCGTCGCGAAACTCGCGCGCCTCGATCGTTCAACCAGGCGTACTGGCCTTGGGATAGAAGAACAGCACCAGCACCTTGCCGCGATAGTCGGCAAGATGCCGCACCACCCCGTCCTGGTCCCCAACCCCCAACTCCGGCGCCTTCTTCCCGGTTAAGTCCATCCGTACACTTTAAACGAAAGTCCGCTCGCGCCGCAGGATGGCGATGGCTAATCTCAACTGACTGTAGTCCACATCGGGCAAAAGATCGCGCAGCGGTTTCAGCCGTTCGAACCCGCGCTCGGCAACGGCTTCGCGAATACGCAGCATCGTCGCGGCCTCCACCCAGTGGCTCTGCCAAACCACCTCGCCCTGCTCCACCAGGTCGGCAACCATCGAGATCACTGTGCTCAACTGCCGCTCGCGCACCTTGGCAATCTCCTCAAAGCTCTTGCCTTGCGCCAGCAGCCGCATCGTTTCCCCCGCCGGGCTCAGCGAGGGCGCCGCCTCCTCACTCGGCGCAACCCGTTCGCCGGCTTTAAAGCTCCGCAGGGCTTCCAGAATTGCCGCGCCGTACCGCTCAACCTTCTTGTCTCCCAGCCCGCTAATCGTCCGCAACTGCGCCGGCGTGGTGGGTAGCACCCGGCAGATTTCCCCCAGCGAGCTGTCGTGCAACACGATGTACGCCGGGATCTTTTCCGCCCGCGCCGTCGCCATCCGCCACGCCCGCATATATGCCGCCAACTCCGGGTTGCCGCCCACCGCCGTCGTGCTCGCCGTGCCCGAGCCGCGCTTGCGTGACTTCTTTGCCGCCGGCGCAACCTTCTGCGCGCCCGCCTTCCCCGCCAGCGCCTCGGGTTGGTACCCGCACACGTCGCAAGCCGAGCAGCTCTCCCATTTCGGCCGCTCGCCAAAGTGCAAACAAATCTGCCGGTGCCGGCAGGCGTTGGCTTCCGCGAAGTTCTTAATTTGGTGGTACCGCTGCCACGCCCGCTCCCGTTCATCGTCGTCCTCGGTCCGCTCGATGAAATGCGCCAGTAGGCCGATATCGCGCCGCTGCCACAGCAGCAGGCAATCGGCCGGCTCGCCGTCGCGACCCGCCCGGCCCGCCTCCTGGTAGTACTGCTCGATTGATTTCGGCAGCGACAAATGAATCACCGCCCGCACCGCGGCCTTATTAATGCCCAGCCCAAAGGCGATGGTCCCGACCATGACCCGCGCCGCGTCCGACATCCACGTCTCCTGGTTGCGCCGCCGCGTATCGGCGTCCATCTTGCCGTGGTAGGCCACCGCGCCGATGCCCCGCCCACGCAGCCGGTCCGTCGTCTCCTCGACTCGTGCGATGGTCGGCGCGTAGACGATCACATGCTGATCCCGGTAATGCGCCAGCGCCCGCAGCAGCAGCGTCTCCTGTTCGTCGGCCCCTTGGCAGGCTCGCGCCACGTACCGCAGATTCGGCCGGTGGAAGCTGGCAATGAACTTCGCCGGGTCCCGCAGTTGCAACTGCTGCAAAATGTCGTGCCGCACCCGCTGCGTGGCGCTGGCGGTGAAGGCGGCGATCGGCAAATCGGGAAAATGCTGCCGCAGCGCGCTGAGCTGCCGGTACTCCGGCCGGAACTCGTGCCCCCACTCCGAAATGCAGTGCGCCTCGTCAATCGCAAAGAGAGACAGCGGCGCCCGCTGCAGCCAGCTCACCGTGTCCGCCCGCGCCAGCCGCTCCGGCGAAAGGTAAAGCAGCCGGTACTCCCCGGCCAGCACCCGCCGCTGAATCTGCCTCTGTTCTTCCTGCGACGAAGAGCTATCCAGCCGCGCCGCTGGAATCCCCATCTGCGTAAGCTGCGCCACCTGGTCCTGCATCAGCGCAATCAGCGGCGAGATCACCACCGCCGTCCGCTGCGCCTGCAGTGCCGCCGGCAACTGATAACACAACGACTTCCCGCCACCCGTCGGCATTACGACGCACGCGTCCCGCCCCGCCAGCAGGCTGGTCACGATGTCCTCCTGCATCGGGCGGAAGCCGTCGTAGCCCCAGTAATGCCGCAAGGCGGCGCCGATGGCCGGATCTCGACTCATGTCCCCTCCACCCAGCGGTAGCACTGAAACCAATTGTTCGTTGGTCCAATGGCTGTGAAGTCTCCAGCTTCCTCCCAGGAACTCCTGAACCAATCGCCGGCATAGACCACATACACCGGCCGCGGCGCCGACCGCAGCGAGGCGCGCACGCGATCGGCAAGACGTTGCATGCCGCCGCGATCGAGAAACGGCTCAAAGAAATAGAAGACAGCCGGCACTGTTGGCAGCGCCCACTCCAGCATGTCGGCGTGAACGCAACCGAGACGGTAACGGCCCTCATAAACGCCAAAATTAACCAATGCGGCAGCATGGAGTTCGCGCGAATACTCAACTCCGACAATCTCGCGGAACGAATACTGCGCCGCCAGCATCATGGCTCGCCCCCGCCCCGCGCCCAGATCAATAAAGGTGAACTCACTGAAATCGAAGCCCGGGCGCGAAGCCAGCGTGCCCATCATCGTCGCGAACTGGACCGTGTCAATCGGCTCATGCCGCCGGGCCGCCTCGGGCTCGCCCGCGAGCGCCGCCTTGGCCACCGTCTCGGTGCCGTACTCGAGATCAAAGCCATGCGGCCGCGGCGCGCGCCATCCATGGCGCAGGTGGTACCGTGCCAGCTTCGCGCCCAGCCGCAGCGTCCGCCACGCCCCGCGGTAGGCATACGAGTTCCGCGCCCGCGCCATTAGCGTCGGCTTCAACTCTTCCATAGCCTTCCTATTTGTAACAAAGCCGCCCCGCCGATCCCGGGATGAAACAGCCGCTGCCGGTACTGCGGCGGAAACTCGTTACACCACCGGCGCAACCCGCCCGCCTCCTCCCCGGCCGCCTTCTCGCCCACACCGAAAGCGTCCACATACGGCAGCCGCAGCGCGCACGCCCGCTCGATGATGGCGGCGAACATCATGTGCCCGGGGCTGAAACGGCTGAAGTTCCGGTCGCAGCTCGTCAATACGTAATTGAATCCCTCGCCCAGCTTCAGCCCAAACGCCGCCGCCGCCCGTTCTCCCCCGATTCGCAGCTCCAGCGCCTGCAGCCGGCCGCATCCCGCCATGCGCTCCAGCATGTCGCGCGTGAACCGGCTCCAGCGCTCGCGTTGCGGGGTGACCACCGGGTCGGTCGCATAAAGCTCAGGACCGTTGCAGCGCAATTGAAACTCGATCAAGTCTTTGATCGCCTGCAACCCTTGCAACTCGACCAGTTCCCACCCGCCGGCGGCATGCGCGCGCCGTCGCGATAAGCCCAGCTTTACCTGCAAGCTGCGCGGCCGTTCCGCCAAATACGCATCGAAATTGGCATTCAGGTGCGCCCGCGCCCCGCTGATCGCCGGCGTGGTGATCAGCGGCAGGCTGCCGCCCTCCAACCAGGCCGAACGCGAGAGCGGCAGATTCAGGTACTGCCAGTCGTCGCGCTCGCCCAGCGCCGCGGCGCAGGCGGACCCAAACTGCGTATCCGAGTGCGACCAGCCCTCGCTCAACCCGGCAAAACCAATGCCGAGAGCCCGCAGCATCGCCACTCCCCGCCGCCGCTCCCGGTACAGCGGCAGCCCGCCCACCAAATCGCCGCCCCGCCAAAATGTCAGTACCCGTAATGCTTCCGGCGGTACAAACTCATCCGCCCAGGCCTGCAGGAACTCCGACAACAAAAAGGGATTGTCGGCGCCGCTCCCTGCATTCATCGATTCGAGCGCGCCATCCCACTGCGCGGCAATCGCCGCAAACTCGGCGTGGGTCGTCAGCCAGCGTGCGGTCATGTGCTCGCGCTCCGCACCATCTGTTTAAGCGCCGCCAGAAACTGTGCCGGCATAAACGTAATCCGCTTTCCGTCAATCAGCGTCCGCTCCCCCGCCGCGCTTAACGTATGCCAACCCGCGTTCCACCGCCACTCTGGCCGCGGCTCCCACCGCGCCACCACCTCTTCTGAGAACTCGTCGTGCGTCAGACGCGTAATCCGGTTAATCGCGATCGCCCCGCCATAGCAGCGCCTGCAATCCTGCGCCGGCCGGTACAGCGCCCCCTCATGCCAAAACGGCGTCCCCCCGGGCCGCGCCGAGCTGATATCGCTCTTCACCGGGTTTCCGGCGTGCGCTTGCCACGGCCCCCGCAGCGCCGGAGCATGCCAGAGGTAAAGATCCGATTCCGGATTCTCCCGCCAGTTGTGGACCACCCCGGCTAGCCACCATTCGCCCCCGAACTCGAATACGGTCATGTCCACCCCGGCCACGCCCGCCAGCAAGGTCGCCTCACGCTGCCACCGCTGCGGAAACTCAGTCGCCCGGTACAGTCGCACCTCGCCCAGTTGAAACGTTTCCGGGACCATGAAGTGCTCGCCCTTATCCTCGATCACAAACGGAAATGACACATGCTTGTCGCTCGGCAGTCCGAAGACGCGCCGCGTTGCCGCATCAGACTTATTAAAGGCGCCCGTTACAGCAATGAAGCCGCGCTCGGACCATGCCTCAAAATGCTCGTAAATAATTTCATCACCGCAGGCGAAAGCGTCGGCCCTGAATTCATTGCGGCCGGGGTCCGGCATCCAGCGCACCTCGGGACAAAATTGCGGATCGAGAAACGAGCTAATGGGCGCCTCCACCACGCCAATGTTCCATTGCTCGTGGCGAAACAACCGCTCCGCCCATTCCCCCCAGTCCATGCGGATTTAAGAATACCCCAGCGTCCGGAAACGCACGCCGCGGCCGCTAAAGCGGACAGATACCCCGGGCCCATAGTTGAAAACAAAAGACTTACACTGGCCCCCGGCGTGCTAAATAATCCCTGGGGTAAACCATGAATAGTCTCACGCGAGACATCAAATCCGGCTGGCGTGTTCTTTGGAAGAACCCGGCCCTGAGTCTGATTGCTATCCTCTCGCTCGCCCTCGCCATCGGCGCCAACACCGCCATCTTCACCGTTTACAATGCGGTGCTGCTCCATACCGTCCCGGTCAGCGATCCCTCAACCGTCGTCCAGCTCTTCACCCAGGATAAAGGCGCCAACAATAACCTCGGCGCCGGCGGCAATTTCCTCGGCGTCTCCTACCTCAACTACCTCGACTACGCCAAGGACACCGACGTGTTCTCCGGTCTCTATGCCGTCGGCGGCGTCGCTCCGGCCATGACTTATAAGGACGAAACCGAACAGATCGCCGCCCAGATCGTTACCGGCAACTATTTTCAGGTGCTGGGTGTCCCCGCCGCCATCGGGCGAACTTTCACCGCCCAGGAGACCGCCGCCGACGGCCAGGGCGCCCTCATCGTGTTCAGTCACGAATTTTTCGAGCGCCGGTTTGGCGGGGACCGCTCCCTCATTGGCCAACTGGTCAGCCTCAATCACCACGACTTCATGGTCGCCGGCGTCGCGCCCGCCGGCTTCAACGGCACGGCCACCCTCGGCGGCCCCGAGGCCTGGGTGCCCATGAGCATGCACGACGTGCTGCTTACCGGCCCCTTTAAGGCGTTTTACAACGAACGTCGTCCCCGCGTTTTCAACGCCTTCGGGCGCCTCAAGCCCGGCGTCACCCTGGCCCAGGCCGACGCCGCCGTCCTCGTCACCTCCCACCAGTTGGCCCAGCAGTACCCCGCCGACAACCGCGCCCAGTCGGCGATGGTTCTGCCGCTCTCCCAGACCACCATCGCCCCCGGTCAGCGCCAGCAGTTCGTACTTGCGTTTTCCATGATGCTCGCCGTCGTCGGCCTGGTCTTGTTAATCGCCTGCGCCAATGTCGCTAATTTGTTGCTCGCCCGCGGCATGGCGCGCCAGCGCGAAATCGCCGTGCGCCTTGCCATGGGCGCCACGCGAAATCGTCTCGTGAGACAACTTCTCGCCGAAAGCATTCTCATGGCGCTGATCGCCGGCATGGCCGGCCTGGTGTTGGCGCGCTTCTTCCGCGACCTGCTATGGGCCCACCGCCCCGCCGGCCTCGCCAATTCGACCCTCGACCTATCACTCGACCTGCGCGTCCTGCTGTTCGCGCTGGGCATCTCGCTCCTCACCGGCATCCTCTTCGGCCTCGCCCCCGCGCTGCGCTCCACCCGCCTCGACCTCATCGCCCAGCTTAAGGAGCGCAGCGAGCCCGCCGCCAGCGGCCAGCAGGCCTTCAGCCTGCGCGGCCTTCTGCTGATTGGCGAGGTCACCCTTTCGCTGATTGCCCTGATTGGCGCCGGCCTCTTTCTCACCAGCCTCCGCAACCTGCAAAAAGCCGATCCCGGCTTCGATGCCGCCCATATCGCCTCCCTCCGCTTCGACCTCGGCGCCGCCGGCTTCGATCCCTCCAAGCCCGGTGCTCAGCTCCTCTTCGATCAATTCGAAAAACAAACCCTCGATCGTGTCCGCGCCCTCCCCGGTGTCGCCAGTGCCACCATCGCCAGCGGCACGCCCATGGCTGCCTCCGGCTTTGCCCGCAGCTTCCTGCGCGAGGGCGAAACGCCCAACCCCGGCCGCGCCTCGCAATTTGTCTCGGTTGAGTCCATTACCCCCGGCAACTATTTCGATACCATGCGCATACCGCTGCTCTCGGGACGCGACTTCACTCCCAACGACAGCGAGAATACGCAAAAGGTCATGGTCGTCAACCAGACCATGGCCAAGCAAGTCTGGCCCGGTCAGGACCCGATCGGCAAGCGCCTCCGCTTCACCGGCGACACCGACTACACCCAAGTCGTCGGTATTGCCCGCGACAGCAAATACTTCACACTGTCGGAAAATCCGACTCCATTCGCTTACTTTCCCCTTTCCCAATATCCCCAAACCGCCCTCGGCTTGACCGTACGCACCCTCGGCGCGCCCTCGGGCGTTCTCCAGGAAATGCGCGCCGCCATGCGGGCCCAGGACCGCACCATGCCCGTCACCCAGGTCCAGGTCGCCGACGATCCCATCCAGCAAACGCTTTGGCCGGCGCAGATGGCGGCCTACCTGTTGGCCGCTCTCGCGCTCCTCGCCACCATTCTCGCCGCCGTCGGCATCTACGGCGTCATGTCCTACGCCGTCCGCCAGCGCTCCCGCGAGTTGGGCATTCGCATGGCCATGGGCGCCGCCGCCCGCGACATATTCGCCATGGTCATCCGCAACGGCATGACCCTGGTCGGCGTGGGAATCCTGGCCGGCATCCTCGGCGCGCTCGCCCTCGGCCAGGTCATCTCGACCTTCCTGTTCGGCATGAAGCCCGCCGACCCCGTCACCTTCGCCTCCTACTCGCTCCTATTCGTACTCGTCGCCCTGATCGCCAGCTATTTCCCAGCCCGCCGTGCAACCAGGGTAGACCCGGTAGTCACTCTCCGCCAGGAATGACGCTCTCAAGACACCCACGACGCGCAGCGCCGGCTTGGGGCAATGGGGCCCCAAGCTGGCGTTGCGCGCAAGCGGGACGCGCGGCGTTAGCCGCGCTGGGGCCCGTGCCAATAAACGTCAGCCACGCGCAGCGCCGACTTGGGGCAATGGGGCCCCCAAGCTGGCGTTGCGCGCAAGCGGGACGCGCGGCGATAGCCGCGCTGGGGCCCGCGCCAATAAACACCATCCTGTAACCATTCCATCTCCCCGCGGTATTACCAAATGAAGGGAGTACCATGGTCGCGGAGAGGCTCAGCCCAATAACAATGCTGGTTCCACGCCCCGCCACGTCCGTGCCCGACCTCAACACGGCAACTGACGACGAGATCATGTGCGCCGTCCAGTCCGGCGAGGTCGCAGCGCTGGCCAGCCTCTTCGAGCGCTACCACGTCCAGCTCCTCAGCTTCTTCGTGCGCAGCGGCAGCTCCCGCGCCGTTGCCGAAGACCTCGTCCAGGACGTCTTTGTCCGCATCCTTAAGTACCGCGCCACCTACCGCGCCGGCAGCCGCTTCGTCACCTGGATGTACTACATCGCCCGCAACGCCCGCCTCGACCTCCTCCACAAGCGCCGCGGCGAGGTCGAGTGGGACGACTCCTACACCCCCAGCTTCGAACCCGACGACGCCGCCCAGCAAGCCCAGGAACACCGCCTGCTCGCCCGCGCCATGGACCGGCTGCCCGCCGACAAACGCGAACTGCTCGTCCTCTGCCGCTACCAGGAACTCAAGTATGAGGAAGTCGGCGCCATTCTCGGCTGCGAATCCGGCACCGTGAAAGTGCGCGTCCACCGCGCCCTGCGCGAGCTCCGCGCCCATTTTGAAGAACTATCCCGAGGTGATGCATGAACCCCTGTGAAACTGCCGCACAACTTCTGCCCGATTATTGGAGCGACGCGTTGCAAACTCCCGAGCGCGCCTCCGACCATCTCTGGCTCCGCCGGCATCTCGAGAGCTGCGCCGACTGCTCGTCCCTCGTCGCTTTCTGGCGCCAGATGGCCGCGCTTCCAGAGGTCCCGCGCGACGGCGCCCGTGAGCGCCATCAGCGCGTCCGCTTCGACCAAATGCTGGCGGCCTACCAAGCCGCCCTCGCCTCCTCCCACGCCCCGGCTCGCAACCTCGGGCGCAGGGGCTGGTTGATGAATCCAGTACCGATGATGGCCGCCGCGGCACTCCTGATCGTCGGCCTCGGCGCCGGCTGGTTCCTGCGCGGAAACGCCGCCCCCGCAACCCTCGCCGCGACGTCGGTTGCCTCCAACCAGCAGGCTATCGCCGATCTGCGCCAGCAGGTCCAGGCCAGTACCCAGCTCGCCGTGCTCTCGCTCCTGCGCCAGCAGTCGGCCAGCGACCGCCTGCAAGGCGTGAGCTACAGCACCGCCGTCACCGGCAGCGATCCCAGCGTCACCTCGGCCCTGCTGCACTCGCTCAACTACGACAGCAGCCCCGACGTCCGCCTCGCCGCCCTCGACGCCCTGCAGCGCCAGGCCACCGAACCTGTCGTCCGCCAGGGCCTGCTCGAGGCCTTCCACTTCCAGAAGTCGCCCCTGCTCCAGATCGCGCTGGTCGACAGCTTCGTTGAAACCCACGACGCCGCCGCCCGCGGCCTGCTCCGTCAGGTCTCGACTTCCGGCACTTATAACCCGGAAGTCCGCCAGCGCGCCGCCTGGGGACTCGCCCAACCCATCTGGAACTAGCTATGGCCAAGACCGCTCTCCTGCTCGCGTTCACCGCCGCCTTGGCGCTGGCCGCCTCGGCTCAGGTCACTGAGAAGACCTTCACCCTCGGCGCCTCGCCCCACATCACCGTCGACAACGTCAACGGCCCGATCCACGTCGTCGGCGACGGCGGCGACCAGGTCCGCTTCACCGCCACCGAGTCCAACCCCGACAACGCCACCGACGTCCATCTCAACGTCACCCCGTCAAGCGACGGCCTCGAGCTCTACGTTGACGGACCCTTCCGCCATGACCATCACCACTGGTCCAACGACGAGGACGACCGCGACAACCGCGTCCGATTCAGCTTCGAGTTGCACGTGCCCTCCGGCGCCGCGCTCGACCTCAGCACCGTCAACGACGGCGACATCACTGTCGAGAACATCGCCGGCAACTTCGACGTTGACAACGTCAATGGCCCCATCACTCTCACCGGCATGTCCGGCGCCGGCCGCGCCTACGCCCTCAATCGCCCGCTCAAGGTAACCTTCCGTTCCAACCCGCGCGGCGACTCCTACTTCGGTTCCCTCAACGCCCCTGTCGACCTCTACTTCCAGGCGCCGCTTAACGCCAACCTGAAATACAAGACCTTCAACGGCTCGGTCTATAGCGACTTCGAAGTCACACCGGCCACCAACACCGAGCCGGTTTCCGAATCCCGCCACGGCGGCGCCATCGTGTTCCGGCGCGGTGGATTCACCAACGGACGCATCGGCTCGGGCGGACCCACCATCACCCTCGACGGTTTCAACGGCAATATCTATTTACGCAGCGAAAAGTAACCGGAGCATCTATGAAGAACCTCTTGATCGCCAGCCTTGCCCTCACCTCCGCCCTGGCCCTGACCGCCGGAGCTCAAGTAACGGAACACACCTATACCCTCGGCTCCTCGCCGCGCATTACCGTCGACAACGTCAACGGCCCCATCCGCGTCATCGGTGACGGCGGCAGTCAGGTTCGCTTCACCGCCACCGAATCCAACCCCGACAACGTCGCCGATGTCCATCTGGAAGTCACGCCCTCGAGCGACGGGCTCGAGTTGTACGTTGATGGACCGTTTCGTCATCGCCACGGTTGGTTCGACGACGACCGCTACAACCGGGTAAAATTCAGCTTCGAGCTGCATGTCCCCGCCCACGCCTCGCTCGACGTCAAGACCGTCAACGACGGCGCGGTGCAGCTTGACCGCATGGCCGGCGAGTATCAGGCGCACAACGTGAATGGCGACGTCAATCTCACCAACGAATCCGGCTCTGGCCGCGCCACCACTGTCAACGGCGCCATACACGCGGCCTTCAGCTCCAATCCCGCCCAGGATTCCGATTTCACCACCGTCAACGGCGACGTTAGCGTCTACTTGCAGCCGTCGCTCAACGCCGGCATTAAATACACCACCGTCAACGGCGATGTCTACACCGACTACCAGATGGACCTGCAACGCAGCGGCTCCCAAGCCGGCGAACATATGATCGTCTACAGTCGCCGCCGCTCGTCAGGCGGCCAGATCGGTCAGGGCGGACCGCTGCTCAGCTTCCGCACCGTGAACGGTAGCATTTATATCCATAAGGCCAAGCCGTAACGATTCAGCGGCTACTCGGTTCTTATCCACAGAGGCAATTATGAGCAAAACATTTTCCAACCTGATGATCACCGCGGCAATCAGCGCCGCGCTGGCGCTCGGTGCCGCGGCCCAGGATCACATCGTCGTCCCCTTGAGCCACCCTTCCCAACCCGCCATGCTCAAGGTGGGCTTCGTCAATGGCTCAATCACCGTGCATGCGTATGAAGGCAAGGACATCGTGATTGACACCAGCAACGATGGCTCCAGCAGCCGGAGGCACGAGCGCGAGCGCCAGCCTTCCGAGGACGTCGCAGGCATGCACAAGCTGACCACCGCTCCCGGCATCTCCGCCGAGGAGGACAACAACGTCGTCACCATCCGCAGCTCCATGTTCAACGGCGGAGATGCCAACATCACCGTGCAGGTGCCGGTGCACACCAGCCTCAACCTGCACACCGTGAACGGCGGCAGCATTCAGGTACAGGGCGTTGACGGCGACATCAACGTCGACAACACCAACGGCAGCGTAACGCTCGACCACGTCGCCGGCAGCGTCGTCGCCCATGCCCTCAACGGCCGCGTGATGGCCACCATCACCCGCCTCGACGCCACCAAGCCAAGCTCCTTCAGCTCGCTCAACGGCAACCTCGACATCACCCTGCCCGCCGACGCCAAGGCCAATGTGCGCATGAAGAGCGACAACGGCGACATCTTCGTGGACGACGGATTCAACTTCCAGGTCACGCGCGGCAACGTGGGCGGCACCGACCAGGGCCAGCGCGACAGCAACGGCATGTACAGGGTCAAGATCGATCGCAACATCAGCGGCACGCTCAACGGCGGCGGCCCCGACCTGCGCATCGAGAACTTCAACGGCAACATCTACCTGCGTAAGGCCCACTAAGCGGGTCGCGCGGCAACAGCCGCGCGAGGCCCCGCGCCAATCAATGCCGCCCCGCGCCCGTCAACGCCGCCCCGCGCCCGTCAACGCCGCCCCGCGCCCGTCAATGCCGCCCCGCGCCCATCAACGTAGGTCACAACAATGTGACCAGCCCAATTCCCGCGCCCGCATCAGACTTAATATGCGCGCGGGAATTGTGCTTTGCGCCTCAATCAGTAAGGCTGTTATCCTCTCTTCTGTGTAAGCGGGGCAAGGACGCGGAGAGGACACAGAGTATGAATCGTCGATCAGTATTTATGTTGGCGCTCGTAATTTCCGTTGCCGCCGTTTCGGGTGGCGCGCAGCAGGTCAGCCCCGATCTTTATTCCGGCATGAACTGGCGCCTGCTCGGACCTTTCCGCGCCGGACGCGGCGTCGCCGTCGCCGGCGTTCCCAGCCAACCCAACACGTTCTACTTCGGCGCCGTCGATGGCGGCGTCTGGAAGACGCTCAACAACGGCATCACCTGGGCGCCCATCTTCGACAGCCAGCCGGTCTCCTCCATCGGCGCCATCGCCGTCGCGCCCTCCGATCCCAATGTCATTTACGTCGGCACCGGCGAAGCCGATCCGCGCTCGCAGTCCTCCCTCGGCGACGGCATGTTCAAGTCCACCGATGCCGGCCAAACCTGGTCCCGCATCGGCCTCGAACCCACCCGCCAAATCGGGCGCATCATTGTTGATCCGAAAGACCCCGACCACGTCTTCGTTGCCGCCCTCGGCAATACCTACGCCGCCTCGCCCGACCGCGGCGTCTACCGCTCCACCGACGGCGGCCAAAACTGGAAGAAGGTTCTCTATAAAGATGAAAACGCAGGCGCCGAGGATCTCGCCTTCGATCCCTCCAACCCCCAAACCATCTACGCCACACTATGGGCTACCCGACGCCCGCCCTGGGTCGTCTACCCATCCTCGAATGAGCCGGGCAGCGGCCTCTTCAAGTCCACCGATGGCGGCGACACCTGGACCCAATTGACCTCGGGCCTGCCGTCAGCCACCGGAAAGATCGGCGTCGCCGTCGCCCCCAGCGATCCCAATCGCGTATACGCCATTGTTGACGCCGGCGAAAAAGAGGGCGGCCTCTACCGCTCCGACGACGCTGGCGCGACGTTCAAGCAGATGGACAACGACGGCCGCATCTGGCATCGCGGATGGTACTTCGAAGCGGTCTCCGTCGATCCCAAGGATCCAAATCGCCTCTACGTGATGGACACCTCCACCTACCGCTCCACCGACGGCGGCTCGAACTTCGTCGCCATCAAGGGCGCGCCCGGCGGCGACGACTACCATCAGCTCTGGATCAATCCCAACGACGGCGATCGCATGATTCTCAGCAGCGACCAGGGCGTGATCGTCACCGTCGACGGCGCTCGGAGTTGGAGTTCCTGGAACAACCAGCCCACCGGCCAGTACTACCACGTCACCGCCGACAACCGGAATCCCTTCTGGGTCTACGGCGCCGAGCAGGATAGCGGCGCGCGCGCCATGGCCACCGCCGGCCAGCGCGGCGGACGCCTCACCTATGCCGATTACGGCAACGCCTGCACCGGCGGCGAGAGCGGCGACATTGCCGCCAATCCGCTCGCCGAAGCCGAGCTCTACGGCTCGACCGTCACCAAGTGCAATCAGCTTACCGGCGCCAGCGCCAACATCTCTCCCATGCTCGCCTACCCCGGCGTCGACTTCCGGCATACCTGGACGCTGCCGGTCGCCTTCTCGATGGCCGACAAGCACGCCTTCTACTTCGGCAACCAGTTCCTCTTCAAGACCATTGACGGCGGCAAGAGCTGGCAGAAAATCAGCCCCGACCTCACGCGCGAAAATCCCGGCATCCCGCCCAACCTCGACCCCACCACGGCGCGCGACACCAACTACTCCGAGCGCACCTTCGGGCCGCGCTGGGGCGTGATCTACGCCATCGCGCCCTCGCCGATTCTCGCCGACGAGATTTGGGCCGGCACGGACGACGGCCTGATCCAGCTCACCCGCGACGGTGGCAAGACCTGGACCAACGTGACCCCTCCGGCGCTGACCCCCTGGAGTAAGGTGGTGATGCTCGAGGCTTCGCACTTCGATCCGCAGACCGCCTATGCCGCCATTGATCGTCACCGCCTCAACGACATCGCACCGCACCTCTACCGTACCCGCGACGGCGGCAAGAGCTGGCAGGAGATCGTCTCCGGCCTTCCCTCCGGCGAGTACCTCGAGTCGGTCAAGGAAGACGCCGCGCCCGAGGCCGGCGGCCGCGCCGGACTGCTCTTTGCCGGGACCTCGAAGGGCGTTTACATTTCCTTCGACAGCGGTTCGAATTGGCAATCACTGCGCCTCAACATGCCGCCGGTCGAGATTCGCGACTTCGTCATCAAGAACAACACCATGGTCATCGCCACCTTCGGACGCGCCTTCTGGGCGCTCGACAATATCGGCCCGCTGCGGCAAATGACCGGCACCATGAGCTCGGCCGACGCTGTGCTTTTCAAGCCCGCCACCGCCGAGCGCGCCGCCGGAGGCGGACGCGGCTTCGGCCGCGCCAATGGCCTCGCCGCCGCAACTGATATGGATCCGATTGAAGTTGCCTCTGGCGACCCGCCGCCCACCGGCGCGATCATTGACTACTATCTGAAATCCAACTCGGGCCCGGTATCGCTCGACATCCTCGACGCCTCCGGCAAATCCGTCCGCCACTACTCCAGCACAGAGCGTGTTCGCCGCCAGGATCCAAACACGATGGACACGCCCGCCGTCTGGGCGGCGGTGCCGCCCGTGCTCAGCGCCGAGCCCGGCTTCCATCGCTGGAGCTGGGACATGCGCGACGTCCCGGCGGGCGTTGCCGCCGCTCCGGCCGGTCGCGGCGCCGGTGGAGGCCGCGGCGGCGCCGCCGCCGGTCACGCCGCAGTCCCCGGAAACTATACCGTCAGGCTCACCGCCGGCGGCCACAACTACACCCAACCGCTCGTCCTCAGGATGGCGCCCGGCACGACCTTCTCCCAGGCGGCGTTCGACGCCCAGATTCATTTGGCCGACCAAGTGACCGCGCTACAGGCGCGCGTTGCCGCCGCGCGCCGCGAAGTGGGCCAGCTCCGCTCCCAGCTTGCCAACCTGCATACAACCGCCGCCGAAGCGCTTGACCAAAAGGCGCACGACATCGAGGGCTATGCCTCCGAGCCGCCCAATCCCGACGCTTCGAATGAAGGCGACGCCGTGCCCGCACCCGAGAGCCTGACCGGTTTGAGTGGCATCCTCGGCGGCATCTCAGGCGCCGCGCAACAAGGCACCGACGCCCCCGACGCAACCGCGCTCGCCGGCTTCACCAGGGCCCAGGCGATGGTCAACGCCGAGCTGGCCAAGTGGGCCGCCCTCCGCGCCCAAATCGAGGCGGTGCTCAAGCCCTAGTATTAATTTGGTTGGGAAAGTTGGTAGCGCCAGTGGGATTTGAACCCACGATCTTCGCCTTGAGAGGGCGACGTCCTAACCGCTAGACGATGGCGCCACAACCAACCTCTACGATAACATTTTCTTCAATTGCAGCCGCCCCGGCCGGCACTCGGGCGCCCACCCGGGTTCCAAGCTGGGACGAACTTTGAGTTCAGCAGCATCCGTACCGGTTTGATCATCGAGCTGATCGAGTCGGTCATCAGTCCAAAGTCGAGGTGCGCCACGTCGTCGTCGGCGCGGTGGTACATCGGTTGCAGGCCGAAGCTCGACACCGTCTGCGCAACGACGCCCGCAATCGCCAACTGCAAGTTGTCCGAGCGGCAAAAAAAGTGCTCCGCCGGGTGCGGATCGCCCACCAGCTTCGCGCCCTCGCGCGCCATCTCCGGCCCCAGATTCGAGCGCTGCCATCCCGTAAGCCAGAGCGTGTGGGCCGGAACCGCCGCGTCCGGCCACCCGATCATCTCGAACTCCAAATTGGCAAAGATCCGGTCGAGGGGAACCGGCGGGTGCGCAACAAAATATTTCGCGCCCGCGCCCCCCGTCTCCTCGCTGCCGAAAAAAGCGAAATACACGCTGCGCTTCGGCCGCTCGCCCAGCGACAGCATCCGCGCCAGCTCCAGCACCGCCGTACAGCCCGAAGCATCGTCATCGGCGCCGTTGAAGATCGCATCGCCCTGGTACGCGCGTTTCGGATTGATCCCAAGATGGTCGAGGTGCGCGGTCAACAGCAACACCGGCGCGCCGGCATCGCGGCCTGGCAGCAACCCGACCACGTTGGCCGTCGTGCCGAGTCGGGGCGCGGTGGCGGGCGGCGCGGGTGCGATTTCAATGTAGGAGCCATCCGCGGCGCCGGGCTTAACACCATAGGCCTGGAGCTGGCTGGCGATGTAGGTGGCGGCGATCAGTTCATCACGGGTGCCGCTTCCCCTCCCCTGCAAGGCGTCGCTGGCGAGGAAGTTCTCGTGGCTCTCAATGCATTGGCGGCAGGCCGCGTTGGGATTCAGCGCGGGAGCGGCGGGCGACTGCGCCAATGCCGGCAAAGCAGCCAGCGCTACGGCAACGGCAACAACTGGTGGAAATCGGAGCATCCGCCCACTCTAGCAGAGCTGGGCGGCTCGGTTTATACTCGCGGCATGGCATCTGCATCTCCGGCGCGCGCGGCGGCGCCCGCCGCCACCCACGCAGAACAGCTTCCGCGCTGGCATCCCGCCACGCGCGTGGCCTTTCGATTTTGCGTTCTCTACTTCGGCCTCTACATCTTCCTCACCCAGATGTTGACCTCGCTGCTGCTCGCGACCACCAACGACGCCGGCGCGTTCGAGGTGGACATGACCGCGCCGGTAAAGGCGATCGTCGCCTGGGTCGCGGCGCACGTCTTCCGCATCGCGCACCCCTTGGTCATGCGTGAAACCGGCAGCGGCGACCGGCAGTACGACTGGATACTAGTGGCCATCATGCTCTTCCTGGCCGTGGCCGGAACCATAGTCTGGTCGGTGCTGGATCGGCGGCGGCTGAGTTACCCGACGCTCCATAAATGGTTTCGGCTGGTCGCCCGCTTCGCGCTCGGCGCCACCCTCCTGACCTACGGCGCGGCCAAGATTATTCCGCTGCAAATGCCATTCCCCGACTTGAGCCGCCTGGTTGAACCATACGGGAACCTCTCGCCGATGGGCGTGCTCTGGGCCGCGATCGGCGCCGCGCCCGCGTACGAGATCTTCGCCGGCTGTGCCGAGTTCCTCGGCGGCATGCTGGTGTTCCTGCCCCGCACGGCCACGCTGGGCGCCCTGATTTGCCTGGCTGACGGCGTGCAGATCTTCATGTTGAACATGACCTACGACGTGCCGGTCAAGCTCCTCGCCTTCCACATCATTCCCTTGTCGCTGTTTATAATCGCTCCCGACGCCAAGCGGCTGGCTAACGTTCTGCTGTTCAATCGCCCCGCGCCGGTCTCAACGGAACAACCTCTGTTCCGTAGCGCCCGCAACAACCGGCTGGCGCTCGCCGGCCAGGTCGCGGCCGGCGTCTTCCTCATCACCGCCAACCTGTACGGTTCGGTTTCCAACTACAACACGTTCGGACCAGGCCGCCCGCACTCCCCGCTCTATGGCATTTGGACGGTCGAGAGTTTCACCAGCGACGGCATCGTGCATCCGCCGCTCCTGACCGACACCACGCGCTGGCGCCGCCTGATCTTCGACCACCCCGGCAGCATGATCCTGCAGGGCATGGATGAAGTCGGCCACCTATATTCCGCCAGCATCAACATGCGCGCGCACGACTTCGAACTGACTCGCGCCGACAATAAAAACTCGAAAGCGGATTTCAACTTCACCCAGCTACCCGGTAACGTGATGCTACTCGAGGGCAGCTTCGACGGCCATCACATCGTCGCCAGACTGAGGCAGGTCGATCGCTCGAAAATGAACCTGGTCAATCGCGGCTTCCACTGGATCCAGGACGTACCTTATAACCGCTAACGCAGCGCCTGGTTGGGATCGAGCGATGCGGCGCGCCGGGCGGGAATAGCGCAGGCCAACAGGCAAGCCGCCAGCAGCACCGCCGCCGCCCACGCCAGCGTCGCCGGATCGGTCGGCGCAGTGTGATAGAGCTGGCTCGCGAGCACGTGCCCCGTCAAGACCGCTGCCACGGTTCCCAATGCGATGCCGCCGGCGGCCAGGCGTAAGCCGTGGCCGAGCACCAACCCGACCACAGCGCGCCGCGACGCGCCCAGCGCCATGCGCACCCCGATCTCCCGGTTGCGCGCCGCCACCTGGTACGCCATGACTCCGTAAATACCGGCCACCGCCAACAGCAGTGCCAGTCCGGCGAATCCGCTCATCAGCCATTCCTGAAAGGCTTGCCCGCCTACCGCCTCATCGGCCACTTGCTCCATGGTGCGGACGTTGTAGACCGGTAACGACGGGTCCAGCGCCGCCAGGCTGCTGCGCAGCGCGCTCACCGCCGCCGCCCGCGGCAGCGCGGTGCGCACGGCCAGGTGCATGACCGACAGTCCGGTTGCGGGATAATACGCCTGCGGATACACCGCTCCATCGCCCAGGCCCTGGATCGCAACGTTCGCGGCCACGGCCTTGATGGTGAGCCACGGACTGGTCTGGTCACCTCTCTGGAACTGCTGCCCAATGGCACTCTTGCCGGCAAAGTAGTGGTCGGCAAATGCCTGGTTGACAATCACGTTCAAGCCGGCCAGGTGGCTCAAGTCGGCGGGAGCTTGACTGAGCCGGTCGTAGTTGAACCAAGCCCTCTGATCGGCGGCGTCAAACGCGGCGCCCCCGGTGAGCGGAATGCCCATGGTCGCAAAGTAGTCGTTCGAAACCTCGGTAGCCTCCACCAGGCTGCGATCCCGCGCCGAATGACCCTTCAAGGTGATGTAGCCATTTCTGCCGCCCTCGATGGGTAATTCGCTGCTGTCAGAGACACTGAGGATGCCGGGCACCCCGCTCAGGCGGTCAAGCAGGGCTTGGTTGAACCGCTGCTGCTGCTCGTCGGTCGCGTACTGCTTGTCGGGCAGGGTCACGGATGCGGTCAGCAACTGGTTCGGGTTGACGCCGATGGAGCTCGAGCGCATGCGGATAAAGCTCTGGATAAAAAGTCCGGCGGCTGCGACCAGCAACAGCGAGAGGGCGATTTCGGCCATGATCAGGGCATCACCCAGCCAGCGGCGCCTGCGCCCCGCGCCGGCTGTTGCTCCCGCTCCGGCCAGCTCGGCGTTCAGGCGAGGGCGCGCCAGTTGCAGCGCCGGCGCCAATCCGAAAAGAATTCCGGCGAGCAATGCCAACCCGATCGTGAACGCCAGCACCGGAGCATTGATGGTAATGGCGTTATATTGCGGCAGCGTGAACGCTTTCATTCCGACCACCGCGTGGACGCCAAACCAGGCGATGCCTGTGCCTAGCGCCGCCCCGACCAGCGCCAGCATGACCGACTCGGTCAGCAACTGGCGCACAATCTGCCCCGGCTGCGCGCCCAGCGCCATGCGGATGGCCATCTCCTTTTGCCGGCCCAGGGCGCGCGCCAGCAACAGGTTGGCGATGTTGGCGCAGGCGATCAGCAACACCATGCCCACAACGCCAGCCAGCGTCAGAAGCGAACTGCGTTGCGGCGCGCGCAATAAGCGATCACGCAGCAGGAACAGGCGGGCGCCGATGTCGGGGTTGTCGTGCTCCTTCGCCAGGCGTCCGGCGATGGCGCTGATCTCGGCTTGCGCGGCGGCCAGCGTGACACCCGGCTTCATGCGCCCGATGCCGCTGTATTGATGCTGGCCGCGCGGCCCCAGTGCCTTGGAGGACATGTCTTGCGCCGTCCAAATCATGGTCTGCGGCTGCAGCCGGAAGCTGGCGGGCGCGACGCCAATGACGGTGTACGACTCGCCATCCAATTCGATCGAATGGCCGACAGCGGCGGGGTCGCCGCCCAGATGGCTCTCCCAAAAGTTGTGGCTGACGACGGCAACGTGATTCTTGCCGGCCTGGTCCTCACCGGTCTGGAAAGCGCGCCCGAGTTCCGGCTTGACGCCCAGCAAACTGAAAAAATTTGCTTGCGCAGGCACCACCATAACCCGTTCGGGGGCGCCCGCCTTGCCGCCATAGTTCATGTCACGCGGGTAGTTGTACAACGTCATGGCGGCGAACTCGTGGCTTTGCGCCTGCCAGTCGAGATAGTCAGGACCGGTGAGCGGGAAACTGCCAGGCGCGGACTCGGTTTCATACAACTGCACGAGCTGCTGCGGCTGGGCCAGCGGAAGGGGCGCGAGCATGATGGCGTCCACGAGGCTAAATATGGCGGTGTTGGCGCCGATACCCAAGGCAAGGACGACTACGGCCAGAGCGGTAAAGCCGGGCGTCCGCCGCATCATGCGCCAGCCAAACTGGACATTTTGGAGAAGTGCCATAGCTACATATACTTCCTACGTCGCAAATGGTTAGCGGGAAAGTATATTCGTGTTTTATTCGTGTACAATCGGGGCATGAACGGCCGGAAGATCATCCACGTGGACATGGATGCGTTCTACGCCTCGGTGGAGCAGCGCGACGACCCCGGGCTGCGCGGGCGTCCGGTGGTGGTGGCCTGGAAAGGCGCGCGGTCGGTGGTGTGCGCGGCGTCGTATGAAGCACGGCGGTTCGGCGTGCGTTCGGCCATGCCGGCGCTGAGGGCGGAGCGGTTATGTCCGGAGGCGGTGTTCATTCCGCCGGATTTCGCGCGTTACCAAGCCGCGTCCCGCCAGATGCGGGAAATTCTGCGCCGGCACACGGATTTAGTCGAGCCCCTTTCACTCGACGAAGCTTACCTCGATGTCACCGAGAACAAATGCGGGCTCCCGACGGCAACGCGGGTGGCAAAGCTTATACGCGAACAGATCCGCGAGGAACTGGCGCTCACAGCTTCAGCGGGCGTGGCGCCGAATAAGTTTTTGGCGAAAATCGCCTCCGACTGGCGCAAACCCGACGGATTGTTCGTGGTGCAGCCGGCCGAGGTCGACGATTTCCTAGCACCGCTGCCGATAGGACGGCTGCCGGGCGTGGGCGAGGTGACGGAAGCCCGGCTGGGCGAGTTGGGGATCACGCGGGTGGGCGACGTGCGTCTCTGGACAGTCGAGAACCTGGAGGCGCGGCTGGGGCGGTATGGCGCGCGGCTGTGGCAGCTCGCCCATGGGATCGACCACTCGCCGGTGGTGCCGAATCGCCCAACGAAATCCATCTCAGCCGAGACCACATTTGAGGAGGACGTACCGCTGGCCGCGACCGGCGAGCCGATCGCCGAGCTTGCCGAGCGGGTTTGGAACGCGGCGCGGCGGGATGGACGGGCGGCACGCACAGTGGTGCTGAAATTGAAGACCCGCGAGTTCGCCAACCTGACCCGCAGTCAAACGTTGCCGGCGCCGCTGGCCTCAAGCACGGAACTGGCCGCGAGGGCGCTGGCTCTGCGGGACCGGGTATTGCTCGGAAGCGAGCAGCGCTTCCGGCTGGTGGGAGTCGGAATTTCGTCCATGCTCGACAAATGCGAAAGCTCGCCTTCGGGTGTTTGACGTATTATAACTAGATCATGGTGCGACTTAAATATACCTTCACCCTGGCCGCCGCGCTGGCCGTGGCCGCGGCACCGCTTGCTGCCCAAGCTCGTGGCGGACGCGGCGCCGCCGCTCCCGCCGGTCCGGTCGGCGATTTCTTCCAGTACAATCCCAACGCCAAGGAAGCGGCGGAAATTCCCACCGGACCGCCGGTCGTTACTCAACACCAGATCACCCTTCATGGCCAGACGCTGACCTATACAGCTCGAGTGGGAATGATGCCCATCCACAATGCGACCACGGGGGTGGTCGAGGGCTACCTGAATTACACCTATTACAGTAAGGACGGGGTGAGCGACATGGCCACCCGTCCGGTCACGTACTGCTTCAACGGCGGCCCCGGCTCGGGCACCATTTGGCTGCACATGGGGGCGTTCGGTCCCAAGAAAATCAAGCTCGAACCGAATGGCATGTCGGTCCCGCCCTACACTTACGAGGACAACCCCAACACTCTGCTCGACCAGACCGACCTGGTCTTCATTGACGCCATGGGAACCGGGTGGTCGCGGCCGACCAAGCCCGAGTATGGCGCCGATTTCTGGGGCGTCGAGAACGACATAGCGGCTTTCGGCGAGTTCATCCGCAGCTTCACCAACCAGTACGATCGCTGGGCCTCGCCGCGCTTCCTTGCCGGCGAGAGCTACGGCACGACGCGCGCCGCCGGCCTTTCGGGCTATCTCACGGACCACGACATGCCGGTGGCCGGAGTGTTCCTGCTCTCGACCATCATCAACAGCGAGAGCCGCGCCGGCGACCTGGCCTATGTCAATGCCCTGCCGACGCAGGCAATGACCGCCTGGTACTACCACAAGGTTGCGCCCGATTTGCAGAAGCTGAGCGCGGCCGATATGTCGAAGGCGGCACTCGAATTCGCCGGCCACGAGTACATGCAGGCGCTCTACGACGGCGCGCGCATGAGCCCCGAGCAGCGCGCCAAGGTGGTGAACGACATGCACCGTTTCATCGGCCTGCCGGCCGATTACATTTCGCAGAACGACCTGCGCATCAACCTCGGGCAGTTCTCGACCGAACTGCTGCGCTCGCAGCACGAGATGACGTCCCGTCTTGATAGCCGGTTTCCGGGTTATTTGCCCAACGGCGGCGCCGAAGCAACGCCATTTGATTTCAGCGACGCCAACATCGAGAATTCGTTTCTCACCGCCTACGAGCAGTACATGCGGCACGAGCTGAACTACAAGAACCCCGACATCTATTACGTACTGGGCGGCGGCATTGGGCGCTGGTCGGGCAGCTACGACACCGTCACGAATCTGGAAGACGCGTTCGCCCGCAACCCGCGGATGAAGTTGATGGTGGCCATGGGCTACTACGATTTCGCGACCGTCTACGGCGCGGTGGAGTGGACGCTGGCGCAGATGAAAGTGTCGCCCCAGGTGCGCGAGCACAATATTATGACGGGACATTACGAGTCGGGCCACATGGTCTACATCGACGCCGCGGCGATGGACAAGATGCGCGCCGACATGCGGCGGTTTTACGACGGCGCGATGAACGCGAAGTAATATAGTTCCATCGAATTGGAGAACCGACCACCGCCGCCGGAAGACGCCGACGCTACGCCCCTGCCTTGGCTGCGGCGGCTGGCGCGCTACGCCCAACCGAACCAGCTTTACTTCGTTCTCGCCATCGTCATTGGAATCGTGGCCGGGCTGGCGGTGGTGCTTTTTCGCTGGACGATCGATGAACTGGACCTTCGCCTGCTGACGGCAACGCCGTCGCGGCTTCGCATCGTACTGGCGCCGACGCTGACCGGCGTGGTGATCGGCGTGCTGGCGGTGCGCGTCTTCCCGCGGGCGCGCGGCAGCGGGGTCAACCAGACGAAGGCCGCGCTCTACATTTACGACGGATTCATAGCGCTGCGCACGGTGGTGGGGAAGTTCATTACCTCGGCGCTCGCGATTGGCAGCGGCCAGTCGCTCGGCCCGGAGGATCCGTCGCTGCAAGTGGGCGCGGGGCTGGCTTCGTTCATCGGCCGCCACTTAAAGCTGTCGCGCGCCCGGCAGCGCCTGCTCGCGCCGCTGGGCGCGGCCGCGGGCTTGGCGGCGGCGTTCAATGCACCGATCGCCGCCGTGCTGTTCGTCATTGAGGAAGTCATCGGGCGCTGGAGTTCGGGCGTGATTGGCGCGGTGGTGCTGGCGGCGGTCTCGAGCACGGTGGTGGCGCGGTGGTTTTTTGGGGATCATCCGTTATTCACATCCCCGCCCTTCGAGCTGCGGCACACTTCCGAGTTGCTGGCGTACGCGGCGCTGGGGGTGGCCGGCGGCGTGGGCTCTTTGTTCTTCGTCAAATTGGTGGCCTGGCTGCGGCCGCGCCTCTTGGCACTGTCGCGCACGCAGCAGTGCTTTTTGCCTGCCGGAGCCGGTCTCGTGGTGGGCGTGATCGGCATTTGGTATCCCCAAATAATGGGTGCGGGCTACGGGGCGATCAACCACGCCATGGCGGGTAATTTCCTGCTGCGCACGGTACTGCTGCTGGCATTGCTCAAGATTGTGGCGACGGCAGTGTCGTTCACGAGCGGCGCTCCCGGCGGCATGTTCGCGCCGACGCTGTTCATCGGCGCCATGCTGGGAGCCTCGGTGAATGGGATTGAGCGGCTGCTTCTGCCTCATTACGCAGCCAGCGTCGGCGTCTATGCGCTGGTGGGGATGGGTACGGCCTTTGCCGCCATTCTGCGCTGCCCGATGACTTCGGTGTTCATGGTGGTCGAGGTGTCGGGCAGTTACGACATTGTGCTGCCGCTGCTCATATCGAATACGATCGCCTATTTCATTTCGCGCACCTGGCAGCCAGTGCCGATCTTCGATCTGCTGACGCAACAGGACGGCCTCACACTGCCTTCGATGGAAGAGCGGCGCGAAGAGCAGGTGCTGCACGTTGAGGACGCCATGCGCCCCTCGGCACCGGGCGTGGTCGTGGTCGGAGAGGGCGCGATCATCGAGGAGGCGCGCGGAATCGCCGCCGCGAGCGAGGCCAAGCTGCTGTTGGTCAAGGGTGAAAACGGGACCTGGTACGGGGTCACTCCTGAAAGGCTCGAGAAGTTGGCGGAGTCACACCCGGCGAGCACCGCGCTGCCGTCGCTGCTCCTGCAGGAACGGCCGCTGCAGCCGCTTTATCCGGACCAGCCGTTGGAGGCGTTTCTGCGCCAAGCCGGCGATGAACCCTTACTCCCAGTAATACACCGCGCGCATGGCGGGCTGCTGGGGGTGCTGGCACTCACGGACGCGCTCGCGGCCTACCGAAGAGCCACGTAACTTGACGCTTGCATTTCGAGTAAGTTGTGCTCTAATCCCCCCATGAGCAACGTCAACCGCTTACAGCCGCTGAGTTTGTTAATCATGCGCGTGGCCACCGGAGCCATTGTTCTTGACCACGGCATACGCAAATTCCAGTTCCCGGGTTTCGCCGGATATCTTCAGTTTCAGCACATGCCGGCGTGGCTCAACTCGGTCGCGGCGGGATTCGAGATCGTCGTGGGCGCGCTTCTGATCGTGGGTTTGCTCACCAAGTGGGCGGCCATCGGAACCGCGCTTTACATGGTAGCCGCAGCCGTTTTAGCGCATCCCATCGGGCATTTGTTCCAGGAGCCGGCCATGCTCTTTGCCTTGGCGGCCGGGCTGCTGGCGTTTGGCCCGGGCATGGCGGCGCTTGACGGCATGATTGGCAAGACGGCGTAGAGCCGTTCCTGCACCAGCGATAGGATGCGCGCTCTCCTCCGTGGATTGACCCGGGCCCCAGCGCGGCGGCCGCCGCGCGCCCCGCGTCTCATTCTTTAAAAGACAACCCTATGTTGCACATTGATACGGGCAATACCGCGTTCATGATCCTTTGCACCAGCCTGGTCATGCTCATGACCCCTGGTCTCGCATTCTTTTATGGCGGATTGGTCGGCCGCAAGAACGTGCTGGCGATCATGATGCAAAGTTTCGTTTCCATGGGTTGGACGACGGTGATTTGGTATTGCTATGGCTATTCACTGTGCTTCAGCGGCGACTGGCACGGCGTGATTGGGAATTTTCACAATGCGTTTTTGCGCGGCGTATCGCTCGCTTCGCCCTCGCCGAACGACACCATCCCGCTGATGGTGTTCATCGCCTACCAGATGATGTTCGCGATCATCACGCCGGCGCTGATTTCGGGGGCCTTCACGAACCGGGTGACGTTCAAGGCGTACATGCTTTTCCTAACCGGTTGGCTCACTTTGGTCTACTTCCCCTTCGTGCACATGATCTGGGGCGGAGGTTTTCTGGCGCAGTGGGGCGTGCGCGACTTCGCGGGCGGAATTGTCGTCCATAACATAGCCGGGATTGCGGCGCTCGCCTCGGTGTTGTACGTCGGCAAGCGGCGGGTGCTCGATCGCGGGCCGCACAGCATTCCCTTGGTCGCGCTGGGCACCGGCCTGCTCTGGTTCGGATGGTACGGTTTCAACGCGGGCAGCGAGATGCGGGTTGACACGGTGACCGCGAGCGCCTTTCTCAACACCGATATTGCCGCGTCCTTCGCCGCCATCGCCTGGCTGCTGATTGCCTGGCGGCGGGAGAAGAAGCCGAAGTTTCTGGGCTTGCTCACCGGCGCCGTGGCCGGCTTGGCCACGATTACCCCCGCCGCCGGCTACGTTTCGCCGACGACGGCGATGATCATTGGCCTGGCCGCCGGGCTCGTTTGTTACTGTGCGGTCGAACTCAAGAACCGCTGGCATTGGGACGACGCGCTGGACGTGTGGGGCGTGCATGGCGTGGGCGGCTTTTTGGGCATCGTGCTGCTCGGCGTGTTTGCCGACCAGAGTTACAACGCGGCCGGCCCCAACGGTCTGCTGCACGGCGACCCAGGCTTTTTCGGCAAGCAACTGGCGGCGGTGCTCTTCAGCAGCGTGTGGGCGTTCGTATTCACCTACGGCATGCTCTCGATCATCGACCGGTTTACCACGGTCAAGGTGGATGAGGCCTGCGAAAGCGCGGGCCTCGATCGCTCGCTGCACGGCGAGCAAGCCTATGAAGACGCGCTGGCATGACCAACGCATGCATGAAGATACTGGCGCTGGCGTTGCTGGGCTGCGGCTCGCTCGGCGCGCAGGGCGTCTGTCCGGCGCAACCCTTATCGGCCTTTCCGGTGGGCACGATGCCCGACAATCAGCGTTTTTGCTGGTTTAGCGCCAACGTCGTCACGCCGGGCGCGATCGCGGGCACGCTGGTCCTGGCGGGGGCCAGCACGGCTTGGGATTCGCCGTCGGAGTGGGGCAAAACGTGGCGCGGTTATAGGCAGCGCGCCGCGGCCTACTTCGCGCAAACCACGGTGAAGACAGCCGGCCTCTCCGCGACTTCATTTGCATTGCGTGAAGACCCCCGCCTGCCGGCCGAGGATTTTTCGACCCCGGCATGGGACCGGCTCGCGCGCGCGCTGGAGAGTCCCTGGATCGTACGCGACGGCACCTCCGTGCGCCCGCGTTTCGGCTACGTCGCCGCGTCGTTCAGCGCCGGGTTTGTGGGCTACGCTCTTTATCCAGCCAGTCAGCGAAAGCTGGGACAATCCTTGTTGCGCAGCGGCGCCGCCATGGCGGGCTATGAGTCCCTGAACGCGGCCGCCGCCCTGAAGCCCGAACTGCACGCCCTCTGGCACCGCCTCGAGCACGTTTTTTAGCGGCATTGACGGGCGCGGGGCCCCGCGCGGCTGCCGCCGCACAACCCCCGCGTTTGGGCTTTCAGGATGGCTTCAGGTTGAGGCCGCAAGGGTTGAGTTATGAAAATTTCCGTTGCGGGTTGGACGGTGGCGGCGGCGCGGGTGCTGGTCTTCGAAGTTCAGTAGAGGACGAGATGATTGAGGCGGGCCCGGGCGCGACTACCGCCGCGCGCCGCTTAGGCGCCGCACCACGCCCGATCGGCCCTGTTGCTTTCCCAATGAAAGGGTGCAACACTTTGTGTTGGAAACCAACAGATGCCGTTTCGGAAGGAAAAGAGCGACGTCCGGCAAGGCACGCTGGCGTTGATGGTGCTGAAGACGCTGGATGTGTTGGGGCCGCTCCACGGCTACGGCATCGCGCGGCGCATCGAGCAGATCAGCGATGACGCGCTGAGCGTCAATCAGGGCACGCTGTATCCGGTGTTGCTGAAGCTGGAGCAGGAAGGATCGGTGGCTTCGGCGTGGGGCGTCTCCGAGAACAACCGCAAAGCGCGCTACTACCGGCTGACGCGTGACGGCCGGCGGCAACTGCGCGCTGAAACGGAGAGTTGGGACGCGACCGCGGCGATCATCGGGAAATTCTTTACAGCCAGAGCGGAGGACTTTAAATGAGAACGGTACGTCGATTCTGGAGGCGGCTCGCGGCCCTGGCGACGGCGCGGCGGGACGAACAGCGCCTGCGGGCCGAGATCGAGGAACACATCGCGCTGCAAACCGGCGAGAACCTGCGTGCGGGATTACCGCCCGCCGAAGCGCGCCGCCGGGCGGCGCTGAAATTCGGTTCCGTCGAAGCGACCGAAGAGCGCCACCGGGAGCAGCGGGGGCTCCCGTGGGCGGAGAACCTGGCGCGCGATATGCGCCTGGCATTGCGCCGCCTGCGGCTGGCGCCCGCGTTCGCAATCACGACAATTTTGACGCTGGCGCTAGGTATCGGCGCGACCACGTCGATTTTCACGCTGGTTCACGCCGTGTTGCTGCAATCACTGCCGGTGGCGAATCCGTCCGAGCTGTACCGGCTGGGCAGGACGGCGCCGGCCAACTACATGAGCGCCTACAGCCAGAATCGGGAGATTTCGCTGGTCTCCTACGACGGCTACAAGTACTTTCGCAGCCACACTCCGGGATTCGCGGAATTGGCGGCGTTCGAGGTCGGTGGTCACATGTTGGGTGTGCGCCGCGCGGGCGCCGTGGAACGTGCGCAAAGTTACCCCGGCGAATTCGTGTCAGGGAACTACTTCGCCATGTTCGGCATCAACCCCCTGGCGGGACGCATGTTGACCGCAAGAGACGAGGACGCGGGCGCGCCCGCGGTCGCGGTGATGAGCGACCGCCTGTGGCGACAGCAATACGCCGGCGATCGCGATGTCATAGGCGGCGTTTTCAACTTGAACGATAAGCCCGTGACGGTGGTGGGCATCACGCCGGCGGGATTCTTTGGCGATTCGCTGCGGAGCAACCCGCCCGGTTTCTTCTTGCCGCTCACGACCGAGCCCTTGATTGAGGGAGACAACGACCTCAACCATCCGGAGACGGCGTGGCTGAGCATGATCGGACGCATCCAGCCGGGGATGCGGCCGGCGGCGATCGAGGCCGGGATGCGGGTGGAATTGCGGCAATGGCTGCAAGCCCATTGGGGCGCCATGGGGGTGCGAGCACGCGCGAACCTGTCGAAGCAGACTCTGTATCTGAGACCGGGGGGCGCCGGCATCTCCAGGATGCGCGACCAGTACCAGCAGTGGCTCGAAATCCTGATGACAGTTTCAGGGTTTGTGCTGCTCATTGTGTGCGCCAACATAACCAACCTGATGCTGGTGCGCAGCCTGGAGCGGCGGCGGCAAATCTCGCTCAGCATGGCGCTGGGGGCGCGCCGGGGGCGCGTGGTTGGCCAGGCACTGACGGAATCCATTCTTCTCGCGTTGTTGGGCGGCGCCGCCGGCCTGGGATTGGCATACTTGGGCACGCGTCTGCTCCTGGGGTTGGCGTTCCCGGCGTCGGCCGGCCTGGCGGCGGTGCCGATCAGCGCGGCGCCATCGGCACCCGTGCTCCTTTTCACTCTTGGGGTCTCGTTGCTTACCGGAATCGGGTTTGGTATCGCGCCCGCATGGATGGCCGCGCGGGTGGACCCGATCGAGTCGCTGCGTGGCGGCGGTCGCGGCGTGGTCCGCGCCGGGTCGGGGCCGCGCAAAGCCATGGTCGTTCTCCAGGCCGCGCTTTGTCTCGCCTTGCTCTCGGCATCGGGGCTGCTGACCGCGGCACTGCACCGATTGGAGAACCAGGATCTAGGGTTCGAGCAGAGCCGGCGCAGCATTGCTTCGATTGACCCAAAACTGGCGGGCTACGGGCGCGAGCAACTGACCCCGCTCTATGAACGGATCCGGGCATCGATTGCGGCGATTCCAGGGGTTGCGGCGGTGGGGCTGGCGGCCTATGCGCCCTTCGGCGCCAACAACCGTGACAGCAGCGTTTGGGGGGAAGGACGCAATCCGCCTGGACCGAACGAGGACGTGCAGGCGTGGGTGGACCGCGTCACGGCGGGATATTTCGAGGCGGTAGGCAACCGCATCGTGCGTGGCCGCGGGATGGGGAACGAACCGGCATCGTCGCGGCGCGTCGCGGTCGTGAATCAAGCATTCGTGCGCAAGTTTTTCCCTCACCAAGATCCTATTGGCAAGCATTTCGGGCGCGCCGATCTGGGACCGAATGTGTACGAAATTATCGGCGTTGCCCAGGATGCCCGGTACCTTAGCTTCGGCCTCGACCAGCCGGCGCAAGCCTTTTATTTTTTGCCGGAATCGCAGCGGGAGACACCGGAGACCGACGCGGGCTCGCATTACCTGCACGACATTGTGATTGCGACCCGGGCGGGCGTGGTGCTGGAGCCGGAGGCGGTATCGCGGGCCTTGGCCGCGGTTGATCCCAATCTGCCGACGACCTCGGTTCGACCCATGAGCACTCAGGTAGCCGCGGAGTTCACGCAGCAGCGGTTGATCGCGCGGCTCACTTCGCTGTTCGGGGTTCTTTCACTCATTCTGGCCTGCACCGGCATGTATGGCATTACGGCCTACAACGTCGGGTGCCGTACCGGCGAGATTGGGGTACGGATGGCGCTCGGTGCCGGCCGACGCGAAGCGATGCGTATTGTGTTGCAGGGCGCGTTCTGGCTGACCGCGATCGGTTTGGTTCTGGGCTTACCGTTGATGTTGGCGGCGGGGCGGTTGCTCGGCAATCAGCTCTACGGCGTCAGCCCGTTTAGCGCTCCGATTGCGTTGGCGGCGGTGGCGGCACTCGGGCTATCAACACTCATTGCGTCATTGGTTCCGGCACTGCGGGCCAGCCGCATTTCCCCTGCGCAGGCCTTGCGCGCCGAGTAAAGGCCGGCGGACCCGGCACCCACGTCCGGGTCGCGCCTGGATCGGGAAAAACTGAACTCCCCCTTAGTGCCCGCCGTCGCGGTCGCTCGGCGCCGCCGGCGGAGGGCTGCCCGCCCCCGCCACCGGCACGCCCTGATTCCCCAGCTCACGGTCGTAATGCACAGCCGTATTGCCGTTGAGTGATATGGTCGCGGCCACAATCGAGCCCGAGAACCCGCCGGCGTTGGCGTCGTCATGGTCGCCGTCGTTATCGCCTTGATCACCGCCGTTGCCGTTCAGCGCCACGGCGGCATACGGAGCATAGATCACCGCCGCGGCGCTGCTGCCGCCCGCAATGTTCAGGGTGCCGCGGCCGCCGTAGAGAATGGTCAAGCCGCGCGGACCGGCACTGTTCACGATCATGCCGTGGGTCAGGTCCAGCACCGCATCGTCGCGGTCGAGTTGGCCTCCGGCCAGGTTGACGATCACCGGGCCCGAGGTCACCTGCAGCGAACCGCCCGCGACCTGAAGGCTGTTGAAGTTGTAAGTACCGGCGCGCAGGTCGACCGTGACGTTGCCGTCCACTCGCACATTGCCGTACGTGCCGGGTGCCAGCGCTATTTCGCTGTGACCGTGCCCGCGGCCGTCATTCACCACGGTGCAGCCGCTGAAGTTGCGGCAGTCGTCGTTGAGTGCCTGGCTTGTCGTCGGTATGCCGGTTGGAATCGTCGGGTTCGGGAATACCAGCGCCGCCGGCAGCGTCGTGATGCCGCCGCTTACCTTGGCGTGGCCGTCGGCCTCCAGCGAGGTGACCGCAGCGGTGCCGCCATCGTCGCTGTCGCCATGGTGTCCACCGTCGCAGTCGCCGGTGGTATTGCCGTTCGGATCATAGAGCGCTCCGAAGATGTTGGCGCCGCCGTCGAGCCGCAGGTTGCCGTTGGTGCCGACGCTGCCGTGGATCTGATCCAACCGGGCCGGATAGGCGCCCGCGGCCGAATCATAGCTATCCACGAACGAGCGGCCGGTGAGGTGAATCGCCCCGCAGGTATTGCTGGTGGCGTAGATGCCCCAGCCCATGCCCAGCGTCACGTTCACGTTCTGCGTTGCGCTCCCGGCCAGCCAGTCCTGGCTCGCCGGCGCGCTTGCGGTGAGTGTCACCGTGCCCACGCCTGTAATGGTCAGGGTATTGCCGTTGACCGTCGCCGGACCGGTTGCCGCGAACGTCACCGGCAGGCCGCCGTTGCTCGCTGCGCTCAGCGTGATCGTGATCGGGTTGCCCTCGTAGAGCTGAGGCCCGACTGGCGCGAAGGTGATGACCTGCTGCGCCGGGTTGATGACGTCGGTCACCGACCCGCCGGCGGGAGCATAGTTGCCGTTGGCGTCGGTAAATGACCACGTGTCAGTGTAGCTGCCGGCATCGGTGTGCACCGTGCCGCTCAGGTTGATGTCGGCGCTCAGGTTGGCGCCGCCGACTCCCGTGGCCGTACCGGCCGCGGTATGGGCGGCGCGGTCATAGACCAGGTTGTAAGGCGTGACGCGGATCACCGCCGTCGCCGGCGTGACCGTCACCGTGCCACCGGTGTAGCTGATGGTGTAGTTGGCATCCGCCGCGCCAACGCAGGAACTGGCGTAGGGCGATCCCAGCACCTGGCTGCTGCTGGATGCCGTGGTCGTGCAGGTCGGCGCCGTGGTCAGGCTGGCGGCCGAGTCTCCGTTCACGAACCCGCTGTAGCCGGCGGTGATCGCCGGAGCCGCGCTGCCGTAGATCATCGTGCCGCTCGAGGCCGTGATCGCCAGCGGGGCGGGGTTCACCTGAACCGAGCCCGCGACGTAGCTGATGGAGTAGTTGGCGTCCGCCGCGCCCGAGCAGTTCGAGGCATAGGTCCCCGACGCGCTGCTGCTGGTTGCCGCCGTCGTGCAGGTCGGCGCCGCAGTCAGGCTGACGGCCGAATCTCCGTTCACGAACCCGCTGTAGCCGGCGGTGATCGCCGGCGCCGCGCCGCCGTAGGTCATTGTTCCGCTCGAGGCGGTGATCGCCAGCCGTGCGGGGTTCACCTGAACCGAGCCCGCGACATAGTTGATGGAGTAGTTGGCGTCCGCCGCGCCCGAGCAGTTCGACGCATAGGTCCCCGACGCGCTGCCGCTGGTGGCCGCAGTCGTGCAGGTCGGCGCCGTGGTCAGACTCGCGGCCGAGTCCCCGTTCACGAACCCGCTGTAGCCGGCGGTGATCGTCGGAACCGCGCCGCCATAGGTCATCGTGCCGCTCGAGGCGGTGATGTTCAAGGCGGCAGGGTTCACCTGCACCGAGCCCGCAATGTAGCTGATTGTGTAGTTGGCATCGACCGCGCCCGAGCAGTTCGAGGCGTAGGTCCCGAAGGCGCTGCCGCTGGTTGCCGCGGTCGTGCAGGTCGGGGCCGTGGTCAGGCTGGCGGGAGAGTCCCCGTTCACGAATCCGCTATAGCCGGCGGTGATCGTCGGCGCCGTGCCGCCGTAGATCATCGTGCCGCTCGAGGCGGTGATATTCAACGCGGCGCGGTTCACCTGCACCGAGCCCGCGACGTAGCTGATTGTGTAGTTGGCATCAGCCGCGCCCGAACAGTTCGAGGCATAGGTTCCGAACGGGCTGCTGCTGGTTGCCGCAGTCGTGCAGGTCGGCGCTGTGGCCAGGCTGGCGGCCGAATCGCCGTTGACGAACCCGCTGTAGATTGGCGTGATCGCCGGGGCCGCGCCACCGTAAGTCATGCTGCCATTCGAGGCAGTGATGGTTAGCGCTGCCGGAGTGCTGGCACCCTCCAGGTTCAACACCTGTGTGCCGCCGTCCGCGGAGTTGTCGGTAATGGTCAACGTGCCGGTCTGATTGTTCCCGACCGCGGTTGGGGTATATGTTGCCACGATGGAGCAGGCGGCGCCCACGGGCATGCTGCCGGTGGCGCAGGTGTTCCCGGCCCCGTTCGCGCCAAAGTTGCTGCTGGCGGCGTAACCGGAGATGTTGAGCGGCGCATTGCCGTCGTTCTCAAACGCCACGCTGGGCGCGGTGCCGGTCTGTCCGTAAACGGTTGTGGGGAAATTCAACGTGGGCGGCGTCAAGCGCGAGTACTCCGCCACCGTGTTGTCCGTCCCGGCATAGAGGTTGCCTTGCCCGTCCAGGATGAGGCTACGCGAAGCCAGGGCCGGAAGCGACGTCACCTGCCAGGTGCCGGCGGCATAGCGCAGGATGTTGCTCGGGCCGCTGTAATTGGCGACGTACAGGTTGCCGGCCGGATCCACCGCCACTGCGTGCGGATGTGATAGCGGCGCGCCGCTTGCCAACGTGGTCAGGGTATTGGTGCCGGCCTTGATCTCGAACAGTATGTTGTTGTTAAAGTCCGGAGCAAAGATGTCGCCCGCCGGATCCACCGCCATTCCGATGAATCGGTGGCCTTGACTGCCGGGGATGATGGTCGTGAAGGAAGGCGCCCCGGCGAGCCGTTCGTAAATGGCGCCGGTCTGATAGTCGCTGGTATAGAGATTGCCGGCGCCATCCACCTCGAGATTGTCGTCAGGTTGGAAGGCCGAGCTGATCGTCACCAGGCTGCCGTTGATCAGCTCAAACACCTTGGCTTGATTGGCACTGGCCAGGTAAACATTGCCGGCGCCGTCCACCGCCGTCGCGCCGGTGCCGATCGAGGCTGCAACTAACTGCACCACTTGATTGCCGCCGGCAGGAATCTCATCCAGGCCCTGCGGAGCGCCGGTGCTGGCAAAGTAGACATTGCCGGCGCCATCCACGCTAAGGCCACGAGCCACGGCGAAATTGCCAGTCGAGGTTGCGGTCCAGCTAGCCGTGGGCGAAGAGAACAAACCCAGCGGGCCATCTCCCACGCCGCCCAGGTAGCTGACACCCAGCAGGCTGCCATCGCCGGCTTTCAGAACGATGCCCCCCTGGCGTTCGCCCGGGCTCTTGGGGCTGAAGGTGTAGTTCACCTCGCACGCCTGGCCGGCCGTGTAGGTCTTGCCGATCATGCACGCACCGCCGTTGCCGACGAAATCAAGTCCGGATGCGCCCTGGGTCACGACCGAAACACTCGCCAACTGGCCGCCCGAGGTGAAGTTCACATAGGCAACCTGGGAAGTAGTGCTCTGACCCACGGCTGTTTCGGGGGCGCTGTAGGACACCGGCTCGGGTTTCACGGTAATCACCTGCGAAACCGCCGGGGCTGCATTGTAATTCGCCGTCGCCGGCGCCGCCGCCGTCACCGTTATGCTGCCCGCATTGGTGTAACTAATCGTGTTGCCGCTGATCGTAGCCGTGCCCGAGGTGACCGAATATCCCACCGCCCCGCCGCCGCTCGCGCTGGCCGACAGATTCGCCGTGGCGTTCACCGTCACCGGCGTAGCCAGCGGAGCAAACGTAATCGTCTGGTCGGCCTTGGCCACCGTCAGCGTGTTCGTCCCCATGGCCGCCTGGTAGCCGCCATCGGCCGCCAAGGCGGCGCTAATCGTATGCGCGCCGGCGTTCAGGCTGCCGGCCGCATACGACGCCGCGCAGGTTTCCGGCGACGCGCCGCCCGTGCACGTCGCCGTCACGGCGCTGCCGCCGTCCACTGTGAACGTCACCGCCCCTGTCGGTGCCACGCCCCCGGTGTAGGAGATCTGGGCGGACAGCGCCGCATTTGCGTCGCCGAATGTGATCGAACTTGTCGCTACGGTTACGGTGGCGATGTTTTGGATGCCGACGCCGCTTAGCGAGCCACTTTGGATACTGCCGTCCACTCCCAGGTTGTTGTCGGTGATCACCAGGGAACCGGTAACCGGGTTGCCGGCGGCGAGTGGCCGGAATTCCAGGCTGAAGTTGCAGCTCCCCAGGACGGCCAGACTGACCGAGCAGGTTGTGCCCTGGTCGGGGAAATTTCCGTCGAAGGTTAAATTCGAGAAGTTCAGCGGTTCATTGCCAATGTTGGTCAGGCCAAGCGACTTGGGCGCGCTCGCCGAGCCCACGTTCGTGCTGGGGAAGGTTTGCGCCAGCGGCTCCTCTTGCAGTGTCACAAATATGTGGCCCGACGAGGTGGTCACCGCCATGTTGCCATTGCGATCAAAGAGGATCTGACGCGGAGCGTTGTAGCCGGAAGCGACACGAGTCGCGGCGCCAAACTGCAACAAACCCCCGAGGTTGGGGATTCGGTACAGGCTGGCACTGCTGCCGGCGCCGTCGCTGTAATAAATATCGCCGTTCGGATCCTGGCCCAGGGCAAAAGGACTTCCGGCCGAAACCGTAATCGAGCTGACCGACGGTGACGTAGCCGGGGTGGCGACCTGCACCAGGACGTTCGCGCCCGAAGCACCGGAAATTAACAAATTGCCAGCGGCGTCCACCACCATGCCTTCGGGGTCGGTCATCGTGCCGGGCAACGTTGCCCTAAGAGTTGGCACTGACGACCCGGGTGTAACCCTGTACAGGTTGCCGGTGCAACAAGCCGCGGCGAACACATTGCCGCTCCCATCGGCCGCCAATACCTGGGGCGAGTCGCTGAAACCGATAATTGTCTGAATCGGGCCCGCCGGCGATCCGTTGACGAACGGAATCCGGTACATCAAGTGATGGCCGTTGTCGGCCAGATAAAGATTGCCGGCGCCGTCAAACACTGCGCCGTGCAGGAAGTTTCCGGTGGGCAAGCCACCTGCGATCACGACTTGGGCTGCCCCGTAAGCACCATTGCCCGTGGCGGGCAGTTCGGACACGCCTCCGGTAGTGTTGCCGTAGAAAACATTCCCCTTCGCGTCCATCGCCACCTGCACCACCGTGCCCTGGCCTGTGGTCGCATAGTTCACCGGCGCCGCGCCTGTATAGGCGGCGACCGGACCCTGGCCCAGCCCCGACAGGAAACTTTCGCCCAGCAGGCTGCCGCTTCCATTCTTGAGCACAATGGCGCCCAGCCGCTCACCCGGAGTGGTAGGCGTAAATGTATAGGCGACCGTGCAGCTCTGCCCGGCGGTATAGGAGGCGCCGACGGCGCACGAGCCGACGCCTGTACTCTGGTTGAAATCGAGGTTGGTCGCGCCCATGGTAACCACGGAAATGCTTGCCAGCGTTCCGGAGGCGCTGAAAGTCACGGGTGCCAGGAGAATTTGTGAGCTCTGGCCCGCGGGCGTTCCGGGCACAACGGTTTGGACGGGCGGCGCGGTGATGTTGGCGCTGAAGGCCGGCTGCGTCAGCAGGTAGTTGGTGGCGGCGGAGCCGCTGAGCACGCAACCGGGGGTGGCGAGGGAAACGGTGATGCCGTTGCCGGGTGAGGCTTGCGCAAAAGTGCCGGTGGCAGGGCAGGTTACGTTTACGTTGCCGGCATCCGCGGCGCTGACCCCAACCAGAGAGGGCAGACCGCTGATGGTGGCGCTGTTGGTGCCGTCATAGGCTTTGTTCGCGGCGCTAAGGCCGGCAACCGTGAGCGAAGGCTTGGTGGTGTTGAGCAGCAGGTCAAACGAACGCTGGTTGGTGGAGACGTTGGCGATATCGATTTTGCCGTTGCCGGTGAAATCTCCCACGGTGACGCCGAGCGGCTTAAAGTCAACGATGTAGGGGGTGGACGCTTCCAGCGTTCCATCACCCTTGTTGACCAGCACCGCCAGCGTATTTCCCGGATCATCCGTGACAAAGTTGAAGTAGTTTGCGGCCACCACGTCCAGCTTTCCATCACCATTGAGATCGGCGAGCGACACCGAAAACACTTGGTAAGCGGGACCAGAGGCGTCCGTTGCATAGGAAGCGGGCCCACTGAAGGTGCCATCCCCGTTATTCAAATACACCTTCACGTACCCGTCGGTGGTGCCTTCGACAAGGTCCTGCTTTCCGTCCTGGTTGAGATCACCAACGGCGATCGCGAAGGGGCTTCCGGGCAATATGGTTGGCGGGAAGGCGAATGTTCCGTCACCATTGCCGATGAAGATGTCGGTGGCCGACGCCTGGGTGGAGGTGACCACGTAGTCGGCCTTGCCATCACCGTTCAGGTCGGCGATGACGCCAGGCCCTACTGAGGGATTGCCGGCGCTCGGCTCGATGAAAAACTGGGGCCCCTTGGTAGTGAAGCCGCCGGCGCCGTTGTTGAGGAAAACTTGGAGATTGCCCTGGCTGCCGCCGGCGATGAGGTCGGGAAAGCCATCGTTATTGAGGTCGCCAACAGTTACACTTCGGACCCCGCTAAAGCCGGGGAAATAATTGGTGGCACTGAATACGGGCAGGCCGCCGCCGTCGTTTCCGGTGTTCATCAAGACCGTGACATCCTGATTGCCGGCGTTGTTGCCGAAGACAACATCAAGGCGGCCGTCATGATTCAAATCGGCGGCAAAGATGGGGCCGGGATTGGTTCCCGGCAGGTTGATGTCGTGTTCGGTGAAGGTGCCGTCGCCGTTGCCCAGCATGAGGCGGAGGTTCACAGAACCGTCGGTGACAATGGCGTCGAGCTTGCCATCGCCATTGAAATCGCCCACCACCGTGGCACCAGGCAGGAAGGTGCCGGAATTGGTGCTGAAACTACGGAACGTATTGAAGGTCGGCACGGTCTGCGCCAGCCCAACCGCGGGGCGCACCACCGCGAACGCCAGGACCATGGCGGGAGCGAGCAGGGCAATTGAAGACAGACGGGTGAGCTGCGTGGACAGGCGGCGGGGGAAGCTGCGCATAGTGAATTCCTCAAGTGCGGGATTTTGACCGCACATTAGGAATAACGGAGAAACTAACCGGGGGAGCTCACGCCTGCCCGATTTATTCGTGTCTCACTGCGGAAATACACCTGCCGTTTTCTTCATTCGGTCATGTCTCACTACGAAATACCAGCGGGGTCTCACCTTTGCGCGCCGAACCGGAAATGGCAAAAATTACACCGGAACATTGCGTGCTTTCGCGCCAGGCGTTCCCACCAGCGCCGGCGCGAGGCGAACGATTCCTTGCCGCAATGCAGACAGAGCGGTTTGGAACGGTGACCGTCGACTGACCCAAACTCGCGAATCATCTGTTCAATCCTTTTTGGCCTGCGGCCACGCCTCGATTTGACCGCACATTAGAAAGAACGGAAAAATCACGGTCGGAAGCTCAGCAGCTTCTCTCGCTCTGGAAGCTGGGCCTCAGTCGGGCCAGCGCTTCGGGGCAGGCAAAACTGCACGCTAGAGTACGGCGAGTCGTATGGTGCGTGGGATGGTTACGAAGCGCTGAACCCCATTTTAATGCGTGCTACAGTTGGGCGATTTCACTCGGAGGGTGCATGAGCCTGCGGCGGATCTGCTTTTTGTTGACCTTTGGACTGAGCCTGAGTACGTTCGCGCAAACTTCGGGATCGTGGACTGAACTGCGGCAGTTGCACGGAGCTACTGCGGTAAAGGTGGCCACGCGAACCAGCGGTAGCGTTCATGGCAACTTTATAAGCGCCAGCGAAAGCGCCTTGATCTTGCGCGTCGGGGATGGCGAGCGCACGCTGGCCAGAGCGGATATCGTTTCAGCGTCAGTCAGGCAGTCTGGCCACCGGGCGCGGAATACGCTCATCGGCGCAGGAGCCGGCATCGGTGTGGGGCTGCTGTATTGTGGCGCAGCCGGAAACAGCATACTTGGTTGTCGGGACACGACGCCCCGCTCCAAGGGCTGGCTGGTTTCAATGGGATTTTTCGGCGCTATCGGCGCCATCCTTGGCGCCCTGCTGCCGAGCGGTCGCTGGCACTTGCTCTATCGCGCGCCCTAGCCGGTTCGGATGATCAGAGAAATTGGTCGGGACGGCGAGATTTGAACTCGCGACCCCTTGCACCCCAAGCAAGTGCGCTACCGGGCTGCGCTACGTCCCGAACCGGTCGAAAGGGGCTGGCATGACGGGGTGATGTCAGTCTAACACGGGGCCCCGGTCCAAATGGCCGCACTACTCCTCAAGCAGGGCGGCGAGCGCGGCCAGTTCCTCATGCAACTGGCGGACGAGGGCGGGATCGCCGCCGGAGGCGAGCGGCAAGCGCACCTGGGCCTTGCGACCTTCGTGCTCACTTTTCAGCTTTTTGCGCGCGCCCTCAATCGTGAATCCCTGCTGGTACAGCAGCGACTTGATCTGGAATACCAACTCCACTTCCTTGCGCCGGTACAGGCGCTGGCCCTTACCGCTTTTGTTCGGCCGCAGGCTGGGGAATTCAGTCTCCCAAAAGCGCAAAACGTAGGGTTCCAACTCCGCCAGCTTCGCCACCTCGCCAATGCGAAAGTACAACTTGTCGGGGATGAGTGGTCGTGCGGCGGCAGCAGCCATTAGCCGTATGGTACCTCACGTTTCCTCATGTTCGGTACGATCCGTTGATGCGAACGTAGCCCTCAGTCAAATCACACGTCCACATCCAGGCGGATGCCGTACCGGCGTGCAGATGAATGCGCACGGTGACCTCAGGCAGGTCGAGCCGGGTCTTGGCCTCGGCTTCGTCGAAATTCAAGGCGCGGCCGCGGCGGTAAACCGGCAAGCCGCTGAACCAGATCTCGGCGCGATCGGGATCGAAATGGGCGCCGGAGTAGCCGGCGGCGGCGAGCACGCGTCCCCAGTTGGCGTCGGCGCCGGCGAGGGCGGTTTTTACAAGTGGCGAATGCGCGATGGCGCGCGCCGCACGGTCGGCGTCGGCGGCGGAGGCGGCGCCGGCGACCTCAATCGTCACGAAATGGCTGGCGCCTTCGCCATCGAGCACGATCTGGCGGGCCAGCGACTGCGCCACCTCGTCGAGCGCGGCGCGGAAGCGCCGCCGCCCCGCGGCGCTCAGGCGCCCGACCCCGGAGGCAAATAAGGCGGCAGTGTCGTTGGTCGAAGTATCGCCGTCCACGGTAATGCGGTGGAAAGATCGCTCGACCGCTTCGCGCAGCGCGCTTTGGGCCGCGCGCGGAGTGAGCGGAGCGTCGGTGAACATGAAGCCGAACATGGTCGCCATGCGTGGATGGATCATGCCCGAGCCCTTGGCGAAGCCGGCGACACGGTACTCGCGCGCGCCATCGCGGAATTTCACCGCCGCCAGCTTGGCGCAGGTATCGGTGGTAAGGATGGCTTGCGCCGCCGCCAGGGCGCCGTCGTCACGCTCGGACCAGGCGGGCACGGCGGCGAGAATTTTTTCCACCGGCAATGTTCGCCCAATGACACCCGTGGAGCAAACCATGACTTGCTCGAGCGGGCAGCCGAGTTGGCGGGCGACGGCGCGGGCGGTGGCAAGCGTGGCGCGCGCACCCACCGGTCCGGTGGCGCAATTGGCGTTACCGGAGTTGACGATCAGCGCGCGCACCTTGCCGCCGGAGCGGGCGAGGTGGGCACGCGAGAGCCGCACCGGAGGAGCTTGCAGCTTGTTGGTGGTGAACACGGCGGCGGCGCTCACCGGCGCGGTCGACGTGACGAGCGCCAGGTCTGGCGACTTGCGCTTGATGCCGCAATGCCCGGCGGCGAAGCGGAAGCCGCGCGGCCAAGCATCGTCGCCAATTTCAGCCTGTACGATCATCTGCGCGAGCGTTGGTTTGTTTTCCGTCGTCACTGCAGCACCTCGGTTCCGGCAAACATTTCACCATCGATCATTTCGTCGAGCTGTTCGAGCCCGGCCTCGCCCACCACAATCACGCGGGCGACGCCCGCGGCCAACGCCATGCGGCAGGCATCGGCTTTGGGCAACATGCCACCGTGCAGGCCGCCCGTGGCCGTCATGGCATCGAGTTCGGCGAGGGTCACCCGCGGCAGCACTCCGTCGCCGCCGAGAATTCCGGGCACATCGGTGGTGAAGACGAGCGCGTCCGCGCCCAGAGCGGCGGCGCAGGCGGCGGCGAATTGGTCGGCATTGACGTTGAGGACCCCGCCGGCGCCGTCCGATGCAATCGACGCAAGGGTTGGCACGAACCCGGTGGCGAGCAGACCCAGCCACAATTCGGGAGCGCAGGCGGACACGGCGCCCACCGCGCCCAATTCAGGGCGGTCGACGCGGGCGCGCACGCACGCGCCGTCCAAGCCGGTCAAGCCGACCGCGCGCACGCCGGCGCGGTTGAGGGCGCCGACCAGCGTGGTGTTGACCTCGCCGGCGAGCGCCATCACCGCCGCGCGCAGCGTCTCGGTATCCGTGACGCGCAAACCGCGCACAAACCTGGTTTCGATTCCGAGGCGGCGCAGAAGCGCGCTGAGCGCCTTGCCGCCGCCGTGCACGATAACCACCTGATGGCCATTCGCGGCGGCGCGGGCGAGCGCTTCGATCAAGGAGGCCGCGGGCACCGGTTCGAGAATGCTGCCGCCGAGCTTGACGACCAGTCTCATAAGAGCGCCGTCTCCTCGGCCCAGCCGGTCATTAAATTGAAATTTTGAATGGCCTGCCCGGCCGCGCCCTTGACTAGATTGTCGAGGCAGCTAACGACGACAGCCTGGCGGCCGTCGGCGCGAACGACCCATCCGAGATCGCAGAAGTTGGTACCGGCCACATCGTTCAACTCGGGCAACCGCGCGCCGCGAAGGCGGACAAATGGGTGACCGGCATAGGCGCGCTCGTAAGTGGCTGCGAGATCGGGGTTGTTCAGCGACACGTAATGCGTCGCCAAAATGCCGCGCTCGGTGGGCAGGAGATGGGGCGAGAAGGCGAAGCTGGAGAGGTCAACCCCAGTTTGCAGCGCGATCTCGGGCGCATGGCGATGGGTGTAAACGCCGTAGGCCTTGCAGTTCGAAGCCAACTCGACGAAATGCAGGTCGTCGCGCAGTCCGCGCCCGGCGCCGCTGGCGCCCGACTTGGCGTCGCAGATGACGTTCTCGGCGGCGATCACGCCGGCTTGGAGGAGGGGCCAAAGCGCGATATTGGCGGCGGTGGCGTAGCAGCCGGGGTTGGCCACGAGCCGCGCCGAGCGGATAGCCTCGCGATTTTTTTCAGGCCAGCCGTAAACGGCGGCGTTATTAAACCGATAGGCTCCGCTCAGGTCAATCACACGCGGCTGGCTCAGTGCTTCGACCCAAGCGGTTGAAACTTCGGCGGGTGTGGCGAGAAACACCATCTCGGCGCCGGAGGCCAGCATGGCCGCCACATCCGGCGGCTGAATACGCAATGTACCGCGGTAGGCGGGGGCTAATTCGGCGACGTCCACGGGCTCGGCCGTGCGCGCCCCCGACATGGCGGCAACCAACTCGACGCCGGGATGGGCGGCCAGGCGCCGGAGCAGTTCGCGCCCGGCATAGCCGGTCACTCCGACCACGCCCACCTTAGAATAATTATTCATCTCTAGCATAATTATTCATTTGGGAGGGAATGTCAAGCGACGAGGCCGCTCGATCGGCGCTGCCTGCTATGATTTCCGTGCCGATGGAGCGCCGGATTACCATGATGAGTCGCTGGGCCGCCGCATTGCGTTGGCCTTCCACCTGGATGGGAGGCCTCGTCCTGCTGGCACTGGCCGCGCTCGCCTGGGGCGCGGGCGGGGCGCCGCTTTACGGGACCGATTCGTGGTCGTATTTGGATCTGGCGCACACAATCGGACATCACTTCTATCAACCGGCAGCGCTCCGCAGTTTTGCGGCGCCGACCGCTTTTTCCTCGGCTTTTCCTCCGCTGTGGCCCATGGCGCTGGCGCTCACAGGCCGCGTGTTCGGGTGGCATTTACTCAACGCCGTCTGGATCAATCTATTGTTTTTGGCCGTCATGGCGGGCGTGGCGGAGCGGGTGGCAATAAAACGCTTCGCCGCGCCCGGCGCGGGATACCTTGCCGCACTGGCAGTCATCAGCTTCTGGCCGTTATGGGACGAAGCTTTGGGCGGTCGTTCGATACCGCTAGCCATGCTGCTCGTCACCTTGCAGGTTGCCTTGTTGGCGCGCCCGGAGATTACCCGGACGAGCGCCGGGCTGATCGGTGTACTCGCTGCGCTTATCGCCTTAACAAGGTTTGACGGCACCCTGCTGTGCGGACTCATCGTTCTCATGGTATTTGCGAAGACACGCAGCTGGCGGCTCGCGGCCATCGCCGCTGTCGCCGGGTTGGTCGTGATGGCGCCTTGGATGCTTTATTGCATTCGCCACTTCGGCACTCCGCTTCGGAGTGACGACGGATGGATTGCAGTCAGCGTGGTGCAGCACGGCACCGCCGATTTTTTCACCGTGCCACCGGTGGATTGGCGGCAGGCGCCTCTGCTTTGGGCGCATCGCATGATGGGGAACGTGGGCGCGCTTGCCCGGACCCTTCTCCTTGTATTTCGGGCCGCGCGTGCCACTTTGGCGCTCATTCTCGCTGTGGCCGCAGCCGCGTGGGCGCGACACCAGCGCCCGAAGCCGCTCCCTTCCGCCTTAGCGATATACGCGGTGGCCCTGGTGGCCGCCACGTGGCCGCTTATCATCGGTTCCGGCTTCACGGATATGCGGTACTTCGCGTCTCTGGTGTGGATGTTGAGTTGGATGTTGGCGATCGTGCTCGCCACCCAGCTCCGTCCTTTTGCGGCGCGAGTTCCTGTGGTGGCAGGACTCGCCCTGTTGTTTGCGGCCTTGATTGTGCGTGATGCGATGCATTTACGCGCCGGCGAACAGGTTCGTGCCGCGCAACAGGGCGCGCAATTCGGCCGGTTCGCCACTCTGGCCGAGTGCCGCCGCCGGCTTCCGCCCTCGAACGCGCGCATCGTCATTGCCGCCGACGACTTCGGCGGCGAGGCGGCAAGCTTCGGCGCCATTACGGGCATATCCACAGCGCCCCAACCCACGAATATGCTCCAGCTCTCTCCCTCCGACATGCAGCGCTTCGCCCGCGAATTTGCCATCGGCTGGGTCTATTTTCGTGATTCCTCCGAAGTGCCGTTCTTCCGTCAAGCTTTTCGCCTCGAGCCGGTGCCGAACTGCAGCCTCGATCTACGCTCCCTCCATCCTTCCGATGCGAGCCGAGCTGGCGCCGCGCCCGCCATACAATAGGATCATCCTCCGATGCCCGCCTTTCACATCATCAATTTTGGCTGCCGCGCCAACCAGGCGGATGGCGCGGCGCTGGCGCGGGAGTTGGCGGCGCGGGGCTGGCAGGCGACGGGAGATAGGGGCGCGGCGGAGACGCTGGTGCTCAATACCTGCACAGTGACGGCGGCGGCGGACGCGGAGGCGCGACTGGCGCTGCGCCGCTTGCGGCGGGAGCATCCGGAGGCACGCATCGTGGTAGCCGGATGCTATGCGAGGAGGGCGCCCCTGGAAGTGGCGGCGCTGGCGGGTGTCACGTCCGTGCTGCCGATCCTGTCGGCGGATGCAATTGCGGAACTTGGCGGTGGACGCGCGGCGCCGGCAACGCCACCACCGGCACGGGTGGCAACGCGACCGACGGTGCGTGTACAGGACGGCTGCCACCGGCGATGCGCCTACTGCATTGTTCCGTTCGTCCGCGGCGCCTCGCGCTCGCTGCCATTAGGCCGGGTGCTCGAGGAGATTCAGTCGCTGGTGGCGGCGGGAGCGCAGGAGGTGGTGATCAGCGGCACGAACCTGGGGCAGTGGGGGCGTGATCTCGATCATCGCTTTCGGCTGGGCGACCTGATCGGTTCGATTCTTGGGCAAACCAAACTCCCGCGTCTGCGGCTGAGTTCGGTGGAACCGGCGGATTGGAGCGGCGAGTTGACAGCCTTGATGGCGAGCGAGCCGCGTCTCGCGCGCCACGCGCACCTGCCATTGCAGAGCGGCTGCGACGCCACGTTGCGGCGCATGCGCCGTCCTTACACCGCCGAGCAATACGCGGAGAAATTACTCCGGCTGCGGGGGGCTGTACCAGATGCCGGCATTGGCGCCGACGTGATGGTGGGATTTCCGGGCGAGACCGACCTGGAATTTGAGCAAAGCCTGGCCCGGGTTCGCACGCTGCCCTTGAGTTACGCGCACATCTTCCGTTTCTCGAGCCGGGCCGGGACGGAAGCCGCCGCGTTTGCCAACCCGGTACCGGCGGCGGTGGCGCAGGAACGTGCGCGCGCCATGCGGCAGGCGGTGGCTGCGAACCGGGCCGCATTTCTTGCGACACAGGCGGGACAAAGGCTCAAGGCGCTCACGCTGGTGGCGCGGCGCGAGGGGGAGACGCCGGCATTAACGGGTAACTTTCTGCAAATCGCGCTGCCCCGATCGATCCCGCCCAATCAATGGGTCGAGGTTGCCATACCATGAAGCCGCTCCTCATGCTCTTGCTCACATCGGCGATGCTCGCCGCGCAAGCGCCGGCACCGGCGGCCGCGGCGGCAAAGAGCGCGCCGGCCACAAAAAAGATCTTATTGACAGGCATTGCCGGCGCGGTGGCGGGCGCCGTCGCCGGTACCCGCGCGCTTTCATTTTCGACGATAGCGCCCAACGACCGTGGCGCCCATGAAATTCGCGCAGGCATTGTTTACGGAGCGATCGGCGGGGTGCTCTCGGCATCGGTCACCTCCTCCTTCATGCCCGGCGAAGAGCCCACGGTCCACAATTTTTTCTGGGATCGCTGGAATACGCCACTGCTGGCCGGCATGTTGACGGTTCACGGACTTGATTACGCCAGCACGCGCTACTTCCGCGACCGGGGCAAGGATGAATGGCTGCTCACCAACGGCGTGGTGGATAACCGGGCGGGTTTCGCCGCAACTGAAATAGCCGCCGCCGCCAGCGGCGTTGGCTTGGTGTATTTATTCCACCGCTCCGGACATCACCGCCTCGAACGCGTTATCGCCGGCGTTTATATTGGCGTTGGGGTGACGTCGGCGGTGGCGAACTATCGCTATCCGGCCAGCGGCCATGGACTGTTCGGACATTGATGGGCACGGGGCCCCACGCGGCTGCCGCCGCGCGACCCGCTTAGGCGCAACGCCGAACCGGGGACCCCATGTGCCCGAGTCCGGCGTTGGCTGCGTGATTCCGGAGGCCCTTTCGCGCCTATTTTGCCCACCGTAGAAACGGCGCGACCCCCGCGTATGCGCCACGCGGGAACCGCGCCGCTTTGTTTGCCGGAGGCGTCCGACTGCCACTGGCAGTCGGACGATGGTTATCCGCCGCCGACACGAGTCTCGCTCGCGACGACTGTCTGCGGAACCGCCGCGCCGACGGCAGGCTTGGCGACCTGATTAATCTTGATATTGCTGAGTTTGGCTTGGCCGTTCAGACCAGTGTCGACTTGCACCGCATTGCCGGCGGGGACCGTTACCGCCGCCGACGCTTGACCGGTATTGAACGTGGCGACGCTCCCGCTGAGCACACCCATGGAGGATTTTTGCGGGTCGACGTTCACCATATAACTGGTGGCCGCATTGACAGACTGAAACGTCTGACCTTGGGGGGTGACCAGCGACACCTTCCCGGTGGCCATAATGTTTCCCTTGGTTACGTCTAATTCGTCGCTGCCGCCGGTGGTGGCGATCGAGCCGGCATGCACGGTGGCGCTGGCGTTGGAGGTCATTTCCAGGACGCCGCCCGCGCCATGGGTGGGAGCCAGCACAGCTACGCCACCGGGACCGGTGGTGACAACTTCGCCGGCCAACACCGCGGTACCCGGCAGGAGGGGCGCGCCGTTGAGCGAGGCGCCGTGGGTGCCGGGGCCCGCGAAAAAGGAATTCTGCTCACCCGCTTGCGCATGCAACCGGGGCGCAAGCGTCATCAGGACCAGGGCTGACGCGGCGAGAAGGAGCAACCGTTGTGGGTTGGACGCACTCGACCGGGGGAGGCGAGGATACGGCATGGTGTTTTTATATCACAACTTTGCCCGGGCCGCCTTGATTTGGGCGGTGAAGGCGTCGAGTGATTGGTCAATTACCGACTCCTCCCGCGCGGCTTCGGCATAGTCTTTCTGCTCAATGGCTTCGCGCAACCCGGGCAGGGTCTTGACGCCATAGCCAGTGTAAAAGCCGGGCGCGTAAACCTGGTGCTGATACCAAGGGCGGCGGGGCAAGCCTTGTGAGGCGAGCAGTTTGCGTTCGCTTTGATAGAGCAGATTGTTCAAACTGTCGAGCGTTGCCGCGCCCTGCTGATAGATGTTGCCGTTCATGCCGGCCTGGGCCATGGCCTGGTCATAGTCGGCGGCGGCGGCTTTCAGAGCGGAGATTGACTGTTCGAGCGGTTTGAAATCGAAACTCGGCGCGCCGGCTTGGGCGTGGTATTCGGCCTCGATCTCGTCCTGGTACTGGCTGAGGTTGTCGGCGAAGCCGGTGAACTGTAGAGGCAGCACATCAGCCGAAGCCAGACGCATGATGGCGGTTCCCATGGTTTGGGCAAGCGCCCGTCCGTAAACGAAGGTGGTGTCGGAGAAATGGGTATACCAGTAGAAGTCATCGTAGATCGAGTGGTAGACTCCACCGCCGCCCTCGCCGCCGTAACCCAAGTCGGCCGAGGCAATGCCGAGGTGTTGCAGGAAGGGCGAATAGTCTGAACCCGAACCCAGGGCGCTGATGCGCAAATCGCCGTTGTCGAGGACCTGCGCTTTTTGCTGGGGCGTGCGGGCGGCAGCCATGCGGCGGTCTTCGTCCTTGGCCCAAACGGATTTACCGGTCTCCGGATCGGTGATGTCCTGGGCCACGGTGTTGAGAAAATGCTGCAGCGTCTGGCTGCCGCCGAGGTTCAGATAGCCTTTGCTGTTGGTGTCGGAGTTGAAATAGGCCACCGCCTTCTGCTGTAGCTCGGCGGCATGAGTCTCGGCCCATTCGGTGGATCCGATGAGCGAGGGCTCTTCGCCATCCCAGGCCGCATAGACAATAGTCCGCTTGGGGCGCCAACCTTGTTTCAACAGAACGCCATAGCTCCGCGCCTCCTCGATCAGCGAGGATTGGCCGCTGATAGGGTCGTCGGCGCCATTCACCCAGGCATCGAAGTGGTTGCCGCGGATGATCCACTGATTGGGATAGGTACTTCCAGGGATGGTGGCAATGACGTCGTACAAATTAGCCAGACCCCAGTTGAATTTTGCGACCAGATGGACGGTGGCCGCGGTCGAGCCGAGATGGTAGGTGATGGGCAGGGCGCCGCGGAAATTCTCCGGCGCGACGGGGCCATCCATGGCTTTGAGCAGAGGCAGGGCGTCTCCGTAGGAAATGGGCAGCACCGGGATTTTTTGCAGGTTAGTGACCTGATTGAGAGGCAGGCGCTTGGCGCCGGGTACCGAGCCCCACCCTGGGGTTTCCGGGTCGCCGGGGTAGAGTTCCATCTCCATGACGCTGCCGCGCTGCACGCCCTGATCAGGACGGTAGGCGCCCTTTGGCATGACGTCGCCCTGGAAATAGCCATCGTCGCGGGGATCGGAGTAGATGAGGCAGCCCACGGCGCCGTGCATGTAGGCGAGCTTGGGCTTGATGCCGCGCCAGCTCTGGCCGTAGCGAGTGATTACGATCTTGCCTTTGACGCTGATGCCCATGCGATCGAGCTGGTCATAATCGGCAGGCACGCCGTAGTTGGCATAAACCAGTGGCGCGGTGACGTCGCCATCGGCGGAATACATCACCATGGTCGGTAACTGGCCGGCCTGGCCGGAAGTCGGGTCTTCGGGAAAGGCCGGTTCCTTGAGTACCGCCTCGTAGGCGACGGAATGATTGGGGCCGAGCAGCTCGACTTTGCGCTCGAGCGGGGTGGGATAGAGGGTTTGAAACTGTTCGATGTGGGCGTCCAAGCCGTCGGCCTGGAACTGTTTCAGTATCCAGAGCGCGTCCTGGTGCTGGCGTTCGGTCCCCACGTTGTGGGGATAGGCGCTCAGCTCCTTCATGTTGGCTTCGACGTTGGCGGGCTGGGGCAACGCCCGGAACTTCTGTTCCCAGGAGACTTCGGTCGCGCTGTCGGCATTGGAGTATCCGAACAATGCCGGCGACGGTGCCGCGCGCAGATAGAGGAAGGCAGCCACGGCGAAAACCGCGACGGTGGCGGCGACGGAGAAAGCGCGGGTGGTGTTCGAGGCCATAGGGCGAAGTATAGCCGACCGCCGCAGAATTTCTGCAAGTTCTCCCGCCGCCGCCGTTCTCCATATTATGGATACGAAACGTCCAAGTTTGACCCCGCCGCGCTCGGGAGTCACCACCACACCGCTGGAGTTGTTAACGCGGCTGATGGAACAAGATCGCGCCCGCCTGGTGAGATTGGCCCAGCGGCGTAGCCGCACGCTGGAGGACGCCGAGGACGCGGTGCAGGAGGCGTTTCTTGCCGCCTACAAACACCTGGATCAATTCGAAGGCCGGGCGCAGCTCTCAAGTTGGCTCACGCGCATTGTTATCAATGCCGCCGCCGACCGCATGCGCCACCATCTCGCCCATCCCAGCGTGGCATTGGGGGAAGACGACGAGGAAGGACCGGTGCTTCAGTTACCCGCGCCCGACCTAAGCCCGGAAGAAGGCTGCTACCGCAACGAACGGAGAAACCTGTTGTGGCGGTGGCTGGATGAGCTGCCCAGCGCCTGGCGCCACACGTTACATTTGCGTGAAATTCAAGGCCTCTCGACCCGCGAGACTGCCCAGGAGTTGGGCGTCGCCGAAGGCACGGTCAAAAGTCACCTGTTTCGCGCCCACCGACAACTGCGGCGGCATGTGACGGCTTAAAGGCCCCTTCCGGCGCTGGCCGCCCGTTAACTCACGACCATTCCGGTGTCCCAGCGACCACCCGAAAGGGTGCCGCTCTGCGACACTCCCGCTCGGGCATGAGCGCGCGGCTGTGGTCGCAAAGGCGGCTACTTGCTAGCGAAAAATGCCAGGCCGGCGAGGAGTCCCGAGGCGAGGAGTGCAGTCACCCCCAGGTAAATTCCCGATACAGTAAGTCGGCTGAATCGCTGATGCATCAATGTTTCGAACCCGTTAAAAATGAAGATGTTGCGCCCAAGTGGCACATGAGTTGCAGTGAGATAAGCATGTTTGAGATTGCACTTTCGCCCCGCAGTCGGTTCCAGGTTGCCTCCACCCGTTACGATTCGGTTGCCGGTACCCGGTTCGAGTCGCGCGAGCGGGCCGAGGAGTTCTGTCACGACCTCAACCATTTCTGTCACATGCAGCGGTTTCTGGTGGTGCGGGTGGGTATGCCGTCGCCCTGCCAGACCGCGCCAGCGGAAGCCGTCTACGCCATGGCCGCGTAAGCGGGTAATTGCCTCGTCCGCGGAAAATTTACACCTTAGTTGTTCATTATTACCAGGGGCTTAACGCTGCGCGCCTGGCCCACCCCGACCGTCGGATTTGGCAGGAGGCTTCTTCTTGTCGTTCTTGCTGGAGTTGGCATTCGCCCCAAACTTGTGCCAACTGGGGTCGTTGGCGTGGGATGGAGTCGCGGCGTGCTCGGCCGGTGCCGGCTGTTCAGCGCGCCGCACCGGTTCAGGTTGGGAACGAACGGGAGCCGGTTGACGGTCTCGAGTTGAGCCTGCTGGGCCGGTTTTTTCTGGCGTACCGGTATAGGTTTCGCCGAAGCGATGGAAGCCGGGCCGCGTGGCCGGTTGAGGTTTTGAGGTAACGGTCGCGCGGAGGGCGGGCTCGCGATCGCGGGCAGGTCCCATCGGCAAACGTCCGCTAATTACCTGAGCCTGCCGCAGATCTTCAGGACTGACCCTTTCATGCACTACAGAATCTCCGCGACCGAATCGATCGGACGAAACGGCAACTACGGCGTGTGCAATTACCGGGTCGGTGGTCATGCGGTTGAGATTTGAATAAATAATGCGGCCGCGCACGCCGACAGGCACGAGCGGTGCAACGACACTGACCCGGACTCTAGCGTCGCCATACCAGGGCCGATATGGATCGCCGGGTCCGATGGGAAGCCAGCCGACAGAGCCAAAGCCGACGCCGACGCTGACTCCGCCGGCGCGCAGGCCGATGAAGGAAACATAGGCTGGCGCCCAAACGGGGCGGAAACGCGGTTCGGTCAGGACCGGTCCCGGCCACCAAACCCAGCTCGTTCCGTAATAGAACCAGCGCCCATAATGGTAGGGCGCCCAGCCCCAGGCTTCGGTCGATACCCACGTCCAGCCGTAATACGGTTCCCACACCCAACGGCCGGCGCTGTAGGGCACCCAGCCAGCCTCAACGATGGGCGACCAAACTTGTCCGTAGCCGGGGACGTAGACCCAGTGGCCATAGGCATCGAGGTCGCTCACGCCGGTGTAGTAGCGGTTGGCATTGGACCAGCTTCGCGCATCAGTTTCGTCGCGGTCGCGGTTTTGGTTCCACTGGTCCCATTCGTCGGGCTCGGGCGCCTGGGCAATCTGGTACTGCGGCTCTTCATTCGCCGCCCCTTCGACGGTGATCATTTGTCCTGCGTGGAGCGTGGCGCTGCCTTGGTCGGTAGAGACTTCGGCGCTGCCGGAGCGCACGATCACCACGGTCTCACTGGGGGAGTTCACCTGAACGCGGTACACGCCCCCGCCTTGCGGATGGAGGGTGAGGTTTGGCGTATGCACCTGGCTGGTGGCTTCGCTATCGTCAAGCACGACGTAGTCGACGATGCCTTGGCCGACTTGTAGCTGGATGCTGGGCTGGGTGAGTTCGGTCAACGTGACCTGTGCATTCTCGCGCAGACGCAGACGGTTGGCAAAATCAAGCTGTACCTCGGCCCGGGCGCCCTCGCCGGAGGCGAGCCCATCGCCGGTGAGAAGCGGTTGATTGATGACGCCGGCGTTCCAGTCGCCACTGTCGCCGCGCTGGGTGGTAACGTCGCCCTGAATGAGGCTCAGGCGAGCGACGGCGGAAGGCGGCTTTGCGTCTGAAGTCTGGTCGACCGGTTGATCGTTGGCGTGATCGGGGACCTGATCCTGCGCGCCCGCGCCCGCCATGAGAAGAAAACCTACCAAAAAGAATATAGTGGCCCAACCCAGTTTTCGCATATTCAATTTCACCTCGCCGACGCCCATCGCATTGCAGTTCGCCTACCAGAGGTAAACCCAGTATTTTCAATCGGGTTGCGAATCGGCAAGCGGCCCGAATGCGCCAGGGCGGTGGTTTTCGGCCAGGTGTGCGGCGGCGGCGGGCCGACTATAATATACGAATGGCAACAGCGGCTGCACCCAATGTTTCGCGCCTTCCCGAGTTTCGGAACGAGGCGTTGACCGATTTCACCCGTCCGGAAAACCGTGAGCGTTTTAGCGCCGGTTTGGCGGAAGCGCGCGCCGAATTGGGGCGCGAGTACGACAACCGCATCGGCGACAAGCGCACGCGCGCGGCCAAGACATTCAAGTCGCATAACCCAGCACGGGTGAGCGAGGTGGTTGGAATTCATCCAGAGAACACGGCGGAAGCGGCCCGCGAGGCGGTCAGTGCCGCGCTGCTCACGTTCGAGTGCTGGCGGCTGAGCCAGCCCGAGAAGCGGGTCGAAATACTGCTGCGCGCCGCCGACCTACTGCGCCAGCGCAAGCCCTACTACTCTGCCTGGTTGACGCTGGAGGTGGGCAAGAGTTTCGCCGAGGCGGATGCCGATGTATGCGAGACGATTGACTTTCTCGAGTATTACAGCCGGCAGCAGCTTCGGCTTTCCGGGCCGCAGCCAGTGCTGCAATTGCCGGGCGAAAAGGACGAAATGGTCTACATCCCGCTCGGGGTGGGAGCGGTCATTCCGCCCTGGAATTTTCCGCTGGCGATCACCGCCGGTATGACCGCGGCCGCCATTGTCGCCGGCAACACCGTGGTACTCAAACCATCAAGCGATTCGCCGACGGTCGCCGCCAAGATGATGGAGGTGTTCGAGCAAGCTGGATTACCGGCGGGCGTGGTGAACCTGGTCACCGGTGGCGGCGGAACGGTGGGCGAGGCGCTGGTGGTAGATCCCCGCGTGCGCTTTGTCGCCTTCACCGGTTCGAAGCAGGTAGGGCTCGATATTCACCGCAAGGCGGCGGACACCCAGCCCGGCCAAAAATTCATTAAGCGCACGGTACTGGAGATGGGCGGCAAGGACTCGATCGTGGTGGACGCCGACGCCGATTTCAATGCCGCCGTCGAGGGTGTCGCAGTCAGCGCCTTCGGCTACCAGGGGCAAAAGTGCTCGGCGTGCTCGCGCGCCATTGTGCACGAGAAGATTTACGATCGCTTCGTCGAGGCGCTGGTCGCCCGCACCGCCAAGATCACGGTCGGCGATCCGGCGAACCCAGACAATTATATGGGCCCGGTGATCAACGAGCGCTCACTCAAGAACACGCTCAAGTACATTGAGGTCGGCAAGACGGAAGGCCGTCTGGTCCACGGCGGGGCGCGGGGCGAGGAGGGCGGTCACTTTGTGGCGCCGACGATTTTCGCCGATATTCAACCCGGCGCCCGGCTCTCGCAGGAAGAAATCTTCGCGCCCGTACTGGCGGTGATCAAGTGCCGCGACTTCGACCACGGACTGGAGATCGCCAACAACACCGAGTACGGCCTGACCGGCGCGGTGTACACGAGCGACCCGGCGAAGTTGGAGAAGGCTCGCAGCGAATTCCACGTCGGCAACCTTTATTTGAACCGCAAATGCACGGGGGCCATGGTCGGGGCGCATCCCTTCGGTGGCTTCAACATGTCGGGCACCGACAGCAAAGCGGGCGGCCCCGATTACCTGCTGCTGTTCACCCAGGCCAAATCCATCGCCCGGAAGCTATAACGAGTAGGCGCGGCGCCGGAACCAGGCCCCCAGCGCCCAAGAGCGGCGCTGGGGGCGTGGTTCGCTGCCTTCCGCGCCTACTTTGCGCCGCGGTGAAAACGTCGCGGCTCCCACGTGTCGTTCCGTGCTATAACCATGCGGGGGATTTATCCGCATGCGTTTGCGCACAGTTTTGTCATGGTCTGTTCTTGCCGCCATGGCGGCCTCGCTGCCTCTGGCCGCGCAGCAGTGCACGACCCGAGATGACGCCGAGTACACGGCGCAGATCAAGAAGTACACCACCCTGCCCAACTTCTCGACCGAGCTGACGGATCACCTTCCGTTCAGCTCGTGCGTGGACGCGCCGGATAAGTTTCTGGGCCACATCATCGGCGCGCCAAACGTTCTCGACAAAATTGAGACCATCGACGCCTACATGCGTCATCTCGAGTCGCAATCGAAGCGGGTCAAGGTATTCGACATTGGCAAAAGCGAGGAGGGGCGGGAGACCATTATGGTCGCGGTTTCCGACGAGGCGACCATCGCCAACCTCGATCATTTCCGCGACATCACCGCCAAGCTGGCGGATCCGCGCGGACTGTCGTCCACAGCGGCGGACGCGCTCATCGCGCAGGGCAAGCCCATGTACTGGGCGTCGGGCTCGATCCATTCGACCGAAACCGGCTCACCTGAAATGTTGATGGAGCTGGCCTACCGGCTGGCGGTGGAAGACACGCCCTTCATCCGCAACATCCGCGATCACTCGATCGTGCTGATCACGCCCGCGACCGAGGTGGACGGCCGGGACCGCGACGTCGAGCTGTACATGCACCATAAGACGCATCCGGACGATCCCACACCGGGGCTGGTCTGGTGGGGACATTACGTGGACCACGACAACAACCGCGACGGCCTCACGCTCTCGCTCGATCTGTCGCGCAACATGATGAACGCTTTTCTACAGTGGCACCCCACCGTGCTCCACGATCTTCACGAATCTGAGCCTTATCTTTATATTCAGACCGGCACTGGGCCCTATAACCCGTGGCTCGATCCACTCGAAATCGCCGAATGGCAGCGCATGGCGTATTACGAGATTGACAATCTGACGAAGCGCGGTGTGATCGGCGTTTGGACGCATGGCTTTTTCGACGGCTGGGGACCGAACTACATGCTTTATGTGGCAATCGGCCACAATGCCGTTGGGCGATTCTACGAGACGCAGGGCAACGGCGGGGCCGACACACGCGTGATCACCACGCCACCGGCCAGCACCAGCCGGGAATGGTACCGGCCCAATCCGCCCCTGCCGCGCGTCAACTGGTCGGCCCGCGACAATATCGATATGCAAGAGAGCGCGATTCTGTTCGGAATGAGCAATGTCGCCACCAACGCACAGGAATTTCTCCGCGACTTCTATCTCAAGAGCAAGCGCTCGATCGAGAAGGCGACGACCGAAGGACCGGCGGCCTGGGTGTTTCCCGCCAACGATCCGCGGCCCGGCCTGCAGGCACGCCTGATTCAGCAGTTGCAACTGCAGGGAGTTGAGATCAGCCGGGCCACGGAGTCTTTCCGGGCTTCCGGAACCGTGCCCGGCGGCAGCAACGCCGCGACCAGCCGTGAATTTCCGGCGGGAAGTTATATCGTCCGTATGGACCAGCCCTACAGCCGCGAGGCCGACATGCTGCTGGGCCAGGAGTACTACAATCCCACCGACCCGCCGCCCTATGACGACACCGGCTGGACAATGGGCGCACTGGCCAACGTTGAAACGGTGAGGGTTCCGGATCCCGCCATTCTCAAGGTGGGCATGACCAAGGTTGCGGGCGACGTGACGGCACCCGGCGGGATCGAGGGAACAGGCGGGGTGCTGGCCATTGACGCCAACGCCGACCCCAACATCGCCGCCTTCCGCTACCGGCTGGCGTCAACGCCGATGAAGGTGGCCGAGAAATCGTTCACCGCCGGGGGCAAAACTTTTGCCGCCGGTTCGGTGATCATCACCGGGGCCAACCACGATGAAGTCGCGAACGCCGCCAAGGCCGCGGGCGTGACCGCTGTGAGCCTCGCCGCCGCGCCCAGTGTTGCCATGCACGACCTCGAGGCCGCGCGCATCGCCGTGGTGCACAACTGGCAGAGCACGCAGCAGGACGGCTGGTACCGCGTCTCGATGGACCAGCTCAAGATTCCTTATTCCTATATTGCCGACACGTACTTGCGCGTTACGCCCAATCTGCGCGACCGCTACGACGTCATTATCCTGCCTCCGCTGGGCGGCACGCTGGCCAGTATGATCAATGGCCTGGCGATGACCGGAAAACCGATTCCGTGGAAAAACACAGCCGACATGCCCGATCTAGACCCGCCGGGGCTGGACTCGACCGACGACATGCGCGGCGGTCTGGGACTGGACGGGATCGATCACCTGGAGAAATTCGTCGCGGCCGGCGGCTTGCTGGTGGCGGTCGGACCGAGCATGGCGGTGGCCACCGATACGGGCATGGCTGCCGGCGTCAGCACTCGCCCGCCCACGCAGGGCGGCCCGGGTGGGCTGAACGCGCGGGGCGATGTGATCCGCGCTGAAATCAGCGACGCCAATAGTCCCATTGCCTACGGCTACGGCCATGACCTCGACGTGTATTACTCGACCGGCCTGCTGCTGGCCGCCGGCGGTGGCGGCGGGCGTGGAGGCTTCGGCGGCGGCGGACGCGGCGGCGCCGCGGGCGCGGGACAACGCGCCAGCGGCATTGGCAGTTTGACCGACCCTGACGTTATTCAGACCCGGCCCTCCAATGAGGAACTGTTCAAGGAGTCAATGGGCACCGACAAGGGGGATGACGCCGAAAACGGCGCCAACCAGAATCCTGCCGGCCCGGGACGCGGCGGTGCCGCCGGACCGGCTCCCCGCACCATTGTCCGCTTTGTGCCGGATGCGAAAAACCTTCTGCTGAGCGGATTGCTAAGCGGCGGCGAGGCTATCGCTGGTCAGCCGTTAGTCGTAGACGCGCGGCACGGCGAGGGACATATTCTTCTGTTTGCCGGTAATCCTATTTGGCGCAATGAGACGTCGGGAGAGTTCGCATTGTTGTTTAATGCCGCCATGAATTACAACCACTTGGACGCCGGCGCGGCAGTACCTGGCGCGCGGGGCGGACGTGGTGGGAGGGGAGCGCGGGGAGGCGCCGGCGCAGGCAAGTAAGAGGATAATTCCTGCTATTCTGGATATATGTTTGAAGAGGATACCTCCCCTCGTCCGCCCGCCGCTCCCGGCCTTAGCCGCGGCGTCGGTATCGCGTTGGCCATCGTCATCGCCGCGGTAGCCATTGCGGGTTTTGCCTGGGTCAACGCGCTCAACCAAAGACTCACGACTCAGGTTGCGAGCCTGCAAGCGGCTAGCGATAAGCAGACCGCCGATCTCGCGGCGCTGCAGACCCGACTGCACATGTCCGCGGCCGAACTGGAACGGCTGAGCTCGACCGCGAGCGCAGTGCAGCATTCGGTTACCCAGACGCAGGCTCAGCTTGACGCGACGCGGAAGCAGACGCTTACGCTGGCGCAGCAGCAGCAGCAATCGGCCAGCGAGTTGGCGGCGGTGAAGCAGGACACCGGCGCGCAACTGGGCGCGATCAACGGTCAGATCACCGGTGTGAAGGGCGACGTCACGAGCAACAAGCAGGACATAACGAAGACGCAGGCGGATCTGGACGCGACCAAGGCGCAACTCAAGAGCGCGGTCGGCGATCTGGGCGTGCAAAGCGGCTTGATCGCCACCACCCGCGGCGAACTCGACACACTCGAGAAATCTGGCATGCGCAGCTTTTTTGAATTCAAGCTGACCAAGACCAAGGCTCCTGTCAAGGTCGGGCCGATTCAATTGGAGCTGAAGAAAATCGACGCCAAGCATGGCAAGTACACGGTCGTGGTCTACGCCGACGATACGGCGATCGAGAAGAAAGACAAAACACTCAACGAACCGGTGCAGTTTCTGGTCGGCAGCAACCACGCGCTCAATGAGATGGTCGTCTACCAGATGGACAAGAACACCATCGTGGGTTACGTCTCGGCTCCGAAGTACCCGGCCGCATCAGCCGGCGCCAGCAACCTCTAACGACGATCGTCCCGCGGTAACAGTTGTTGCCAGACGCGCCAGACGGTTGCCAGCGGGAGGCCGACGACATTTGAGTAGGAGCCCTCGATGCGGTAGACGTAGCGGGCGGCGCGGCCCTGGATGGCATAGGCGCCGGCCTTGTCATAGCATTCTCCGGTCGCGACATAGTCGGCAATATCGCGTTCGCTCATGGGCGAAAACCAAACTTTGGTGACTTCCACGTCGACGATTTCTCGATCTCCGCGGCGCAGGCAGACGCCGGTCACGACTTCGTGATCGTTGGCGGCGAGCTGGCGCAGCATCGCACTGGCTTCGCTCGCGCTCGCCGGTTTGCCGAGGATGACTTCCGGTTCGCAGATACGATCAATAACAACGGCGGTGTCGGCGCCGAGCACGATCTGATCGACGGGAGCTTGGGTGGCGTGGGCCTTGGCGCGAGCCAGGCGGGCGACGTAGTCGCGGGAGTTTTCACCGTCGTTCAGACGCTCGTCCACATTGGCGGGACAGACCGTGACTGTCCATCCAGCGGACTCCAGCAATTCGCGACGGCGGGGCGAGGCGGAGGCGAGGACTATCGGGAGTTGACCTTTTTTTTCCATAGCAGCGACTGCCACGCCATGAGGGCAAACAGAGGAACGTATTCGACCCAGACAACCCACGCGTGCGCCGGCAACAGGTAAGCCAGCGGCACTGCCAGGGAGAAATAAATCCAGCCCCGCTCGGGCCAGAGAGCAAGCAGGGGCAACAGCCAAAGCACGTACCAGGGCTGGACCTCGGGCGCGACCAGAAGCAGCGCCGCGACGGCGACAAGAGCCGCGCGGGGCGGCTCTAATTTCTGAACCAGGCTTCTGATCATGACGGCAATGACGACGCCGGCGGCGATCGCCTCTGCCGCGCGCCGACCGAACCATGCTGCGGCCAAGGCAAAAATGCTGGCGTTGAAGGGCGCGAGCGCCGCCCAGTGGGCGCGCATATTGGCCGCAATCGCGCTGAGCGCCAGATGCTTATTCATAAACGCATAGGGCAGCGTGCACAGAACGAAGCAGAGTGCGATCACCGCCGCCATCGCCGCACCCTTGCGCCGTCCGGCGGCCAGCACGGCGGCGGCGCCAACGCAGGCGAACCACTGCGTCAAGGCTCCGAGCGCCAGCGCGGCCGCCGACCATCGAGGCCGGCGCCCGGCCCAGTGTAATGCCAACAAGACCAGCAGGGCGGCGGCGGCTTCGGCGTGGCCATTGCCCGCAACCTCGAAAATCGCCAGCGGCGACCAGGCGTAGATCAATACCCGTTCGTCCGGCCACTGCCGCGCCCGCAGCATGCGGACCAACAGCAGCAAGATTAAAATGTCGCAGGCGACGAACAGTAGCTTTTCGCCCCGAATGCGCGAGCTCAGGTCATAGCTCCAGCGACTCAGCAGTTCGGCCAGAGGCAGCCGGTAGGCGGCGAGCGATTGCGCCGGTACGAGTTGGTCATTGGCGACTCGGATGGGATTGAACAAATCGTCGCCAGGTGGGTATTGATAGGGATTGAAACCTGCATGCTGCACCTTGCCATCCCAGTGGGTGCGGTACAAGTCATGCGACTGTAAGGGCAGCATGGGCAGCAGAGTCAGCCGGAACAGAATGGCAGCCAAAAGGATGAGACGCAGTCGTTTGGGCTCGCCGCCACTGCGTACCACGACCGCCAGTCCGACGAGATAGCAAGCCGCCGCCGCGAAGAACCAGGTCAGGCCGGCATGCGGCCAGCGGAGCTGAGCGAGCAGAACCGCTTCCAGGGCGGCGGCGCTGGCGATCAAAATCGGCGTTCCGAGGCGGAGACTCACGTATCTATCCTAGTAGCCTTGGCGCGCGGGCACGCGGTAAAATGATGCAGCCGCCGTGTTTGCCCCGCCCGCCAATCCGATACTGCATTACATCCAGACCCAGCTTCTGAATCGCACCTTCACCCTGGGGCCGGCGCAGTTGCCACTCTATCAGGCCAACGGATTCGACCGGGCGCTCCTGATTCCATATTTTGGCGTGCTGGCGATTTTGGCGTTTTACGGATTCCACCGCTACGCCCTTGTGTTTCTCTATTTCCGCCACCGCAAGCGCCGCGCGGCGGAAGCGGCGCAACGCTTTGGAGAACTGCCGCGGGTCACGGTGCAGTTACCGATCTACAACGAGCAGTATGTGGTCGAGCGACTGGTCGAGTCCATCTGCCGGCTCGAGTATCCGCGCGACCGGCTCGAAATCCAACTGCTCGACGACTCGACGGACGAGACGTGCGCGGTGGGGGAACAAGCGGTGGCGCGCTGCGCGGCGCGCGGAGAACCGATTGCATACCTGCACCGGACCAACCGGCATGGGTTCAAGGCCGGCGCTCTGGAAGAGGGCATGCGCGTGGCCTCGGGCGAGTTCATCGCCATCTTCGACGCTGACTTCGTTCCACCGCCGGATTTTCTGCTGCGCACGATTCACCACTTCACCGACCCCACGCTTGGGATGGTGCAGACCCGCTGGGGCTACATCAACCGCGATTATTCCTGGCTGACGCGGGTCGAGGCCATTTTGCTGGACGGCCACTTCATCATGGAGCACGGCGGGCGGCATCGCGCCAATCTGTTTTTCAATTTCAACGGCACCGCCGGTGTGTGGCGCCGCCGCGCCATCGAGGAGGCCGGCGGCTGGGAACACGATACGCTGACTGAAGACACCGATCTCAGTTACCGCGCGCAACTCAAGGGCTGGAAGTTCACCTACCTTCCCGACGTCGAGTGTCCAAGCGAGCTGCCGACCGAAATGAACGCATTCAAGGTGCAGCAGGCGCGCTGGGCCAAGGGCCTGATCCAGGTGTCGAAAAAAATATTGCCGCGGCTATTCCGGCGGAAGGATATAGACCTGCACCATAAGGTCGAGGCCTGGTGCCACCTGACCGCAAACATCTCCTACCCACTGATGATCGTGCTCTGCACCCTGCTGCTGCCGGCCATGATTGTGCGTTTCTACCAGGGCTGGTTTCAGATGTTGTACATCGACCTGCCGCTGTTCATCGCCTCGACCTGCTCGATTTCGTCGTTTTATGTTGCCTCGCAGCGCGAGCTATTTCCACGGAGCTGGTACAAAACGCTGCTCTACATGCCCATGGTCATGGCCATCGGCATCGGCCTGACGGTGACCAACACGCGCGCCGTGATCGAGGCGCTGCTAGGGGTGAAGACATCGTTCAAACGCACGCCGAAGTTCGGGGACGCATTGTCAGGCAAGACGCAAAAGAAAAAGTACCGGCGCAAGGTAGGATGGTCGCCGGCGGTGGAGCTACTGTTGGGAACGATTTTCGCGGCAGTGACGGTCTATGCATTCGATATGGAGAACTATCTGACGATACCGTTCCTGCTGCTGTTTGTGGTCGGGTACTGGACCACCGGGCTGCTCTCGATATTACAGGGCCGTTTCAGCCGAGCCAAGGCGAAACCGGGCTCAGCAACCCCACCGTCAAGCGAGCCGGCGCTTAATACAGCCGGAAATTAACTTCGACCTGAACCACCATCGCAACGGGTTTGCCATTGCGGTCCCGTGCCGGCGAGAATTTCCATTGCAGCACCGCCTGGACCGCTTTTTCGTCCAGGCCCAATCCGAGCGGCTGCACCACGACGGGGCGGCTCACCTTGCCATCCGTGCCGACCTGGATCTGAACGATGCAGGTGCCCTGGAACTTAGCCTTGCGCGCGGCCTCAGAGTATTCCGGATCGGGCGCATAAAGCTGCACCGGCGCCGTCTCGCCCACACCATCGCCACAGTCGCTGCCGACGCAGGTGCCATCGGCGCTGCCGCTACCGGTGCCGCCGGGGCCGCCGCCGCTGCCAGTGCTATTGCCAGGCGGTCCGCTGATGGGGCCGATCGAGCCGAAACTGGGCAAGGTTGCCGTTGTCAGGGGCACAATCGAGGTGGGCGCGCTAATCGGGTGGGGCTGGGGCGCTTGCACCAGCTTCGGCGCTTGCTGTACGGGCGCGCCGCCGCCGGAAAGCCGGCGCATCTTGGGAATGACAGGATCCACCTTAGGGGGCTCTACAATGGCCACCTCTACCATCTTTTTGACTTGCATTTGCACTGGACGCCAGAAAGGCAGCAACATTATGCCGACCACGGCCAAATGCACGGCAATCGAACCCACACGGCTTTTCAGGGATTTCGGGGGAGACCAGATATCCTTGACTGGGATGGGCTTAGACTCAAGCACCAATTCCGGCGCTTTGTCGCGCTTGGTGAAGAAATCCCCGACCTGATCAAGCAACTCACGCCAGAACGGCTTGTTTTGGAGCAGAAATCGTAGGTCTTCCGGTTCCGACTTTGGGGGAGTGGGTTCTGACATGACAGAATTCGCTCTTGGAACGCACTCCGGAGTGGAAGGGGCGCCCCTGCAACATTATACGAATTCTACCACGGGGTGGTTTCGGGAGGGCGTCAATAAAGACGGAAGTTAACCTGGATATTAGCGGCCACTCGAACCGCGCGCCCGTTTTTCTTGGCGGGCTCAAAGCGCCATAGCTTCACCGCCTCGATGGCCTTTTGGTCGAGGCCGAGACCCAGGGGCTGCACAATTTTCGGGTCGTATACATGGCCATCGGCGCCGATAATCACGCCGACCACCACGACACCCTGGAACTTGGCTTTGCGCGCGGCTTCGGAATATTCCGGATCGGGATCGTAGACGGGCACCGGTTCAGAGACATCGCCGCCCACCGAACACGGTTCATCGCCGGTGCAATCGCCCCCGCCGTTGGGATCAGAACCGGGGCCGCCCGGACCCTTTCCGCCATTGCCCACAGAGGTTCCGGGGGGCCCGGCGATGAAGCCCGGATTACCGAACTGCGGAATATTCAAGTTGGCCACAGCCGTCGCCGGCATGAGCTTGATCGGCGGCGCGACGGTTGGCTGCGGAGCCTGAACCGGATTCACTTTGGGCGGCAACACCGTCTTGGTGGGGGGCGCGCCGCCGGAGGCGATATGGCGCATTTTCGGCAGCGAGGTGTGCCCGGGCGCCATGATCGCGGGGGCTAAAATCTCAACTTCTTCATGGCGCACGACGTTGCGCACCGGCCGCCAAAGTGGCAGCATCAAGATGCCGATGATGGCCACGTGAATTGCCGCCGAACTGGCCCGCTTGCCCAGGCTTTTGGGGCGCGACCAGATCTCTTTGACCGGAATTGGTTGGGACTCCAGGTGGAGATCGGGTTCGGGTGGAGGCGAAATCCTCTCACGGAGTTCGCGCACCAACTCGCGCCACAGCGAAGGCGGTTCCGGCAAGGTTCGAAAGTCAACCGAATCGGGGTTAGGAACCATCTCTCCCTCTCTTAATAACGACTATTGCGGAAGGCGAAAGGTTGCGTAAAGTTCACCTCGCTATAATGAGATGCAGTGGCTGAATCCCGATTCAAGGCGACCATCAACCTTCCGGTGACTGCATTCCCGATGAAGGCCAACCTGCCCACGAGTGAGCCCAAATGGCTCCAACGTTGGCAACAGGAGGACGTTTATGGGCAGATTCGCGCTGCCCGGAAAGGCCGCCCGCTCTTTGTTTTGCACGACGGACCGCCCTACGCCAATGGAGCCATTCATCTCGGCACGGCGCTGAATAAAGTAGTCAAGGATTTCGTGGTGAAATCCAAATCGATGGCCGGTTTCGATGCCCCCTATATTCCTGGCTGGGATTGCCACGGGCTGCCCATCGAGATCAAAGTTGACCAGGAATTGGGACCCCGGAAACGCGAGCTATCGGTGGTTGAAATCCGCGAGCGTTGCGAGCAGTACGCGCGTAAATACGTTGCCTTGCAACGCGCTGGCTTTGAGCGGCTGGGAGTTTTCGGTCAGTGGAACGACCCGTACCTTACGCTTAATCCGGCCTATGAAGCCGCCATTGCCGAGCAGATCCTGACGTTCATCAAGCGCGGACAAGCATACAAGGGATTGCGAGCGGTGTATTGGTGCACCCACGACCGCACTGCCTTGGCGGAGGCCGAAGTCGAGTACAAGAATCATCTCAGCCCCACCGTCTGGCTGCGCTATGCCTACAAATCAGGCGAGCTGCCGGGCGGGATTGCGGGCCGCAATCTTTTCGCGGTGGTCTGGACTACAACGCCGTGGACGCTGCCGGCCAGCACCGCGCTGGCGTTTCATCCCGAACTGAATTACGTTGCGGTTCGCAACACGGAGGGCGAAGTTTACCTGGTCGCCGATGCGCGTTTCGAGGCCACAGCCAGTGCGCTGGGCGTGGGTTGGGGCCGCGAGGAAATCATTGCCTGCTTCCCCGGATCGGCGCTCGAGGGAGTGATGTTCCAGCATCCGTGGCTTGAGCGGGAAGAACCAGCCGTGCTCGCCGAATACATCACCACCGACCAGGGCTCGGGCATCGTACACACCGCTCCGGGGCATGGCGCGGAGGATTTCGCCACCGGCGAAAAATACAAGCTTCCCGTCATCTGCCCGGTGGATGCCACCGGCCGATTTTTTGGCGCCGATTCCGCGCCATTCACCGGCCAAACCATCACCGAGGCCAATCCCCGCATTGTGGCGCACTTGCGCAGCCTGGGAGCGCTACTGGCCGAGGCGCCGTTGGAACATTCCTATCCTCACTGCTGGCGCTGCCACAACCCCGTGATGATGCGGGCCACCGAGCAATGGTTCATCGCGCTTGATCGCGGCTTGCGGGCCGCGGCGCTCGAGGCAATCAAGTCGGTGCGGTGGATGCCGGCCTGGGGCGAAGAGCGCATTCGACAAATGGTGGCGACGCGGCCGGACTGGTGCATCTCGCGGCAGCGGGTGTGGGGAGTGCCGATTCCTGTGCTGGCGTGCACCGCCTGCCATGCCTACTTGCACGATGATGCCACCGACCGGCGTATCATTGCGGCGTTTGCCGAGCGCGGGTCGAATCAATGGTTTACAGAGCCGGCCTCGCGTTTCGTCGCCGAAGGTACGCGTTGCGCCCAGTGCGGCAAGGGCGAGTTCCAGCAGGAGCGCGACATCGTGGACGTGTGGTTCGAATCGGGCTGCAGCCAGGCCGCGGTTCTTAATGCCTCAACCGGGCTGCCGTTTCCCGCCGATCTTTATCTCGAGGGCGGAGACCAGTACCGGGGCTGGTTCCAGAGCTCGCTGCTGGTGGCGATCGGAACCCGCGCCGCGGCGCCCTACCGGGAGACCCTCACCCACGGCTGGGTGCTCGACGCCGAAGGCCACACCATGCACAAGTCGCTGGGTAATGCTATCGAGCCGGATGCGATTACAGGCGAGTACGGCGCGGAGGTTCTGCGCCTGTGGGTCGGCAGCAGCGACTTCCGCGAAGAGATCCGACTCTCGCCCGAGCTGCTGAAGCGGCTGGCGGAGGCATACCGGAAGATTCGCAATACGTTCCGCTTCTTACTTGGGAATCTGCATGGTTTCGACTTTCAAAAGGACGCGCTGGCACCGAGCGAACTGGCGGGCTTGGATGGTTACATGATCCGCCAAACGGCGCGCATGGCGCTCGAGGTGGAACGGCAGTTCGAGGCATACGAGTTTCACCGCGCCTGCCGGATACTTTCCGACTTTTGCAGCCTGGAGCTGAGCGCCTTTTATCTCGACGTGCGCAAGGACCGCCTCTATACCGCGCCCAATCAAAGCCGGGATCGCCGGTCAACGCAGACCGTGCTCTGGCACGCACTTCAGGTGTTGGTGCGCTTACTGGCGCCGATACTACCCTTCACCACCGAGGAGGTTTGGGCCACGCTGGGCCACACCGGAAGCATTCATTGCGAAACCAATGTTGACGTCCGCGCTTGGTGGGGACAGAGCCGCGAGAGCGACATTCCAGAAGACACGGAATGGGTCGCCCTTTTGGGCTGGCGGGAAGAGGTGCTCAAGGCGCTCGAGTTGGCGAGGGCGGAAAAGCGTATCGGCACGTCGCTTGAAGCGGCGGTCGAGCTGCGCGCCGCGGGCGACGATCTGTTGCTGCTGGAAAAACATCGGGCGGAGCTCGCCGCGTTGTTCATTGTTTCGCAGGTGCGGCTGGAAGACGGGGGCGGTGCCGGAGCGCGCGATATTCGAATCGTGCCGGCGGCCGGCGCCAAGTGCGAACGTTGTTGGAACTACTCCACCGCGGTCGGAACCGACACCGAATATCCCACGCTGTGCGAACGCTGCGTGCCGGCCATCAAAGCGATGCGGGAAGCGACAACCACGGCATGAGCCTGCGCATTCCCATCCAGTTCCGCCATCTCGCCATCGGCGTCGGAGTATTTGTCGCCGACCAGGTGAGCAAGGGGATGATTGACAAGCTCCCCGACGACTTCAGCTACACCGTTATTCCCGGCGTGTTTCGCATTATTCACGCCGAGAACCCGGGCGTGGCGTTCGGGTTGTTCCAGTATTCGGCGCCCGGGTTTCGCGACATTCTCATCGGCGCCTCAAGCCTGGCCTTGTTGGCGGTGCTGGCGTTGCTTTGGAAGAGCAAACAGACGACGCGCGCCGGCGTGGCGATGGCGCTGATCGTCGGCGGGGCATGCGGCAATCTGTTTGACCGGATTCTGCACGGCAAGGTGGTGGACTTCCTGCTCTTCTACAGTGGCAGCCACAGTTGGCCTGTGTTCAACCTGGCCGACAGCGCCATCGTTGTAGGCGCGGCGCTGCTGGTATGGGAGATCGTGGAAGATCGGCCCGCGCCGGCCGCGGCCGCAACCTCGGTTCCGCAGCCGCCCAACCCGGTTTCGTGATGGCACGCTGATGTTTCCCATTCTCTTTCATTACGGCTACCTCACGCTTCACACGTACGGACTGCTGGTGGCGATCGGATTTCTTGCCGGCATTTACGTGGCACGGCACTTTGCGCGCCAGTTCGGGCTCGACCCCGAGCGCGTCTTCAACCTCGCCGTCTACCTCGCCCTAGGCGCGATTGTTGGCGCCAAGGTGTTTTTGGTTTTGCAGGACTGGCGCTATGTGGTGCGCGACCCCGGCTATGTGTTCAGCCTCGGCTTTCTGCAATCGGCGGGCATTTTTTACGGCGGCGTGATCGGCGCGCTGCTGGTAATGACACTCTATGTGCGGCGGCAGAAACTGGGCTGGCTGGCGGTGGGCGACGCGGTCGCGCCCGGTGTGGCGATCGGGCATGGCATTGGCCGGCTGGGATGTTTTTCAGCCGGATGCTGCTGGGGCAAGCCGACGCATTTGCCCTGGGCGGTTACGTTTCACAACGCCTACGCGAATGCCAGTACCGGCGTGCCACTCGGCATTCCGCTACAGCCGACGCAGCTTTACGAAGCCATCGCCGAGGCGGTTATTTTTTTCCTTCTCTGGCGCCTCTCGAAGCACCGCGCCTTTGTTGGGCAATTGACCGCGTTTTACCTGCTGGCTTACGGCATCGTGCGGTTTCTCGTTGACTTCGTTCGCGCCTACGAACCCCAGGCGATGCTGTTCCACGGGTTGCTGACCGATGCGCAGCTTACCAGCCTTTTCATGATCGCGCTCGCGGTCGGCATCTATGCCACGCGATCGCAGCGCGCGGTGGCGCGCGGCGCGGCGCCCGCGGCGACATCGTGAATGTTTTTGCGCTCGAACCGGATACAGACGAAACCCCGCGGCTGGATCGCTTTCTCGCCCAGCGCTTGCCCGACCTCAGCCGCACGAAACTGCAGGCGCTGATCCGCGACGGCGGCGTGCGGGTGAACGGCGCCGTGGTCGAGCGTCCCAGCCTGCTGCTCACGCCAGGCGCGGTGGTCGCGGTCGCGCTCGGGCCGCCGCCGCCGTCGGGCCTCGCGGCCGAAGACATTCCGCTCGACGTGCTGTACGAAGACGACGATATCGTGGTGGTCAACAAACCCGCGGGTTTGAGCGTCCATCCCGGCGCCGGACGCACGTCGGGCACGCTGGTCAATGCGCTGCTCGGTCGCTATGCCAGTCTCTCGGCCCTGGGCGGCGAGGCGCGCCCCGGCATTGTTCATCGGCTCGACCGCTTCACCAGCGGAGTCATGGTTGTGGCACGCAACGACCGGGCGCATCAGCGCCTGGCGGATCAGTTTCAGTCGCGCGCCGTTTCGAAGACCTATTGGGCGCTGGTGCAGGGTCGTATGAAGGCGTTGCAGGGCTCGATCGATTTAGCCATTCGACGCGATCCCATCCGGCGGGCGCGCATGACTACGCGCCGCCGGCCCGACGCGCAAAGCCGCGAGGCGCATACCAGCTACACCGTGCGCCAGGCATTTTCGCCGCCGCCGGCTACTCCGGCATCGCTTGTGTCGGCCTGCCGGTTCAGCTGGCTGGAGGTTCAAATCCATACCGGGCGAACGCACCAAATTCGGGTTCACATGGCGGCGCTTGGCCATCCGGTGGTGGGTGACCGGCTTTACGGCGCTGCCGCCGCGCTCGCCGGCCCTGGGGCACTGGCCGGGTTCCGCCCCGAACGCCCGATGCTGCATTCGGCGCGTTTGGGGCTGGCGCACCCGGCCACCGGCCTATTCATGACGTGGGAGGCCCCGCTTCCCGGCGATATATTGGCACTGCTCGGCGCTTTACGCCAGGAAACTTCACGCAACGAGCCGGCGCCTTCGCCTCGTCTATAATCTAGCTAACCTGTGATGAAGTATCGCCTGATCGCCGTTTTGTTTTTGATTGCCTGCGCCGCCTGTCCGTGGCCGGCACAAATCCTCCAGCCGGGGAAACAAACGCTTATTGTCAAGAACGTCAACAACGTTCCGCTCACATTTTTGGCACTAGACAAACACAACCATTTTGTCTCCGGCCTGGAAGCGTCACAGATCCAGATTTTCGACAACCAGCAGCCGCAGCGTATTACCCATTTTGACGCGCAAGGCAACCTGCCGTTGCGCATCGTGCTTTTGCTCGATATCAGCAACAGCATTACCACGCGATGGGCCTTCGAGCAGCGCGCCGCCACTGATTTTTTGCAGTCCGTTTTGGCCGAAGGCCGCGACCAAGCCATGGTGGCGGGCTTTGACACCTCGCTGCATGTGGCGCAACCGTTCACCGACAATTACGAAAAACTGGCGGCCGCCATTCGGAGCCTGAACCCCTCCGGCGGCACGGCGCTTTTTGATGCGCTGTTTCAAACCGCACACGACGATCTCGGCCCGGGCGCGCCGGGCAGTGGCGATTTCCGCAACGTGGTGGTGATCATTAGCGATGGCGCCGACGACCAGAGCCGCTACAGCCGCGAGGAAGCGCTGGGCATGGCCGAGGACGCTGGGGCCATCATCTATACAATCGGCACCGAACCGACAGGTTCCGACGCCGAGTCCGACGCGGTGCTTAAACGCTTGAGCTCGCAGACCGGTGGCCTCAGCTTTTTCCCGATTGAGGCACATGATTTGGGCGCGGCGTTTCAAGCGATCACCAGTGATTTGCGGCATCAGTATGTGGTGACGTACGATCCCAACAACTTCGTCCCCAACGGCGAGTTTCATACGGTAGAGATCAAGATCGCGGTCAAGGGAGTTACCGCCCGCACGCGCAAAGGGTACTTCGCCCGCCCAGCCGCCGCGCCCGCACCGGGCAAGCCCGGGCCTAAGTGAACATTCTTCCCGGCGCATTACCTACGGTTGCCATCGTCGGGCGGCCCAATGTCGGCAAGTCGACGCTTTTCAACCGCCTGACCCACTCGCGTCGTGCCATCGTCGGTAACGAGCCCGGCATCACGCGGGATCGAAACTACGGAACGGTCGAATGGCGCGGGCACCACTTCGGCATCATCGACACCGGTGGACTGCTGCCCGACAATCCAGATGAAATTCCGGAAGCGATATACCGTCAGGCGCTGGTCGCGATCGGCGGCGCCTCGGCGATTATTTTCGTGGTCGATGGACGCACTGAGCTGGCCGCGCCCGATTTGCAACTCGGCCGGCTACTGCAAAAATCCGGCAAGCCCATCCTGCTGGCCGTGAACAAGATTGAGTCCGAAACGCAAGCCGACGGCCTCGCCCCTTATTATCGGCTGGGTGCGTCCCGGCTTTATCCGATAAGCGCCGAGCATGGACAGGGGTTGGAAGAACTGCTCGATCAAACGCTGGCGTATCTGCCGACGGAAGCCCCGGCCGCGGATACCGAAACAGAAGCGGAAGAGGCGCCGTCGCCGCGTGAGACGCGTATTGCCATCGTGGGCCGCCCCAACGTGGGTAAAAGTACGTTGTTGAATCGTCTGACCGGCGAGGAGCGGTCGATCGTCAGCGAAATCGCCGGAACGACGCGCGACGCGGTCGATGCGCTGGTCACCCGCAACGGCACCGAGTACCGCTTCATTGATACCGCCGGGATCCGCCGCAAGGGCATCACCCGCCTGATGGCGGAGAAGCTGAGCGTGGTGATGGCGCGCAAGCACCTGGAGCAAGCTGATCTGGCACTAATCGTCCTCGACGGCGCGGAGCCGGAGGAGAGCGGCGTGTTGGCGCTGGATGCGACCATTGCGGGTTATGCCTTCGAAGCCCACCGCTCGGTGATTATCGTGGTCAACAAATGGGATCGCTCGAAGGCGATACAGCGTACGCAGGCCGCGTATAGCGAGCGCATCCGCGAACGCTTGAAATTTTTGGCGTTCGCACCCATTGTCTTCATCTCCGCCCAGCAGGGAGAAGGCATGGACAAGCTCTACGCCACCATTGACCGAGTCGCAAAGGCCCGGCGCAAGCGCATCACCACTGCCGCTATCAACCGTTTCTTGTCAACTGTGGACTTTGACCGCGCCGGCGTTCCGGTAGGCCAGCGCGTACGCATTTACTACATGTCGCAAGTCTCGCTCGCGCCGCCGCAGTTTGTACTTTTCATTGACCGCGCCCGCGCACTGCACTTTTCCTACAAGCGCTTCCTGGAAAACCAGATTCGCAAGGCCTTTGGTTTCGAGGGCACGCCGATTTTGCTGAAAACCCGCGTCAGTAAGGGTTAAACAAGACGAGCCTTTCCCTGTGCCAGAATCGTACGTACGAATCGTACGTGTTATTATGAAGCGTGGCAATCACCGCGTCGGAACTTCGACAGAACGTGTATCGCATTCTCGATGAAGCTTTAGCATCGGGCAAGGCGGTGGAGATTGTGCGGCGCGGTCAGCGGTTACGGATCGTTCCCGACCGGGACAAGCTTGCCAATCTGAAGCGGCGCGATCTGTTCGTCGGTGATGCCGAGGATGTCATTGGTTTGGACTGGTCGAAATACTGGAAACCGGATGACAACCTACCTTGACACCCATGTATTAATTTGGCTGGCTGAAGGCGAACTGGAAAAAATCGGGAACCAGGCGCGGGCCATGATCCAATCCTGCGAGGTCCTGGCATGCCCCATGGCGGTGCTGGAGCTGCAGCTGCTACATGAGATTGGGAAGCTCCGGTGGTCGGGCGCCGCGATTGCAGAGCAGCTTTCGCGTGACATTGGCTTGCAAATCAGTTCGCTTGGATTCGACGAGGTGGCGGCGGCGGCGTGCAATGAAAGCTGGACGCGTGATCCGTTCGACCGGTTAATCGTAGCGCAGGCGCGCGCGAGCGCATTGCCACTAATTACAAAAGACAAAATGATCCACGCCCATTTCGCGGCCGCGGTGTGGTAGCGAAGCTGGAAGTGATCTCAAAATTGGTGCGAGACTTTTCGCGAACGGAACGCCCAGCGCGGCCCGCTGCCGCATTATGAGATCACTTCTAGCGGTGGTCCGCGGCGGCGGCGGCGGTCGTGCCGGGGAGAATGCTCCAGATGTGGGGGTCTTCCAGGCCAATGCGCCAGACGGAGAAGCCGTGAAGATGGTACTGGGCGACTAGGCGGAGCTTGGCGGCGAAGCTGCGTTCATCCTCGATCCAGGTGATATGGCGGCTGTGCCCTTGGCCTTCAACCCGGTAGGACGATTCCAGCACCGGATCCCATTGCAGCTGCTCATCCGCCGGATAGCTCACCGCGCCATTGTGATGGATGAGCCTCCAGATGTATGTAACGACGCGCTTGATCCGGCCCTCGATACGCTCCCGCACACTCACCCGAATGCGGCGCTCGCTCCAGTCGGTTTGATAGGTCGGCAAGCCGAGCGAGACCTTGTCGGCGGGCACTTGCAGCAGGACGTGCTGAATCACGCGCTCGACCCAAGGCGAACTGGCGAGCGGGCCCGGATGGCTGCTGTCGCCCTCCGGATAGGCCATGACGCTCAGAAAATCAGCGCTCTCGCCCAGTGCGGTGTAATCATAGACGCCGGAGAAAGTGCGATAGGTATAGGTGGTCGGGTCATCCGACGTGCGGGCGCCGACGGCAACGCTGAGCAGTTTCCCGTGACGGTGGAGCGCTTCGGCGACCTCGGCCACGAAGCTGGAGAACCGCGCCCGCTCAAGCGAAGGAAGATTTTCGAAATCAATTTGCCAGCCGGCCAGATCGAGATTACGAGCGGCATCGACCAGCGCCCCCACAGCGCGATCGCGGGCGCTGGGGCTGCGCAGAAGGGCTGCGGCCCCATATTTTGAAAAGTCGGCGTTGATTACGAGCGGCATGATCTCGACCGAGTGGTCACGCGCTGTGGTGGCCAAGTCGCCGGGCAATGAGCCGCGCAACATGCCGTGACGGTCGAGGGCAAAACTCTGGGGAGCAATGATGCCGATGCTGCCGGCGTGGGCTTGAAAACTGGTCTCGCTCGACGAACCAGGAACGGCATAAAACAAGGCTTGGCCAAACCCGCTGGCTACGGGACTATCGGTTTGACCGTAGACGAGCCCCAGCAGGAGCAACAGCGCGGCGGCTAGTTTGGAGCAACTACTGAACAAGATTGGTTCCCGATTCCTCGTCCTCGTCGTCGTCAGTGGCGATTACCAACTCGCCCCGGCAAAGGCCGCATGCGATACGCAGCGTACCGCCTTCAAAATGAAAGATGATCTCCAACTCCGGCGTCACCTTCGACTCGCGCCGTAATTCATAGTACTCCAGCGCACCTGGGGGATCTATCTGAAATGCCGACTCAAAGCGACTTAATTCGCTGAAGTGTAAGGCCATTCCACTGATAGGTAGCGCTTGGCCATCGCGAATCAGCAGCGTTTCGCTTATGGCCGCCCAACCGAGCGTTGCCGTGGTCGGCTCGATACCGTAAGTGAATCCGACCAGCTTCATTTGCTGATGCAGGTCGATGCGCACCCCGCCCACTTCCATCTCTGAAAGTGGGTGGTTGGCGCGCGGCGGCTTTAAGCCATCAAAGCGGGCGGGCATTTAGAACGGGATGTCGTCGTCTGTGATTTCAGGCGTGGGCGGACCGAAGTCGTTGGAGGGTTCGCGACCACCGGACTCGCGCGGCGCCGAGGCGCCCGAGCCGGCCCCGGCCGCGCGGCCCTTGCCGGCTTCACCGCGCCCACCGCCGGTGAAGACCATCTCAGTGGCAATGATCTCGGTCATGTAATGTTTCTTGTTCTCTTTGTCTTCCCAGGAACGGGTCTGAATGCGACCTTCAATATAAACGCCCGAACCCTTGGTGAGGTACTGGCTCGCGGTCTCCGCCAGTTTGGCCCAGCAGACGACGTTGTGCCACTCGGTGCGCTCCTGCAACTCGCCGTTGCTCTTGTCTTTCCAACGCTCGCTGGTGGCGAGACTGAACTTGGTCACGGCTTGACCGGAGGGGGTGTATTTCATCTCGGGGTCTTTGCCCAAATGCCCGAGCAGGATCACTTTGTTTACGCTTCTCGACATGATTGGCTCCTTAGGCCGCGTGGCTTCAATTTTGATGCGCCAACGCGGAGTAGATTTCATTCTACTCGCCAGCCGGGGCCATGCGGCGGCGTTGACGCCGAAACTCATCCAACAACTAGAGCGAGGTTTCAAATCGGGACAACTTCTTTAGCTTCAGTGAGTTAGGTTCAATTCGGGCAACCGCGTTCCATTTTCGATACACTAGGCACGGAGAGATTTCCAAAAACCATTGCAGTACCTCTTGCTCCACTATGGCTACGCGTTCCTAGTCTTCGGACTCATCGTTGAAGGCGACGCCACGCTTGTGGCGGCGATGATTTTGGCCAGCCAACCGGGGCAACAATTCTTCGACCTGCGCTGGGTGCTAGGCATCGCGCTGGGGGTCACGGTCGGGGGCAATGAGTTGCTCTATGAAATCGGCGCCTTGGGCAAGTTGAAACGTGCGCTCGGCAATGGCAGGCAGCGGCAGCGGGTATCGCGATGGCTGCACAGCTCGCGGGGAGGCATTATCGCGCTCCTGTTTTCGCGCTTTATGTGGGGATTCCGGTTGATGATCCCGCTGGCCGCCGGGGTGATCCATATTCCGCGCCGGCGCTTTACGATCACCAATCTGTTGGGCGGCGTAATCTGGGTGGCGCTATTGGCCTACTTCGGCGTGGCGCTGCAGTCGTTGTTTATGCTGCTGCACACCGACCTCTTGCGCTATCAATCGCACATTGCGGTGGCGCTGTTTCTGACCGGACTGGTGGTGGGCATGGGCTCGATTCCATGGCAGATCATTCGCCGCAGCCTGCGCCGCAACACCAACCATTGCCCGCTGGGACTCGAGCGCTGAGTGCCAACCCGCCGCGCATCATGCTATCCTGCTGATTACAGTGGCGTTAACCCATGATCAAGAGTGACATCGTGCATGCTGTGGTCGCGCGCACCGGCACCAGCAAGGCGCAGGCCGAGTTGGCGGTCGAAGCCGTCTTCGAACGCATGAAGCGGGCGCTAGCCAGTGACGACCGCATCGAGCTGCGCGGATTCGGGGTTTTCAACGTGCGTCCGCGCAAAACCGGAGTGGGGCGGAACCCCCGCACTGGAGCCGAAGTCACCATTGCTCCCGGCAAGTCGATCAAATTCCGTCCCGGCAAAGACATGAGCGCGATTGACTAGTTGTTGATGCGCATCGTTTTCCGCCGAGCCCTGCCCTATGTTCTTTTCGTCCTGACGTGGGCCACGACCACGGTCGTTGGCGCGCGCCTGCAATGGAATTTCAATCGCGGGTTGCCGGCCTATGCGACTCCCACCGATATTTTTCCCTTTCCCTGGATCTGGCACAATCTTGGCCTGCTGCCACTGGGGCTGCCCTTCAGCCTCTCGCTCATCGCCATTTTGCTCGCCCACGAGATGGGCCATTACATCGCCTGCCGCTATTACCAGATTGAGAGCACCTACCCGCTGTTCCTGCCCGCGCCCACACTAATCGGAACCTTGGGCGCATTCATTCGAATCAAGTCGCCGTTCCTGGATCGCCGCTCGCTCTTTGACGTTGGTATCGCAGGCCCGTTGGCGGGGATGGCGCTGGCGCTTCCGGTCGTGGTGTGGGGCCTGGCGACGTCTCATGTACTATCCGTCGCCGCCGCCGGAGCGCAGGCTCATGCCGAGTGGGTTACGTTTGCGTGGCCGCCGCTGCAGCAATGGGTCGCCGCCGGCCTGCATCCCGGCCTGGTGGCCGGTCGGATGCAGCTATCGCCGGTGGCGCGCGCCGGCTGGATCGGGCTCCTCCTGACGATGATGAACCTGATTCCCGCTGCCCAGCTCGACGGCGGCCACATTGTCTACGCGCTCTCGCCGCGCCTGCACCGGGTGACGTCGTGGGCCGCGCTGCTCGCGCTGCTCTGGGGCGGGTGGCGTTACTGGCCAGGATGGTTCGTATTCGCCCTGCTGATCGCGGCTATGCGTCTGCGCCATCCGTGGGTGCCGGAGATGCCAACGCTTGGACGGGCGCGGGTGGCGCTTTCGCTGCTGGCACTTGCGATCTTTCTCGTAACCTTCATGGCCGCGCCGGTTCTGGCCGCCTAGCTCACGCCCCGCAGTGCGGCGAGCATGCATGGATCGGCTTCGGCCTTCGCTCGCGCACGATTGCGATCCACGTCACTCGCGTACCAGAAGGTTCGTGATTGCCGACCGACTTTGCAGGTGGGCACTGCCCTTTCCGCGGACCGGATGCACCCTGCGCGCTACGCTCACAATAGCATGGCTTGCCAGCGCAAGGGCCGGGGGAATGGGTATCATTCTTTATGCACTCCGCCCGACGGTTGCCGCTGTTTACCACTTGCTTGATTGCCGCCGCGATTGCCTCGACAGGACTTTCCAGAGCCACGGCGCAGGCGCCGATCACGCTTTCGGTCGACGCCTCGCAGGCGCCGCTGAAGCTGATCCACACCCGCATGCTGTTTCCGGTGCACACTGGCCCACTCACGCTGCTCTACCCTAAATGGATTCCTGGCGAGCACGAGCCTGACGGCCCAATCGGCAATCTCAGCGGGCTCAAGTTCATTGGCAACGGAAAAGTTATTCCGTGGACGCGCGACCTCCTTGATGTGTTCACCTTTCATCTGGACATTCCCAACGGCGTCAGCCAGCTTGAGGCCGATTTCGATTACATCGAGGGATCGTCGGGTGAATACACCTCGGGCGGTTCGGCGACAGCCAAACTCGTGGATCTGAGCTGGAACCAGAATCTGCTCTACCCGGCCGGCATTCCCGCGGCACAGATCATGATCCAAGCCAACCTGACGCTGCCGGCGGAGTGGGGCTATGGCACCGCGCTGCCGGTCGACCACGCCTCCGGTGCGGCTATCAGTTTCAAGCCCACCGATCTCGACCTGCTGGTGGATTCGCCGGTCATTGCCGGCGAGTACTACCGCGTGCTCGATCTGACTCCGCCGGGCGAACCGATTCATCACGAACTCGATCTGGTGGCCGACAGCCCGCAGGCGATCGCCTCCAGCCCGGCATTGTCGGAAGTGCAGGCCGGCATGACCAACCTTGTGGCGGAGACGGGCAAGCTTTTCGGCTCGCGCCACTATCGCGATTACCATTTTCTGTTGACCCTGAGTGATCACGTCGCTCACTTCGGCCTCGAGCACCACGAATCCGACGACAGCCGGCTGCCGGAGCGTGCGTTGATCGGTCCAGGCGCGGCGTACATTGTCGGCGAGCTGCTGCCGCACGAGTTTATACACTCATGGAACGGAAAATTCCGGCGTCCGGCCGATCTGGCCTCGGCTCCGTTTGAGGCGCCGATGCAGGATGATCTGCTTTGGGTCTACGAGGGTCTGACCGATTTTCTCGGCAACTTCGAAGCCGCGCGCAGCGGACTCTGGTCCAGCGACGAGTATCACCAATTTCTTGCCGATACCGCCGCCTCGCTCGGCCCTGGCCGCCCCGGCCGCACGTGGCGTCCGCTGCTCGACACTGCTGTCGCCCTGCCCGGCATGTTCGAAGAGGGGAACCAAAGCTGGATCAATTGGCGGCGCGACACCGATTACTACCAGGAAGGCGATTTGATTTGGCTCGAGGTGGCCACCGTTATTCATCGTCAGAGCCACGGGTCGCGATCGATGGAGGATTTCTTCCACCTTTTCTATGGCGGCCCCAACAACGGCCCGGAGCTGAAAACTTATACCTTCGATGATCTGGTAGCCGCGCTCAATCAAATCACGCCTTTTGATTGGGCGAGCTTCTTTCATCAGCGGCTGAATTCGACGTCGGCCGAGCCCCCACTGGGCGGCATCGCCGCCAGCGGCTGGAAGTACGAGCTCGCCACGACGGCCGGACGCAACCCGGGCAGCATTGAATACTCAATCGGACTGAGCATGGGCGCGGCTGGCGCGGTAGCCGATTCCATCGTCAATGGCCCCGCCTACAAGGCGGGTGTCGTCGCAGGAATGCGCATCATCGGTGTCAATGGGCGCGTGTTCACGCCGACGCTGTTGAATGACGCGGTGATCGGTAGCGCCGCCAATCCCAACCCGATCGAGCTGTTGGTGGTGAATGACGACTACTATCGCACCGCGCTCGTTGACTATCATGGCGGACCGAAGGCGCCGCGCCTCGTGCGCGACAACAGCGAGCCTGATTACCTCGACGACCTGCTGAAGCCATTGGCAAGGCGATAATGACGCTACTCGATAAAATCTGGAACAAACACCTGGTTCGGGCCGGTGACGGCGGCGGACCCGATCTGCTCTATATTGACTTGCACTTAATCCACGAGGTCACCTCGCCGCAGGCGTTTGAAGGCCTGCGCGCCGCCGGGCGCCGGCTGCGCCGCCCCGACCTTACCATCGCAACGATGGATCACGATGTCCCCACCGACCCGCGTGTTCCCGGCGGTCCGCTGCCGATACTCGATGCCGAGGCCGACAGCCAGCTGCGGGCTCTGAGCACAAACTGCCGCGAGTATCAGGTCAGGCTTTTCGATCTCGACAGCCCGCACCAGGGCATCGTCCACGTCATAGCGCCGGAGTTGGGACTGACCCGGCCGGGCATGACGATTGTCTGCGGCGACAGCCATACCGCGACTCACGGCGCTTTTGGCGCTCTGGCGTTCGGCATCGGCACCAGCGAAGTCGAGCATGTGTTCGCGACGCAGTGTCTGTGGCAGGCGCGTCCCCGTAATCTGCGCATCACGATTTCGGGTGCGCTCAGGGGGAAGGGTGCCGGCGCGCCCAGCGCCAAGGATTTGATTCTCCACATCATCGGTCAGATCGGCACGGCGGGCGCAACTGGCTACGTGATCGAATATGCCGGAAGCGCGGTGCGCGCCATCTCCATGGAAGAGCGCATGACCGTGTGCAACATGTCCATCGAGGCCGGCGCGCGCGCCGGCATGATCGCGCCGGATGAGGTGACCGCCGCCTATCTGGAGGCGCGTGGCAGCGGCGCCGCGGCGGACCAATTTCTTGCCAGCGACCCGGACGCGCATTTTGATCGCGAGCTGCATTTTAACGCAGACGACGTCGCGCCCCAAGTGACATGGGGCACGAGCCCGGGCATGGTCGCGGCGATCGACGGCGCCGTACCCCAGCCGGCGGACGCGGCCGCCCGGCGCGCTCTCGACTACATGCGTCTGCGACCGGGGACGCCGATTCGCGACATTTCGATCGACCGCGTCTTTATCGGCTCATGTACCAACGGACGGCTTTCCGACCTCGAGCACGCGGCTGCGATTGCCGCGGGCCGGCATGTCGCGCCAGGGGTGCGTGCCATGGTGGTCGCCGGCTCGCGAGCGGTCAAGCGCGCCGCCGAAGACCGCGGCCTGGATCGTATTTTCCGTGAAGCCGGCTTCGAGTGGCGCGAGCCGGGCTGCAGCATGTGCCTGGGCATGAATCCCGATATCCTCCGTCCCGGCGAACGCTGTGCCTCGACCAGCAACCGCAACTTTGAGGGGCGGCAAGGCACCGGCGGGCTGACCCACCTGGTCAGCCCCGCCATGGCTGCCGCGGCAGCCATCGCAGGCCATTTCACCGATGTGCGGGAGTGGGCTGGAGCGGGAATATGACGCCCTTCACCACACTCACGGGACGGGTCATTCCGCTCGACCGCGCCAATGTTGACACCGACCAGATTATTCCCAAGCAGTTTCTCAAGACCACGGTGCGCAGTGGCCTGCGCCGGGGATTGTTCCACGATTGGCGCAACGACCCGAATTTCGTCTTCAACCTGCCCGAGTACCAGAACGCCTGCATTCTCGTCACCGGCGATAACTTCGGCTGCGGCAGTTCGCGGGAACACGCTCCCTGGGCGCTGCTCGACTTCGGTATTCGCGCCATCATCGCGCCCTCATACGGCGACATTTTTTATAACAACTGCTGCCAGAACGGGCTGCTGCCGGTGCGCTTGCCTCAAGCCGCGGTGCAAGAGCTTCTGCATGCGAACGAACTGACGATTGATCTCGCCGCGCAAATGGCGGGGACACACCATTTTGAAATTGAACCGTTCCGCAAGCAATGCCTGCTCGAGGGCGCTGATGCTATAGCCTTGACGCTCAAGTACGAGAGCGATATCACAGCTTACGAGGCGCAAAACTCATGAACACGGACATTCAGGGCCGGGTGGCGATGGTCGCCGCCGCCTCGACCGGTCTGGGGCGCGCCGTGGCCGAGGGCCTGGCGCGCGAGGGAGTTCATTTGGCGCTTTGCTCGCGCGACGTCGCCCGCATCGAAACCGCTGCCGGCGCGATTCGCGACAGTTACGGAGTGCGGGTGCTCGCGCGCGCGGTGGACGTGAGCCAGCCGAGCGCGGTCGAGCAGTTCTTCGCCGACACGATGGCCGAGTTTGGGCGGCTCGATATTTGTGTCACCAACGCCGGAGGTCCGCCATCGAAGCCATTTTCGGCAACCACGATTGAGGAGTGGCGCAACGCGATTGACCTCAACCTGATGAGCCATGTGCTCTTTGCCAAATTGGCGCTGCCCATCATGCAGCGCGCCGGCTGGGGACGCTTTCTCATGATCAGTTCAGTCTCCGTAAAGCAGCCGATAGACGGTCTCGTATTGTCGAACACGGCGCGCGGCGCGGTGCCCGGACTGGCCCGATCGCTGGCCAACGAGTACGGCCCCTTCGGCATAACGGTCAACAATGTCTGCCCCGGCTACACGCTGACCGACCGTCTTTCTGAGCTGGCCAAGGTCAAGGCGTTGGCGCAGGGTGTAACGCCCGATGAAGCCGCCAGGGAGTGGAGCGCCGCGACCGCTCTCCGGCGCTTGGCGCGGCCCGCCGAGTTCGCTGATGCGGTGGTGTTCCTCGCCTCCGAACGCGCGGCCTACATCACTGGCCAAAGCCTGCTGGTGGACGGCGGTTTTTATAAAGGCTCGCTCTGATGCCCAAGCGCCGTAAGCCGAAAAAGTTGACAGCCGACAAGCTCGTGCGCGAGATGGCGCGGGCGCGTGTGGGCGCGCCGCCGCCCAAGCGGGTCCTCGAAGACAAACGCCGTCGGGAAAAACACAAACCAGATCTGGAAGAACAACAATAATTGACGCGCGTCAGCCGGGCGGCAAGATTTTCCAGCCCTGCCAGGTGCGACCGCCCGTGTTGCCCTTTTCTTCCTGCTCGGGGTATTCCGTATCCGGGCGCGGGCCGGGCTTGTTCTTGGCCAGAACGTCCTCGGCCAACTGTTTCAGCTTAAGGTTGAAGCGGAAGCGCGTGCTCGCGTCAATCACGAAGGGCAGCGTGATCATTTCACCCGCCGGGTTAATCGGGGTCAGCACTTTGTGAATGACCAGACCCTTGAGGTCAAGCCAGCTCGTAGGCTGGCCGTAGGCAGCGGAAAACTCGTCGGCATTCAAGAGCTGATCGGAGTGCTCCAGGTACCAACGTGTAATTTTCTTCAGGGCTGGATGCGTGGTGAGAAAGTTATCCAGCGATATCCAGTCCATGCGTTCGTAAACGCCCGCTTCGTCCATAGTGAATTCTAACGTATTCTGGAAGATCATCGATGCCCGAGTTCATTCCACCTTTTTCGTTGGACCGTCAAAACGCCGCGCTCGCCGCCGAGGTCGAGTCCGCGGCCCTGCGGGTGCTGCGCTCGGGCCGCTACGCGCAGGGGCCGGAGTGCGAGGCGTTCGAGCGCGAGCTCGCGCCCTGGGTGGGGGGAGCCCGGGCCGTGACCTGCTCGAGCGGCACCGATGCGCTGCATCTTGCATTGCGCGCGGTGGGCGTGTCGGCGGGCGATGTGGTGCTCACGACGCCGTTCACGTTTTTTGCCACCGCCGGCGCCATTCTTTTGGCGGGCGCGGTGCCGGAGTTTGTCGACATCGACCCGGAGACGTTTAATCTGAGCCCGGAAGCGCTGCGCCTGGCGCTGGCGCGGCCGCGGCAGACCCGCGTCGCGGCCATTGTTCCGGTGCATCTCTATGGACGCATGGCCGACATGCCCGCCATTCTCGATGCCGCCGGCAACATTCCGGTTGTGGAAGATGCCGCCCAGGCGATCGGGGCCTCGTTAAACGATCGTCCCGCCGGCGCCTGGGGAGCGGCGGCGGCGTTCAGCTTCTACCCGACAAAAAATCTCGGCGCCATGGGCGAAGGCGGTCTGGTCACCACGACGCGGCCCGAGGTCGAGGCCAAACTTCGCCTGCTGCGCGCCCACGGCAGTCCGCGACGCTATGCTCACGACATCCTCGGCTGGAACGGGCGCATGCATGAACTGCAAGCGGCGATCCTACGAGTCAAGCTGCCCCATCTCGCGGGTTGGAACCAGCGCCGAGCCGGGATCGCGGCCGAATATGGATTAGCGCCAGTGGTCGCCGGGCACGTCTATCATCAATATGTGATCCGTTCCCCCCGCCGCGATGCCCTGCGCGACCACTTGCGAGAGCTGCAGGTCGGCAGCGAAGTCTACTACCCGACGCCGCTCGATTGCCAGCCCGCGCTTGCGGCCTATGGCAACGGTACTCCCTGCCCTGAATCTTTGCGGGCGTCACAGGAAGTTGTGGCGCTGCCGATGTTCCCGGAGCTTTCCGCTGACGAAGTCAGGCGGGTTCGCGAAGCGTTCAGGAGTTTCTCATGATGAACCAAATGATCGTCGCCAACCTGCGCCGCCGCCCGATGCGCAGCCTGGTGAGCGTGATCGCGGTGGCCATCGAGGTGGTGTTGATTCTGGTAATTGTGGGTTTGGTCAACGGCATGGTCAACGACCACCGCACCCGCATCGAGGGCATGGGCGCCGACATCGTGGTGCGCGCCGGCAGCGGCGCCGTCTTCGGCGAGCTCAGCGGCAACACCATGCCGATCGGGATCGCCGACGTTCTGGCGCGCGTCCCAGGCGTGCATGCCGTGGCGCCGGTCGCCTATAAGCTGCTGCCTGGACTGGAGGCGGTGGGCGGCATTGACTTGGAGAATTTTGATCGGGTCAGCGGGGGTTTTCACATGATTGCCGGCCGCGTGTTCCGTCCCGGAACTCACGCGGTGATCGTGGACGATATCGAAGCCGCATCCAAGCACGAACATGTCGGTCAGACACTCACGATGTTCGGGGAACCGTTCGAAGTCGTCGGCGTTTTCGAGCACGGCGTGGGCTCGCGGGTTTTTATGGATCGAGTTGTTCTCGATCAGATTGATGGCTCTCCGAATAAGGCGGCAACGTTCTACATCAAAACCGACCCGGGGGCCGACCAGGCCAAGGTGGTGGCCGCGCTGCAGAAGCTGGCGCCGGCGGAGACGGTACAATCGATCGGCGATTACCTGTCGTTGTTTACCCCTGATCGTCTCAATGCGGCGCTGCCGATTTTCCAACGCGTGATGATATCGATTGCCATCGCCATCGGTTTTCTGGTGATTTTTCTCTCCCTCTACACCACCGTTCTGGAACGTACGCGCGAGATCGGCATTCTCAAGGCATTGGGCGCCTCGCGCGGCTATATTGTGCAGGTGATTCTGCGTGAAAGCGAATTGCTCGCGCTGATCGGTATAGTCGTGGGAAGCTTCCTGGGATTTCTGCTTTGGAATCTCCTGGGGCGCCTCTACCCGTCACTGACGATGGAATTCACCTGGAAATGGGTGGCTTTCGCTGCCCTCATCGCGCTCGCATCGAGCGTGGTGGGAGCGCTCTATCCCGCGTTCAAGGCCGCCAGCCAGGATGCGATCGCCGCCTTGGCCTACGAATAACAATGAGTAAACGCTACTTCGGCACTGATGGCATTCGCGGAGTCGCCGGTGAACCGCCCCTGGATAACGCGACGGTTTTTGCGATTGGGCTGGCACTGGGCGACGCGCTCGGCGCCGGCGCGCACGTCGTCATGGGTGAGGACACGCGCGCCAGCAGCGGCTGGATTGCGGAGACCTTGGCGGCGGCGCTGGCCGATCGAGGCGTGGGCGTGGCCCATGCCGGCGTACTGCCCACGCCGGGCGTGGCCCATCTTGCGGCGAGTGACGGCTTCGCGGCGGGTGTGATGATCTCAGCCTCCCACAATCCATACCAGGACAACGGCATTAAATGCTTCGATTCGACCGGGTACAAGCTTCCGGATACCGAAGAAGCATCCATTGAAAATGGCATTGAAGGCTATTTGGCGGCGGGCGGACTTCAGCCGCGCCGCTTGCCCAGGGCAACGCAGCTCGAACTGGTGGAGAGTTACGTGGACAGCCTTGCGGCGCATTTCGCCAGCACCGACTTCTCACGATTGCGCATTGTGGTGGACTGCGCGCATGGCGCCGCCAGCGCCGTGGCCGCGCCGCTCTTCGCCCGTCTCGGTCTCGCGGCCACGCTCATGGCCGACCGGCCCGACGGCCGGAATATCAACGCCGGCGTCGGAGCGCTGCACCCGGATTCGCTCGGCACCGAAGTCCGCCGCGTGGGCGCCGACGCGGGTGTTGCCCTCGACGGCGACGCCGATCGCGCCATTCTCGTGGACGGGCGCGGGCAGGTGGTGAACGGTGACGCGGTGCTGCTGATGGCTGCGCGTGAAATGCAGGCTACCGGCCAACTTCAGCCGCCGGTCGTCGTGGGTACGGTCATGACGAACCTTGGATTGGAATTGGCGTTGGGCGGCATCGGAATCCAACTGGAACGCACCGCCGTGGGCGATAAGTACGTGCTCGAGCGCATGCGCGCGCTCGGCGCGTGCCTCGGCGGCGAGCCCTCGGGGCACATCATCTTTGGACGCGCAGCGACCACGGGCGACGGATTGCTCACCGCGCTGCACTGTTTTGCGCTGATGGCAAAGCGCGCGCAACCGCTCGCCGCACTCTGCGGCGGCTGGACCGAGCTGCCACAGCGCATTATTAACATCAAAGTGCGGGAGAAAGCGCCGCTCGAGTCCCTGCCCGAAGTGCAGACCGCCATGGCCTCGGCCAACGCCCACTTTGGGCGCCAGGGACGCATACTGGTGCGCTATTCGGGAACCGAAAAATTGGCGCGGGTCATGGTCGAAGCCGTTTCCGCCGACGATGTGGATCGCCACGCCCACGCCATAGCCACTGCGCTTCGTTCTGCGATCGGAGAGTAAGGGCCAGCCGCGCTACTTCGCGGCGGTGCGGCCGTACTTGCGCTGGAAACGCTCGACCCGTCCGGCGGTGTCCACCAGCTTCTGCTTGCCGGTAAAGAACGGATGGCACTGGGAACAAATTTCCACATGGATGTCGCCCTTATGCGTGGAGCGCGTGGCAAAGGCGTGCCCGCAGGCACACACCACGCGGATCGGATTGTAGGCGGGATGAATAGTCGGCTTCATGGGACTCAGCCTTTTAGTATACACCTTGCGGCAGGGCCCGAGTCGTATCCGAAGAGGTAGTTCACTGAGCGAGGCGAGACCGCAGGGCCTGGCCTGCGAAATTCGGAACGGCGGCCCCCTGCCGGGAAGCAATGCTTGGAAGAGGCGAGAATGGGGTCAGTGCTAGGAAGAGGTCGGGCGCGAAGCGCAGCGTATAGGGACATACGCGAGCATTCGCGCCCGACCGATGACGTACCGGGGTCCCCAATGCCGCTTTGGGCATTGGGGTGGGGCGCAATGGCCCCGTTATCGCCTCGCCCCTTCCACGCGGTTTACGCCCAGCGGCGGCGCAGGGTGCGCAAGGTCACGTGCACAGCGCCTAGAATGATGCCGATCATGCCGTATATGAGGCCGTTTTCTCCCGCCATCCAGAACGCTAGATGGGTCATTTGCTTGGCGGAGAGGCCGGTCGCGGTCATGAGTCGAATGGATGCCGGCCACAGCGTCAGCCAGTAGCGCTGGCTTATGTGCAACTGCGTGTAGAGCGATGCGATCAGCAGGAAGGCCACCAGGATACCGATCAGGCCGCCCCAGATCGCCCACTGCACGATGGTCACAGTATTCAACACCCGCGCCGGAATTTGCGGCTCGGTTGCCGTCGGCGTCACCAGCTTGTAGCGGGAGCGTTTTTTTCGCATCTCAGAAATACTCGCACAGCTCGGCAATCCTCGGCAGCGTCAGGCAGCGGCGCCCCGGTCGCAGTACGACTTCGTCGTGCTCCAGCACCCAGGTTTGGGGATGGGGGATTAAGACCGCGTTCATGCCCGCCTCGAGCGCCGGGTTGATATCGCTTTTGGGGCTGTTGCCCACCATCCAACTTTGCTCCGGCGCCGCGCTCAATTGCCGGAGCGCGCCTTCGTAGGCGAGCGCGTGCTTTTCGGCCACCACGAACACACGTTCGAAGAATGGCTCGATCCCCGAGGCGCGAAGTTTGGCCGTTTGCTCGGCGTAGTCGCCCTTGGTCATCAGCACCAGGCGATGGCGCGCGGCCAGGTAACGCAAGGTGGATTCGACGCCCTCCAGCATGGCGATCGGTTCGTCGGCGATCTCCTGGGCCAGGGCGCGAATCGCCTGTATGCCGCGCGCCGGCGGCATGTGCGCGGCGAGACCCACGAAAGCGCGTTGCAGCGCCACTTCGAAGGTCAACAGGCCGTAACCGAACTCGGCGATGATCCGCCGTTCCTCCTCGTTGATGCGTTCGCGGATCACCGCCCGGTTAGCGTCAGTCGCGCCGAGCAGTTCATAGAATCGCTCGATGGCGCGCTCGAAGTAGACGTTGTTCTCCCACAGCGTATCGTCGGCATCAATGAGGATGGTCTGCGCTTGCAAATCAATTTCCCGCCAGCAGCTTCTCGATCGCCGCCTCGTCAAGCACCGCGACGCCGAGCGTGCGGGCCTTGTCGAGCTTGCTTCCCGCGGCCTCGCCCGCGACAACGTAATCGGTCGAGGCGCTGACCGAGCCGGTGACCTTGCCACCGGCCGCTTCGATGCGCGCCTTCATTTCATCGCGGGTGTGGCGCTCGAGCGTGCCCGTGAGAACCAGCTTCTTGCCCGCTAAAGGCTGCGGGCCGGAGGGCGGTGGAGCGGTGTCAACCTTGGGATCAATGCCGGCCCGCTGCAGCCTGCGGACCAGTTCGCGATTGGCCGCCTCTTCGAAAAAGATGTGGATCGAGGCGGCGATCTTCGGCCCCACCTCTTCGGCGTTTTCCAGCTCTTCTTCCGTCGCAACCATAATTCGGTCAAGCGAGCCGAACTGCTGCGCCAGCACCTGCGCCGTGCGCTCACCCACCATCCGAATGCCAAGGCCGTAAATCACTCGCCAGAGCTCGTTGTGCCGGCTGCGTTCGATTTCCCGCATTAGGTTGGCGGCCGACTTCTCGCCCATGCGGTCGAGTGTGGCAAGGCTCTCAGCGGTTAACTTTTCGTAGATGTCGGCCAGATCCTTGACCTGCCCATCGCCGGTCAACTGTTCAATCAGCGCCGGCCCCAGGCCGCCGATGTTCATCACCCCGCGGCGGGCGAAATGGTGGAGCGATTCCTTCAGTTTTGCCGGGCAGTTGGCATTGACGCAGCGCAGCACCACCTCGTCCGGCTCGCGGTGCACACCGCTGCCGCAGACCGGGCAGGCGGTCGGGGCCTGGTAGGGCGCGGCGCCCCGCGGGGCGCCGGCAACCACCTCGACCACCTTGGGAATCACATCGCCGCTACGCTCGACCCTCACGGTATCGCCGACGCGCACCCCCAGGCGCGCGATTTCATCGAGGTTGTGCAGTGTCGAGCGGCTGACCGTCACGCCGCCAATCCCTACCGGATCCAAATACGCCGTCGGCGTAAGCGCTCCGGTGCGCCCAACGCTCATCCCGATGTCGACCACTTTCGTGATCGCCTCGCGCGCCGCAAACTTGTAAGCGATCGCCCAGCGCGGAAACTTGCTGGTCGAACCAAGCTTTTCCCGCAGCGCCATATCGTCAACCTTCAGCACCACGCCGTCGATTTCATAGGGCAGCGTTTCGCGGTCGCCTTCGCAGGTGGCAATGAACGCCAATGCATCGTCGAGCGACAGGCAGCGCTGCCACCGGCTGGTCTTAAATCCAAAACCAGCCAGTGCGCGCATGGTCGCGGCTTGCGTCGGCTCGACCGGTTCGCCCGCCCGCAGCAAGGAATAGGCATAAAAATCGAGGCGGCGGCTTGCGGTGATTTTGGTGTCGAGCACCCGCACCGCGCCCGCCGCCGCGTTGCGAGGATTGGCAAATCGTTCCAACTCTTGCTCTTCCCTTTCCTGGTTCAACTTCTGGAATGCGGCGCGCGGCATGAGCACCTCGCCGCGGACCTCACAGTCCGGTTCGCCTTCGAGCACCATTGGCAGTGACCGAATCGTCCGCAGATTTGCGGTGACGTCCTCGCCGACGCGGCCGTCGCCCCGTGTCAGGCCGAGTTGCATCCGGCCGCCTGCGTACCGTATGGCCATGCTTAACCCGTCAAGTTTTAATTCCGCTACGTAGGTGACCGTTGCTTCAGTTCCAAGGCCTTCGCGTACGCGGCGGTCGAAGTCGCGCAGCTCCTGTTCGTTATAGGCGTTGTCCAGACTCTGCAGCGGCGCGCTGTGCGGCGCCTTGACCAGGCCCGCGCGCGGCTCGCCGCCCACACGCTGGGTGGGTGAATCGGCGGTAATCGCTTCCGGATGCGCGTTCTCGAGCGCTTGCAGCCTCCGCATGAGCCGGTCGAACTCGGCGTCGGTGATCTCAGGCCTGTCGTCGACGTAGTACAGGCGCTCATGACGCCGGATCTCGCTTCGCAGCGCGGCGATTTCCGCTTCTACTTCCGGCACGTGCGGCATACGCCTCCAAACTCCAGTCGTCCGGTCTTGATCGTGAATCCGCACACCGACTCGACCTCGGCCTGCAGCTTGACATATTGTTCGGTCTGGTACTCCTCAATTTTCCCGCACTCGAAGCAGGCCAAATGCAGGTGGCTTTGACTGCGGCTGACTTCGTAAAAGTGCTTCTCGCCCTCGAGATGCATTAGGTCGAGCTCATCCACCAACCCCATTTTTTTTAGCATCCCCAGCGTGCGGTAAACGGTCGCCAGGTTCACTGTGGCGTCGCGCGCCTGCGCCAGCCGCCACAGCGACTCGGCATCGAGGTGCCGCGTCGCCTGCTGGATCGCGGCAAGCACCGCCGCGCGCTGCCGGGTCAGGCGCACACCGCGCCGTTTCATCTCCTGTGCGAGGTCTATGCGCTGTGCCAACGGCGCTGCGAGTGGGGACGGCTCCGACATGTCTCTTCTGATGTTATGCTGCACTGCAAGTTCATGGACAACCTCACCCACTCGCTGGTGGCCGTGGCGCTCTCACGCGTGTTTTTCAAAAAGCGCATCGCCTATGCCACTACCGCCATGGTGGTGGCCGCCAATCTTCCCGATCTCGACCTGCTCTACAGTTGGCCCGGCATTCGCTCGCTCGAGTTCCACCGCGGCCTGTTGCATTCACTCGTTTTCCTTCCCGTGTGGGCGCTCCTGCTTGCGCTCGGCTTGCGGTGGGCGACCAAGCGCTGGCCGCCGCGGCACGCGGCCGCCGACCTGCCGCCCCGCTTTGGATTTGCCATCGCCCTGGCGCTGGGCGCGGTGGGCGTCGGCTCACACTTGATGCTTGACTGGACCAATACCTACGGTATTCGCTTGTTCGCACCGCTGAGCGAGCGTTGGATGGCGCTCGACTGGACGCCGGTTTTCGACCCCTGGGTCTGGTTTCTTTTTGCCGCCCTGCTGGGCATACCGATGCTGCTGACGCTCATCAGCAGCGAAGTCGGGGTGCGCAAGAACAACCCTCACCGCGCCTCGGCCGCCGCCGCGCTCATACTGCTCTGCGCCTGGTTCGGGCTGCGCGCGCGCCAGCACGACGCCGCGCTGGAGTTGTTGAATAGCCAGGCAGTGTCAAATTATTTTAACGGCCAACTGCCGCTCGACTGGGCCGCGTTTCCAACCTCGACTCCATTCCAGTGGCAGGCGATTGTGGACCTGCCGGCGAATTATCTGGTGGCCGCGATAGACGCGCCCTGGGATACCAACCTCGGCCACGTCACGTTGCAGCGCAATTACCTCAAGCCGCCTCTGACACCCTCCATCACCGCGGCACAGCACACCCGCACCGGCGGCATTTTTCTGTGGTTCGCGCGCTTCCCTCTGTCCGACGATCAGGAACAGGGCAGTTTGATCAAGGTTACGCTGACCGACATGCGTTACGCCCAGGGCGTACAGCGCCCCCAGATGCGCGCCACTATTGAGATGGATGGCTCGCTGCACATCGTGAGCCAAGCGTTTTCCTGGTAAGCCGACGACAGCGCGATTTCCGGGGCACCGCGCTACTGACGCCCGCCGCCGGGTGAGGGGGAAGACGACTTGACGTCGGCCGCGGTGGCGCGCTCCAGATAGGGAAACATCGGAGTAACCTGCAGCGGCATTTTTTCTCGGGCTGAGAGTAGCGGTATGGCTTGCGGAGTTTGCAGCGTCAGTGCGCCGCTCCAGGGGTCGACCAACAGGCGCCCGCCCAGAGGCAGCGCGGCAATCTGGCTCACTACCGGCGGCGTGAGCGGTGGGGCGGCCACCTCGATGGCGCGCAATCTGGTCAGGTAATCATGACTGAACCAGCTGTTCTTGAACCATGGGTCGCCCAGGTTCGGACTGAAAAGATGGGGCGTTTGCTTGCGGCGGGCGTCGAGTTGCCGGAGAAATAGACCGGCCGAAGCCAGCTGATCGCGATACGGCGACTTCGCCAAGAGCGCGGCCGCCAGTTGGTTGGCGTCGGCCTCCTCTTCGGGCGTACGCTTGAGATCGAGGAGCCGGTAGCTGTCCTGGTCGGCGAACAGCATGCGGTCGGCGAAGGCGTAACGCGTATCCAAGCGCTGACCCAGACTGATGTGGGCCAATTCGTGGGCCAACATGGCGGCCAGACTGGCTTCGTCCGGCAACGCGTCGATCAGCCCGCGACTGAGCACAATCGTATGCCCCACCGTCAGGGATTCAAGTGGCGTGGTGAGGAGAATCCGGCAGCGCACTGCCGGCGTGATCGAAAGTTGGTTGGTGTAAATCAGATTGTTGACCACCGTCTGGAGCACCGTGTCGGCGGGACCTTCGGGCGCCAGAAGGCCGGCGCGCTCCAGCCGGTCCAGCACGTTGTCCTCGGCTTGCCGCTCCCATTGCCGGGTGCTGCCCAGCGGCGAAAGCGCCACCGGCGGGGCGGTGGGCGCCACCTCGGCCCCTTCGACACTCATGGTCGCGAGTTCCGACTGATGGCCGGCCAGATGTAAGTCGTAGCCCCAGATGCGCGTCTGCGATTGGTAGCGGGCATGGCGCACGAGACCATAACCTAGATCGCTCTCCTCGACGTACACATATGTCGGTACCCATACGTCGGGCCGCGCGTTGGTACGCCAACTATCGAAGTGCAGGTCGGGGTGGCCATAACGGTTCTGCCAAAAACTGCCGTTGAAGCGCACTAGATAATCATCCTGATCTTCGATCCAGATGCGGCCCCAGAAACTCCCCTTCAAATTCGCGTCGAGCGGCACCACGTCAAAGACGTAGCACCGCACCTGGCCCAGAAACTCGCGGCGCAGATAGCGGAACTGATAATGTTGCCGGTCGAAGTGGCCGGCCGAGGGAAACAGCATGGCGGCGAAGCTGTTTCGATACAGATCAAGGCCGAGTACGCGCCGCCCCGGCAAGGTCAGCAGATCGTCGATCGGTCCGATCGCTTGGCGCCAAAACTGGGGCGGCTCGGGGAGAAACGAATCGGTGCGCATGCCGTGCCGGTAGTCGAGAATGCCGAGATAGTAGCGGTCGGCAATGGGCACGTCTCCCAATACCGGGTCGGAGCGCAAATTCTGAAGATAGGTCTCGACCCGCGGCGTCAATTCCTGGAGGCGATGGTAGAGCTGCTGCTCGTGGGCGCTCATGCGATCGAGCACATCGTCCTGGTTCACGGCGGTCGGCGTTTGCGCGGCCAGCGTGGTTGCCAGGGCCAAGCTGACCAGAATTGCCGCGCGATAAGAATGCGAACGCATATGCTTCATAACCAAGATGACCAACATAACCAGGGGCTCCTCGCCATCATCAAAGTCCTGGAACGCGCGCTAATCGGCGAGCCGGAAGTGAATCCGCACCAGTACCGTCCAATCCACCGCCTGTCCGTTCCGCTGGGCGGGATGAAATTGCAGTTGCCGCGCCGCGAGCACCGCCGCCTGATCGAGCGCGGCACCCAGCGAGGCCACCACACCGACGACGTTGATGGCTCCCGAGGCGCCCAAGCGCACGCGCAACACAACGTCGCCCTCGCGATGCTCGGCGCGCGCCTCCGCCGGGTAATGCGGCTGCGGCAGGTAGGTAACCTGGGGCGGGGTGAATGCCGTCACCGGCGCGGCGGCTGGGATCGTGTTCGCCTCGACCGGAGCCGCGCGTCGAAATTGGTCAAGATGCACCGCTCCGCCGGTGGCTTCCGTCGAGCCCTCGCCCGCGGCGCCGGTGACGGCGCCAAAGCCCCCGGGCGCCATGCCCTCAGGCCGAACTGAGCCTATAGGCCCGGCGGGCGTGTTGGCGGCATGCTGGCTCGCGCCAAAAGCGCCCAGGGTGACGACCGCCACGGCGGCGCCCGGTTGGGAATCCACACCGTCGAGCCCGCCAGGCGACGCTGCCGCGGCCAGATTCCCGGCTCCCTGATTACTGAAGGTATTTAAGTGGACCTCGAGCGGAGGCGCTGGTGGCACTGTGGGGACGGGCAACGCGGTGCGAACGAGGGCCCCGGCCAAAGGTGCAACCGTGGCAGAGAGGGCGGGCGCGTTGCTGACCACGCTGGACGCGGCCGGCGCGCGGAGTACCGAACTGGGATCCGGGTTCAAAACGGTGGGCCGGGCCGGCGGATGAGATGGCGGCAGCTTGAGCGGAACGCGAAGCGGCGCCGCTGCGGGCGCGGGCAGCGGTACATCGAGGAAGGCGAAGCGGTGGTCTAGCGCATCTCTCATCGCCGGTTGGCGGAATGCCAGCGGCGGCGCCAGATTCAGCGCGGCGGCCATTAATACAGCCAAGCCCACCTGCAAAGCGAGACTTACGGCCACGCTGCGCTGTTGCCGCCGCCGTTGCTCGACGCTGGCCACACCGGTGCCGCCGGCGACCGCCACCAGGGCGAGGTCCCAGTCAGCCATGAGCCGGTGGGAATCGGGACAATCTGGGCGGCGGAGGGACATGGGTCAGCTACTCACTCATCCGGGATGCGGGGGCGCCAGAGTTAGGTTGTTACTGGAAGCCGGCTCAGGTTCTCCCGCCATGCCCATTTCGGAGCAGACCCGCTGCTAAGGAATCAATCTCGCGGTGACTGGTTCACATCGGCACGCCATAGCCATCCTTCGCTTCTTCTCTGAATTCAAAGTTCTCGATTGTGCCGGAGCCCACGATGCTCACTCAACTTCACCCACTTGGCCGTTTTGCTTTCACCTTGGCGGTTGCGCTTTTGGTCGCGCTCGGCGCCCGCCCCGCTTCCGCCCAGACCGCGCCCGGCTATGTGCCCTGCCTGGGGTGCATCGAGCACCACGAAATGCAGGTACGTTGGCATCGGCCCTTCGTGCTGGAGCTGGCCGGCGAAGGCGCGATGATGTTCGACCATTACCGCCTGGAGGCGCAGGCCCGCGACCTGGGCCTGTGCGAGAGTGACGTTCTGACGCGCAATCCGGTCGCGACCGGAGGTTGTCACGCCTTTTCCGCCACCCGCGCCTGGCTCATCGAGACCCCGATCGAGGTGGCGCTGTTCACCTCGCCGGCCTGGGGGCTGCAGCGCCGCGGGCATCCGCGCTGGGCCATGGCGCTCGAGCTGGTGCCCTTTGCCTACCACGCGCTTTCGGTGCGAGCCACGACCGAGGCCATTCACCAGTATCAGCGGCAATCGTTTCTCTTCCATTAAGACCGCGCCTGCGTGCGCCTGCGACTGCCAGAGGAAATCCGAATATGAGCCACGCGTATCACACTCATTCCAAGCTGAATTCCATACTGCCGCGCCCGGCGCGGTTGACGATCGCCGTGCTGGCGATGCTGCTGCTGGCCGGCTGCGGCGCCACGCTGCCGGAAATACCGGTGGTGCAGATCGCGCCGGCCTCGGCCCAGTTGCAAGCCGGCGGCGGCACCCAGCAGTTCACCGCCACGGTGCTCAACGCCACCAATAAGTCGGTCGTATGGAAGGTCAATGGATCGCTCGGCGGCAGCGCCCTGACCGGAACCGTCAGCCAGACCGGTTTGTATGCGGCGCCCCTCACGCCGCCGGCGGGAGCGGTCGCGGTCGAGGCGGTGAGTGTGGCCAATGCCAATAGCCAGGCCTCGGCGTCGATCACGCTCACGCCGGCGGTGGCCATCGCTCTCACCCCGGCCACCGCCACCGTCTCGGCGGGCGGCACGGTGCAGTACACGGCGGTAGTCAGCAACACCAGCAACACCGGCGTTACCTGGGCGGTCAACAACACCACCGGCGGCAGCGCCGCGCTGGGCACCATCAGCGCCAGCGGACTCTACACCGCTCCAGCCACGTTTCCCGGCCTCAGCCAACTCACTATCACCGCCACCAGCGTCGCCGATACCGCCATTAGCGCCAACGCCACGCTGACTCTCACCCAGACGATCGCCGTCACCGTCGCGCCCGCCACCGCTTCGGTTGCGATCGGCGGCAGCCAGGCCTTCACCGCCACCGTCACCGGCACCACCAACCCAGCCGTCACCTGGTCGGTGAACGGCACCGCCGGAGGCTCCGCCACGCTGGGGCTGATAGACAAAAGCGGCGTTTATACCGCGCCTGCCGCCATACCCTCCCCGGCCACCGTCACCGTCACCGCCACCAGCGCCGCCGACCCGGCAAAGTCGGCGAGCGCCGCTCTCACCATTACGGCGCCGGTCGCCGTCGCCATCTCGCCCACAACCGCCACCCTCGGCGCCTCGCAAACCCAGCAATTTTCAGCCAAGGTGACCAACGCAACCAACACGGCCGTAACCTGGAGTGTCAACGGCGCCGCCGGCGGCAGCGCCAAGGTGGGCACCATCTCGACGGCTGGCCTTTACACCGCGCCCAGCGTGTTTCCCGGCCTGACCCAGGTCACCGTCACCGCCGCCAGCGTGCAGGATCCAACCGCCACCGCCGCGGCGGTGGTGACCTTGCAAGCCCCGGTGGCCATCACCATCAGCCCGGCCACGGCCACCGTCGATTTGGGCGCCACCCAGGGCTTCAGCGCCACCGTGACCGGCACCGCCAACCAGGCTGTGACCTGGTCGGTGAACGGCGCCGCCGGCGGCAACATCTCGGTGGGAACGATCGACGGCAACGGTTTGTACACCGCCCCCGGCAAACTCCCCTCCCCGGCGCAGGTCACCGTCACCGCCACCAGCACCGCCGACACGACAAAAACCGCCTCGGCCGCGGTGACGCTGCAAGTGCCGCCGGCGCAGTTTACCCTTACGCCGGCGAGCGTAAAGATGACGCTCGGCAAGGCGGCGAGCGGCAGCCAGGCCTTCCAGCTCACCCTGTCCCCCGGTTTCTCGCAGCCGGTCAAGTTCACCGTGGGGGGCGAACCCATCAACGTCACCGGCACAACCGATGTAACCACGCTCAGCGCCAGCGGCACCGTCAATCTCACGCTTTCGACGGCAAGCGTCAGCCTGTCCCAAACCGGGGTGCCGGTCACCTTGACCGCCACCTCGACCGACGCCTCGGGCGCGCCGATCGTGCAAACCGCGACCGTTCTGCTGGACGTCACCGGTTGGGCGGGCCACGTGCACACACTGGCCGGCGGCCCCGGCGGCGTGGGCTTCGAGGATGGCACCGGCGCCGCCGATGAAGAGCAGCCCACCGCGCTCATCACCGATGGCGGACGCAACGTCTACTTCGCCGACAAGCGGGGCACGGCGCTGCGCGCCTTCGGACTGCAGAACCAGACCGTAACCACGTTGATCGGAGGGCCCTACAACTTCACCGTGGCGGACGGAGAAGGCATGGCCTTCGACCCGACCACGCAAAAGGTATACATCGCCGACGCCCTGCGCAACCGCATCGTGTCATTCACGCTGGGCGGCTTCAGCTTGACCGTGATCGCCGGCAACGATACCGCCGGCTATGCCGACGGCACCGGGGCGGCCGCCCTGTTCAGCTTCCCCCATGGTCTAGCCATCTCCCCCGACCACACCACCCTGTACGTCGCCGACACCAATAACGAAGTGGTGCGCGCCATCAAGCTGGCCACCGGCGCGGTCACCACCCTGGCCGGCCAACACGGCATCTTCCGCTCGGTGGATGGCACCGGCGCGGCAGCAAGTTTCTGCCAGCCCACCGGGCTGGGCATCGACTCCCAGGGCGCCAACCTTTACCTGAGCGACGCGTGCGGCTTCGTCATCCGCCGGATCACGCTGCCGGCGGCCCAGGTCACAACCGTCGCCGGCACCGGCGCCCTCGGCGCAAGCGATGGCGCGGCGTTGAGCGCCACCTTCGGCGACGCACTCAACGCCATCACCGTGGATCCGCACACGCCCTCGCCCGCGGTTTACATCGCCGACGGCAGCGCCATCCGCGCGCTCACTCTGGGGACGAACCCGCAGGTGTTCACCCTCGCCGGCTCCAGCGCTCCCGGCCAGAAGGACGGCACCGCCGCCCAGGCCAGCTTCTACAATCCGAGCGGTCTCACCGCGCTCGCCGATGTCGTTGGCCCCGGCACCACCTCGCTTTTTATCGGCGACACCGACAACGGCTTGATCCGCCGCATGGATATTAACAATCCTTTAACCGCTACCAGCCAAGCCGCGGTGGCGCTCTCCACCTCCACCCTCGCCGGCCAGCCCTCCCACCGCGGCAGCGCCGATGGCGTCGGCACCGGGCCGGCGTTCACCGGTGCGTCGGTCGCCCAGTTCAGCCAGCCCGACGGCATCGTGACCGATGGCAAGATTGCCTACGTATCCGACTCGCTGAACGGCGCAATTCGCAAGATCGATCTCGCCACCACCAACGTAACCACCGTCGCGGGTCCACATCAGGGCTTTGCCGACGGCCCGGCCGCCAGCGCCGCGTTCTTCCAAAACGCGGGCCTGGCTTGGGTGCCGAGCCAGAACGTCATCTATATCGCCGACACCGGCAACGCGGCCATCCGTAAACTCGATCTCTCCAGCTCGACCGTGACAACGGTGGCCGGTACGAATGCCAGTGGCTTCGCCGATGGCAGCTTGACCGCCGCCCGATTTAATCATCCCTTCGGCGTTCTGGCCACCGCCGACGGAACTAAGCTCTTCATCGCCGACACCGGCAACAACGCCATCCGGCTCATTGATCTCACCGCCGGCACCGTAACCACCATCGCCGGCAGCGGCGGCCTGGGCAGCGCCGACGGCGTCGGTGCCGCCGCCCGATTCGCTGAGCCGAACGGGCTGGCTTTCGATGCCACTGGCAAGAAGCTTTTCATCTCCGACTTCGAAAATCAGGCCATCCGGGAGCTCGACCTGACAACCAATGCG
>Ga0134128_10000135_pt1 | contig 100698 bp, 94 predicted proteins | sample KB31754_FD_96462 | JGI IMG/M metagenome (GOLD analysis project Ga0134128, IMG submission 96462) | Terrestrial soil microbial communities with excess Nitrogen fertilizer from Kellogg Biological Station, Michigan, USA - KB3-175-4 | ecosystem: Environmental > Terrestrial > Soil > Unclassified ... | reverse complement strand
GTCGAAGTTGTTCCCATTGGGATTCGGGTTCGATATTTCGGCCGCTGGAAAGTCTATCCGCCAGGGTAGGCTCAACACTAACTAACTTTAGGGTCACACCAGCAGTTCGCTAAACCAGCCCGCATCCTCTGATACATCTGAGAGGCTATGACCTTGTTCGACGACAGCAACACCCACGACTCCTCCACCGCAACCTTAACTGAACAGCAAATCACAACCGACACGCCAGCCGAGCGGGCCGCAGAGATTCCTCAAGACACCCAGCCTCCTGATGCTCAAGCTGAAGAACAGAAGCCGGTCGAAGACTTCGCTTCGGCGCTCGAGAGCTTCACTACCGAGGCGGAAGAGACGGCTGGAGAAGATCATGTGATCCACGGCACCGTGCTAAAGGTCACGGGGTCGTACGTGTTTGTTGATATTGGTGCGAAGTCTGAGGGCGCGCTACCAGTCGCAGAAGTGCTTGATCACGACGGCAATCCAAAGTTCCAAGCGGGCGATGCGATTGAAGTCATGCGGGAGAAGGGCCACACCGACGAGGGATACATAAATCTATCCTTTCAAAAAGCGCAGCGCCTGCGCGCCTGGGACGACATTGAAAAATCCTATAGCGAAAATCAGCCCATCAAGGCGACGGTGGTCGAGCGAACCAAAGGGGGCGTAACCGTAGATATCATGGGAGCGCGAGCGTTTATGCCCGGCTCGCAACTCGACCTGCGCCCGGTTCGGAATCTCGACGCATATAAGGGACAGAGCTTTGACGTCGCTGTCGTAAAACTGAACAAGAAGCGCGGCAACATCGTAGTTTCGCGCAAGCAGCTTCTCGAAGCCGAACAGAACGAAAAGAAATCCAAATTGATGGAGCACCTGCAGGAAGGCTCGGTGCTGACTGGGGTGGTGAAGAACCTCACCGACTACGGAGCTTTCGTAGACCTGGGCGGCATCGATGGTTTGCTGCACATCACCGACATGTCATGGGGACGGCTCACCCATCCTCGCGATCTAGTCAACGTTGGCGACCAAATTCAAGTCAAGGTTTTGAAGTTCGATCCCGATAAGCAACGCGTTTCGCTTGGGTTCAAGCAGCTCACGCCCGATCCGTGGCTGGACGCTGAACACCGGTATCCCGTGGGGGCACACGTGAAAGGACGCGTCATCAGTGTGACCGACTACGGCGCTTTCGTCGAGCTGGAGCAAGGCATTGAAGGCTTGGTCCACGTACGCGAAATGACATGGTCGAAGCGGATGAAACATCCGTCGAAGCTGGTCAATGTGAATGATGAAGTGGAGTGCGTAGTGCTTAGCGTGAATCCGACCGAGCGGCGGATTTCGCTCGGTATGCGCCAACTGGCGGCCAACCCGTGGGATTCACTGATCGACAAGTATCCGGTCGGTGCAACCGTGGAAGGTCGGGTGCGCAATCTGACCGATTTCGGCGCTTTCATCGAGATCGAAGAAGGAATCGACGGACTGGTTCACGTCAGCAATCTAAGCTGGACCAAGCGCGTGAAGCATCCTTCCGAAGTACTCAAGAAGGGCGATCGCGTGAAGGCCGTCGTTCTGGCGATTGATTCCGAGAAGCGGCGTCTCTCGCTGGGTGTAAAGCAACTGCAGCCGGATATCTGGGAGTCCTTCTTCCAGCAGCACCGGGTCGGCGACATCGTCCATGGCAAGGTGCTGCGTGTGGCGGCGTTCGGTTCCTTCGTCGAAATTGCGGAAGGAGTTGAAGGTCTGTGCCACAATTCCGAGGCGGTCGATGCCAACGGACAACAGGTCCATCTTGAACCGGGCAGTGAACACGACTTCAAGATTATCAAAATGAGCCCCGAAGAAAAGAAAGTGGGACTCAGCATTCGCGCCGCCGGCGAAGAAGCTTCGCGTACAGAAGTGGAAGCATATAAGCACCCCGCGTCGAGCACCGGATCGACAATCGGAGAGCTGGTGAACTGGAAGCGGGAGAAGGCGTAGCATTCGGTCGAAACTACCGGCGAGGACATGACACCGCGTTCCGAGATTCGGAGCGCGGTTTTGTTTTGGCGGTACGTAGACCAAGCCTCGAACTCGCCGGCAAAACTCAGATCAGCTTAGACTCAAAAGACATTGGGAATGCATCCCGTCTTGCTTCGTCGAACCGACTTCGGCGGCGGGCGGCGCGTTTTCGAGAGAGCCGTTCACAACTTCGGCTTGGGTTTCTGGGCTTGTTTTGTCACGCGGCGCCGATAGGCGGCTTCGGTCTCAATACCGATGTTACCCACCTCGGTATTAGTAATTTCGCCCTCGGCCGCGCCTTTTGTCACCACCTCATGCCGCGCGGGAAGCACCCCGCTGCCTAGGTTTTCGTCGCGGTGATCATGAAGTAGCTTATGGGCCCCAGTGGTGCGCTCACCAGTGGCAGTAGCACTGGAGCCAGTACGTTGTTCCAGCGTGCGCGCGTCATTGCCCGCTCTCCGAAGGCAACATCGTTCAGGAGGAACTTCAAACTTACCCAGGGGACGTGCATTACTGATGGCGCCACTCGCAGCTGGAGATTTTCTGCCCTGATTTCGGTGAAGCCAAGCTTTCCCAAGCGGGCTGTGAACTGGTCAAGCTGGGCCAATTGTTCGATCACCCAACATTCGCACAACTTGCGGTAGATGCGCCGCTGTAGGCCGCTTAGGCAGCGGCCGGCAAGAAATCCATCAGCCACCGCAAGGCGTCCACCGGATCGCAGCAAACGGTGCGCCTCCGCCAGCAGTACGGCTTTGTCCGCTCCCTTTGCATGACAACTGCTCTCGAGAGCGTAGACGCCGTCGTAGCTGGAGGACGGAAGAGCGCTATCCTCATAGTCGGCTTCAATGACAGAGATGCGATTACCGTATCCAGCTGCCAGGTTCAAGGCACATGCTTGTTCCACTTGCCAAGGAACCCGTGTAATTCCCACCAGCTTCGAGCGCGGTAGACGGCGTGCAAAGCTGCGCAGCGTGGCGCCAAGCCCGCAACCGAGGTCAAGGAGTTGCGGTTCAGCGATACGATCCAATCGTAGCCGCGCGAGCACCTCTAGGTTCATCTGCTCTAGCATGGCTTCGCGACACAGCGGATTCGCACCCCTGCGGTAATAGCCAAAGTGCATGTTGAACTCGCGACTCCATGCGGCGTAGTCTGGGCCCGCCTCGCTGTAATACTGCTCTAATCCGATTTGCGGTGCAGGCTTAGAAGAAGTGACCTCTGTCGAAACCAAGGCGGGATAGGGGGAGGTGGGAGCTATTTTCGATACCAAGGCTTGAGCGCTGTCAGAAGGGCTCTCGTTTCTCATATTTCTGTAGTTTCAGTATAAACAGAAATTGCGGGCTTGCATCAAGAAAATGGCCGGAGAACCAGGGAGTCGCGGCGTCTGTTGTAACCGGTGAGCCGATTTGCGCAGGGAATGAGCGCTGATTCCCGGATGCTGGCAACGGGGTGCGAGCCCTCTTTCATCTAGAAAACGCCTGCAATTGCCCTTCGTTTTGGGGGTTTTGATACCCCTCCCAGAGGCTAAATACCGTAATCTGACCGGAGGTGCCAAAAAGATTACGCATCCTTGGTAACGAAATTTAGCACCTTCTCACGTTGACACGGGGGAACCAGCTTTGTTACCGTTCTCTATCGATCTTCCGATAGGCATGATGAGCTAAGTGCCGAATCCTCTTTGGATTACGGCTGATTGTGATTTAAGGCTTTCTGGTTCCAATCGATGGGTATGAAGCGTTTCGGCCTTGTCCCGCAGGGGAAACGCTGAAGTTAGCCGCCGACGCGACGTTTACGAGGCGGCTCGGGGAACCAGGATCAAATGCCAGGTGCTCTGTGACGAGCGCTCGGGGTTTGACCCGGGGACTCCTGGAAATAACAACAGAGGAATGGATATTGTCCAAGCGCTTCTACATCCTTTTTGTGGCTCGCGGCGAAGACGGGCAGCTGCGCAAAATCCCCATTCCACATCACTACCTTTACCTCGTAGCAGTCGGAGCCTTGATCGGTGTCTTGGGTTTGACCGGGCTCGCCAGTAGTTACGTCCGTATGCTGATGAAGGTTTCCAGCTACAATCAGCTGCGCGCTGAGCGTGAGGACCTGAAGAACCGCTACGACCACCTGGAGCAGGTTTCGAAGGAACGCGATATTCAGGTGGCATCGCTCGGTTCGCTGGCGAGCGAAGTCTCGTCTCTATACGGGCTGAAGCCCGAGCCGGAGCTGATCAAGGCCGCTTCGTCCGACAAGGTTGAAATTTCGCAGCTCAGCTCTTCCTTAGACCGGCTTTATACCCTGAAGACCGCTGCTTTAACCGGTGCGACCACGGCTGGGCTGTCGATGGGACTAACCAAGAACGTCACGACCGCGGATTGGATACGCGCCAACTCCGCACCGAATCTTTGGCCTGTCGAAGGCCCAGTGACAGGATCGTTCGGCGAGCGTATCGACCCCTTCAATGGTGAAGGTGCGTTCCATTCGGGCGTAGACATTGGAGCCGTTTACGGTCAGACGATCGTAGCGCCGGCTGAGGGCATCGTGGAGTTCGCCGACTTCATGGGCGGATATGGACGCGCAGTAATTGTCGATCACGGCCACGGAATCACGACTCGCTACGGACATATGAAGAGCTTCGCGGTCTATCCCGGACAACATGTACATCGCGGTGACACGATCGGCTATGTGGGTGATAGTGGACGCAGCACGGGCCCTCATCTTCACTACGAAGTTCGCATCAACGATGTTCCTGTTAATCCTCACAAATATCTCCGCGTGACCTATGCGCACGTGGGTGGGTTTGCCGCGGGTAGCTAATCACAATTCTTGGTTTTCTGTCCCATCCTCCCGCCATTCGCAAGGTTCCATTCCCAATCCGGGAGTCCCGGTCCAACCACGTTGCTTGCTGTCCGAACTGCGGAGTTGCAGAGCCGACAAAACTCTCCTTGAAGCAACCCACAGCCGCACTTCATCGTCCGACAGGGGACGGAGGTGTTATGCGCATCCTCGCGCTTGCTTTGTTGGTGACTTCAGTCTTCGCCCAGTCTGCCGAATCGCCAGGCAGAGGACCGGCAACCGAAGATCCCTCTGCAAACAGCACAACTCCGATGACGTACCAAGGATGCGTGGTGCGCTCCGGCGGCAAGATCATGCTGACCGATCCCGAAAATCGCGATTACATTCTGGTTAGTAGCCGGCGGTCGCTCGACGGCTATATCGGGCAGGAAGTGCAGGTCTCCGCTGTCCATATCAGCCCCAACGACTCGACATCCGAGGAGCATGGAATCGGCGCACAACAACCACAAAGCCAACCAATGACGCTCGATGTTGAGGACATTCAAAACATCGCAGACAAGTGCCGTTCGCCGAAGAGCACGGATAAGAAATAAAGGGATCAGATTGAGGCCGTGGGAAACCAAGCTTCGGTACACGTCCCAGCAAGTGGGAGACTCGACAGGGTTCGGCTAGCGATTTGGTTCTATTCTCGTGGCTTACCTTGCAATGTTTCTGTCTCGACTGTCGAGCGGAGCTGGTAATTCGAGGCCCATTGGCAGGTCGAATACCCAACCGATCCCGACTCGCCCTCGCTGAATGTCTCGCGACGTTTCACTCTGTACGTGCGCAGCTTCAGGCAAGTGTATCCACTGAGTGTGCCAGGCCCGATTTTGCGTCTGCTAGCTTTCGAGACAACGTCGCGCGCTTCATCCGTTTGAACTTGCGCGTTTGTGAGGCTAATCCCATTGAACCACCTGGCCAGAGGCACGGATTCTGTGATCGCGCGAACATCTGAATCTATAGGTTTCGCGGAGGGGTCGGCCGAAAAACAGTAAGTTGAAGCTGCAGCGTAGGCAAAAAGCACAGCCAGGCGAGAGAGGGACATGGAACCTCCTCTGCCGGGATTATAGCGCCGGGTTGCTGGCCGAAGCGAGTCTCCGTTGTCGCTCGGCCACCCTCGCACATTTCTTTCTAGAGAAAAAGCCCCAACCGGATCGCTGCACGCGATCTGGAAGGGGCCGGGTTAGCGAGGACTCGGGCGCAGTCTTTACGCGGACTTCGGAAGTGCATCCATGCGGCGCTGCATCTCTTCCGGCGACACATCTTCCACATGCGTCGCGACGGTCCAGACATGGCCGAAAGGATCGATGAGATTCCCCGAACGATCGCCATAGAACTGGTCCTCGACCTCCCGGATCTGCCGAGATCCAAGCGAGAGGGCACGGTTGAATACGTCGTCCACATTTTCGATGTAGATCATCAGGCTCACAGGGCTGCCTCCGAAGGCATCGGGGCTGCGATATGGGCCATTCGGCATTTCGTCAGCGAGCATGATTACGCTATCGCCGATGCGAAGTTCGGCGTGCATGATCATGTTGTTGGCACCAGGAAAGCGGAGGATCTCAGTTGCGCCGAAAGCCTGCTTGTAGAAGTCGATCGCGCGGGCGGCACCCTTTACAACCAAATAGGGAGTGATAGAGCGGTACCCTTCAGGAATAGGCTTTACTGATACTGCCATGGCTGGCTCCTTGAGTGAATTCGTGTGGCAAAAAGAGTAGCAGAATCCGGCGTCCTAGGCCTGTCAAAATTTGTGGAGATGCACTTAAGACTTGAGGAATCTGGAGATCAGCGTATCGGATGGTTGGGAGTTAGAAGACCAGCAGGCGCCATGGTCACTTAGGCTATTGCAATCCCGCTACCCGAAGCATGACAAGAAACTGGCTTTTGGTGCGCATGTCGATTGACTGTGAGACGATTTTCCCTTCCCGGTCGAACACGAACGTTTTCGGAATCCCCTCGATCTGGAGCAGGTGGTTCACCCTGCTGCCGGGATCGAGGAGCACAGGGTAGGTCGTTCCCTGCTTTTGAACGAACTCCCGGACCTTGTCCGGATCGTCATCTGATACACCCAAAACCAGCAACCCTTGCGCCTCAAACTGCTGGTACAAGCTCTCGAGGTCCGGCATCTCCTTGCGACAGGGTGGACACCAAGTTGCCCACAAGTTGAGCAACACCACCTTGCCCTTCAAATCTTTCAGAGTCCAAGGCCTTCCATTCAAATCACTCAGAGTAAAGTTGACTGAGTTGCGCGACTGGTCTTCTTCCTCCAGGCGCTTCATCGCCGCGGTGAACCCCGGTGAATCAAGCGATGCTTTCATGTGCTCATATCGAACCAGGCTGGCGAGCTCGAGATAGGGATCCTGGCTTGTCGGTTTCTGCTCGGAGATTGCTTTCGCGAGCGTAGTCGTAACTTCCTGGAGATTGTCGCTTCCGAAATCACCCTCAGTAGATCGGCTGGCAAGTCCCAGTGCCAAGCGTAATTTGTTTGGGGAGGAGGGCAGTGCCCGAATCCGTAGAGCGAGTTCGCGCTGGGTGTTTCCGCGAACGGTATCGTCAAGGCTGCGAAGCTTCCCAATCTTTTCCGAGATGGGCTTCTCCTCAGATGTCCAGGAAGGTCGAGTGTCTTGCGCCAAAAAAGTGGCGGCTAGAAACAGGATGCCAAGTAAAGCAAGGTATCTCACAAGGCAAGAATATCGCAGGTCTTTCCCGTCGGTGAACCAAACATCCAACAACTTCGTGGATCAACGGTTCGATCTTACGGCGCGCCGCAACTGGTCGTAAGCAGGTCGCAAATGTCGCCGCTCTGCTGCTCCCGCGCAGCCTGAGAGGAATCTGAGAAACGTCCGAGCGCCCAGTTGTATTGAATGAAACGTAAGATTGAGACCCAATCCATCTGCGCGTGAGAGATGTGATTGGGCTTCGCGAAGGGCGAAATGACGAGCACCGGGGCTCGAGCACCGAGACCTATGGTGTTACTGAGCTGAGGCGGAGCAACATGGTCGTACCAGCCACCGCTCTCGTCCCAGAGAACGATAATCGCCGTACTCGACCATGATGATGAAGCCTTAACGGCTTGAATGAAGTCGTCCAGCCAAGCAATGCCGTTGGCGATGCTTCCCTGCCCAGGATGCATGCTGTGGCCTGGGGAGGGTTGAACCCACATGACCGCCGGCAATGAGGCCGACCTTAGCATGTTTTGGAATCCGGACATGGTGAAGTTCTGAATGTTCGGACCGTTGGCCGCGCTTTGGAAATACTGAAAGGGGTTCTCCTGGGGAACGTAATGCGTACAGGTACCGTTTTGCTCGTTGGAAAACCACTCCTGGTAAAAACCCCAAGGAACGTTTTTCCCAGATAATTGGTCGCCAACACTGGGCAGGGTAATTGGCGGGGCGATAGTAGCGCCATTGCTCTGATTCTGCTGATACAGATTTGCGGTGCAGGCGTCGAGTTGCGGGTAGCCGTAAGGATCTGTGCCTGGCTGCGCAGAGACCATGTAAAGCATGTTGCTCGGCTCACTGGCCATCGCCGAGGCAAAGAAATTGTCCGCCAGCGCATATTGCTGCGCGTAACCCCACAGTGTATTCACGCCAAATTGACGTCCATCAGAAGCGGCACCGACGCTGGTGTTGTCGTAGTAGTCCATCGACGTCGGGCCATTCGTGGCAGCGTATTTGTCCATCGTGCCGGAGTTATAGGCTGCGAGATAACTCGAGCGCGTGTGGTTCAGGTCTGCGGGACTGAGATCTGCGAGCAAGGAGGGTTGAACAGTGGCCCCCGAAGAATCAACCTGCCGGTAACTCGGGGCACTGGGGTCGATTCCATTCGCGCCGCTATAAGTGCTGAAAAGGTGGTCGAAGGATGCGTTTTGCATCACCACGATGATGAGGTGCTGGATTCCTGAGCGGGCGGCACCTCCGCCTGCCGGCGGTGGTGAACTTGGGACACCATTGTACCCAGTTCCGGTGCCTCCACAACCGGACAAGGCGAGAAACAGCACGCCAAGGACTACAGTTGAGAGCCGCTTGTACATGAAAGCTCCGTCCGACGTCAGACAATCGAGACTTCGATTCATGGGGTATTAACAAAGTTGCCCCCCTCCCAGGGTGCGAACCGCAGAATGTACTTCTGAGTTCGGAACAGTGAGTCCGGATGACGGATAAGTGTCTAAAAATGCCCTTTTTGCGCCACTTTCACGGGCGATTTTGCGATCCGCGATAAGAAACAGACCTGCCCGCCGCCAGCGCTCTTGGCCCGATACATAGCCAGATCCGCATTGCGTCTCAATTGCGCAGCATTCTGGCCATCAGCTGGGTACATGGCGATCCCGATGCTGGCCGAGAGGGACAGCTCCCGGGCTTCGACCAATACCGTATCGTTCAGCGAAGTAATGAGGGAGTTGGCAACGGCGCTGGCGGCGGCATCACTGGCGCAATCGTCGATGATGGCGATGAATTCGTCTCCTCCCATTCGCGCCAGGGTGTCGGAGTGACGAATGCGCCCGCGGAATCTTTGCGCAACGATACGGAGCAGTTCATCTCCAACATCGTGGCCAAGTTCGTCGTTTACGCCTTTGAATCCATCGAGGTCGATACAAAAAACTGCAAAAGATTTCTGGCGACGTGCGGCGCGGGCTAACGCCTGCTCCAAGCGATCTTCGGCCACCGCGCGGTTCGGCAGCCCGGTCAGGCCGTCGTGCCGGGCTTCATGCAGCAAGCGCTCGTGCATTTGCCAGTGGTCCCGCGCGAGCGAGATCAATCGCGACGCCGACTGCAACATACTTTGGATGGACTGATCGTCCGCTACCGCGTTCTGCCGCCGGGTGAGCAGGATTAGCATGCCCGATACCGATCCGGAAGTCGAGAAAACCAGAGTGCTATGGCCGGAAGCGAATGTAAGGCCAACCGCTTTCAAAGCCGTCTTAATTGTTTCAATCAGATCCTCGTCCGCAGCCAGAAGATGTGAATTGTCGGTTTTCACCGCATTCTGCAACACTGAGACCATGGTATGCGAATGCTGCACATGTTCGGGCAGGCCGGGTGCAATGAGGAGCGGCGAAGGCTTGCCATCCACAAATGATTTGCCGTCCGGTGGCATGAGAACCATGCAAATGGTTTCGGGTAATTGCTCTTGAATAGCCAGCGTGAGACGTTCCATGCTCTCCGCCAGTGGTGCGTTCCTCGCAATCGTTTCGAGAATTTCGTTACGTGCTCGGTCGAACTGCTGCGCTTTGTTCTGAACGCCTAGCGACGACTGCAATTCACGAGTGCGAGTAAGAACCTTGCGTCGTAGCATGATGGCCCAGAGGACGGCAAGTGCCGCGAAGATTGCGAACAGAACCCCCGCCCATCGGACTTTACGACCGTCCCACCAAGGACCGACTTTCCGGACCGTGATTGAAGTTGGAGGATCAAACGCCAGCGCGAATCCGCTGATGGTGTACGGCACATGCGCCCGATCCAGAACCGCCTGGAACACACCGCGCGCTTCGATTTCGCTCCCCAGTCGCAGAGAGTTGAGATCAGCACTTGCCGGCCCGACGGTGATATCGAAGTATGTGCCTTTCTGGTTCAGCACAAGGGTAAGACCGGCGGCAGCGGGCCGAGTGGCGGCAAGCGTGCCCGGCATGACGACATACTGGGATTCGTGACGGCCTACGTCAAGACTGCCGGTGGACAGGCGTCCGGACTCAGGTAGCACACCGGAACTCACGCGGTTAACCACTGCATCCGCCACTGCGGGCGAGTAGTCTCCATTGCGCAAGAACTTCGTTTGTTCGGCGTGCTTACACCCGGAAAGCAGCGCCAGCACGGTAATGACCGTGGCGACCGTTCCGAGGCACCGTCCTTGGCAGACCATGGGAAAGATGATCCCATAGCCGTGACCTTTAGTCTCTGTACGAAGGTAATGGCGGGAGATTACAAAAACGTTATTGCTGCCCTCTTCCCGGTCGAAAAGTGGAATGCTACTAAGCCCAACAAAACATTGCACTTAGTATTTTGGTCGCCTTACGATTAAGGGGCGCTGGAGGTTCCCCGGCTGCGTTCGGTGAGGTAGTAAGGAAGGGTCAGTTTCCAAGGCCGCATGGAGATGCCGTAGGCGAGAAGGCTTGCGGGAGAAAGCACAGAATAGCGGGGGCGAGCCGCGGCGCGGACAAATTTGTCACTCGTTGTCGGGAAAACTTTGGTTGCACAACCCGCCAGTTTGAGGATCTCACGCGCAAAGTCATACCAGGTGCAATCGCCCGAGTTGGTGGCGTGAATGACGCCTTCAGCGTTGGCATGACAAAGCTGAACGATTGCAGAGGCGAGATCGTCTGTGTAAGTCGGGCAGCCTCGCTGGTCGTTTACGACCTCCACTTGCTGACGAGTAGCGGCGAGCTTCACGATGGTGTCCGGGAAACACTTTCCGCCTGCGCCAAAAAGCCATGACGTCCGCACAATACAGGCCTGGGGCAGGATCTCGACAATCTTCTTTTCTGCCTCAGCCTTCGAGTCCCCGTAAGAATTAATTGGTTTGCGTGCGTCGTTGACTTCGTACGGCTTGCTGTGGGTACCATCAAAAACGTAGTCAGTACTGAGAAAAACCAATCTGGCTCTAGCGGCAGCCGAGGATTTCGCGACGTTTACGGCGCCGAAAGTATTCACCGACGAGGCCAGTTGCGGATTCAGCTCACATCCGTCGACGTCGGTGTAGGCGGCGCTGAGGACGATCCAATCGGGGCGGACGCGTTGAACTTGTGCTTCAACCTGTTCGGGAATGCGAATATCTGCATCGACGCTGCCAAGGCCAACAACTTCGTCGTCTTTCCAAACACGCATGAGCGCCTTGCCCAGCATGCCGGTGGCGCCGAAGATGAGAACGCGCATTGTCGTAAGGATAACGCCGTTTCGGAAGATTCGTTCGACCGCTTGCAGTGGCCGTTCCTGGAAGGCGGTTCCCTAGCGGGAGCCGAAGGGATGCCCGCAGAGAGACGACACATTCAAGTTGTATCGCAGAGTGTAGAACGGGGACCGTAGCGGTGCGGACGGCCCCCGTTCTCGCTGAGATCAGGCAAGGTCGAAGCGGTCCTGGTTCATCACCTTGGCCCAAGCCGCGACGAAGTCTTTCACGAACTTTTCCTTGGAGTCCGAGCATGCATAGACTTCCGCCAGGGCACGCAACTGCGAGTGCGAACCAAAGATCAGGTCCACGCGCGTGGCGGTCCACTTAACCTGGCTCGTCCTGCGGTCTTGTCCCTCGTACACAGTTCCAGCGCCATTGGAAGTCTTCGACGGCTGCCATTCTGTCCCCATGTCGAGCAGGTTGACAAAGAAGTCGTTTGTCAGCGTCTCTGGTCTTTTGGTGAAGACGCCGTGTGTCGACTTCCCAGCATTTGCACCCAGAACGCGTAAGCCGCCAACCAGAACCGTCATCTCCGGTGCGGTCAGGTTCAGCAACTCCGCCTTGTCGATCAACATCTCCTCCGCGGAAAGCCGCTGCTCGCCGCGAATGTAGTTGCGGAACCCATCCGCGATCGGTTCGAGCGGCTCGAAGGATTCAACGTCAGTCTGTTCCTCGGACGCGTCCATACGTCCCGGCGTGAATGGGACTTTGACGTCGAATCCGGCTTCTTTCGCAGCTTTCTCGATCGCCGCATCACCTCCTAGGACGATCAGGTCAGCTAGGGAGACCTTCTTCCCTTTGTTGCCGTTGGCCTGTGAGCTGTTGAACTCCTTCTGGACGGCTTCAAGCTTTTGCAGCACCTTTGCCAATTCAGCCGGCTGGTTGACTTCCCAGTCCTTTTGCGGTGTAAGGCGGATGCGTGCGCCATTCGATCCCCCGCGCTTGTCAGAGCCGCGGAACGTTGACGCCGACGCCCATGCGGTCGAGACCAACTGCGCAACCGATAAGCCAGAGGCTAGGATCTTCGCCTTCAGCGCAGCAACATCCTGCTCTCCGATGAGCGGATGATTGACCACGGGGATTGGGTCCTGCCAGGGTAGGGTCTCCTTCGGAACGAGTGGGCCGAGGTAGCGCACGATGGGACCCATGTCTCGGTGGGTCAGCTTGAACCACGCCCGGGCAAACGCCTCTGCGAATTGGTCTGGGTGTTCGTAAAAGCGCCGCGAAATCTTTTCGTACGCAGGGTCGAATCGCAGCGAGAGATCCGTGGTCAGCATGGATGGCGCGTGGCGCTTCGAGGGGTCGTGCGCATCCGGCATGCTGTCGCTACCTGTCCCATTTTTCGGTCTCCACTGATGCGCTCCTGCCGGACTCTTGGTTAGCTCCCATTCGTACTTGAACAAGTTCTCGAAGAAGTTATTGCTCCACTGGGTAGGGGTCGTGGTCCAGATAACTTCCAGGCCGCTCCCGATTGCGTCCCCTGCTTTACCCGTCCTGAACTTGCTCTTCCAGCCAAGTCCCTGCTCCTCAATACTGGCGGACTCCGGCTCAGGACCCACGTGGGACGCCTCACCTGCTCCGTGGGTTTTGCCAAAGGTGTGACCGCCGGCTATCAGCGCGACGGTCTCTTCGTCGTTCATCGCCATACGGCGGAAGGTTTCGCGAATGTCTTTGGCCGCCGCGAGCGGATCCGGCTTGCCGTTCGGCCCTTCCGGATTCACGTAGATCAGCCCCATCTGCACTGCACCGAGTGGGCTCTGCAGATTACGTTCCCCGCTGTAGCGCTCGTCCGCCAGCCACTTACCCTCGGGACCCCAGTAAATGTCCTGGTCGGGTTCCCAGACGTCCGCACGGCCGCCGCCGAAACCGAAGGTTTTGAACCCCATCGATTCGAGAGCGACATTACCCGCGAGAATCATCAGGTCGGCCCATGAAATTTTCCGGCCGTATTTCTGCTTGATCGGCCAGAGCAACCGGCGTGCCTTGTCCAGGTTCACGTTGTCGGGCCAACTATTGAGGGGGGCGAAGCGCTGCTGGCCTGCCCCGGCGCCGCCGCGACCGTCCCCAATGCGGTATGTCCCGGCGCTGTGCCAGGCCATGCGAATGAAAAGCGGCCCGTAGTGGCCAAAGTCCGCGGGCCACCACTCCTGCGAGTCCGTCATTACGGCATAAAGATCTTTAATCACGGCACTCAGGTCGAGGCTCTTGAATTCCTTCGCGTAGTCGAAGTCCTCGCTCATCGGATTTGACAGTTTCGAGTGACGATGTAGAACCTGCAGGCTCAGCTGGTTCGGCCACCAATCACGGTTGGTACGTGCGGGGGTTGCGCCCGCAAATGGGCATTTGGCTTCCGTTGCCATTGTTTTGCTCCTAATTTGCTATGAGTTCGATTTAAATGTGATCTCGTGGTTGTTGGTTCGTTCCTACCAACTAGCCACGAGCACTGGTTTCTAAGCTACCTGCAGCGTGGGCTCACCCTTGTGCCAGTTGCACGGGCAGAGCTCATGCGATTGAAGGGCGTCAAGGACGCGCAAGACTTCCTCCGGGCTGCGCCCCACCGCCCCAGCGGTCATATACAAAAACTGAATAACGCCCTCGGGGTCCACGATGAAGGTAGCGCGCTGCGCAACCCCAGATAGCGGATCCAAAATACCCAATTGCCCGCAAAGCTCACGCTTGATATCGGCAATCATGGGAAATGGCACGTTCTTTAAATCCGGGTTCGTGTTGCGCCAAGCGTGGTGCACCCACTCGGAGTCAATGCTACCTCCCAGAATTTGCGCGTCGCGCTCTTGAAATTGGTCGTTGAGTTTGCTGAATCCCACGATTTCCGTCGGGCACAGGAGGGTGAAGTCATTCGGCCAGAAGAAATACACCTTCCACTTACCGGAATAGTCGAGGTCGGTGATGGTTTTAAAAGCAGTCCTCGGGTCGGGTTCGATGCCCACCGCCGCGGTCAATGAATACGAAGGGAACTTCGCGCCAACTCCTAACATGCTTTTTCTCTCCGCCGGGGTTTGGTTGTGGCTGACCTCTGTTTGGCGGCGCAGCGCGCACACACTCCCAGCACATCGACTGAAATACGTGTGACGTGAAAACCTTTGAAGGAACGTTTCTTTGTGAACGGCTGCACCTGCACGCTCTCGGGATGGATGTCTGTGATCTGACGGCATCGAGTACAAACCAGGTGGTAGTGCTCGCTTTCGTTCGGTTCGACGCGAAGGGAGCCGTGATGCATGCTCACCTCCCGCAACATGCCACTCTCAAGGAAGGTCCGCACATTCTTATACACCGTCGCCAGCGAAATGGACGGAATCCTTTTTCGCACTGCTTCGTAGATTAGTTCCGGACTGGGGTGGCCCTCGAGGGACATCACGGTTTCGTAAATGACTCGCCGTTGATGCGTGGCAGCCAGGCCATGTTCTCGGCACAAGGAACTAAACTCAGCAGTACTTATCATTGGATAATTATTATCAAACAATAGCCACTGCTGTTTGTCAAACGGGCGGCCGCTTCGAATTCTGCAAGGTCCTGGCTGGTCAGAAAGCTTGGGACGGCCGCTTTTTCATGGATCGAAGAAAAGACCTTGCTCGGAAGAACATCGAGAAGCAGGGGCTGAGGGGTTTCCGCGGGGTGGAGATTTCTTGTCTGGCGCGCCCGACCGCTTGGTTGGCGCTCCATCAAATCCGAAGTGTAGAATTACATTTCCTATCCGAGGTTCCCCTATGGCAACGATTGAAGCTCCTGTACGTCCGCACCTTCATGTCCAAGAGGCCGGGTTTCGCAACGAACCCGCAACCGATTTCAGCCGCGGCGACATCGCCCGCGAAATGCGCCATGCGCTCGACAACGTTCGCGGCCAGCTCGGCCGCGAGTACGACCTGATCATCGGAGGCCACCGGGTTCGCACACCAGACAAGATTGCCTCGATCAATCCCGCCCTCCCTTCGCAAATTGTCGGCATTCATCAGAAGGCCGGCAAGGAACACGTCGAACCGGTCATGAAAGCTGCCCTGGAAGCCTTCGAGAACTGGAGGCGCACATCTTGGGAGGAGCGCATTTCCCTGCTCTTGCGTACCACCGAACTGCTGCGGGAACGTAAGTTTGAACTGATGGCATGGCTGGTGTACGAGGTCGGCAAGAACTGGGCCGAGGCCGATGCCGACGTTGCAGAGACGATCGACTTCTGCAATTTTTACGCCTATGAAGCGCTCCGTCTATCGAAGGCGAAAGCACCGGTGCAGCTTCCCGGTGAACACGATCAGATCGCCTACATTCCGCTCGGCGTCGGCGCGGTCATACCCCCGTGGAACTTTCCCTGCGCGATCATGGCGGGGATGACGCTGGCATCGATTGTTTCTGGCAATACAGTCATCTTGAAGCCGTCGAGCGACTCGCCGACGATTGCAGCGAAGTTTGTCGAGATTCTTGAGGAAGCAGGCATGCCCGAGGGTGTTGTGAATTTCTGCCCCGGCGCGGGCAGCAGCTTCGGCGACGCTGTCGTCGCGCATCCGAAGACGCGGTTCATCGCCTTCACCGGATCACGCGAAGTAGGGTTGCGAATCAACAAGGTTGCCGCCGAGGTCGCTCCCGGCCAGGTGTGGATTAAAAGAACGATCCTGGAGATGGGAGGCAAAGATGCGATCGTTGTCGACGCGGATGCGGACCTTGATGCGGCGGTGGAAGGTATTGCCGCCGCTGCCTTTGGCTTCCAGGGTCAGAAGTGCTCCGCTTGCTCCCGAGCAATCGTCGACGAGCGCGTTTACGACAAGTTCCTCGAGCGATTGAAGTCGCGGGTCGAGCGCATCTCCATGGGCGATCCCGCCGAGAACGCTTACATGGGCGCGGTGATCAACGAGGGCTCCATGAAGTCGATCCTGAACTACATCGAGATCGGCAAGCGCGATGGTCGCGTGATCACCGGAGGAGAGCGCGCAACCAGTGCCGGGGAAGGCTACTTTATACAGCCTACCGTTATCGCCGACATTAAGCCGGGATCGAAACTGGAGCAGGAAGAAATCTTCGGCCCCCTTCTGGTAGTGATCAAATCACGGGACTTCGAGCAGGGGCTCGACATCGCCAACGACACCGAGTTCGGTCTTACCGGGGCGGTCTACACGAGTTCGCCCGAGAAAATTGCGCTCGCCAAGCGCGAGTTCCATGTCGGCAATCTGTACATTAACCGCAAGTGCACCGGGGCCATCGTGGGTGCACACCCCTTTGGCGGGTTCAATATGTCAGGAACGGACTCGAAGGCAGGCGGCCCAGATTATTTGCTTCTGTTTACGCAGATGAAATCGATCGGGGAAAAAATCACATAAGAATGTGGCACAGGCATTCGTGCCCCATCGACCGATTTTCATTGAGAAGCGCGAAGACCGTTGGAGGAAGCACCGCTTGCCGGCACCGGGGCGTGCGCACCAATTGCTGGAACCGTCCGCCCAACGACTGCGGCGATCTGTCGGACCTGCGACATCAGCGCGTCGAACTGGTCGGGAAAGAGGGATTGCATGCCGTCTGACAGCGCCTTGTCCGGATCACAATGCACCTCGATGAGGAGCCCATCGGCACCGACCGCAACCCCGGCTCGAGAAAGCGGTGTAACTTTATTGCGTTTGCCGGTTCCATGGCTGGGATCGACGAAAATCGGCAAATGGCTCAGGCGTTGAACCGCGGGGATCAGACTCAGGTCGAGGGTGTTGCGGGTGTGGTCAGCGAAGGTGCGCACACCGCGCTCGCAGAGGGCCACTTTATAGTTTCCCTCGCTCATGACGTACTCGGCGGCCATGAGGAACTCTTCCAGCGTGGCTGACATGCCACGCTTGAGCAACACCGGCTTGCGGGAGCGTCCGGCGCGTTTGAGGAGTGAGAAGTTCTGCATGTTGCGCGCCCCGATCTGGATGACGTCGGCGAACTCCTCAACCAGTTCCAGCGACTCATGGTCAATGGCCTCCGTCACGATCTTCATGCCGAAGCGGTCACGAATATCGGACATGATGCGCAAAGCCTCTTCCCCCAAACCCTGGAAGGAGTAGGGAGAGGTACGGGGCTTGTAGGCACCTCCGCGGAAGAATTGCGCCCCGGCTCGATGGACTCGCTCGGCCACGGCAAATGCCTGCTCGCGGCTTTCAATCGCGCATGGACCAGCAATGATCGCCAAGCCGGGACCGCCGAAGGTAGCGTCGGTGCCGGAAAAAGTGACGACGGTGTTCTCCGGCTTCATGTCGCGGCTCACGAGCTTGTAGGGCTTGGTGACCTGAATGACTTCCTGCACGCCGGGCATTTCCTCGAGCGCGCCCGGCTCCACCTCACCTTTGTTACCGGTGATGCCGATTGCGGTGCGTTCCGCACCGGGAATGGAATGAGCACGATATCCCAGAGATTCGATTTTGCTGCAGACTGCGCTAACTTCTTCCGGCGTGGCGAGCGCCTTCATGACCACTAACATAGGGGTCCCCTTCAGGAACCAACAGTTTACTTCCCTGCGCCGACACGGAGCAACGGAAGGCATGAAAATGAAGCTAAGAGGGCGAGACCAAGCTGCCCAGTGTAGGTCCACTTGCCTCTGAGCTGACGCTCGTTTAGAGAGACCCGCTCGACGCTCCCGAGGGAAGCGTGAGTCACTTCAGCACTCCGCTACGGCAACGAATTAACGTAGCATGCGCCACCGGTCGGCTGAGATGGGGGGGTGGGGGGACTTAGATTGGGCGAGTTCGTGAAGTCGAACATAGCGCTGATGTCGGGCTGGGCGGCATCGCGCTTGGTGAGCGGCTGTAGCTTGAAACGCGTTTCAATGAACTTCAGGATCGCAGTCGTGTCTATATTCTGGTGGTCGACATAATGCGGCTTCGCAAAGGGCGACACGACAAAGTTGGGCAGCCGGAACCCAGTCACATCAAAATCGCACATGTCCAAAGGTCCGCCAGCGCTCGTGTTTCCGGTCGTACAGGTATCGTTCGTCCCCAAAATGGGTTTGATCCCATCAGGCGAAACCGTTTGTACGGGCGGAACGTGATCAAACAAACCGCCGGCTTCATCGAAGGTGAGAAAGAACACCGAATCCTTCCAGGCACTGCTGTTCATCAGCGCATCAATGATTGACTTTACGTAGGCAGCTCCTTCTTGGACGTGACCACCCGGACCGGGATGTTCATCGAGTCCATTCTGTGAATCGCGATCGATGAAAACCACCTGTGGCAGTGTCCCGTTTTTGAGATCAGTGAAATATTGATCCATGGGAACAATGTTCGTGTTCACGTACTTCGCAAAGACGGGAAACGCTTTCAGACTGCTACCGTTCGGATAATTAGGAACGTAATTCTTCCAGCTGATACCCGCGGCCTGGAGTTCGTCGAAGATCGTGTCTGCGGCGAGTTGCGTGGCTGGCTTGTCTATTACACCTTGCGAGGTTGCCGCCACGGCGTACATCCGATTCGCCGGGGTGTTCGTCATGGCCGGCGAAAACCAGCGGTCTGACATTGCGAACTGGGTGGCCATGAAGTAGTAGTAGGGCAGGTCCTGGTCGGTGTAATAGCCCATCACACGTTGTCCATTGATATCGAAGCCGCCACTAGCGCGCGAATCACCGCCTGCCGCGTTAGCAAAGCCATCCATAGCTGGCGTTGCGGATGTGTGGTCGGAATGGTTCCAGGCATTGTGGCCTTCGTTCCAATAGGCGCTCAAGTCCTCAATGCACATCGAATTCATGTGAAAAGGAGTGAACGTAAGAGTGTGGTCATAGCTGAGTTGCGACGCTGTTGGTGGCGTGACATCAACATCCGTACTGAGGCCTTGACTCTGTCGATAGGCGTTGAGGCTTCCGAAGTACTGGTCGAACGAGCGGTTTTCTTGCAGCATGTAAATGATGTGGTTCACCTGCCCCGAGTCGGGGGGCGGAGTTATAGACACGCGCAACCCACCACAGCCCAAGAGGTTCATCGCCACTGTCAAAACGGCGGCCAGGGTTAGGTTTCGCATGAGTGCCGTTCGATGGGCGGAGACGGGGCCAGAGTTGCCTTTTTCCCATGGGGTCGCAGAGAGGCCTCGATCTGTGGATTAAGCGCGCCGAAAGCAGACGGCAGAATACTTTGCGGGCTTCCACACGATGGAGCGAGCGACTCATCCGGCCTCAATCTCGTTTTAGAGCTCTCCGCGCGGCTTCGTCGCGAAGAATCGGGCGCTGCCACGGTTCCTGAGCGGTACTGCTGACAAGGCTCGCGTTTTGGGGAGAGCGCTCCTCGAATACCTCCTGAATCCGACACGAAGAAAATTCTGGTGCGGCAGGAAGAATTCTTGACAAATGGCTGATATTACAGTAATTTCTGTAGTAACAGAAATTACTGAATATGACTCTGACATCAGTCGAACAGAAGTTCATCCTGCACTGGGGCGAGATGGGGACGCGATGGGGAATCAATCGGACGGTCGCTCAGGTGCATGCCCTGTTGTTTCTTTCACCCAAGCCGCTGCACGCCGAGGAGATCGCAAAGACACTGTCGGTGGCCCGATCGAACGTCAGCACTAGCCTACGGGAGTTGCAGGGATGGGGCGTGGTGCGAGTCGTGCACGTGCTCGGCGATAGGCGGGACCACTTTGAGTCTCTCAAGGACGTCTGGGAAATGTTCCGCATTGTTTGTCTAGAGCGCAAGCGCAGGGAGTTAGATCCTACACTGCATGTTCTGCGTGGCTGTGTGGACGAATTAAAGGGCGCTGGCGCCGCCAGCGCGTACACGCGGGCGCGGCTGGAAGAGATGCTCGAGTTCCTTGGTATTAGCTCTTCCCTCTTCGACGAGGTGATCCACCTCCCGCCTTCGACGCTGAAAGGAATGGCGAAATTGAGGGGTAAGCTAAAGACGATTTTCGGGGTGGGAATGAAGGCTTGAGCTCACACGGATAAATGGGCGAGGGAAGCCTGCATCGGGCAAATGGGGCTGGGACAAAGATTATGATTTCGCTGACATCGGAAATGACGGACAGCAAGGGGTGGCACGCGCGAGGGTGGCTCTTCTACGACGCCGAGTGCGACTTCTGCACGCGAATCGCGAAGTTCGTCGCCAAACCGATGCGCCGGCAGCAACTGGGAGTGGCTCCGCTTCAGGACCCGCGAGTGATCAGCTTGCTCGGAGTCTCTGCAGATGAACTCCTGCTGGCGGTGCGGTATCTCGCACCCGACGGCAAACAGTACTCAGGAGCGGAGGCGCTCGTTCAGTTGGCGCGCGAGTTCTGGTGGGCGCGGCTGCTGGTTTGGCTAGCAGCGATCCCGGGTTTCATGCGGATTTCGCACGCCGCCTATGATTGGGTGGCGCGCCATCGTCAATGCCACGCCGAGGTATGCGAACACCGGTCCATCGAGCCGGTGTGATCGGTGGGAAGCCCAGCCTATGCAGGTTCCCGATCAGAGGTGGTGTGGCGTCCGAGCGGAACGAGCGGAGCCGCCAATCTGCCAAGATCTTCGTGTGCAGCAGCTTTCTCCCGATGGCATAAAGCGGCCTAGAACTGCAGCAGCACCACTCCTGCCGCCACCAGCGTGGCTGCCGCCCATCTGCGTGCGCGAACGTCTTCTCCCAGGACGTATTTTGCCAGGAGCGTTTCTAGGAGATAGCTAGCCGCCGTCGCGGGAACCGCAAAACTCACATTGGCGATGGAGAGCAACGATAAAAGCGCAAAGAACGAAACCGCCATGGCGGCGATGCCGGCGATGACAAATGGATTGACGACCGCTTTCCTCACCATCCATGCCAGGGTTTGCGGACGCAGGTCCTCGACCTCGCCCTGGCGCTTCATCCCGGCAGTATTCAGGACATCTCCGAGGGTGTTGAAAATTGCGATGATTGCGACCAGGAACCATTTCACAACAGATGCTCCGGCGGACCTTTGGTGGTGCGGGTTGGTGTCTCTTCGGCGAGAATGACCCCTCCTGTGATCAGCACAATCCCAATCCATCGTACCCAAGAGATGTGGTCGTGCAGGAGGAACTTCCCAAAGAATGCAACCAGAACATACGCGCTGGCGGTCACAGGCAGAACAAAGCTCAAATCAGCGCGACTGAGCAACGCTAGGTCGCAAAGCATCCAGATCGCGAGGATGCCGATACCTGCTGCGGTCCACGGATTGGCGAAGGCCTTGAGGTAGTCGAAGGGGGAAGCAGAGACGATCCGCCCGACCTGGTGCATGCCATGGCTGAGGGACACGTTTCCTAGCACGTTGCTGGTTACAACGATCAGTACAAGCAGTTGGGTTTTACGATTTCCGTTGGCTTTCATCCCAGGTGCGGCGACGAAGCCGCCTTGACACACTAACAGCTGGAAGGGATTGATTCATCGAATCAATGAGTCATTTGCCCCAATCACTCGGGATTTTGAATGACTCGAACCTTCAATGATTCGTGGCTTTAATTCCTCTAGGCTGCCATAGCGCTTGAGCACTGCTGGTGCGGACACGCGCAGCGATCCTTGCGTCCACTGCCCTCAGCGGCGTCTGAGCAAGCTTGGCTGCAATACTTTTCTCCCGCGGAGACCCGACAAGTGCATTTTGGGTGGGCGCAGCGTTCCTCAGTGGCTTCTGGCATGACGGCAGGCTCCTTGGCTCAGATTTTGTCCCCGAAGGCGACCCAGCTTCGATGCCATTTGCTGCTCAAGCGCCGTCCGCGTGAAGCGACTCAAAGTGGCAATTCTGGTTTCCGGGTCCTCGCCTGCCCGGCTTTTCCGGTGGCCCCGCTTTGCGAGATTCTCGCCGCTCCCGCATTTGCCACGGTCAATCGCAACGCACCCGTTGCGAATGACTAATCCCTTAAAGTCATGGCCTAGGGTGTCGGCATTTGGCGGCGGATTCCGGCATTTGGCGAATGGATGCTCCCGCTGTTCCCGAAGTAACCATGTCGGTATCCCTTCGGCGTTGACCCTGAAAACTGAGGGGAGTACGATCATACAATCCCAGGGCGAAATTGGCGGTAAGTCATAGATGGAAATGAAGATCAACAGGCTCTTGCTGGTCGCGATTTCGCTCGCGGGAGTGGCAGGCGCAGCCTGTTCCGGAAAGAAACCGGCCGCCTCGGTACCAGCGGTTCAGAAAACGCCTCCTCCGCCAATTCAGGCTGCAAATAAGCCTAGAACCCAACCGGGCGTTGCCGTGGCGAACGCTCCGACGCCCGTGGTCAAGCCCAAGGCTCCCCCTCCACCCCAAGCGGAGGCCAAGCCACCTCAGCCCGTCGACCCGGTCACGGATTTAATCGGCAAGGTTGAGAAGCAATATCAGGCTGGTCAGCAGGAATATGCCAATGGGCATAGCGACATAGCCAAGCAGCACTTTACCGCTGCCTTCAACCTTCTGGAGGGAAGTCCAGCCAACGTTCGTGCCGACCAGCGCTTTCAACGCGAGATGGATCGCGTACTCGAGGGCATGAATAGCCTCGAATTAGCAGCCCTGCAGGCCGAGCCTCCAGCCGCGGAAGAAAAATCTGAGCCGGCGCCAATCGACGAAGCCAACGAAGTCTCCAATTACCCTGTTGATCCGAATGTAAAGGCAAAGGCTGCCGCCGAGATCAAGGCCACGCACTCCGATCTTCCCCTAATGCTGACCGACCAAGTCGCCAGCTACATCAATTACTTTTCGAATCGCGGGCGCGAAACCCTGGAGCATGCTCTCCAGCGCAGCGGTCGCTACCGCGAAATGATCGAACGCACTCTCAGAGAAGAGGGAGTTCCGCAGGACCTGATCTACCTCGCTCAAGCGGAGTCGGGGTTTCATCCCTACGCCGTCTCGCGCGCAGGCGCGCGAGGGATCTGGCAGTTCATGGGCAGCCGGGCTCGGGCGTACGACCTGCATCACGACTCATGGGTTGACGAGCGCCAGGATCCCGAGAAGTCCACCCGCGCCGCGGCCCGTCATTTAAAGGATCTGTATAACCAGTTCGGTGACTGGTATTTGGCTATGGCAGCTTATAACTCTGGCCCCGGCACCGTGCAGAGCGCGGTCAAGCGCACCGGTTACGCAGATTTCTGGGAGTTGTATAAGCGCAACGTCCTGCCTAGGGAAACTCGTAACTACGTTCCGATCATTGTGGCCGTCACCATCATGGCCAAAAATCCGGAACAGTATGACCTTGAATCCATCACCCCAGACCATGAAATCGCTTACGACACCGTCAAGATCAACTACCCCGTAGATCTGCGCCTCGTGGCGGAAGCGGTGGATACTAGCGTGGATGAGCTCCAGGACTTGAATCCCAGTCTCTTGCGAATGCTCACTCCCAAAGGCCGATATGACCTCCACCTGCCGGCTGGAAGCTCGGAGAGGTTCCAGACTGCAATCGCGCCCATTCCGCCGGACATGCGAGTATGGTGGCGTCTGCACAAAGTGGAAGGCGATGACACGCTGATGTCGGTCGCAAGGCGCTATCACACGACCGCCCGATCCATCGCGGAAGCGAATCAGATTGAACTCAGCGCTGAGCTCGAAGCCGGCGCAAAGCTCGTGGTGCCGGTTGCTCCCGGACGCCACGCTTCCGGCGAAGGACAGACGTATGCAAAGCGCTTAACGGTGTACCGCGTGCGCAAAGGCGATACCCTGCAGAGGGTGTCAGACAATCTAGGAATTCCACCCACCGTGATCCGCCGCTGGAACCGGTTAAAGGGGGAAAGCCTCGCGGGACGCAAGGTGCTGTATGTCCACCTGCCAATCAGCCCCGGTGCTGCCGCGGTTGCCAGTAAATCGAACAGGAGCAGCCATTTAGCGAAGGTTAGCACCTCGACTCAAGATACCCCGAGCTCATCCGACGAAAAAACGGCCTCTCGGAAGGCCTCAACCCGTCGCCATACGGTCCGTCGTGGCGAGACTCTGTACTCCATCGCCAACAGCTACAACACCACGGTCCAAGCTATCCAACAAACGAACGATCACGTCGCGACCCTGCGTCCTGGTATGGTTCTGATCATCCCACCGCAGCAATAAGCCGAAATTCCAGCAGTCGTTTCCTTCAACGGGTCAAAGCCAATCAAACTGCAAACGCCGCGAGATCGTTTCATGCCCGACTGCACAGATCAAAACAAGTTGCCACTCCGCCCTTTACCCGTTATAATCCGGCGCCGTCGCAGTTTTGTCTTTTTAATTTCTCTCGCGACTTGGGCCGGCCTATGACGGCTCGTCATGTCGCACAATCGGCGCTCAGGCGCCCCAGATTTCGAGGAGGACAGAATGATGTTCGAGGAAACCCTCTACTTGCGTGACGATGAAGCCGACGAGTTCGGTGACTCTGGCGCTTACGGCGACACGCTCGAAGAAGATTACGAGGAAGAAGAAGAGGAAGAGGAAAGCGAACTTCCATCCGCAATGGAAGAAGAGCCTGAGCCAGCGTCGGGGCCCGAGCCGGTCGCTCCCGCGCCTACCGGTGGGGGCGGAGGCGGTGGCGCGCCCGCACGCAAACCCGCCAGGAAAAAAGCCGCCAAGAAGGCTGCGAAAAAGGCGCCCAGGAAGGCCGCAAAGAAGAAGGCCAAGAAGCCTGCGAAGAAAGCGAAAAAGCCAGCTAAAAAGAAGGCAGCGAAGAAAGCCAAGAAAGGTAAGAAATCTGCAAAGAAGAAGGGTGGACGTCGCCGCTGATCTGCTTCTAAAAGGGGAAGCCGCAGCCACGACGCTGCGGCTTTTTCCATTTTCCGAGTCATGCTTCAGGCATCCGGTTCTTAGCGGGCCTGTTGGATATTGGCGAATGCAGGTTCCTGAATGCTCATGCGCACGAGGCGCATCTGCTACCATTCCCCAGCCCGACTGATCTCATCCAACCATGCACGTCTCCGCAATCACTGCCGGCGCGTTGATCATTTTCGTGGTCTTGCTCGACGCCTTTGAAACCATCGTCCTTCCTCGCCGCGTGCGGCGCACCCATTTCCGCATCACCTCCTGGTTCTACCCCCTGACATGGGTTCCATTCGCGCGGTTTGCCAGCCACATTCAGTCGCAGACCCGGCGCGAAACTTTGCTCGGCTACTTTGGCCCGCTCTCGATGATTGCGCTTTTGGGGTTATGGGCAGGCAGCCTAATCCTCGGCTTCGCCTTGGTGCAGCTCGGAGCAGGCGAGCACATCGCAGAATCCTCCATCCCCATCAACTTTCCCATCGTTCTTTACCAAAGCGGTCAAACCTTTTTTACCTTAGGGTACGGAGACATCACTCCCGCCAACGCATTCTCACGTTTCCTTGCCATAGCGGAAGCGGGGATGGGGTTTGCATTTCTCGGTGTGGTGATCGGATATTTGCCCACGATATACTCGGCCTTCTCGCGGCGTGAGATTGAAATCTCGTTGCTCGACGCGCGGGCTGGATCACCGCCGAGTGCCGCAGAACTTCTCACTCGCGCCGTGAGCAGCGTTGACCAGGGAACCCTTGATACCCTATTCCAGTCTTGGGAACACTGGGCTGCGGAGGTTCTAGAAAGTCACCTCTCCTATCCGGTGCTGAGTTTTTACCGCTCTCAGCACAGCAATCAATCATGGCTGGGAGCGCTCACGGTAATCCTCGACGCAACCTCGCTCGTCATCACCGGGATCGACGGCATGAAGACAGAGCAGGCATTGCGGACTTTTAAGATGGCGCGGCATGCCTTGGTCGATCTCGCGCAGGTTGTGAATGCGCAATACGATCCCAGTTCGCCGAATCGGCTTTCAGGTGCGGAGGTGGCCGAACTTCGCAAACAACTCGCAGACAAAGGGCTCAAGCTACGTGAAGGCCCAGAGGCAGATCAAAAGCTCGTGCAGTTGCGTACGCTCTATGAGCCCTATGCGCAGGGAATCGCGCGCAATCTCTTCATTGAGCTTCCTAGATGGATCCGGCATGATCAGATCAAAGACAACTGGCGCAGTGGTCCGTGGGACCGCGTCATTCAGGCCCAGGCACTTGGCCATATCGCCCAGCCACATAGCGGCGTGGACGAGCACTTTTGAATCACCCATTCCGCAGAAAAACTGAGGACGCCCGTCATTATCGCCGTCCCATCGGGGATAAGGAATAAGGCTTGGTACGAACTGCCGCTTGCATTCCGCAACCGGGCAGAATCACGACCCAGGAGCAAAGAGCTTTTGCCGTTCACGACGGCTAGATTAGGCAACCGCATAGGGTTCCGTTTTGAACAGACGAATGCGGCTACTTGGATCCCCGCTTGGTTCTGAGGATCTGGCACCGATCTCCGCGGCAGTTACAGGTGGCAATCAGCGCTGCTCGCGCCACACCGACGTGCCCTCCCTTTACCCTCGAATTCTGATAACATCCCTCGCATTGGGGCTTCGCGGAGGTCTTAATGTCCCATTTCACCCGTCGTGAATTCCTGAAGACCGGACTTGCCGCCGGAACCATCGCCGTCAGCGGTCTTCCGCTCGTTGCGCAGCGCAGAACAGCCACCGACTATGTAACCCTGGGCCGATCCGGAGTCAAGGTGACCCGCCTGGCGTTCGGTACCGGAAGCTTTAGTGGAGAGGTGCAGCGCGCGCTCGGACAGGACGGATTCACCCGCCTGGTTCACTATGCCTACGATCACGGCATCCGCTTCTTCGAGACCGCCGAATCTTACGGCGAGATGCACAAGATGCTAGGCATCGCTCTCAAAGGCATTCCACGTGACAGCTATCAACTGATGTCCAAGGTCACCACTTTCCACAACGGCGTCAACCCGCAGGAGAAATTCGACGAGTTGCGCAAACTGGCCAACACCGAATACTTCGACATCATGTTGTTGCACTGGCAGCACGCGGGCACGTGGCCGAGCGACACCGCCCGCTGGCAAGACGCGATTCAAGAGGCTGAATCGAAGAAGATCATCGTGAGCCGCGGCGCATCGGTGCACGGATTGCCCGCTCTGCGGAAAGTACCCGGAAACAAGTGGCTCGACATTGCCATGATTCGCGTCAATCACAAGGGCAAGAGCATGGACGCGGAGGACTACGCGACGCAGGGATTAGGCAATGTTCCCGAAGTTGTCGATCACGTCAAAGAGGTGCGGAAAGAAGGCATGGGCGTAATCTCGATGAAGCTCATCGGCGAAGGCACGTTTGGCCGCGAGGACCGGCAGAAAGCGATGAGGTTCGCCTTCCGCGATGCCGGGGTCGATTGTGTTACGGTTGGCTACAAGAACAGCGGCGAGATCGACGAAGCCATTGAAAACGTCAACCAGGCGTTGGCGTAGAACCTCTCAAAGGGGCCTCGGTTGAGCGGAAGAAAAGGGGTCTCAATCGGAGGCCTCCGAAGTCACTCAGAACGGCACGCGGTGCCACACCATCTCAAGCCAGCTCCGAGCGGAGTGGTAAATCGACGGCACTTCGAGCTTACCAGTTCACCTTCATTCCGAATTGAAATTGACGCGGATCGTAGGCGGCGGTCGGCTGGCCAGCATTGGTGAACAATGGGCTGACTGCCGCGACGTTGTATCTGTTCGCCAAGTTAAACATATCCACGATCAACTCCAGATTTGCGCGCTCGTGGATCGTTATGCGCTTGGAAACGCGAAGGTCGTTGAACACTGTCCACGGTGTCAGGCCTGCATTGCGCCCGAGATTTCCATCGAGTTGCACCAGAGTTGGCGTTGCTCCGGTCGCAAAGAAGGCAGGCACGAACTGTGCGATGCACGGCTCCTGCAGTTCGCCGGTCGGCGAGAACTTGGATTGCACGGCTTGTCCACAGTCCGGGTTGGTCGTGGTATTTGGTCGGCCTGTAAGCGACGAAAGCTGCAGGTTATCTCCATTGCCGGTGATGATGTTGAAGGGACGTCCGGAGCTGAATTCAATGATTGGTGCGAACGTCCAGTCGCTGAAGAATGCGCTAGCGAACCTACTGCCGCCGACATGTCCGGTTTGATAAACACCGCTAAACACGAACCGGTGACGCTGATCAAAGAGCGAGGTCGAGCGATCGAGATGTGGGAAGTAGCTGTCCTGCGGCGTCAGCGTAGACTGTAAGTCGGTGGAGTCATCAATCGTGTGCGACCAGGTGTACGAGGCCAGGAATTCGTAATGGTTACTGAAGCGCTTGCGTAGATTGGCGGTAAGTCCGTGATAGACAGAGCTGCCGTTTGAGAAGTTGCCGTCCATGTCGCCGAATGGAATGCAGTTGTTGAATGAGCCGCTCAGAGGATCGCATGCCGCATTGAAGCCTTGACTCTTGAGACCGAGTATCACCTGCTCGGCCTGCGCGACGCAGGCTACATCCCCTACCGCGAGCAGGGCTCCGGCAATCGAAGGATTCAGGCCGCTCGGGCGGAAGAAATTCATGAGCGACGAGCTGACCCAGGGCCCGCCCGGTCCGCTGCCGCAATGGGCATTTCCGCTTCCTACCGTGAACGGGCTGGCAACGTTCTGTCCTGCCGCGAGGGCAGCAAAGAAATTACTCACCATCAGATCGCCGCGAATGGTGTTGGCGTTGATCGGGCGATTCAGATGACGTCCGCCGTTGAAGTTATAGGCAACACTCAGAGCATAGCCCTCGCCAAGGTCGCGTTCGAATGAAAGATTCACCTGCTGGGAGTAGGCATACACAAAGTTCTTGCCTTGCGGATACCCGAATGGTTGGAATCCGAGTGGCAGAAAGGTCGAAGGGTTCAAGTAATTCTGCTGGAGAAAAACGGAACTGGAACTCACGCCACAGTTGGTGCCGGCCGCTGGACAGGAGAACCTCTGTTCGTTGGGAGAGTATTCCAGCCCGGAGAGCGTATTGGGATTTGGTGAGGGGGCACAACCGAAGCCCAGCGTGTTCAGAGGCAGCCCCTGGAAAATGGGAATTGCATTCAGATTCCCAGGTTGTCCGTCGCCGCCGCAACCACTCGTGCCACCGAAGGCCAGCTGTCCGCTGGTCGAGCCGTCGGAAGCGTCCCCGAGGAAGTACAGTCCGAGCAGCGGGTGATCGTAGAAAATCCCGTAGGAACCTCGGAAAACGGTCTTGCCGTCTCCGTACGGATCCCAGGCGAGCCCTATGCGCGGCTGGATATTATTCTTGTCCGTTTGAATTCCCTTCTGAAGACTTAAATAGTTGTACCCGGTTGCGGCTAGCCCGGTAGGCGCTTTGAATTTTGGTGGAATCTCTAAGTCATAGCGAGCGCCGTAGTTCAACGTAAGCCGGCGATTCACGCGCCAGGAGTCCTGCCAGTAGAAACCCATGGGAATGTTCGTAAAGGAGTCGTTGGGTGTGCCGAGCCCTTGCACATAGGAGCCCGGGATTCCGGCTCCGTACGCCTGAACCGGAGAGAGATCCTGGAAGCAGTTGCCCTGGTTGGGACAGACGGAAGAATCGAATCCCAGGTTCGAAGCCGTGACCGATCCGAAGTCGTACACACCACCATAGTTCACCGTGAAAACCGCCTGGAGCGGTATGTAGTTGAAATCAGCACCGAACTTTAGACTGTGTGCGGAAACATTCCAGGAGAAGTTGTCACTGAATTGATACCGCTGCTCGGTGCGTTGGATATAGGAGTAAGGTTCCCGACCGAAGTAAGCAAAGCCAGTAATATTGACCGCGGGAGTTGAACCCGCGGGAATGGCGGTATTGTAAAAATATGAGAGACCGCGCCGCGCGTACTGGAAGCGGAAGTCGTTCACCTTGTTATTGCCGATGGTTGCGGTTTCCTGGGCAACGATGGCCAGGTCCCGATAGGTCTGCTCAGAGGTGCGCGAGTAGGCGTTTTGTCCGAAGGGCTGGACCTGTCCACTAACTTCAATCCCGTTGACCGTACTAGGGCTCACGTTTCCCCGTAACATCAGCCGGTGGTTATTGGTGAGAGCATGGTCAAGGCGCAGAGAGTAGAGACTCGTACCCTCGAAGACCGGAAAATTGCCGATCTGAGAAGCCAAGGTTTGATATGACGCTGGTACGGGCACGCAGGGTCCGGGGGGCGTACAAGAAGTTGGAAATCCTTGCCATGCGGAAAGCGCGCCACCCGTCATTCCCTGGACCATGGCCGTTGGCCAAGCTCCATTGATCGCCTGCCCCGACGAGGCGCCTGCCAGAACTGCGTAGTTAAAAAATTCCGCCGTGAAAGGACACAGCGTCGCATTTGGAATGGGGCAACTCTGAACCGCGCCAAGGTTTTGTGGGTCCGTGAAGAAACCAATCTGAGGCTGGGTCAGCTGCAGGGTTCCAAAGGGCATGCCGATTTGAGAGGTGTTGAACGGAATCAGATCGAAGTTGTTGGCGCCGATGCTGGAAAAACCTGTCTCGTGCCGGCGGGTCACCTCATAGGAGAAATAATAGAAAGTTTTGTCTTTCTTAATGGCCCCACCGAATGCAGCCCCCGCTTGCACACGAGTATAGGCGGGATCTCGGACCGTGCTGAAGGGGTTTACCGCTTGGAAGGCGCGATTGCGGAGGAAGCCGAAGATGTCGCCGTGAAAGCCGTTTCCGCCGGAGCGAGTCACGATGTTAACGACCCCGCCTGCCGCCCGGCCATATTCCGGCGAGTAGCTGTTAGTGATGATTTGGAACTCCTGCACGGCCTCCTGCGAGACGGTTGAGCGCACCCCGTTGATCGAGTTGTCAGTGGCATCTGCGCCGTCGACGTTTACGAGGTTGGAGCGAGCGCGTTGGCCGCTCATGTTCAGGCCGGAAGTGGGGGCGGCACCAGTATTGGGGGCGGCATCGCGCAGCACCTGGGAATCGGTCAACGTGAAGTTGATGTAGTTGCGTCCGTTGATGGGCAGATTGTCAATGCGCTTTTCATCCACCAGGTCCGTGGTGGAACTGCGGGACGTCTCAATTAGGGCGGCTTCGGAACTCACCGTAACGGTTTCCTTCGTTCCCTGAATAGCCAGAGTGATCGGCAGATTGGCAGAGCCCCCGACTGTGACGGCAACATCTTGCACCGTGGATGCGGCAAAACCTGCGGCGTTGACTGTTACGGTGTAAGACGATGGCGGCAATGCGACGAGATCATACTCGCCCGTACCACTAGAGGAGGCGGCACGCTCAACTCCCTTTGCCTGATCGCGCGCCACCACCGTGGCGTTGGTAACCGCCTGTCCTTGGGGGTCGATGACCGTAATGTGCAGATCACCGCTGGCAACACCCTGGGCTAGGACCCGCGAGGGCAGCATTAGCGCGATGGTGACAACGAAGCAGAATCTCTGAATTCGCATAAGCGCCTCCGCACAAGGAGATATCCGAGCAGGAAGATAGGCTCATGCTCGGAGTTGGTGAAGCGTATTTTCAGGAAGCGAAGGATTCCGCAGGTTTTTACATCACTTTATGGTGCGAAAGCAAGCAAGAACGTTATAGCGCTGTTTAGTTGGACGACACCATGCCCGGTTCAGAAGCCACCACGCCGCAGTCAAACCTCTGTTTGGTTTTGAGTGCCCACGCCATCCGCGGCGTGTTGTATGCAATGCCAAAGTGTCCCTGGGCGTCGAGCAGAATGATGCCGCCGTGTCCGTTGACGCGCTCCTTGAGGTAACACATGGCTTCAGGGGCAACCCACTGCGGAAGGTTGCCCGAGGCGACGCGGTCCGCCGCCCATTTTGCGAGCACCAGCTTCATGATCGGCTCCCCCCAGCCGGTGGTGGAAACCGCCGCACTGGCGTTGTCTGCATAGCAACCACAACCGATCAGGGATGAGTCACCCAGCCGGCCGGGAGCTTTGTTGAGCGTACCGCCAGTTGAGGTAGCAGCGGCGATGTTGCCATCCACGTCGAGAGCGATGGCTCCGACAGTGTCGTGGGAGATTGTGTGCGAAGAGAAGAGGTCTCGTCGGTGCGCGTCCGGGTTCTCCTGATACGAGCGCAGGCGTTCAATCTCGCGTGGAATGATGAGGGCTTCATTTCGGCAGAGCGGGATCCCGTGCTCCTGGGAAAAGCGCTCAGCTCCTTCGCCTACAAAATACACGTGGGGGCTCTCGCCGAGCACCTTGCGAGCTGCCCGGATGGGATTGGCGATATGCTCGACGCATCCCACGCCGCCAGCACGGAGAGTGGCCCCATCCATGATCAGGGCGTCGAGTTGGACCTTGCCTTCGCGATTGAGGAAGCTGCCGCGACCGGCGTCGAAGGCTTCGTCGTCTTCCATGATGACTACGGCTTCTTCGACGGCGTCAAGAGCAGAGCCCCTTTTTTCGAGCACACGCCAACCGGCATCGATTGCCTTCTTCACGCCGTTCAAATGCGCTTCGACGAGTTCGTCAGGAATGGCCCACGCGCCGCCGTGAATAAGTAGGACAGGATCCGTCACAAACGCTCCCGAGAGACTGGTCAGTTTAGCACTCGTTCCTTTAAGAGGCTGCGTTCAGCCGGTTCGCCCGAGAAAGGGCGATGGAAAGGCTCTCGTCATTGAATGCCTGGACCGTCAGGCGACAAGGATCATCCCTGCTCTTGTTAGGTCTCGGGCGGAGCCGCCGGATCAGAGGGCGCCGGGGAAGGGCGCAGCCGGCTCATCATCGATGGGATGGTCTCGAATTGGTAGCCTTCGGCCTGGTAGAGGGTGAGCAGCCAGTCGACGACTTTCACAGTGCGAGAACGGTCTGTCCCGAAGGCCCTATGACCGCCGTCGTGAAGCAGAATCACGTCTCCGCCTGAGACCTGCCGCGTGATTTTTTTCTGAATGTATTCAGCCGAGGGTGCATTCCAATCAAACCCGGTCACGCTCCACATGATTGGTTCGAAGCCCAGTTGTCGTGCGGTGCGGAAGACTGCTGGCCGTCGTGCTCCCCACGGTGGCCGGAAGAGATTCGAGTGTTCCCCAACGGCGTCGGTTAGCGCTTCACGACACTCCCCAAGTTCCTTCCCGACGTTCGAAAGTGACTCAAAGGGGAGAAAGGGATGAGTGAAGGTGTGATTGCCAATCACCTGTCCCCGATTCTTGACCTCACTCGCGATGTCAGGACGCTGCCGCACATAGCGACCAATCATGAAGAACGTTGCCGAGACATTGTGCTTCGACAGGACATCGAGCAGGTTGAACGTGTGCGGGTCGTTGGGACCGTCGTCGAAAGTGAGCGCCATCTGCTTCATCCCGCGCGGAAGAGAACAAAATGCGCGCCCGAACCATTGACTTCTGGGAGCCATGGAATGATATCCGGCAGCAACCGCGGCAGCAGCACCCGTCAGTGCGGGAAAGAGCATGCTTGGATTGTAGAAGAAGCAGTCGGTCGGAGGCAGTCAGAAATTTGCAGCCGCTTGCTGGTTATGCAACCCAATCCCAAGTGCTAACTGCTTGTCGTCCCTGTTAACTCCTTCCTCAATTGCGCAGGTTTGCCACTCGGGATATTCTCAAATGTGATCTTCCTTCGCACTCACTTTCATGGCCAAGCTTTTTGATCTTCCCCGCTACATCGCAGTCGAAGGTCCTATTAGAGTCGGCAAAAGCACGCTAGCCACGATTCTCGCCGAGAGGCTGAATGCACAGCGGGTTACTGACCCCGAGCAGCCATCGCTCCTGCGCGCGTTTTACGACGGCGAACCCGGCACCGCCTTTCAAGCACAGTTCGCATTTTTGATCCGGCGATTCGAACAGTTGCAGGCTCTTGACCTCGGCGCCCGTTCGCAAAAGGTGGTCGTTTCCGATTTCATCTTTGAAAAAGACAAACTGTTCGCCTGCCTGAACCTCAACGATCAGGAACTGGAGACTTACAACCGCTACTACAACTACTTCCGCGAGCAGTTACCTACGCCTGACCTAGTCATTTACCTGCAGGCCACGCCTGAGGTGCTAAAGAAACGGCTCAAAAAGAAGAATGCCCCGGGAGAAAAGGCGATCAGCGAAGATTATTTGGAAGAAGTAGCAAAAGCCTACGAGCACTTCTTTTTTCACTACACATCTTCCGACCTGCTCATCGTGAACACTTCGGAGATCGACTTCGTCGAGCGCAACGACGATTTGCAGGAGTTGTTGCGCAAAGTCTCGGCGCCAATCAAAGGAACGCAATACTTCCTGCCGCTGGGCAGCCAGGAAGCGGCCAGCGCCTAGAATCAGGATCATCTGTCACCTGGCCAATCAATTCGTTCCTGTGTGGCGCAACCGCCATTCGAATCCCCAATCGACCAATCCAGGCTTGACGCCCTAAGCTGAATTCCGCCCTTGGGCAAGCTGGGTTCCCATCTCAAACGGCAGAGAACGTAATCCGCGCTAGCCACCGCAAAAAGAGCCTCGACGAGCCCGCGCTAAGGGATTACAATTTTTTTAAGCGGTTCCCATGCCGCTGCACAGGCTCTATCCGCAGGGTTGCGGAGGGGCACTGGAGGACATCGTGAGTCTGACTCCAATTGGCGCTCCGCGTCAGAAGATCAACGTCGGCTCTCTCCGCGACAAGAAGTTCCGTCACGAACCGATCACATGCCTGACCGCCTACGACTACTCCAGCGCACGTCTGGTCGATGAAGGCGGAGTTGATGTTGTGCTCGTCGGCGATTCCTTGGCAATGACCATGCTGGGCCACGAGAACACGCTTTCGGTCACTGTGGACGAGATGCTGCACCACGTGAAGGCCGCGCGACGCGGCATACACCACGCGCTGCTCATGGCGGACATGCCCTATGGCTCCTACCATGTCGGCGTAAAGGAGACACGGCGCAACGCCACTCGCTTTGTGAAAGAGGGTGGAGCGGAGATAGTGAAGGTCGAAGGCGGAGAAAGGCGCGTGCCTCTCATTCGTGAGATCATCGACGCTGAAATTCCTGTCGCAGGACACATCGGGCTCACGCCGCAGTCCGTGAACCGCATGGGTGGATTCAAAGTACAAGGAAAGTCTCTTTCCGAGATCGAGAATCTGATGCGCGATGCCGTCGCTCTCGATAAAGCGGGCGTTGCGTGCTTGTTCCTTGAGGGAATTCCCCGCGAAGTGGCGGAAATGATTACCCAAGAGATCAGTGTTCCAACCATTGGCATCGGCGCGGGTCCTAATTGCGATGGCCAGGTGTTGGTCTTTCACGACATCCTGAACCTGACGTTTGGACCGCCTGCGAAATTTGTTCGGCGCTATGGTGACGCAGCCGCCGAAGTTACCCACGCGGTACAGGCCTTCCGAGCGGACGTGATTTCGCGCCAGTATCCGGATGACAAAGAGTCATATCACCTTTCGGCCGAGACGAAACAGGCGCTGGAGATGTTGCTCGAACGTAAGCGAGCGATGCGGGCGCGGCAGATCAACGCGATCGACTAGAGGTTCTCCCGATAACCTTCCCTTTTGACTCTTTGAGGCTGCGATGGATCCGCTTTGGGCACGGCCAGGAATCACAAAAGTGCGTCAGTGCTTCAGCCCGAGCGCTTCGAGCGTCACCCCATCCGGTGAGTTGGGGCCCTGACTGGGGCCGTTTACCACCCCAAATCCCTCACCACTCCCGCGGGCGCCGTAATCCCACATGTTCCATCCGATCCCGTAGTGCTCGAGCGTGGTGCGAACGTCATGCAGCCAGCGGGCGCGATCTTGCGGATCCGAGTACCGGCGGTAGACTCCAAACTCGTTACAGGTAAGCGGAACATTCCAGTGCTTAGCCCATTCGGCGGCTTGGCCGACCTCGATCGCAACGCGGTTCGCGCCCCATTGGTCGAGGCCGTAGCGCAGCACAGCAAAGCGGTTCAAGGGATCGGGTTGTTCAGCTGCGACTTTCTGGACGTTGCTCATTTCCGGCGGATAGGCAAGCTTGGTTTCGAAATGCCAATAGTTCTCCCCCCAAGTTGCCCCCTGATGCGTGAAGGTATGTGGATCGTAGAAATGGAAGTTGTAAATCACATTGGGATCCGAGAGTGGCGTCATCGCGAGCAGGTTCTCAACGTTCGACCAGTTGGCTCCAGCGGCGATGATGGTGTGCCTGGGCGCGCCATCGCGAATCGCGGCGGCCAATTTCGCCTGCACGCCCGCCCAGCGATAGCGATCGCGAAATTCAGGCTCGTTCAAAACCTCGAAAAACACCGTCTCGGGATCATAGCTGGAGTAGTGACGCGCGAGGGCACGCCAGAAGTCGGAGAACTGCTCGACTTGGTCGTCTTGCTGGACGAGTTTTGCCTTGAAGTCGCTCTCTGGATGCATATCGAGAATCACCGCCAGTCCGTGATCGATGATCATCTTCACCGCTGCATCAAGATAGCCGAGATATTCCTGAGGAATCTGGTCGGCCATATTGTGGCGCATCATGGGCTCGGGGTTGATGCTCAAACGCACGTGATCAAAGCCCATGGTTCTGATCAGAGCAATGTCATCACTCGTGACCCATCCCACAAGATGTTCCTTCGTGTAGCCCTTCGGATCGTATACCTGCGCGAACCATTCACTGAGATTGATTCCGCGACGCAGATGTTTTGCCCGCTGCGTCGCGAGAGAAGGGTTGCTTTGGGCAAGCGATGGTAGGGAGATGAGAAGAACGAACAGAACTAGATTGCGCATGTAGCCCTCGAAGCGATGATGGACCATGTATGGTACCGCGACATGGCTTTCCGTTTGGGGAAAACTTGACGCTCACCAACGCACCTCCGGCGGCGAAAGCCTGCGCCTCAAGCCCCAATGGCGTTAGCTGCTCGCGCCCTTCCTCCCAACCTGCGACCGGAGTGGGTTGGGGAAAACCCAATTGCTATTTTTCGAGCAGATTTCCCAGCGGACCCAGATCAAGGTTCAAATCGGCTGGGGTCAGGCCAAAGTGGTCCGCAAGTTCGTGGATCTTCCTCTCGAGCTTCATCAGAGCCTCTCCCATCTCCTCGACCTGCTGGTCGGTCAGCGAGCCTCCTTGCATGCGGCGAATGGCCTGGCGTTCGAGCAGTTGTCGCAAAAGCTCAATCAACCCCAACACCAGCTTGGCAAGTCCCTGCTCGATGTTCTCTGGTGAGCAGTCAATACGGGAGTCGGTGCCATTTGTAACGCTATCTGCATTTCCAGCGCTGGCGACCCGGGAGTCAGGTTCTGGCATCGAGTTCATCGGCTTTGCGTAAGTTCGAGAAATTCAGTTACTGGCCAAGGCCCGCTGATACGAATGCTCAGACCTGGCGGGACTGCGAATGCTTGAAGACTCCTATTGAACACCGCGATCGAATCGCGATCAAGGAGCGCGAGAATCTTGAGCCCGTGTTGGGCCGGGCGAGTTCGCCAATCTCTGGTTGCGGAATCGGTATGAGCGTAAAGCGTCTTTGCGAATCTATCGAGTTCCTCCGACTGCTTACGCCGTTCGTACAGATATTCCGCACCGGAACTTTGGCGGGTCGCGAGAGGATTAGAATGGACGACTGTGATATCCATCTGCACGGAGGTCCGGAACTTCCCCAGTTGGGCCAAGTACTCACGGGCGTTGGCTCGCATATGCGCAGCGAGTTCCTCCGCCTCCCGCATCAGGGTTGGGAAGCGGAACGGAATGATCGCTCGCGATGCGAAGACCCTGTGCAAGACCTGATGGAACTGACGTGCGGACGCCTTGAGCGGCGTACCGACCCAACTTTCTGCCCCCACACCTTGGGAAAACAGTGCGGCAAGCTCTCCTTGTTCGCATGTCAAAACCGGAACACCAGCGACTCCGGTGCCGAGATTTGGCAGCTCAGATTTTTCCGTCACGCAGTAGAGGAGAATCGGCATTGTTCAGGAGGTTTTGTCGGTAACACGTGAGACGGCATTGATGTGACGCACCGCCGTTTCAATAGACGTGAGAATGACGTCGAGTCCCACATAAACAAGGTCGACTCCTGCAAGCGAGATCACCAAGTTGCCACGCAGGATGACACCCTGGTTCAACACGTGATCGAGAATGTCAACGAGTGCGAGTTGATCGTCTTCGTTCGTGTCGGCAAAGACCATTGTTCCGGATGCATTCATAGTGGCTTCGAGTCCTGAGAGACAAACGAATAGGGGGGCCAAGGTCCGCTGCATTCGATGCGTCGGCAGTCCGCCCATTTGCGCGAGAACCTTTTGAGAACCGATTCCAGGCGCGAACGATTGGTTCGTTTCACGAGCAATGACGTCTGGAAGAGAAGTCCGCGCTGGGCGGTGCCGATACGGCCTGCCGGAGCGCTCGCCTCGGCAGCACTGCTGAGCGCCTCTTGAAATTCCGCCAGTTCCGGTTCCGGTATTCGCGCTACGTTCTTCCTTGGCAGAAGGGCCGCCTTCGCCTGAAGATACTCTTTGCCAGTGCGGGCCTTAGGAATCGAGGCCGCCACGGGCGCGGTCTCGAATATTTTGATTCCCCACTCCTCCGCATCTTCAATACGCTTGAAGTCCTTTCCCATTTCGCGGACGTGCTCGCGAATGTGAGAACGCAGAGAGTTTTCGTGGCGAAACACTGTACCAAACCTTGCCGGGAGGATATCCACGTGTTGCGCGATTTTGCCAATGGCTCTCTGATGAGCAACGCTGGCGGTGGCAAGCCAGTCCAGATTTTCCATGTTTTTCGTGAGCGACTCTTCGAATTCATCCGCAGATACTCGGCTTACCCAGCAGAAAACGCCTTCGCACTCGATGGCTTCGACCGGGCTATGCTGATCGACGCCGACAAGTCGCGCAGATTTTGCGGGCTGGGATTGGGTCACGCCATAGAGGTAAAGAACGCGGGGATCGCGCGATTTCAGCTGAGTTGCCATAAATTTCGGGTGACCTGAAGCAATCCGCGCTTGCCTGCCGGCCCATGGCTGAAAGCCGAAATCACGTAAACGGAGTCGACTGCCAGCTTCTTCTTGAGCCCGGAGAGCACTAGCGCCTGCCACCCTGCCGCATCGTGGCAGCACCCGCATAGTTCCCGTTTCTTCCCGCCACTCTTCGCGGAGAGATTTGGCGCCCGGCTACGCGAAACCCGTGCGCGACGCACTGTTACTGGGCTATCCCACAAGAGTACCCGGTTCACGAAGGTAGCTGCGGGTTTGATCCGAAGCTCGCGAAGTTCTCGCAGCAGGCGCTCGGTTTCGCGATCGGGAAGGGGCTCGGGCAGCATCACGACGTAACAGTCGACGTCCGCACTGTTAAAAGCACGCGACAACTCACGCGCCCTCACCTCCAGTTCCGCGATTTTGACGGCAGCCTCGCGGGCCAGCGCTAGTTTACGGTGCGAGGCCAGGCTTTTCAACAAAAGGCGCGACCAGGTCAGGATCCGCTCGGGCGTGCGCAGCAACTCAAGTGCATGGCCAGTAGGGGCCATATCGATGATCACTCTGCGCGACTCCTGCTGAGATAGCTCGATGATGCGAAAGATAGCCAGAACCTCATCCAGGCCAGGCGGCACAATTTCCAACAGGTCGGAAAAGAGCAGCCTCTCGTAGGAAAGATCGATCTGCAAGCCTGAACGCCGCAGGGATGTTGCCGATTCAATCTCATCGCGCAACTCTGCTACCCAGGTCTGATAAAGCGCGACAGAATCGAGCTCCGAGGCCCACAGGCCAGGATCACCCCAAACCGGACGGGGGACAGCCGTCACCTCCGTCTGGAAGATATCGTCGAGTGATGGAGCAGGGTCCACGGAACATATCTCAACCTCATCTCCGGAGGTTTGCCGCGAGTGCAGAGCCAAGGCGGCTGAGATCGTAGTCTTCCCAACACCACCCTTTCCGAGCACGAACGTAAGCGGAGCGGAAAGGGTCGGCCATTCTGCAGGCAAGAAGGGCGGCCTCTGACCCTGCGAGGGAGTTTCGGGCTTTCGCCAGCGAACCTGCTTTCTTCCAAACACCGCGTCCGCCAATTGCTTGAGTTGTTGCAAGCCGGAAATGGGGAAGCCGGGGTCGACGCCGCTGAAAAACTCGGCGTCCTGGTATTGCTTGCGAAGGCGCCGCTCGGCTTTTTCTGCCGCTTTCGCATTTTCCGAGCAGTGCTCACAACCACCTAAGTCTTGAATGACGCGGTTCAGAACAACACCGCTTAACCGCATCGCTGGATGGGCTTCTGCCAGCTGACCAATGCAGCGTAAGGACTCGTTGAGAGCAAAATCTTCAGCGGTCGTAACAAGAAACAGGCGGGCAGTTTCGAAGACAGCTCTAATCTGTTGCAGCTTTTCGTGCCATTTGCGAATGAAGTCGCTCTTCTGACCTGTCCGAACGCCCCCAAAATGCTGTGCCAGCACCTGATCTCGCTCAGCAGCGGTTTCCAGGAAATTCAGCAGCTTCTCAAACTGCTCTGGGAGACCAAACAATCGGAGCGTGTGTCCGAAAGGGGCAGTGTCGACCACGATGGTGTCGTATTTCCCAGACTCGATCCCGTCATGGATTCCGAGCAGCGCTCCCATTTCTGACATGCCTGGCAAGGCAGTTTCGAGCAACGACGAGATCTCATCCGCGGTGAACAGAGAACCGCGTTCGACTGCCTGGACTATTTCCTTTTTGTTCGCGTCAAGGAATCCCCGGAACAGGCGCTCGGAATCAATTTCCCACGCAGACAGATTGGGCCGGTCCCCCGCGCCAACCGGCTTCGGGGAACTGCCCACGCGGCGCTCAAGAATGTCCGACAGAGAGTGTGCGGGATCGGTCGAGACCAGGAGAACCTTCTTCTTGGGAAACCGGGCGGCAACACGGACCGCGTAGGCGGAAGATGCCGTTGTCTTCCCCACCCCGCCCTTTCCTAGAAAGAAAATCAGTTCTGGCACAACAGGATTGTAAGCTGCGGGCGCGCTAAACTCGTGAGACAGAACGATTCTTAAGGAGCTCGTCCAGGCGCGCGATGAGGTACTGAGGGTCTTCTTCGCCCTTGCGGATCCAGATGTCGGCAATGCCAAGACTCTCGTCTAGCAACTCTCCGTAAGCGGAGAGGATGATGATAGGAATGGACGGGTTCAGTTTGCGAATTTCCCTTGCCACTTGCATGCCGTTCATGTCGGCCATCCAGTAATCGAGGACGACTGCATGCACAGCTTCTGATTTGAATGACTGTATTCCCTGGGAGCCGGATTTCGCGGTGAGGACGCGGTAGCCCGCAGATTCCAATACGGTCTGACGCAGCTGCAACGCAGTCTGCTCGTCATCGATACAAAGGACGGTGGCGGCTCTTCTTTCCATTGCGACGGCGAACACGGGCGTCTCCACGCGACGCTAACCCACTTCTCACCAGATTGTTACAGAATGTCAATTCGATTCAATACAGTGATTGCTGTATCCGCGTTTTGCGGTTCCTGGTCAATGCGCTCCCGCTGCCGCGCGAGCTGTGGATTCCCGAACGACGATCTCGGGTTGAACCGCGACTTCGCGCTGCGCTACGCCCTTGTCTTCGATCCTCGAAATCAATACTTCGACCGCAAGCTCTCCCATGCGGTGTAATGGCTGTCGTACGGTGGTCAAGCTGGGGTGGTTGAACGCTGCAGCAGGGACGTCATCAAAGCCAATGACCGAAATATCGTCAGGTACTTTAAGGCCAGCTTCCTCGAATGCGCGGATGGCGCCGATGGCGGAGATATCGTTGTAGGCAAGCAGGGCCGTAAAGGCTTTCTTGCGGTCGAGCAACTGTTTGGCATAGGGATAGCCCAGGTTGGGGGTCGCGTCCCTTGAATCGAGGCGCACCACGAGGTCTGGTTCGATGGGAATCCCAAGTTCGCGAGCAACTTCGTTGATCGCATTCCACCGATAAGCTGCGTCCGCACTCTGTGCATATCCGTGGAAAACAGCGATTTTGGTGTGCCCAAGCTCCTGCAAATGCTTGAGCGCCAGCTCCGCGGCGTGGCGGTGATCAAGCACGACGTTGGTGACGCCCTCGTTCTCTGTGTGTCCCGGAATGGCTACCACCGGCACCGGCATGGAGTGCGGCATGTTGTAGTCCACCGTGATGATGCCTTCAGCGCCACGCTGGAGGAGCAGGCGGGAGTATCGCTCGAACAACTCACGATCGTGGTGGTGAACGCCCGTCAGAAAGAAGTACGCCTTCTGGCGCACTCCGCTTTCGATCCCGGCAATCACACCTGAACCGTAGGGTTCTCCGATCGCTTCGGCAATCACCCCGATCGTATGAGTTCGACGCTTGCGTAGCGAACGAGCAAAAAAGTTGGGACGATAGTCAAGCTGGCGCGCGGCAGCGAGAATTCTCTGCCGAGTCTGCAAAGGGATATGTTTCGCAGACGGGGCGTCATTGAGGACGGATGAGACGGTGCCTGCAGAAAGTCCTACATACGCTGCGACTGCCTTGAGCGTAACCGCTTTGTCTTTTCCCTTCTTGTCCTTGGTCGTCAATAGTCCCCGCAAAATCGTGAAGATCGAGGATCAGCGGTCAGCAAGCAAAGTGGGGATTATATCCCAAACCGCAAGTTAGCAACGTTATCCTGGTCGCACCTGCAACTGCGGTGCCTTCGCCAAGTGGTATGAGGCAGCCCAAGGTTGCTGGCCATAGCCCTCCCTTCGTCCCGATACTTTGCCCTGGAACATGCGGCCCGATCACGGAAATAGCGCATTGCCAGCATCATGCCAGTGGCCCACCTAATCAAGTCGACATCTTTCGAGCGAAGCAAGTGCCTCTGGAATGAATGAAGGCCAATTCGGTCTTACCAACCCCCGCGGCTCGCGAAATGTCCCAGCGGTTACCGGCCCGATTGGCCTGCAGGTGGAAGGAACCTTCCTATTTTCCTTTCTGCGGCATCAACGGAAGGGGCATCGGAGGTGGCGTCAGCTGCTGTTTCACGACATCTGAGATCTTGTCAGCGTTGGCGAGAAGAATGCTGACTTGCCACATTTGAGCTTCCGTCAAGGTCTGTCTGAAGCCGGGCATGCCGGTCAAACGAATGCCATTAGCGACCTTCCAGTATGTCTCGCCGGGTTCGTCATCGGTGACACCCTTACCGCGAAAAAGATGCGGGGGCTTGGGAAACATTCCTTTGGCGATCGCGCTTTGCTCGGCTCCAGGAGATCCATGGCAAACGACACAATGTTCGCGGTAGATTGTGGCACCGGCCATATACCCGGCGTCATCTGCAGCAATCGGCACGGTCTGCGGCATTTCTTTCTTGATGCGCGCGTGCAATGCCTTTCGTGCCAGCATTCCTTCGAATGGCATGTTGCCGTCTGTAGTAGCGACCGGAGCACTGCCGCTTGCAAAATAGAAATATGCCCCGCCGGCGACCAGCATGACTCCGGTAACCACGCCTAAGATGAATTTCAAGTTGCCTTCTCCCTTCAGCAGCTATGGCTAGAGAAAGCGCAAATTATAATCGTGCAGGTGCGCGGGTTTCTTAAAGTTATGTCAACGGCGCTCTTGCTGCTGACCGTGGCTCTGGTCTCAGCGCTAGTGACCATGCGGCTGGCGGTTCACGGGCGTGAGGTCGAAGTTCCGGACGTTCGCGGGAAAACCCCGTCGGAAGCGCACCATATTGCCGAGGGCCTCTCGCTGGCAACCGAGGTCGACGGCCAGTACTACAGCGCGAGCGTGCCGGAGGGCCGAGTGCTTTCTCAAACCCCCGCTCCGGGCAGGGTGGTCAGGCGGGGATGGGTGCTGCGGCTCGCGGTCAGCGTGGGTCCGCAAAGGGTCGCCATCCCGCAAGTGGTGGGGGAGAGCCAGCGTGCGGCCTCCATCATCCTGCAGCAGCGCGGGCTCGATAGTTCAACGTCAGAGCTAGCGTTTTCCGATGCAGCCGCAGGGCAAGTTCTTGCGCAAGACCCTCCCGCGAATTCGGTCGATGTTGCGGCCCCCAAGGTGAGTCTGCTGGTCGCCAAGGACTCGCTGGCTGCCTATGTAATGCCCAGCTTCGTTGGGCATCCGCTCGGCTCAGTGACGCTGGCGATAAGGGATGCGGGATTTTCCCTGGGAAAGGTAACGGTCGCCCAGGCGACGGAGGCTGTCGATCCCTCTCCAGCTGCTGCCAGCGAAGATTCGCGGGCGCAGGGCCAAAATGCCGTAATGATAGAGGGGGGGAATCCGCCGCAGGCGAACTCACCGAAGGCTGCGACATCCCCGCAAGCAGGTGGGCCGTCTCCTGCTTCAATCGTCGTAGCCCAGCAGCCTGTGGCAGGGCAAAAAATTGTGGCCGGAGCAGAGATCCGATTAGTGGTGAGATAGCCGGCTAGGGTTCCCGCCCGAGCAGCCGGCATAGGGGCTGTGGGTTCGATCTCGAAAGCAGTTTCCGCGGGGTAGCCTCTCGCGCCTTAGTCGCCTGGCTACTCAGCCAAAGATGTTCCTTGTTAGGAACTTATTCCTGAACTTGCCGCTCGGGTCGAACTTCTTCGCAAGAGCCACGAATTCCGGCAGCCGTTCGTATTTGGGCCTCAATTGTTGGGGCGGCATTGTGAAGAGCTTCCCCCAGTGCGGGCGCGGCTCGAAGGGCGCCAGTTCCCGTTCAATCTCGGGTAGAAGTTTGCTCACCGCGGGCCAATCCTGCTTCCAGGTGAAGTGAATGGCAACGCTGTCCCGCTTGTAGGCGGTGCTCATCCAAAGGTCGTCGGCAGCGATGGTACGGATTTCCGAGATCAGGAGATGCGGGCTAATGTTGTCGCGCAATCTTTCAATCGCGAGAATTGCCTCGACGGCATGCTTGCGCGGCACGAAGTATTCGGACTGGAGCTCTTTCCCCGCACTCGGCATGAATCCCATGCGAAAGTGCGGCAGGCGCTCATACCACGGCCCCGGCACTCCCATCTGCTCGGTGCAATTTTCCGGGGAGATTTCTGCTATCGGGTGCAGGTTCCGGGTAGCTAGCTTCGCCCCGAAGAATTGTGGCCTAGCGTCGAATTTGGGTTCGGCATCTTCGCGAACCTTGAGCCAAACTTCATTTACCCGCTGTTTTTGCCAGTCCGTGAACAAGCTCACGCTATACGCACTCGACTCGATTGTGGCAAAGCTCTCCTTTAACTCGCTGAGAGGCAGGTTCTCGTAAACGTACTGCTTCATGGTGAACGTCGGCTGAACGTCAAGCGTGAGCCGGGTGATTACTCCTAGAGCACCCAGTCCGACAACGACTCCGCGAAATACCTCGCCATCTTTCTCGCGCGAGAGCCTCAAGGCATCTCCTGAGGCGGTCACGAGCTCGATCGCAGAAACCTGGGTGGCCAGATTTCCGTTTTTCTCGCCGGATCCGTGCGTGGCGGTAGTGCATGCACCGGCAACTGAAATGTGCGGCAGCGAGGCAAGGTTGTGAAGTGCGAAACCGTGTTGATCGAGAAACGGCGCCAGCTGTCCGTAGCTCATACCAGCCTCAATCGTGACGGTTTTGTTTTTTGCGTTTATATCGACGACTTTGTCCTGCGATCGCACGGACAGGAACTCGGTGCCGGTGTTCGCGATGTCGTTGAAGCAATGTTTCGTGCCGAGAACCTTGAACTTCGTATTGGCCTTTGCGAAGCGACGCACGTCCGCAGTGTCGGTAGCTGAGTAGAGCCTCTCGGTGTCGTATTCAAGATTTCCTGCCCAGTTAGTCAGCTTGTGCTCCTCCCCCCAGGCCAGGATGCCCGAGAACCACGGGCTCGCCGCTGCAAGAGAAGCGAGCTTCATAAAGGTCCTTTTGTTCACGATCGAGTCCTATCTCCCAGCTGCCGTGTGCATTCTAAACTTGGAAAACTTACAGGGGAGCATTGACCGGAGTCAAGGCAGCGGCCTCACGCACGGACGACCTCACTGGCGAAGCGGCACGGCTTCGGGTCGGCTACTTTACTTCAAACGAGCCCTGCACACCGCTGGCAGAATCTGGAGCGACCCACACGTCGTAGGCCCCGGGATTCACCACCCACCGCATCTGCGGATCGTAAGAACCGAGGTCGTTGGCTTTGACGGTGAAATTCAAGGTCTTGCGCTCTCCCGGCCGAAGGGTGACGCGCTCGAAACTCTTGAGTTCACGGACCGGGCGCGAGGTCAACCCGACGCGGTCGTGCACATAGAGCTGAACGACCTCGGTGGCCTCGCGAGCACCCGTATTTTCCACTTCGGCGTTGACTTCGAGCATTCCATCTTGGGAGATTGCCGGTGTCTTAACAGAAAGGCGACCGTAGCTGAAGTTGGAATAGGTCAGACCAAAACCAAAGGGAAAAAGGGCGCCAGAGGGCAGGTCAAGGTAGCCGGTTTTCCAGCGATCCGGAGCCGCGGGACGGCCCGTGTTGCGATGGTTATAGTAGACAGGGATAGAGCCCGTGCTTCGCGGCCAGCTGATGGCCAAGCGTCCGCTGGGAGAGGCATCGCCAAACAGAAGATCGGCAATCGCATTCCCAGCCTGAACCCCCGGGAACCAAGCCTGCAAAATGGCTTGAGTGTGATAGGTGGCCCAGCGAATGTCGAGAGGGCGACCGCTTTCGACAACCAGTACGACCGGCTTCCCTGCTCCGATGACTGCGTTCGCCAGCTTCAGCTGATCGCCAGGGAAATCAAGAGATGAGCGGGAACTGGCCTCGCCGGTCATACCGGCCAGCTCTCCGAGAAACAGGACAACCACGTCGGCCTTCTTGGCGGCGGTCACGGCATCGTCAATGCTCGCGGCCTTGCCGGTGTTCGCAACCCCCCTCACTCCGGTGGCAGACGGTGGCGCCGGCGCAGCCACTCCAGCGGCCAGTCCGCCCTCGTAAGGCGGAATCTCCACTCCTTTGGCGTAGAGAACATGCTCCTTGCCCAGCTTTGCCACGATTCCTTCGAGCGGCGTTACTGCATCTTTGGCTTGGCCGTCTCCCGCCCAAGGGCCGAGTTGAGAAGCCTGGTCGTCAGCCAGCGGTCCGATGACCGCCACTGTCTTTGTTTTGGCAAGCGGGAGAACGTCGGACTTGTTCTGCAACAAGACGATCGACTCCTGTGCGAGCCTGCGTGCAATCTGCAGGCTCTCCGCGGTAAGAATGTCGGAATTCTCGCGATTGGGATCCGCGTAAGGATGATCGAACAAACCGGCCTGGAACTTAACCCGAAGAACGCGGCGGACTGCCTCGTCGACAACGCTTTCCTGAAGCTTCCCGGAGCGAACGAGCTCGGGGATGTGCTGGAAGGCATTGTCTACCATGTCCATGTCAACGCCTGCCGCAAGCGCCTTAGCGGTGGCATCTGCGTCGTCGGAGGCAAAACCGTGGGCGATCAACTCGTGAACCGCGCCCCAATCACCCACAACGAAGCCTTTGAAGTTCCATTCATTGCGCAAAATGTCCGTCAGCGTGTGGTGGTTCGCAATCCCCGGCACTCCATTTAGGTCCTGGAAGGCGGACATCAGGGTGCCGACCCCTGCATCCACCGCACCCTTAAATGGCGGCAAGTAAATCTCTCGCAAAATCTGTTCCGAGATATCGACGGTGTTGTAGTCGCGGCCACCTTCCACTGCTCCATAAGCAACATAGTGCTTGGCACAAGCCACCACGCTGTCCTGGTCGGCCATGTTCTTACCCTGAAATCCCCGCACCTTGGCGGCGGCAACCATTGCACCGAGATAGGGGTCCTCGCCAATTCCTTCGACGATGCGACCCCAGCGTGGGTCGCGCGCGATGTCGACCATCGGAGCAAACACCCATTTGACCCCCGAGGCAGTAGCTTCTTTCGCCGACACACGTTCGGCTTGCTCGAGCAAAGGCAAATCGAAGCTGCCGGTGCTGGCGATGGGGACGGGAAACACTGTACGGTAGCCGTGAATAACGTCAAAACCGAGAATTAGGGGAATCTTGAGGCGCGAATTCTCGACCGCCGCGCGCTGCACTTCGTTGGCGTTTTCAGCCCCGAGCACACCCAGCACCGATCCCGCCTTCCCCTCGCGGACGGCTTTCAGCGACTCCGGGGTTTTGCCCACGAATTGTGTTAGCTGACCCGCTTTCTCTTCCAGGGTCATTTGCTTGAGGAGAGCTTCGACTTTGCTGTCGGTGTCGACGGAGGTCTGTTGAGCGTATACGGAAAAGGATGTCAGCAGGAATAGGAAAAACAAGAATGACCGGCAGTATGCGCGCATCGGCTCCTCCGAAACGACGTAGTTTAACAGAGCTGCCGGGAAGGACGCCGCGAGTGACAGGTGGCGGGTAAATGTTGTTGAATGCGAAATTAGAGCAGGGCGACTGCAATGGCGACGCTCAGGGGTGAAATCACCATTTCAGCCGCGCCTGCTCCTTGCGCGACGAGTTTTGTCCCCGCCGGCAAACTTGTGACGGCAACCCTCGCGTTCAGCGGGGTGCGTTCCGCTACGCTCAGCTAAGCTCTGGGCAATCCCTCTACAGTCGCTCGGGGCTGTAATGATTGAATTTGCTCCGTTCCAGACGGAAATTCAGAGCGGGATCGCGAAGTTATCTCGCGAGCTTACCTAGGCGAGAATCAAAGCAGGAGGAGCACGCCCGAGAACCGGACGGTCGAGGAGGGTCGACAATCGTAAGATTGACTTCGTCTTACGGATGAACCAAAAAGAACGGTGGAAAAGCGCAAGGAGAATCGCCAACAGCAACGTTGCCCAATACTCGATTGGACTTGTTGGTGCAGCACTCGGCAGCCATTTACTCGCGCTCGAGTCCTCAGACACGAATGCCTGGAAATGAAGATCATCGGAAATAGAAATTGCCGGGAAAAGAAGAAGGACTGCACAAAATAGCGCAACGAGTGCGAATAGAAACCGCTTTTGGCTCCTCGAGGAAGAGCCCAGAAATGACCAGAGGGCCAGTCCCCCAATCAGGACCCAAACGACATTCAGGAGCAGTTCCATGAGTTCCTAGTGTATTACGTTCACGGGTCCAATGCGCGGAATTCTCAGCACGCAAGGACCACGCATAATGGGATGCAGACCCGCTGGATAAAGTCGCATGGAACTCGGGGGAAAACGCGTTTTTCTAGTACCTGGTTTAGAAACAAGCGGCTAATCGTTTCGCCGACCATGGTAAAGGTTTGCCACGGAATAAGTAACGCCAGTGACAAACATCGCATGCGGGATCTCTCCCTCTATCCTTCCCGCGATTCCCATATCGAAGACCAACCGCTGCTTGAGGGTATAAATGGCGGAAGTGAGGAATTGCGCACTTCCCGGAACGCCATGCTGGGCCGCCGTCACACCCGATAGTTCCGCGGTTGCCCCCCATTTTCCGCGGATTGGGTGACTCCAGGCGAGAGCATTGAGCAAGTTGTGCTGGAAGCCTCCCCTTGGCGTTCCCAGGAGGTTCCCGACCAAATTGAAGTCGAAATGACTCTTTCCCAGGTCCTTGCTGGCGAGGAACGTGAAGGAATGATCCGTCTCCCCCGATTCGAGCCCGCTGGCTGCGGTTGGCGCCTTAAGCATGTACATGAGGGAGATCGAGGGCAGATGGTCGGAATCGCGAGTAAGCCTGTACTTGAAGCCAACTGCTGTGTCCCCCAAACCGTGCGTTCCCGAGTCCGCGATCATAGGAGTGTTCGCCAGACGGAATTCGAAGTTCGAAGTCAAACCGAACTTGAACAGGTCGTTGATGTCCTGATGCGATGATGCGGCGTCGATGCCCCATTCGGTTTCGAGAACACCGCGTTGAACGGGTTCTGCCGTCGTCGAAACCGTGGGCCGGTTGGGTACCGCGACGATTTCGTCTTGCGCCCTAGCGGCATTTGACGCCAGGGCAAATGTAATCAGGCAGAATGAGAGAGTCTGCTTCACGAATTCTCGCGATTAGGCTACCAGGAAAGTCGGTCAGGGCTGAAGAGCTTGCTTGACGCTGGGCTTGAGTCCGACCGCCGCCAAGCTCGCGCTATCCCAACCACCACCCAGTGCCTTCACCAGGAGTACGGAAGAAACCAGGCGTTGACCGCGAAGCTGCGTTGCCAGACGTTCATTCGTGAGCAGCTGCTCTTGGGCAGTAATCACATCGAGGTATGTAACCAAGCCGCCGCTGTAGCGTGCATTGGCGAGGGTCAACGCTCGGCTGGCGGCCTCCACCGCTTGCTGCTGCCAGGAGGAAGCAGTGGAAAGCGCATTCAGGCTGCTAAGCGCATCTTCGACTTGTTGGAAAGCCACCAGCGCGGACTCGCGATAGTTTGCCGCCAATTCTTCATACGCCGCCCGCGCATTTTCCACCGCCGCTCGGTTGCGGCCGCCATTCAGGATTGGTTGCAGGGCTGAAATCCCGAGCGACCAGAAGGTGCTCGAGACATTGAGCAGACTTGGTAGGCTTCTGCTCTCCCAGCCAGCGGACCCGCCTAGCCCGATGCTGGGGAAAAGCGCGGCCCGGGCTACTCCGATGCGAGCGTTCGCAGCCGCGGCATTGCGTTCGGCCTCGGCCACGTCGGGACGGCGCTCCAGCAGTTCGGAAGGAAGCAGCATTGGCACCGCAGGCGGCTCGGCAGCCAGGGCGCGAACGGGCGCGACGAACGAAGACGCCGGCAATCCCTGCAGGGCCGCCAGGGCATGCTGGAACTGATCACGCTGCTGCTGCAAGAGGGAAAGCTGCGCCTGGCTGGCGCTGAGGATCGTCTGCTGTTGGGCAACGTCGAGTCCTGAGGCTGCACCTCCGCTATGGCGATTCTCGACCACTTGCAGTCCTTTTTGTTCGTAGTCAATGGCCTTGCGCACCACCGCCATCTCGGCGTCGAGTTCGCGCAACTGGAAAAAATCAGCCGCCACCTCAGCGGTGATGGTCAAACGCACATTCTCAAGATCTGCAGCGGATGCTTGATAGGTTGCGTTCGCAGCTTCAACACTCCTGCGAACTCTCCCGAACAGATCAACTTCGTAGTTGAGATCGAAGGGAATCTGGAAAATGTTTTGCGTGACCGGCGTGGTTGGAGACACTCCGCCCACGGACGCGCGGTTTCCCGAAAGCCGCTGCCGTTCGGCTGAGGGGTTTACGCTCAGCTGGGGGTAGAAATTTGCCGCCGCAATCCGCGCAAAAGACCGGGCTTCTGCAAGCCGCGCCACCGCCGCCTTGAGGGTCTGATTGCTCGCCAACGCCCGTTGCTCGTACTCGTTCAGTTCGGAATCTCCGAAAAGCGTCCACCAGGTACCCTTGGCAAGGGAATCTTTCGGAGCGGCTTCCCTCCACGGGGATGGAGCCTGCCAGTTTTGGGGCGTATTGACTTCTGGCTTCTGGTATTTTGGTTCGCCGGCGAAGGCTGCCGCGGACGCCAAGATCACCAGACATGCGAGGCCGCGCTTCACTGCAGCAGGCCGCCTTGCCGGACTTGCTTGACAGTAACTTGTTGTCCGGACTCAAGCGAGTCGCTCGGGTTAAGCACCACCTGATCGGATGGATGAATCCCGCTGAGAACCTCAATCTCGCGGCCATAGTCACGCCCGATCACAATCGGCTTCAACTGAACTTTCGAGTCGCCGTCAACCACCGCCGCCAGCGTTCCTTCGGGGCGGGTCATCATGGCATTCACCGGAATTGTGAGTCGCGGAACATCCACCTTCAGGGCAAAATGTACCTGTGCATAGGCCCCGGGAAGCAGCTTCCCGCTCGGATTGGGCACATCAATTTCTGTCAGCAAGGTGCGAGACTCAGGGTCAATGGATTCTGAGTTGCGCACGACCTTGCCCGAGACCGAGCCCGCGGACGCTGATGTCAGCTGAACATTTGCCTTCACTCCCGGACGAACCGAGTCGGCATAGACCTCGGGCACACCGACGTAGATGCGTATAGGATCGGTCTGCGCGATGTTGAACAACTGCTGATTCGGACCGGTGTTGCCGGCATTGATCAGCGCGCCCGTGTCCACGTTGCGCTTCGTAATCACCCCTGAGAACGGCGCGTAGACGTGCTTAAAGGACTCCAGCTGTTCCAGGCGACGAACGTTTGCCTCCGCAGCCGAGAGATTCGCTTCGGCCTGGGCATAGTTGCTGTTGCGCTCATCGGTTTCCTGCTGGGCAACCGCATCCATCTTCTGCAGGTTTTCCCATCGCTTGGCGGAGGTTCTTGCGATTTGGACCTGCGCGCTGGCCTGTTCGCGCGCCGCCCTCGCCTGAAGCAATTCCTGATCGATTTCGGGAGTTTCGATATCGGCCAGGAGTTCACCGTGGCGCACGCGGCTGCCGATGTCCTTGTACCACTTCTTCAAATACCCGTTGGTTCGAGCGTAGATGGGGGCTTCGATAAACGCCTGGAGGGTTGAGGGCAAAACCAACTCTTCCTGCGGAGGCTCTGCCTTGGGATGAATCGTCGAGACCGTGGGGACGGTCAGCGCTTCGGTCTCCTTGGCAAGAGCTTTGTGCTCACTGACCCGCGAAGCAATTCCCACGACGGCAGCCACCACAAACAGAACTCCCAGAATTGCGGCAACCAGGTACCCGCGATGTTTCTGCGGAGCATCAGCCCTGGTTTGCCACTCATGGGATACTTCTTTCTCCTCAGTAAATCCTGTCTGCATATGAACTTATTTAGATTCCTTCTCGCGCAGAAGGGCTAACAAATTATTCCTGGGCGGCAGACCGCTTCAGCCGCCAGCCATGGAAAATGCTAAATACCACGGGGACGAACAGCAAGGTTGCGACCGTGGCGAAGATTAGCCCGCCGATGACCGCCCTGCCGAGAGGTGCGTTCTGCTCGCCGCCTTCTCCGAGGCCTAACGCCATCGGCACCATCCCGATGATCATCGCCAAGGCTGTCATCACCACCGGCCGCATACGCGTATGACCGGCTTCGAGCGCGGCCTTGATCGGATGCATGCCTTCCGCCATGCGCTCGCGGGCAAACGAGATCAGCAGGATGCTGTTGGCGGTAGCCACGCCGATGCACATGACGGCACCGGTAAGGGCCGGAACGCTCAGCGTAGTGTGCGTCAGAAACAGCATCCAGCAGATGCCAGCCAGCGCTCCCGGCAACGCGGTGATGATGATGAAGGGATCGAGCCAGGACTGAAAATTAACCACGATCAGCAAATAAACCAACACAATCGACATCACCAGCCCGATCAACAGACCTTCGAACGAGGAGGTCATCGTCCCCACCTGCCCGACCACGTTCATCTGGGTTCCGCGGGGCAACTTTTCCCGGAACGGCGCCAGCGCCTTCACCGTGTCATCGGCCACTCCGCCGAGGTCTCGACCATCCACGCTGGCATACACGTCAATGCTTGGCTGGATGTTGTAATGACTGACCACTGCGGGAGCCATTTTCGGCGTGACTGAGGCCAGGTTGGCCAGCACCTGTTGTGAACCAGCGTTGCTGCCGCTGATCGGCGTGTTCATGAGTTCCTGAAGAGAGTTCATCTTGTACTGCGGTGTCATGATCGAGAGCGCATAACTCACACCGTTCTGCGGATTCAGCCAAAACGTAGGACTGGTCTGGGAACTCGAACTCAGCGAGACCAGCAGGTTTTGCGCGACATCGCGTTCGGTCAACCCAACCTGCTGTGCACGAACGCGGTCGACCTCCATGAACAACGTAGGATCGTTCATCAATTGCTGGACGTGCACATCCACCGCCCCCGGAATGTGCCGAACTCGTCCGGCAATACGCTGCGCTATGGCGTAGTTCTCTGCGTAGTTGGGCCCGGTCAGCTGTATATCAATCGGGGATGGCAGGCCGAAGTTCAGAATCTGACTGACGATGTCAGCCGGTTGAAAGAAAAACTCAGTCCCTGGAAACTGTTGCGGTAACGACTTTCGCAGCATGCGAATGTAGTCTTGGGTTGGCCGATGATGCGCAGCAAAGCTGACCAGCACTTCAGCATCGGAGGTCCCGATCACGCCGGAATTGCTATAGGAAGTGTTGATTCCGCTATAGGGCAGACCGATGTTATCGACGATTGTGGTGATATCGCCCTTCGGCATCTCGCGGCGGATCTCCTGCTCAATTTCGTCCACCAACCTGGCGGTTTCCTCAATCCTCAATCCCGCCCGTGCCCGCACGTGAAGACGCATCTGCCCGGAATCGACGGTGGGAAAGAAGTCGCGGCCCAAGAAAAACAACAACCCCGAAGAAGCGATACAGAACCCCAGAAACACGGTCACGAACGCCGCGCGGTGGTGCATGATGGCTTCGAGCGTGTTGCAATACGCCGTCCGAAAGCTGGCGAATGCGCGTTCAAAACCCTTCTGAAATCTGCCAAAGACGGTGGACGGCGGTTTGTGCGAGTCCAGTTCGTGACCGCGAAGGATGTACATGACCAGTGTGGGCACGAGCGTTCTCGACAGCAGGTAGGACGCGAGCATCGCGAACACCACCGCTTCTGCCAGCGGAACAAAGAGATAACGCGCAACACCCGTGAGGAAGAACATGGGGACAAACACGATGCAGATGGCAAGCGTCGAAACGAAAGCTGGAACGGCGATTTGTTGCGCGCCGTCCAGAATCGCCTGTTTCAGCTCCTTACCCATCCCGAGATTGCGCTCGATGTTTTCTATTTCCACCGTCGCGTCATCGACCAGAATGCCGACCGCCAGCGCCAAGCCGCCCAGCGTCATGATGTTGAACGTCTCACCCAAAGCACTGAGTACCACCACCGAGGTCAGAATCGAGAGCGGGATGGAGATGGCGATGATCAGCGTGCTGCGCCAGTTCCCGAGGAAGAGCAGGATCATCGCGGCGGTCAAACAGGCTGCCGTTAAAGCTTCGCGCACTACGCCTTGAATCGCGGCCCGGACAAACAGAGATTGATCGAACAGCAGTTTTACGTTTAGATCCGGCGGAACCCGTTTCAGCAGATCGGGCAACATCTGGCGGATGTTTTTGACGATGTCTAGCGTCGATGCGCCGCCATTTTTCATCGCCGTCAGCAGCACGCCGCGCGAACCATCCTGACGCACAATGTTGGTCTGCGGTGCAAATCCATCACGTACGTGGGCTACGTCGCGAACGTAAATTGTCGCGCCATTCACGGTCTTGATGGGAAAGTCATTCAGTTCGGCGATCGTGCGTGGACTGGCATTGAGTTCAATCTGATATTCTAGCGACCCTATCTTTGCCGTTCCGGACGGCAAGATCAGGTTCTGCACGCTGAACGCATTCACGACATCGATCGGAGTGAGCCCCTTGGCCTGCAGAGCCCGAGTATCCAGGTCGACCTGGATCTGCCGCTGCTTTCCCCCGTACGGAAAAGGCATCGCAACGCCTTGCACGGTTACCAGCTGGGTGCGCAGCGTGGTGACGCCCAGGTCAAACAATTCTTGCTCAGGAAGTGTGTCACTGCTCAAGCCAAGCTGGAGGATGGGAACGCTAGAGGCGGTGTATTGAATGACTAGGGGAGGCGTCGTGCCTTGGGGCAGGAATCGCAGCTGCGTCTGCGAAATTGCCGTCACTTGCGCGATCGCGGTCTGAATATTCGCTTTCGGTTTGAAGAAAACCTTCACCACCGCGATTCCATTGAGCGACTGCGACTCAATGTGGTCGATATCATTCACCAGCGTCGTCAAGGCCCGTTCCGTGGTGGTCGTAATTCGGTTCGACATCTCCTGGGGAGACAGCCCCTGATAATTCCAAACAATGCTGATAACCGGGATATTGATCTCAGGAAAGATGTCCGTGGGGGTGCGGAAAATAACGATGGGACTAAGAATCAGCAACACCAAGGCCATCACGATGAACGTGTAGGGCCGGCGAAGAGCTAAAGCAACAATCCACATAGGGCAGTATACCGGCCGCGCACGCGTCGAAAGACAGGTCTACCCGAAGACAAACCGAGCAGACTGTTTGTTTGATGAAGGTTCTAGCATCAAAGATTGAGAAATTCAGCCGTGAACTCGAGCCCTGACGGATCGCTTGATTGAATCCGGAGAATGCAATCCAGAGCGGCAAGCGGCTCGGCTTCACCAATCACTGATCCGCGGACTCAACCGTTCGAAAGGCTCGTCCCCTGCGCCAATCCCGCAGGCAATACCTGATCTCCTGGCTGACCTCCTTTGTGCGCATCCCTCCGGCGACCAATAGTTTGCAGAAAAGGGCGGCACGATGCGGCGTTCCCGGCCCCATGTCGTAAACCACTCGGCAAATTACCCTAGGAACGCACGCGCAAGGCTAGCTTAGGAGCTGGAGGAACTCCTTGGCCGATGCACGCGGTGTTTCGGCCAGATCGGAGATGACTGCTACCGAATCCGCTCCGGCAAGGAGCACGGAAAGACAGTTGGCACGAGTAATCCCGCCAATCGCAACTAAGGGCTTCGTCGTCAGCTGACGTGCCTCGCGAACTCCGTCGAGGCCAACAACCGGATCGGGTTTATCTTTGCCTGCGGTTTCAAATACCGGGCCAATGGCGAGATAGTTGGCAGAGGTTTGATTTGCCTCGGCGACCTGGGTTGGGCTATGGGTGGAGACTCCAAGCCAGCGGCTCGGCCCAATGATCTTGCGAGCGCTTTCCGGTGACAGATCGTTCTGACCAACGTGCACTCCTTCGAAGTCTGCAGCCAGACAGAGGTCGGGACGATCATTCATGATGAGTTTTACGGCTTTCCCGCTTTCGCGGAAAAGTACACGATGGCGCAATTCCCGCGCTTCAACCAGCATGCGCCCGGCGTCCCCTGACTTGTTGCGATATTGCAGGATCTGCACGCCGGAGGAGAGCAGTTGCTCGGCGGCTTCTAAAAGCGCATCTGTGGTCTCAAAGCGGGAGGCATCCAGGATTGGATAAAAACGCGGCATCGAGATCACTGCTTCTTCTCGCCGTTCCTGGCCAGAAAGCGCTCAATGAATGTCGTGTCGGTGTGGCCGGCGCGGAATTCGGGGTCAGAAAGGATTTTGCGGTGTAGCGGAATCGTGGTGTGGACGCCTTCCACAATGAACATCCCGAGGGCTCTCGACATGCGTGAGATAGCCTCTTCGCGGTCTTTGCCGCGAACCACCAGTTTGGCGATGAGCGAGTCGTAGTAAGGGGGAATCACGCCTTCTGCATACGCCGCGGTGTCGATGCGCACCCCAGTTCCCCCGGGCGGGTGAAAAGTGGTGATCTTTCCTGCCGAGGGCGTGAACTTCTCCGGATGCTCCGCATTGATACGGCATTCGATCGCATGTCCGCGGTGCAGAACCGGGCCATGGAGTACATTTTCCATTTTCTCGCCCATCGCAATGGCGATTTGGGCTTTCACCAGATCAACATCGGTGACCATCTCCGTCACCGGATGCTCCACCTGGATGCGCGTGTTCATCTCTATGAAATAGAGCCCGCGATCGCGGTCCATAAGGAACTCGATGGTTCCGGCGTTCACGTATCCGATTTCAGAAAGGGTCTTCGAGAGCACCTCGCCAATTTGCTTCCGCAGATCGGGAGTCATCTGGGTGGACGGCGATTCTTCGAGCAACTTCTGGTGCCGGCGTTGGATGCTGCACTCGCGCTCGCCGAGGCTCACGACATTGCCGTGCTCGTCCGCAAGAACCTGGAACTCAATGTGGCGCGGGTGCTCGACGTACTTTTCCATGTAGAGATCGCCGTTCCCGAAGGCCGCTGCGGCTTCCGCCTGCGCAGCCGCATATAAGAGCGGGAGTTCCGGCTCAGAGCGTATGATTCTCATCCCTCGGCCGCCACCACCGGCCGAGGCCTTGATAATCACTGGAAATCCCACCGTTTTGGCCCACTCGATGGCCTCACCTTCGCTGCTGAGCACTCCTTCGGAACCGGGCAAGATCGGCACGCCCGACTTCTTCATGGCGGCGCGGGCCTTTTCCTTCTCTCCCATCAGGCGGATCACTTCTGGCGACGGCCCGATGAACTTAATGTTGCAGGTCTCACACACCTCGGCAAAATTTGCGTTCTCCGATAACAGCCCATAACCGGGATGAATAGCATCCACGTTCGCGATTTCGGCAGCGCTGATTACCGCGGGAATGTTGAGGTAGCTTTGGGAGAGCTGGGGGGGGCCGACGCAAATAGCCTCATCCGCGAAACGCACCGGCAAAGAATTGCGATCGGCCTCACTATAGATTGCAACCGTGCGGATCCCGAGCTCTTTGCACGCGCAAATCACCCGCAGCGCAATTTCGCCCCGATTGGCAATGAGAATCTTCTTGAACATTCGAGCAATTGACACTCAGCACTGAGCCGTTGGCACTTGGCCGGGAAGCCCGCATTGGCCAAATGCTAAGTGCCCGCCGGCATCGGTGATACAACAAGGAGGAACCATTAATCTCTTGTCATTTATTGGCCCGAACAGCGAATAAATCCTGGCCGTACTCAATCGGCTGACCGTTTTTTACCAGGCACTGAACCACTTCGCCGGCAACGTCGGATTCAATCTCGTTCATCAACTTCATGGCTTCGACGATGCACAGCAACTGGCCCACCTCGACCGTGTCTCCGGGTTTTACAAACGGAGGAGATCCCGGCGAAGGCGACTCATAGTAAGTCCCCACCATCGGCGACTTAACGGTGTGCAGGTCTTCCTTCTTTTCCGGGACAGCTGGCGCGGCCGTCGACGTTTGCACCGGCTGAGCAACTGGGGCTTGCGCCATCGGCAGGTGCACAGTCGGGACCGACGCAGGCACGCTTATGATCCGTTCCACCGGCTGCTGGGGCTCAGGAGTGGCCCGCTTGATCCGCACCTTCACGTCGCCGCGTTCGAGTTCAAATTCGGCGATGTCCTTCTCGATCAGAAATTCTATAAGTTCTTTGATCTCTTTTTGATTCATGCGTTCCCAGTAACTCTATGAACCCCGGCGGTGGTTCAGACCGAAACCATTCCTTTTGGGCATTTTGTCAGGATCTCGCAGCTCGTTTCGGTCACCACGACCGTATCTTCGATGCGCACTCCGAACTTGCCCGGTAGATATGCACCAGGCTCGACCGTAATCACCATTCCGGGCCGCAATATTTCCATTTGACCGGCCGCGACGCGCGGTGCCTCATGAATTTCAAGGCCTAGACCGTGGCCGGTGGAGTGCGTAAAATATTTACCTAATCCTCTTTTTTGCAACAACTTACGGGCAGCTGCGTCCACTTCGCCAACGGTCTTTCCGGGCCGGACAGCCTCGAGCGCTCCCTGCTGCGCTTCTCGGACTGCTTCATATACCCTACGCGCCACCGTGGAAGGACGGCCCACGTGCAGGGTGCGGGTCATATCGGAACAATAGCCGGAGAGTATAACACCGAAGTCGCAGACTACGAATCCGCGAGATGGAATCGGAGCTCGGGAGGCTCTGCCATGCGGTAATGCCGATCGCCTCCCGCCAGCGATGATGGTCGTAAAGGCCATCTGGTCAGCACCGCTACTGCGAGCTGCAAGCTCAAGCTGGCCAGCAACTTGGGATTCGGTTCGTCCCGGCTTGAGGGCGGCGGTCACCGTCTCAAGAAGTCCAGTCCCCAATTCACACGCGGCGCGAATCCTAGCGATCTCTTCCGGAGACTTCACCATCCGCATGCGCTCAATCAGGGGCGGAGCATTCACGATTTTCATGGTGCGACCGACCCGCTTTGCGAGCAGCTCCCGATCGGCTACGGTCATGTAGGCTGCTTCGATCCCGAGACGCTTGATTCGGCTTCGGCCGTTTAGCCACTCCAGCAACGTCGCGAACGCCGACCTTCCCTTTTGAATACGTATCCGTGCACCCATGACCTCTTCCCGGGCTTGAACGGTGTATCGCCCATCCGTAAAGAACTCAATCTCTCGGCCGCTGACCAACAGGAGGGCTGCACTCCCGCTGAAACCGCAGAGGTATCGAATATTCGGGAGATGCCCTATGAGAATTGCATCGAGCTTTTGCTCCTGGAGTTCTTCCTGCAGTCGATGCAGGCGACCGTCGGCGCGCATCTCAGAAGTTTATCCCACCTAGGCAAGAATGCCCCCAAACGCCCGGCGAGCGTCGGGTTAAGATTATGCACCCCAAGTCCATATCGACAACTGTTTCAGTATGAAGTGGCGATCAGCGTGTGGGTCATCTACCGGTCGACGCTGGGCTGGGCGATCTTCCACCCAAAAAACAATCCGCCGGCCTGAGTATCTCAGATGCCGGCGGCTGCTTCCTGCTAACTTGCGGTTCGAACTAGGTCTCGACGATGCGAGGCGTGATGAAGAAGATCAACTCCTGGTTCGAGCTGCTGACCGATTGATGCTTGAACAAGTTGCCGAGCCACGGAATGCTTCCGAGCAAGGGCACCTGCTGGACGTTGACCGCGTTGCTGGTCTGGATCACACCGCCGATGACGACCGTGCCGCCGTCGGTGACCAGAACCTGCGTGGTCGCCTGTTGCGTGATCAAGGTCGGGTTGCCACCGATCGTGTGTCCAAAGTCGGGCGTCGTATTCTCGACGTCCACGTTGAGGAAGATTGTGTTCTCGACCGTGATCTGAGGCGTGACGGTAAGCCGCAGGAACGCATCGATGTAGGTCGTGGTCGGCGGTCCGTTCAACTGCGCCTGGGTGACGATCGGAATACGAACGCCCTGTCGCACAACCGCTTGAATGTTGTTCTGGGTGACTACCCGCGGACGAGACAGAATCTTCAACAATCCGCGCGACTCGGCCATCGTGAGGATGGCGTCAAGTCGAAACGCATTGCTGGCATTCACGAGCGTAAGACCGCTGGTCGGCGCGTTCGCCGCGAGGTTCGAAAACAACGGGATGTGGACGCCGCTGCCCGTGCCACTCACAATCGGGTACAGCGGATTCCCCGTATTCCCTACGCCCACGGGAGAAGCTCCAACCGAAGTCGCTCCGCCCACGCCGGTCGGGCTGTTGCCCCAGCCAAATCCGAGCTGAGTTCCTATGTCACGAGCGAAGCTGCGGGTGGCAGCAACCACGCGGGCTTCAATTTCTACTTCCTGTGTCTTGCGATCGAGTTGCGCCAGGAGGCGGTCAATCGGGGGGATAACCGAAGGAATGTCATTAATGATAACCGCATTGGTGCGGTCATCCGATTCCATGTGCCCGCGCTGGCTCAGGAACTTCTTGAGCGTCGAGACTACGTCTTTGGAGTGTGCGTAGCTCAGGAAACGGGTGACGGTAACGGTATCGACCGCGAGCGCCTCGGCTTCTGCTTGGGCGCGGCGGGCTTCGGCTTCTTTGCGCATGGTGTCAACGCTGGCGATTCTGAGAACATTGCCATCGAGCTGTCGGGAGAGCGTGTTGTTCTTCAGAACGATGTCCAGTGCCTGATCCCACGGCACATCATCGAGAACGATCGTCAGCGAACCCTTCACGTCGGGGTCGAGGACAACGTTCAGGCCACTGATTTCGTGAATGAGCCGGAAGAAATCTTTTAGGTCGACATCCTTGAGGTTGACCGAGATCGGTTCGCCGGTGTACTTGGGACCCGAAGCCGCAGGGCGAGACTTGGTCTTCTGTTCTGCCGCGAGATTGACCGCGGGTTCAATGGTTGAAGGGGCCGGAGCGGTTGAAGGGGCCGGAGCGGTTGCCGCGCCGGACTGTTGCGCCGCCTGCAAGGAGCCACTCGCTTGGGGCAGAAGGCTTCCTTCGGGGCGCTCCACAAACTTGGAAGCCGCGTCTACGGCTTTCTCCTGCGGATCGCTGGTTTCCTTCTTTGGCGCATAGGTTGGGCTGACCACCACGAAATCCTTGGCGTTGGCGGTCGCGATTTCCTGAGTAACGGACGACTTCGGTTCCGTTTCGGCAACGACTGGCGCCTTGGCAACTGCTGCCGGGGCTTGCGCGCGAGCCGTCTCGCCGATCTTCAGGGTCAGCTTCTGGCCGGGACCGGGAACGAGCTCGAACTTGGAGGGCCCGTCAAGGTCCACGACGACGCGGGTCATCGAATTGGCGTCAGTTCCCATCCGCACACCCTTGACTCCCTCGCTGCCCACCGCGATACTGCCACCTGAAGTAGCCAGCATCGTATTCGGCAGGTCGACGACCAGCCGGTCGGGCGAGGAAAGCCTCTCGACCTTGGGCGAAACTGCTCCCTTGGTCGTCATCTCGACGTTGACGACCCCCTGGTCACGAGTGACTGTGACCTTTTCAAGCGCGGCGCGTGTCGCCTCGCTGCCTGGAGTCTGCGCTCCGGCCACCAAAACGACGGCCAACAGCGCTGCTATGGTTCCCAGCATGTGCTTTCGCATTTCCCGTCTCCCCGACTCTGATCTGCTTTGTACTTGAGTTGAACTTTTCATATGCCCGTCTTAACTTATGCCGCCGGACGGATAATGGTCTTGGTAACGTCCCGCGTCATTTCCTTGCCGAGCTTGTCGCGGAACGTTTCTTTGAAAATGATGGAGTCCGGCGTGATCTTCGTGACGTATCCGTTGAAGACGGGATCGTTTTCGCGAAGGAAATACGCTTTATCCATGGTGTTGACGACTACCGCGATCATTCCGTTCTCAGACCTCACCACACCTCGTAGAGCGATCTGATCGATCGCCAGACACCGCTTGCCCGTACTGCAGCCCGAACCTACAGCCCCCATGTGAACAATTGGGCTCAGGAAGGGATCGCGATGCGCGATGACACTAACTTTCTTGGGTTCCGATTTCTTGCCTTCCGCGGCTTTGTTTTCATTGACCGCGACAACCGCACCCCTTTTGTTCTCTGGCGCTTTAACCACGGCGGGGGCAGCCTTGGCTTGCGCCTGGGCCTTCTTCTTGCTGAAAGGATCGCCGCCGTTGGGTGGGGCGACGCTCTTTGCGGCCGCGGTGGTCTTCGAGGACGATGGCGCAGGTTTCAGGGTCGCTGCTTTTGCCGGGGCTGCGGTCTTAGCCGGCACAGCGACGGTCGCGGGTTTTGCCGACGCGGCCGAGGTCTTCGCCGGAACCACAGCGACAGTTGGTTTGGCGGCGGGCTGAACGGCGATCACAGCAGGCTTGGTCGCCGGTTTCGCGACCCCCGCGGTAGGCTTCGACGCCGGAACAGCCACAACCTTTACGTTGGCAGGTTGCGAGTTGCCGCTGGCTGAACTGATTTGAGCCGGTTTTTGCGTATTGGTGGCCTTCACGGGTGAAGTCGCCTTCTCAACCACGGTCGGGGTCTGTGCCACCGAAGACACCGCCAGCCCGCACAACAAGCACAACACTAGAGTTTGCTTCATAAGGTCCTGCCCTTCGCCGGCGCTGCAGGTGCGGCCGGGCCCTTGGCACCCGCTGCTGCGGGTTGCAGGGTGGCGCTTGAATCGTGGCTAAAGTATGTGGTCGCAACGCATGTTGCGATGACACTCTCATTGGCCGCGTACTGATAAGTGTGCTTGGCTTTTGCTTCCGTGCCCTTCTTGGTATTGGCCACCAGCAGGTCGGAAATGTTCACGATGCGCTCCAGTTTCGAAACCTGGTCGAAGAAGTTGCGCATCGAGTAGTACGAGCCATCAAGCTCAATCTCGAACGGCACTTCCGTGTAGAATTCTTTGCTCGAGGTAGGCTTGGCGGTATATCGCCGCAGTTCAATACCGGCCTTCAACGCCTCAGCGCTCAACATCTTCATGAACCCGTCGACTTCTTTCTCGTCAGGAACGATGCGACGCTCGATTTCGAGCTGCTGCTTGAGATTCGCAATCTGCCGGTCGATGTCGGCCAGCTTGGTGCGATATGGCTCAAGCTTCGCGTTCTCGTCCATCTTGGCCGTCAGAGCGGCCTGTGCGGTTTCGTTGGCTGTGCGCTGCGTCTTGAAATAGGTGAAGTACAGCGCTGCGCATACCAGCGCCGCACCACCCAGTGCCAGCCCCCATTGTTTCGATCCGGAAATTTCGCCCAAGTTCGCCATATTGCGTCCGCCTTACGATTTGCCCTTCTCGCAGGTCAACGTGAACTGGAACGCCTGCATGTCTTTCACTTGCTCGTCCTGAAACGTTTCTTTGATCTCGATGTTCTTGAAGTAGCCAGTCTTCTGCAGATTCGCGATCAGGTTCGCGACCGCGTCGGTGCTGAGCGCGGTGCCATCGATCGAAATGCTCGCACCCTGGTCCTTCATAGTGCTGAGCCACACTGCTTCGGTGTTGCTGACGGTGTCGCCGATGGTGTTCAGCAGATTCATCGGGTAGCCGCTTTGGCTGGCGCGAAGCTGGTCAATTACATCCACGCGGTGCTTGTAGCTGTCGGCCTGCTTCTGCCGCTCGAGATACTTCGACTTGACATCGGACAGCTCACGATTCTTCTGCTCCGCCACTTTCATCTTGGCGGCAATATCCTGCGCCTGATGATCGAGCCGGTACCAGGTGTAGCCGTTGAAGCCTACGGTGAGTGCTACCGCGACAAAGACCTTGACCATCGGTGACCCGACGCTGCCGATTTCAATCGACGGCGCCGAGGCGGCCGCGCGGCGGCTCTTCGGTTTCGGTGTGCCCAGCAGATTGATGCGGATCATAGTTGTTCAAAGCTCCTCAAGGCCAAGCCGACTGCCACTGCCAGTTGGCCCGCGTTGCCGTCGATCAGGTCCATTCCCATTCCCTCCGCTGGAGGTGCAATCTTCTGGAACGGGTTCAGAATGTCCACCGGCAATGAAAACTCCTGCCGCAATGCTTCGAGCAAGCCCGGCACTTTCGACGAACCGCCCGCCACATATATCTTCTCGATGTGCTCGCCCGCAGCGCTGGCGCGGAAGAAGTCAAACGTCTTCTGAATTTCGAGCACGATGATTTCAGTTACCTGTTGCAGGATCGGCGTCTTGGCGTCTTCGCTGACCGTGCCGACTTTCCTTCCCAGCTTCAAGGCTTCTGCGTCATCAAAACTGAGATCGAGTTCCTTTTGCAGCGAATCCGTGTACTGATGTCCGCCGACGCTCACGTCGCGCGGGAACAACGGCGTCGTTCCCTTCACGATGTTGATGTTCATGACACTCGCGCCGAGGTTCAACAAGGCCACCACTTGGTTGGGTGAGGGCTCATAGTTGTACTCGTAGCAGTTCTGCAGCGCCAGAGCATCAATGTCCACAATAGCCGGCGTTTTCCCGGCCATCGAGAGTACGTTGGTGTAGTTGAGAATCTTGTCCTTCTTGACCGCCACCAGCAGGACGTCCATGTGAGGCTGGCCCTCATCCTCGGAGAGGATCTGGTAATCGAGGTTGACGTCGGCGAGGTCGAAAGGAATGTGCTGGGCCGCTTCTTTCTCGATTGTTTCCGCCAGTTCGGCATCGCTCATCGAGGGCAGTGAGATCTTTTTCACGATGACGGAGTGACCGCTCACTGCAGTCGCCACGTTCTTGGTCTTGATCGAATTGTCGGCAAACAATTTCGAGATCGCGCTCGACACCGTGCCCGAGTCCACGATCATGGAGTCCACCACAATATCTGGTGGCAGGGGTTCTAGACCGAGGTGAGCGACTTGAATGCCCCCACGGCTTTTCTTCAGCTCGACGGCTTTGATGCTCGAAGAGCCTACGTCCAGGCCAACGATTGACTTCGATCCGAATCCAAACATGTGCCCGCCTTTACGTAGCAGCCTGCGCGGCTGCTTTTGCTTTGGTCGTGTTACTGGTTTCTGCTTCGCTCGACTTCTCTTCCATCCACTGATCGAGACGTGATTTCTTGAACCGCCAGCGATTACCCAGCTTGAACGCCGGAATCTTCTGCTCATTGACGTACTTGTAGAGCGTGTCCGGACTAACGCCGAGATACTTCGACGCCTGACGGATATTCATCACTTCTGGTGAATCGGCCATAGTTGTCCTTGGCCACAGAAACGTTCGTCTCGCCCATGTCTACCGGGCTGACTTCCTGGAAGGAAGATCTACTCAGAACTTTGCCCTGAGCGGATTCAGTGAACCGAGCATATATCAACCGCTGTTCTCGCCCGAACATGCCCAATGTCCGTGTTCTTCCGTGTTTTTGGGGTTTTCCTGGAGTGGGCTAAAAGCAGAGTTGCTGTCCGCGTCAATATGGTGGGGAGCGAACCGAGGTAGGCCCTACTCGTTGGGGTCAGAAGTCCATGGAGGCGACGGGTACGGCTGTCATCGTAACCGAAGGTCAATAGACGGTACCAAGGTTGTTGTACCCGGGAATGGGGTGGAATGCCGACAAACGCCCGCAGAGACTGAGTTTCAAAGGCCCACTCAAGCCGGGTATTCGGCCTGAGTGGGGTGAGTCTGGATCGTCTCCGGTTGAGGTTCTTCCGTCTTAGTAACGGCCGCCCCCCGACACGATCACGTCATACGGTACATCGCGTGGGATGTTATAGCGGGCCATGATCTCCTGCATGTGCCCTTCTTCTTTTGCCATTCCACCACGATCATTCTCCTGCCGCTCATGCAGCCAGTGCTGATAGGACTTGTCGAATTTCTGCTGATCGTCAGGTGAGAGTCGGCCTTGGAAGTCGCGATGGCTATAGCGCGGAGCGTAGCCGTTTGCTGTCGCGATCTCGGCAAACGCGGTGTTCGGCGGAATGTTGTAGCGCGCCATGATGTCTTCCATTTTGCGCGCGTGCTTATCTATGTCGTCGCGATCATTTTTCGCGCTTGATTCCTGCCACTTGCGGTACTCTTCATTGAACTTGTGCTGATCGTCCGGCGACAGCTGGTTGTAGGCTCCGGCATAACTCCGGCCGGGGTAGTCGCGATCACGGTCATAGCGAGGGGCGGCATTTTGCTCAGCAACCTCTCCGTACGGAGTATCCGAGGAGATCGCGTAACGATTCATCAGGTCTTGCATGCGTTGCTCCATGCCAACCATGTCATCGCGGTCATTGCTCTGTCGGTCTTGCAGCCATCGGGAGTAGTAGCTGTTGAAGCGGTCCTGGTCGTCCGGCGACATTCGTTGTGCCTGCGCAAAAGCTGGCAAGCAGAACAGGAGTGCCAATGCACAGATTCCAAGTAGTCTGTTCATAAATGATCCCTCAGCAGTAAGCGATTTGGTTCGTTTGGTCACGCGCTTATGACTGCTTGCTGGCCGCACGGGGTTGGTCCCCGGAACCCGTCTAACGAATCCCTGGGCGCGTTCCTCAGGGTTTCTTCGTAGGGGGAACGCACCCTTAACCTTCACCGCGCATCCCTCATGTTTACAAGGAGGTGACCGTGCCCGAGGATCTCAGAATCGACGTCGACCAACTCAGAAAACGAATGGAGGGGGGCGAGGAATTCACGATTATTGATGTTCGCAATCCGCATGCATGGGCCGAGGCAACTGACATGGCTGCGGGCGCAATTCGGGTTTCTCTCGACAACCTTGACCACGTCTTGCCGCGCCTGCCTCGCCAAAAACCCATCGTCGCCTATTGCACTTGATCAAACGAAGGCTCAAGCGCCAGTTTGGCGCAAAAACTTCGGCAACACGGATTTCCTGCATGGGCCCTGAAGGACGGATACGATGCCTGGAAGGCGGCTGATCTTCCGATTCAACAGAAGTACCGGGCAGCGTAAATGAAAACAGGGCACGAGCTGTGCCCTGTTCCTAGGTTCCGTAACTTAACCAGCTAACGCGAAGCGATCTGTTCGTACGGGATGCCGTCCGGGATTTCATAATGCGACATCACGTCCTGCATGCGCCGCTCCATGCTTGACATTTCTGAACGATTGTTAGTTCGGCGATAGTCCAGCCAGCGGCTGTAGTAACTGTCGAAGCGGCGTTGGTCATCCGGCGAGAGGCGCCCGCGCCACCGGTCCGCTTCCCAGGCATCCCAGTCCTGATCGCCGGCGCTTGATGCCACCCAGAAATAAGGCGTACGCGGGGGTATGCGGTAATGCGCATAGATGTCTTGCATACGCTTCTCCATGCTTCGTATCTCGTCGCGGTCGTTGCGCTGACGATAGTCTTGCCAGCGCGAGAAGTAACTGTCGAACCGGCGTTGATCGTCGGACGACAACTTGCCGCGCCATCCATTCTGCCCGGAGCGCGCATTCGACGACACCCGCCAGAACGGGGTCTGGGACGGAATGTTGTAGCGCCGGTACATCTCCAGCATGCGCTTTTCCATGCTAATGATTTCGTCGTGATCACTCCGCTGACGTGAGTCCTGCCAGCGCGAGAAGTAGCTATCGAATCGCCGCTGATCGTCCGAAGAAAGGTTCCACTGTTGCCATGGCCGGTATTGGGCAAAAGCGGGCAGGGCAACGGTAATGAGAAGAAATGCTACGCCGAAGAGTTTCCTCATAGCAGACTCCCTGAGCAAAGTTCGTTCAGCACTGGATGGTATGACAAAGGAGGGCAAAAGCAAAGGTTACTAGAAGTGCGCGCCCTATACGGACCAGCAGCCTAGTATTCGGCGAGTTCCTTCATCGCGAGATAGAGGTCCTGCACCTGCGGCAGCATAACGCTTTCGAGCACGGGTTGGTATGGCACAAATGCGTCTTTGGCCGCCACACGTTTCACCGGCGCATCCAGATGTTCGAACAGTTGGTCTGCAATGCGCGCGGCAATCTCGGCTCCGTATCCCCAGCTGAGCGTATCTTCGTACGCAACGATCACACGACTGGTTTTCAAGACTGATGCTGCAATCGTATCCCAATCGAATGGGTTCAAGGTGCGCAAGTCGATGAGTTCCGCCTTGATTCCCTGCTCGCGCTCGAGGCGATGTACTGCCTGCAAAGCGCGGGGGACCACTGCTCCGTAGGTAATAACCGTGAGATCCGTTCCGGGATGCACCACCTTGGCTTTACCGAAGGCGATCATATAATCCGGGCCAGGATACGGCGCCCGACCGTAGCTTTCACGGTAGAGCCGCTTGTGCTCGAGGAAAAGCACCGGATCGTCGCAGCGGATTGACGTGCGTAGCAAACCTGCGGCATCGAGCGCATTCGACGGAAACACCACACGCAAGCCCGGAATGTGCGTAAAGATGCTCTCTCCGCACTGCGAGTGATAAATCGCGCCGCCCGTGAGATAGCCTCCAATCGCCACCCGAACGACGCACGGTGCCGAGAACGCATTGTTAGAACGCCAACGAATGACGGGCAGTTCGTTGCGCAACTGCATCATCGCCGGCCAGATGTAGTCGAAGAACTGAATCTCGACAACCGGCTTCAGACCCCGTATTCCCATTCCGGTCGCACGGCCTACGATGGTTGCTTCCGCCAGCTGAGAATTGAAGACCCGTTCCGAACCGAACTTGCACTGCAGGCCCGAGGTCAGCTTGAAGACCCCACCCTTGCCTTTCACCATTTTTTGCCGCAAGTACTCTTCCCTGCTGCAATCGGCCACATCCTCGCCAAATACGACGATCCGCTCGTCGCGACTCATCTCATCGTGGAGAGTGGCGTTGATGAGATCGGCCATCGTCTTCGGCGCATGCTTTTTGTCGTTTCCCGTAGCTTCTTGATGATTGCTCGCGACCTGCGTATCGAACGCTGAAGAAGTCGGATCCAGCACGGGGGAGTAAACATACTTCTGCACCGAATCAGGATCAGGAGGCGCCGCAGCCAATGCCTGGTCGGCCGCTTCTTGTATCTGCAGATCAACTTCCTTTTCGAGCTTGTTGATACTTTTCTCGTCGAGAATGCCATCGCGGATCAGGAAGAGCTGCATACGCGAAATGGGATCGCGCGCAGCATCGCGTTGCCGCTCAATATCGGGACGATAGAGCTTCTCATCATCCGACAAGGAATGCGAATAAGGACGGATCACATGGGCATGCACGAAGGCCGGTCCAACCCCGGCACGGCAATGGGCTACGGCTCGAGCAAACGCTGCATAACTCACAATCGGGTCGGTTCCGTCGATCTCTTCAAAATGAAAATTGGGAAAATTCGAAACCAACCTTGAAATATTGCCGCCTGCGGTATTGACTTCGACCGGAACCGAAATTGCGTACCCGTTGTCTTCGACCAAGAATATGAGGGGAAGTCGCAGGTTGGAGGCGGCATTCATCGCCTCCCAGAATTCACCTTCGCTGGTGGTACCGTCACCCACAGAAGTGTAGGTGATCTCGTCGCCGTGAAATTTGACATCCTTGAACTCGCGATAGTCGCCGCTGACCTTCGCGACGGCATTGGGATGCGCAATAAGATGCCGTGATACTTCTGCACAACCTACGGCATGGAGAACCTGGGTGCCGGTGCAGGAAGATTCAGTCACTACGTTCAGACGCTTAAACCCCCAGTGCGAAGGCATCTGGCGACCGCCAGAACTGGGATCGTCGGCTGCACCAACCCCCTGCAGGAGCATTTCATAAGGAGTAGCGCCTAACGTAAGACAGAGGGCGCGATCGCGGTAGTAGGGAAAAAACCAATCGTAGGCGGGCTTCATGGCCATCCCGGCCGCGACGAGAACCGCCTCGTGGCCCGCACCAGAGATCTGGAAAAAGATCTTCTGCTGCCGCTTCAGCACGATCTCCCGGTCGTCGAGCCGACGGGAGGTATACATCAGCCTATAGATCTCGATCAGTTGCTGGGAAGTAAGGCCCTCGTAGGTCTTGTTGGCCTCTGCAAGTGCGACGGATTTTCCCTGATTCCTGGAGGGCATGCGCGAGAGCCGCAAGCAAATCTACTGCTTGCCGCAGGACATTGTAAACCAGCCGCCTCGGCGAATCCTGGCAGAGTTATACATCTGCAAGAACCAGCCAAGATGGCGATCGGTAGAGAAAACCGCGTTAGGGCGAGGACCGCCGCAGAAAAGATTTACTGTTTTATCTCATCGCGTGCGACTACGCCATCTTTGATGTTAATGATTCGGTGGGCATATTCGGCAATGTCGTGCTCGTGCGTGACCAGCACGATGGTGTTTCCCTCAGAGTGCAGGCGATCGAACAGCGCCATAATTTCCAGGCCAGTCTGCGAATCCAGGTTTCCGGTGGGCTCATCGGCAAGAATGATCGAGGGCTTGTTGACGAGAGCACGGGCGATGGCCACGCGCTGACGTTGTCCGCCGGAAAGCTCGTTCGGCTTGTGATTCATCCGCGGCTCCATGCCCACAGCGATGAGAGACTCTCTCGCACGTTCGATGCGTTCTGCAGAGGGCACACCGGCGTAGATCAGCGGGAGTTCGACATTGTGGAGAGCGGTTGCACGGGCCAGCAAGTTGAAGGTTTGGAAGACAAATCCGATTTCTTTGTTGCGGATGCGGGCAAGTTCGTCGTCGTCGAGTTCGCTGACCTGCTGTCCATTCAGCCAATACTGACCGCGGCTGGGGGAGTCAAGGCAACCAATCAGGTTCATCAGAGTCGATTTGCCCGATCCGCTAGGTCCCATGATGGCGGCATACTCATTGCGGCGGATTTGAAGGTTTACGCCGCGGAGCGCGTGTACCTGTTGCTCGGATCCCATGTCATAAGTTTTCCAGAGGTCGTGCGTGTAAATGATTGCAGAATCAGGGGGAGCCGACACCACAGGCTGAGAGATATTGATAACTTCTGCCGTCGCCATGCTTTTCTCCTGCTCTCTTTGGGACAAACCGCCCGCTCCAGTCCCTCTGTTGTTGGACGCGCCACCCAGGCGTTGGTTATGGGAAAAGATAAGTTTCAGGCCCAACCGCGGCCCGCAACTCCAGCCACACCAGGAAATACGACGCGATCCGGCGAAAAGTTCCCCGTCAGAAAGCGGGATTCCGGCAACTTCGCTCGATTATATCCCTGTCCCCTGTCACTTGAACGCTTTAGACACCAACTTTTGCAACATTGAGCCCGGTAGCAGTATCTCGGTAGGCAACTAGTGGCGTGTCATTTTTTTGTAGGTACCGGACAACCATCGTTCCCGCAGGGAGAATCTGCAGAGAAAGGGACCGCGCCATATCCCATGTTTCTACGCGCCGAAACCTTGTATTCCCCTCTTCGAAGACATAGAATTAACACACCTAGAGTGTGTCTGAAGGAGTACCGTTGGTTATGCTGCGTCCAGGCCTGCTAACCCGATTTTCCCTGTTTCTATTGGCGTTTAGCCTCGTGAGCCTGCCGGCCACCCGGGCCAAGGCCAGCGACGATACACCAACCCCTACCGCGGACAAATCGGACGGCTCCCAAGCAAAACCGGACAGCAAAGCAAAAACTCCTGAAGCGACCGAAGACCAGGCCTCCGACCCCTTGAAGCGCCCCGTGGACCCCAAGCGGAAGAAGGAGAATGCGAGGTCCTTCAAAAAAGAGGTGATGGGGAAAGAGTACAAGGATTGGCTAGACCAGGACGTTACCTACATCATCAGCGACGAAGAACGCAAGGCCTTCAAGCAGCTCTCCAACGATGAGGAGCGCGAGAAGTTCATCGAATCATTCTGGGACCGTCGCAATCCCAACCCCGACAGCGAAGACAACGAATTCAAAGATGAGCACTATCGCCGGATCGAATATGCGAACGACCACTATGCAGCCGGCGTTCCTGGATGGAGGACTGACCGAGGAAGAATTTATATCGTCTATGGGCCGCCGGACGAGGTTGAATCTCATCCATCGGGCGGGCAGTACGAAAGGCCGATCGACGAAGGCGGCGGAGAGACATCCACTTACCCGTTCGAGAAATGGCGCTATCGCCACATCGATAACATCGGGGAGCAGGTTGAGATCGAGTTTGTCGATGATTGCATGTGTGGTGCCTACGAAATGACCATGGATCGCAGCAAGAAAGACGCCCTGCTCATGGTCCCTGGCGCTGGCCTCACCATTGCTGAGCAGATGGGCATGGCAAGCAAGGCAGATCGCTTCACCCATGGCGGGCTGGAACGGCTCGGCGTGAATACCATGGATCAGACCGCACTTCAATCCAAACAGTTCGATCGCCTCGAGCAATTTGCCAAGTTGAACTCTGCGCCCGCAATTAAGTTCAAAGACCTGGAAGAAGTAGTCCGCAGCAAGATTACGTACAATGCAATGCCTTTCGACGTGCGCACGGATTTCGTGAAAATCACGAATGACACGGTGCTGGTTCCGGTCACAGTGCAGTTACGGAACAGGGACATTACATTCACCGATAAGGAAGGTGTCCAGCACGGACTGGTCAACATCTTTGGCAGGCTTACCAGTATCTCCGGCAAGGTAGCGCAAACTTTCGAAGACACGGTTACAGCCGATGTTCCCTCGGAGCTTCTGGCGCGTGAAGCTGAGAACTACAAGGTTTATTGGAAGGCCGTTCCCCTAAAGCCCGGCCGCTATAAATTGGACGTGGTTGTGAAGGACGTTAACGGAGATCGCGTCGGGACTTGGTCGCGCGGTCTCGAGGTTCCGGATTTCTCGGATGAGAAGCTAGCCAACTCGACCCTGATCGTGGCTGACGATGTTGAGCCGGTTCCTACGACCAGCGTCGGAACGGGAATGTTCGTGATCGGTACCACCAAGGTCCGCCCGCGGGTGGCCCCACAGAACAAGCCCGCTGTTTTCAAACGCGGTCAAAAAGTCAATTTCTGGATGCAGGTCTATAATTTGAGCGTTGACGACAAGACGCACAAGCCTTCGGCAACCTTCGAATACGATGTCGTTAATACCGCCACCAACAAACCGGTGGTGCACGCCATCGATTCGTCGGACAAGATGGGCAACGTCGGGGAACAGGTGACATTGCACAAGGCTTTGGCCTCGGCAAACCTTGATCCCGGGGTGTATAAGATTGAGATCAAAGTTAGCGACAACATCTCCAAACAGACCGTAGGACCGTCAGCCACGTTTGCAGTTGAATAGTTTTCTTCGAGGCGCTTGAGTGCGAAAGCTCTGCTATCTCGTGGTTGCAATGATTGGATTCGCGATGCCCGGGTTGTGCCCGGCCGCCGATCGGACAGCCACAATTTCGGGATATGTACGAAACGCCAATGGTGTGCCTCAGATGGGCGCGGCAGTCGATGTTCTCAGCAGCGCGTTGCAAAGACTGCGGGTGTTCACAGACGAAAACGGCTTCTTCTCAGCTTCCGGACTTGTTCCGGGCTATTACACCCTGAAAGTATCCGCTCCCGCCTTTCTTCCTACTCTACGCGACAAGATCAACCTGCGCGCTGGAGCGAGCGTACTACTCAATCTCACCCTGAGCACGCTGTTCGACTCCGTGCAATTCGCCCCCCGGCACGGAACTACCGATAATGGGGACTGGGATTGGGTATTGCGTTCGACCGCCAATCGCCCGGTATTGCGGATGTTGCCGGATGGTTCCGCCGTGGTTGTGGCAAAGGGAACGGAGCAAGAATCGGATCTGCGCGGCACCCTGTCCTTTCTGGCTGGCTCTGCCTCGCAGGGATTTGGTTCGCTCTCCGATGTGAATACGCGCGTAGTGTTGGAGAAGTCGTTGTTCTCCACCGACACGCTGCGCTTTCGCGGCGACCTGGGCTATGGGGAAGGGGTCCCCAACGCGATTTTGCACGCTTCTTTCAGCCATCAGATGCCGAACGGTTCGAAACCTGAAGTGGCATTGACCATGCGCCGGCTCTCCTCGCCAGATCTTGGCCTGCGAAACGACACCTTGCAGGCATTATCCCTTTCCGCGTCCAACGATATCGTTCTGGGCGACGTTTTGGAGTTGAAGTTCGGCAGCGAACTGCAAAGCATTCAGTTCCTGGGAAAGGTGAACGCGCTTCGTCCCTTCGGCTCGGTCGCGGCACACTTGTCCCCGGACACCATTCTCGAGTACCGGTACTCGAGTTCTCGGCCCACATCTCGTGAAGAAAAGGGATTTGACTCGGCTCCCGCAGACCTTAGCGAAACCGACCCCCGCATGAGCATGTCCGGGTTCTCGCCAGCCCTCGAGAAGGCTCACCATCAGGAAATTGCAGTTTCTCATCGTGAGGGCGCTACGAATCTGCAAGTTGCCATTTATCACGACCGCCTAGTCGATCCTGCGCTCACCGGCGTCGGAGAATTTTCCAGCGTGATGGGGGACGTACTGCCGGATGTCTACTCCGGCACGTTCACCTACCAGGGGCAGGATTTCAGCGTTCAAGGCATGCGCTTGGTGTTGCAGCGCAAGTTAACCTCCGACGTAACCGCGACCGTGGACTACAGCTACGGCGGAGCCCTCGACCTAAACGGAAGCAACATCAGCTTGCGTGACAGCCAGCAGAACAGCACCGTACGCTACCACCATGCGGTTTCCGGCAAGATCAGCGGGACCGCTCCAAAATCCAAGACCCGCTGGCTAGCCTCGTACGGCTGGATGGATGGCCGACCGCTCACGCCGGTGGACATGTTTAACTCGTCCCCCGGCCAAACGGATCCGTTCCTCGACTTCTTCGTTCGCCAGCCGCTGCCTGGCACCGGTGCCCTACCCGGCCGCATGGACCTCATCGTGGAGGTCCGCAACCTGCTCGCGCAAGGCTACGTCCCCGTATTCGGGCAGGATGGCCGCACAGTTTACCTGGTGCAATCGGCGCGTGCGGTTCGCGGTGGAGTTGCCTTCAGCTTCTAAGTAAGTCATCCCCCGGACGGCTTCCGCTCTCAGGAGCTCCTGTCAAGTACCTTCCTCTCATTTTTCCAGGAAGCATGCAGTTGTGAAATAACGATTCGACGTCATAGGCGGGCATTTCGAACTGGAAGAGGCTCGCTTTGCTGCGCTACAATCCGCAACCAACCAACTTCTCAGTGTTTAGAAAGGGGGCTGTATGCGGATGCGGCTCATGCTGTGGTTTGTCCTGCTGTGTTCGGCGTCTCTCTTCTCACAAACCTTTCGTGGCACGATCCTGGGAACCGTCATGGATCCTCAGGGAGCGGTCGTGGCAGGGGCAAAGATAATCGCTCACAACATCAATACTGGGCTCGATCGCTCGACAACAACCAGTACAGACGGTAGCTACTCGATCGAAGAGTTGCCGATTGGCACCTACACGGTCACGGTTTCGCAGAGCGGGTTTCAAACCTCCCTCACGAGGGATGTATCGGTTAATGTGTCCATCGATCGTCGGGTGGACGTGACGCTGAAACCTGGCGAGGTGTCTGAAACGGTGCTGGTATCCGGAGAAACTCTGCCGCTGGTTGAGACCACCAGCAACACGCTGGGCGGAGTTCTCACACAGGAGACGGTGAAGGATCTTCCAATTAACGGACGTGATTACACGAAACTGATTTTCCTCAATCCCGGAGTTGCAGGATCGCCAGACCAGATAACAGATTCTCCGGGTTCCTTCGGCGAGTTCTCGATGAACGGTGCGCGCGGCCGATCGAACAACTACTTGCTCGATGGAACCGATATGAACGATGGCTATCGTAATGATCCAGCGATTAACCAGGGCGGAGTGTTCGCTACTCCTTCGGCGATTCTGCCGATCGATGCGGTTTCTGACATGCGAGTGCTCTCCAATTTCGAGCCTGAGTTCGGACGCAATGGCGGGGCCATTGTCAACATTGTGACCAAGAGCGGTACCAACACCCTGCACGGCAATGTGTTCGAGTATTTCCGCAATGATGGGCTCGATGCGAGAAACTATTTTGACCCAACCTCGGCTCCCAAAGCACCCTTTCACAACAATCAGTTCGGAGGATCACTGGGTGGTCCGCTGGTGAAGAACCGGACCTTCTTCTTTGTCGACTACGAAGGGCAGCGCGAGAGCGTGGGTGTGGTCAGTTTGGTTTGCGTGCCGACACTAAGTCAGATTGCCAATGCCAAAGCGGCGCTGGGCAGCGCGGTTAGCCCCGTAGGATCCGCATTGCTCGACTTTTGGCCTCACGACGCGGCGAATTATATACCCGGCGTTCTATCCGGTCCGACAGGTTGCGGTGGTGTGCCGGACTATGTCGCCATCGCACCCTCATTCAACAATCTGAGCAGCTTCATCGCCAAGATCGACCACAGCTTCAGCACGCGGAACAATTTCACAGGCCGGTACTTCTTTGGCGACAGCACCCAGCAGTTTCCTCTGGCACTCAACGCAACCGGCGGACAACTGCCGGGATTCGATACGGTCACTCCCACCCGAGTGCAGCTTGTCTCTCTCTCCTATGTCCACGTGATCTCTGCAAACAAGGTTAACGAACTGCGGTACGGCTGGAACCGTTTCGCGGAAGGCTTCTTTGCGCAGGACGCCAAATTCGATCCTAGTACCATCGGCTTGTGCAATGTGCCGTCGACATTCGGGACCTGCCACTCGTCGGGCCTGCCGATCATCCTGCTCTCGCCAACGCCCACCGGAGCTTCAGGATTCTTTGCCCAAGTGGGAGCTACCTCCGGGGATCCCAGACAACGTGTCGATACAAACACTCAAGTGCTTGATAGTTTTTCCTGGAAGCTGAACCAGCATGATTTCCGTCTGGGTGGCGAATTCCATCGCACCAGTGTTCATCAACGATTTGATAAGTATTCCCGCGGGAGGGTGAGGTTCGATGACTTGGATAGTCTTCTACAGATGATGCCACAGACATCGCCAACTGGGACTTTTAGCTACACCGGCGACACTCGCCGACACACCTTCCAGAATGGATTCGGTTTCTATGCACAAGACTCCTTCCGCATGACTCCCCGACTCACCTTGAACTATGGGCTGCGTTGGGATTACTACGCGGTAGTACAGGAGAAAGATCACCTTTTCTCGGACTTCATTCCCACCTCGGCGACAACCGGCAATTTGATTCCAGTTGGTCCGGGCGGCTTGCCTAGTCTGTATAAGCCAGACCGGAAGAATTTCTCACCGCGCGCCAGCATCGCATGGGACGTGACGGGGCGGGGGAAGACTGTCGTTCGCGCCGGTTACGGACTTTTCTTTGATGCCTTCTCGCAGGACATGATGCTTGGCCATCTGCCTTATCCCACGTTCTATGCGCCAGGACCGGCCTACAATCCCATCGGCCCAAACCCGATTCAGATGGCCCAAATCAATCCTGCAGCACTCGACGTGAATAACGCCTATATTCCTGGCACACCGCTCTACGGCGTGCCAGATTGCAGTTTCGAGTGCGACATCTTCTCCTTCGACCGCAACATCAAGACTCCTTATATCGAGAACTATAACCTCAACCTTCAGCAGCAGTTCAATCGCAACGTTGTCCTTCAGGTTGGATATGTCGGTTCTCAAGGACACCGCCTGTTCCGCTTCTTCGACATCAATCAACCAAGCCAGGCGACAATTACGGCGGAAGACCTTGCCTGTAACTGCATCAACAGCGTAAGCGTCTCGCGCAACTACGGGTTCCCCAACGGAGCCTTCTACATCTTCCAAGAGAACTCAACCGGAGCGTCGAACTACCATTCTTTGCAAACAAGCTTGCATCTCACGAATTATCACGGGTTGATGTCGGTGGTGAACTACGTCTGGTCGAAATCGCTGGACAACTCTAGCGACGGAGAAGATTTCGTAGTCAACGCGGCGCAACCGCAAGACAGTAACAGTCCCCAGAAGGAGTACGGTTTATCAAATTTTGATATTCGCAACCGATTCACATGGATTCTCAGCTTCGAGTTGCCGAAATTTTCCGGCAGCTGGCCGAAGCTGAAAAACGGGTGGGGCATGGATAGCACGGTTACGCTGCAGAGCGGACAACCGTTCACTTTGAATTACAACTTTGAGGACGACTTCAGTGGTGGCGGGGACGGATTCGATCGGCCCGATGTGGTGGGACCGATTGTTTATCACAAACGCGACCCGCGGAACTACCTGGATCTAAGTTCGTTCGCCATGCCATGTTTATTGGCTCCGGGAATTGATCAGACGAACCTATCCGGTTTTGCATCCGATTGCCAGCCCGGAACCCGGCACTATGGAAATCTGGGGAGAAACTCGCTTGCCGGTCCGACGTATAAGCAATGGGATGTAGCCCTCTACAAAAACACTGCGCTCACGGAACGGCTCACCATGCAGCTAAGGGCTGATTTTTTCAATCTGCTGAACCACCCGAATTTCTCGAACCCCGTGCTGCCGGCGTTCATCGCTGACCCTGCTTCGAATTTGGCTCCCGGTTGTGGCTGCGGGTTTCACGTCGCAGGCAATCGTGAGGTTGGCAATGGTGGATACCAGATCACTGCCACGGGCGACGTGGGCATTGGCAACCCGTTCCTCGGTGGTGGTGCGCCTCGAGGCATTCAACTGGCAGCAAAGTTCACCTTCTAGCAGTAGACGGGAAGCACCGGACTCCGATTGCGACCAGAACGCGGCCCTTCAGGCCGCGTTCCGTTTGTAAGTAGAAGCAATCAGGCAGCTCGGCTAACTGCAGGACGATAACCCGATTCAGTTGCTTTCCGCATTGCTTTGACAGCTTCCTCGGTTGACATCAACGGGGTAGTCTGGACGGACCTGCAAGCTCCTCCTCCCGCGAAAGCGATGGCGATGGCAGCGGCGCTGACGTTATCGGGCATTTCTGTGATCAGCAGGATGTCGTATTCGCCGAAGGCAAACCATGCGTCTTTGATTCGGCCGCCCAGTTTCTCAACCGCTGGACGGACCGCTTCCACCCGGTCTTGCGGCTGGGTCAGCAGGGCCTGCCAGCCCTCGCGTGAGTAGGCGACTTGATGTAGGTAAACCGGCATAGAACCTCCTCGAAGTTTCGATATTTCAGACCCGCGGCATTCTACACCTACTGCAGTCCGCCGCCGGCTCTATTTCTTGGTCAGATTGCGCTTCTCTGCTCGTCCCAAGCAGCCAGCACGGAAGGAGCGATCATCAAGCCGGTGCAGGCGGTCGATCATGGCAGGCTTCAGCAACGGAAAATGTCGAACTGTGCACAGGTATTCCGCGATAAACCACACCGGACCCTCGGTGGTCATCCAATTCCGTTTGTCGAAGCGCACAAGGTTCACAGGGTTGGAAAATGTTCTCAGGGATCGTTCGCGGCGCAGGTTGAAATATACCTCGAAATAACTCAAGGCTAGTTCCCGAAGGGTGCGATACACCGGCTCGCGATACCGGCAGCCGGTATAGTTGGACTTCCCTAATGCTCCCCAATGTCCCTGCTGCTTGAAAACCGCAATCACGTGGTCGGTATCATGATCAGCTTCGAGGTCGATAATCAGGGGAGGATAGTCATTGGCCCGCAACGCTGCGGCGGCGAAAAGAGCCCCCTCGTAGCAGTGGGATGTATTTTCTCGCAGCACGCGGCGCGGCGACCAAGCGGTGTCCCCCAGATGATAGGGTTGCGCATCCAGAAAGCGCTGGATTCCGTAGGGATCTCTTAGACTGCGGAGTTTGCGAAGTTCGGGGGGCGTCCAATCCCCCAGCGAGTGGCTCATTTCATCCAGTGTACCGGACGCGGCGACGGCAGCCCGTTTACCACCGTGGAGACGGAGCAGCATCGAGAAAAACAGCGCATTGGAGAAAAACGCTACTGAAACAGCTCGCGTAGTTCTTGTGGGGTATCCACCACGACATCGGGCTCCACTTCTCCGAACGTGTGGGGCGCAAATCCATAGGTCACACCACAGGTCGCGAGACCCGCGTTGCGGCCGGTGAGCACGTCGATGGACGAGTCTCCTACCATCACCGCGGCGGCAGCGGAGACGCCGGTTTCGTTCAAGATCGCGCGGATCCCCAGCGGATCGGGCTTCTTTGTGCGGAAACTATTCCCCCCGTAAACGTGTGTGAAGAATGGTGCCAGCCCCAAGGCTTCGACGATCGCACGCGACGGATTCACCGGTTTGTTGGAGAGGACCGCCATCTGACGTCGTTTGCCATTCGAACGGATCTGCCGAAGGGCTTCCGGAATTCCCGCGTACACCGTCGTGTGGTCCAGCTTGTGCTCTTTGTAGTAGGCGAGAAAGAACTCGAGAGCATCCTTGAAGAGCTTTTCATCTTTGGAATCGCCGAGAGCGCGGCGAATGAGCATGGGCGCGCCATCGCCCACGTAGGAGGCAACCACTTCCCCGGGAAGATCAGGGCGCCCTAGATGCCGCAACATCGCATTGACCGAGTGCATCAGATCAAGGCGCGAGTCGATCAAGGTTCCGTCCAAATCGAAGATAACCAGCTTGGTGGAATGAGGATCAAATCGGCGATGGAAACGGACCATACAAGAAGCATAGCACTCGAATGAAGCAGGCTAAGCTACTCAAGGGGCTGCAGAGGGCGCTACATCAATAACTCATTGCTTCGCCGCAGAATGGGATGCTGCAGCTCCTGCAATTCATTCTTGACGCAATTCAATCCGTACACACATTGCTCAAATTGGTTGGAAAGCTTCTGGAACAGCGGTGCGACCTTGGTGTACTCGAAGCAGTCGAACTTGGAAACGATGTAGTAGCTTTCCTTGCCCGCTTTGACCCAATCGATGAAGTTTTCGATGCGATCACGGCGCAGGCGCAAATGATTGATGCTCTCCGGGAACATGCCGGTGAAGAACAACGCATAATCGCCGATGTGCTTGCGCACCTGGCGCTCGCGATCGAACGAAGGTGCAGGCCCAAACACCGGGTTCGATTCAATCAGCATCTCGCCGACATCCAGCAGCGGCTTCCCGGCTGAATTGCGAATCTTGAACAACTGTTCGGCGTCACAAAATTCGGTCAGCAGGTGGGCAACGTAGCCGATCAGTTCGGGGTCGCGAATTCCAATCTCCTCGGCATAGTGACGTGCCACCAACTCCATGAACAGCTTCTGCAAAGGATGATCGTCCGGAATCATGTGCGTCCTCCCTAGTCGGCCATTTGCGATGTCTTACCCTAAGCCGTAACCGGAAGCAAGTGACTTTGGTTAGTCGATCGCTTCCTTGGCCCCACCTTATTAGAAACCCGAATTCTTTGGAAGGTTTCCACCTGTTCGTTGTTGGCAAATCAGCATCAACGCTGCTAAAGTCACGCGTTACGACCCAAGTCCAAATGGCTGATGATCTTAATGGCGGATCGACCTTCATGCGCCAACCGAAAACGGAGAAAACAGACATGTATTTGCGGGTGGAAGGATACGCAGAGGAAGAAACAAATCTGATGGGGCAGATAGAAATTTCGAGTGACCGATGGGGCGGGAGCAAAGGGCAGCGAATCGCGGGGCTGATATGCGCGATTTCGCTTGCCATAAGCGCATTTGGGCAACAGCCCCCAAAGCGTACCGTGATCCACGCGGGCAAGTTGCTTGACGTGCGAACCGGAGACACTCTCTCTGACCGGGCGATCGTGATCGAGGGCGACAAGATTGTGAGCGTCGGACCGATGTCAGCAGCCAAGCTGTCAGGCGGCGAGACTCGAATTGAACTCGGCAACGCCACGGTGCTGCCGGGGATGATCGATGCACACACGCATCTCACGTCCGATCCCCAGTTCGGCTACGAGACTCTTGCTATTTCGGTGCCGCGTGAGGCGTTGATCGGTGCGAAGAACGCGCGGGTCACCTTGGAAGCCGGGTTCACTACCGTGCGCAACGTCGCCGCCAACGGATATGCCGATGTGGCGCTGCGGGACGCGATTAACGCCGGCGATGTCCCAGGACCGCGCATGCTGGTGAGCGGCCCTCCCCTGGGCATTACTGGCGGGCATTGCGATAACAATCTCTTGCCCTTCGAATATCACGCGAGCGAAGCCGGGGTTGCCGACGGCGTCGAACAGGTACAGCACAAAGTGCGAGAGGTCATCAAATACGGCGCCGATCTTATCAAGGTTTGCGCCACTGGAGGGGTGCTCTCTAAGGGAGATGATCCCAGGGCATCGCAATACACCTTGGAAGAGATGAAGGCCATCGTCGCCGACGCGCACCGACTCGGTAGAAAGGTTGCGGCGCACGCGCATGGCGCGCAAGGCGTAATCTGGGCCTCCGAAGCCGGAGTGGACTCGGTTGAGCACGGGCACCTCATGAACGATGAATCTATTGCGGTGCTGAAGAAAAACGGCACCTACCTTGTTCCGACGTTGTATCTCATGGATTGGCAGCGCGCCCATGCTGCTCAGACAAACTTGCCAACGTTTCTAAAAGCAAAGATGGAACTGGTGTCGAGCCAGGGCAAGCAAAACGTGCAGAAGGCAATCAGGGCGGGAGTAAAAATTGGCATGGGAACCGATGCGGCGGTTTATCCCCACGGATTGAACGCTCACGAGCTTGAAGTTTACGTTCAGCTGGGGATGACGCCGCTGCAGGCGATTCAGAGCGCTACCATCAACGACGCGGAACTGCTTGGCTGGAAAGACAAGATCGGCGCCCTGGAAAGCGAGAAGTGGGCCGATATCATTGCCGTGGATGGGGATCCGCTGCATGACATCGCGACGCTTCAGCGGGTGAAGTTCGTCATGAAAGGCGGCGAGGTGGTGAAGAACGACTACGCGAAGTAGGTCCATCGCGTAGTCGTAATCCCGCTTCGCTCAGTGTGTGGCGGCGTGGATCTGATTGAGCAGTCCATTTCTGCGCGGTTCCCGGCTCACCCGAATGATGCGATAAACGTCGAATAGCAGAATAACCAGGCACGCTGCGATGGCAAAAGGAAACATCTTCTCTGCCCACCAGTTGATGGCGCTCGCGACCCTTGCCGTTTTCTCGGGGGCAACTTCCTTCACGCTAATGGACAAGAAAACATTGGCTTTCAGCAGCCAGCAAAACAAGGCGGAACCGATGCAATCGCTCACTAGGCGTACCAGCGCGCGGGTCTTGGTCCAATAAGGTCGAAACAAGTTCGCGCCCGAGGCAAGGATGTTCGCGGCCGTGAGTGAAAAGAAACTCCAGAATAGGTATGGCCATACCGGGGCGAGGGTGATGCTGACTCCGGAGAAGTGCAGCGAAGTCTGGTACCACATTCCTGCGACCAGCCAAATCGCGAACACGAGGTTGAAGGTCACTTCGGTGAAGGTGGCTGAAACAGGTATCCGATTGGGGTCGCGGACCGGCGGTAGCTTGCGCGGGTCCCACTGGTCTAGGAATTTCGACTTCGCTTCGACTCTTTCGAGCACCGCAAATACTACTGTGATCGCGCCAACGATGAAGAACGCCATCGGCCAGAACGCAGTCCAGAGCGAAGCCAAGGCTTCCATCAGACTCTTGCCCGAATGTGCAGCGCGAGATACGTTGAGGCCGATCCATACCAAAACCCAGGGCAGCAAGTAGAACGCAGCGACCACCTTCAGCACGAAACCGTAGATGGGAAACAACACGGGGCCAATCAGGTGTTGCTGCGGCCGGAAGCGGTTAGCCACCAGAAAAGGACGTCCGTGCTGCTTCAGGATCCCCGCGACTTCGCTGTCATTGAGCGGCCTTGCCAAGGCCGATTCGCGTTCCTCGATCTGCGAACGAATGTCTTCTGACAATTCGGCGGCAATGTCGTCGCGTTGCGCCTTGGGCAACCAAAATCGGACAGCCTGTAGGTAACGATCCAACAGTTCCATCGTCATGACTCCTTTAGTACAGACTCGAGAGAGCGCCCGATGCTCTGCCATTCCGAGAGCAACTGCTTGAGTATTACTTTCCCCTCCCGAGAAATGCGATAAAAGCGTTTGTTGCGCTTATCCTCTTCCCTCCACTCGCTGACCAACAGGCCCTGGCTCTCCAGCCTGCGCAATAGCGGGTATAACGTGCCTTCATCAATTTCTACACCCTGTTCTGCCAGGGACTTGCGCAGTGTGTAGCCGTATTGTTCATTGCGCAGCTCCGCCAGGACAGCAAGCACCAGGCACCCTCGGCGCAACTCCCCTCGCAGATTCTCGAGCAATCCGTTGCTTTCTGGGCTGGGCGTCATACAGTGTACGATACACACTGTGTCATACACAGTATTAGTTGTCAAGAGTTATTGTTTCTGCACCTCAGCTAGGCGGGGAGCGTCAACTCACCTCTCCTGGCACCCGCTGTGCGGATCGCTCACGACCATTCAGTTTCGATCAGCTGGAGCCACCGGCAGTCGCGAAGGACTTGGGCGAAGGACCTGGCGCGCCGAGCAAGCGATGGAGAACGCGGCTTGCAGCACCGGACGGTTGGGCCAGTCGACACCTCCGCTCGGGCGGGTGGATCACAAGGAAAAAGGCCGGCATGGGCGCCGGCCTCTTCGACCACTGAAACTCACCTACTTCTTGGGAGCGATCGCGTCTTTCGCGGCCTTGGCCACGCGGAATTTCACGACGGTCTTGGCCTTGATCTGGATCGCTTCGCCGGTCTGCGGATTGCGTCCGATGCGGGCCTTGCGGTGCGCCTTTACCAGGCGGCCAATACCCGGAACGACAAACACGCCGTTCTTCTTGGTCTCTTTGATTGCTGTGTCGGCCAGGTTCTCGAGGAATGCTGCTGCGGTCTTGTTGTTCGCTCCCACCTTCTCTGCCAGGTGACGAACGAGTTGGGTCTTGGTCATACCTGCTGCCATGAATCCTCTCCTTTTAGGTAAAGATGTTCTGCGAGATCGCGGGAGTTATCTTAATCCCGCAGCCTGTGGAAAAGAAGCACAAAACCCAATATTTATGCGGGTTTTGGTTAGCAGGTACCAAAAAGAGCCATGAAAGACGCGGGTGGGACGCATGCGAGGACCATTTTGCATCGCTGTGACTCGGTCTTCGATGGTTCGCGAGTGCTAGGCTGCTCCGATTTTTGGCAGCTTCAATGTTCGGCAAAGGTTGCGCGCTCAAACTCCAGGAAGCGCTCGAAGGAGCGAGCTCGAACCGTAGGTCATTCATAGCCAGTCGGCGATCGAGGGCCTCTAAGGATTCCGCCATGCCATAATGGCCTGAGGAGCTTCGATTGGCCTGCGCCATTTGCGAAAAACGCAAGGCAAAGCGCTTCTGCCCAGCCGTCCACGGGCGGATATGCCCGCAATGTTGCGGCGAACAGCGTGAAATCACGCTGGATTGCCCGGCGGAGTGTGTGTATCTGCAGCAGGCACATGCTCATGAAAAACCGCGTTCGGTCGAAGAGCTCGACCCGGCGACGCTATTTCCGAAAGTCCAGATCGGGGACCGATTCCTCTACGAGCAGGAACATTTGCTTCTCGGCCTCAGCTATGCGCTCGCAAAAAGCGCGCGGGCGGACCATGGGGTTCGAGATGCGGACTTGATCGGCGCACTTACTTCCCTGGCGAAAAGCTACGAGACACTGGCCAGCTCTGGGCTACACTACGAAACCCCTATGACGAGTCTTACCCAGCAGGCGATTGCCGCGGAAGTTCAGCAGATGCTGAAAGAGTACCGCGAAGCGGAGCAAAAGCACCTGGGCTACACCCGACTGCGCGAGTCGGACGTTTTGCGAGCGCTGGTATTTCTGTTGAGGATGGGAATGGCCAGAACCTCAGGACGACCCAAATCAAAGGGGTTTGTTGCGTTTTTGTTTCGCCAATTCCCCGAGCAGGCTACAAGCGCTGCGGCGCCCACCCAGTCCAGCATTATCATGCCATAGGGTCCAAAGCCTGAACTCGAGAAGCCAACTCCCGCGAGCGACCTGCTGGCAAGCCCGCAACTCATCTAGCCCGAAACTCGACTTGCCCATCACCCATTCCACTCATTCTCCGAACTCAGGTCGACGGAACGAAGCGGCGCACAGTCTGCCCCGAGGGCAGCGCGTCGCGGAGTTCACGGACTGTGCGCTTAAAGATCGGGTGACGAACGTCCGGTGCGACCTCGGCTAGAGGTTCCAGGACGAAACGCCGTTCGTGAAGTCTTGGATGAGGCACCGTCAGCAAGTGGGTGTCGATCACCGATGTACCGAAGAGGAGGATGTCGATGTCAATGATTCTGGGCCCATCCTTCTGCTTGCGTTGGCGGCCCATGCCTTGCTCGAGGTTCAAAATCCCTGAAATCAGCTGACGGGGCATCTTTTCGGTGTTGAGCTTGGCGGCGCAGTTCAGGAACCAAGGCTGCGACGTGAGCCCGACAGGCTCGGTCTCGTAGAACGCCGAGACGGCTTCGACCGTGCCCAGTTCCCCCAGCTTCTCGAGCGCAAGGCGCAGGTTTCCCGCCCGGTCACCCAGGTTCGATCCAAGGGAAAGATAGACGATCTTGTGCACTCTTACCTGATTTTCTGTGTACCGGTTTAGATGGGGCGAATGGAACCCAGGTTCCGAGAGAGCATACAGGAACCCAGGTTGAAACTTGCGCGCATTTTAGCGGTTCGCCACCCTTGAGGAATGAACCAGCTCCCGATTGACCTAAGAATCGACCGCGCGCAGCGCCTTTTGCGGATGATCGAGCAGGATGCACCTTTGCTGGAAATGCGAGTGGCACGGCTTTCCCGCGAACAGCAGGAGTCAGCCAAGTCCCATGCCCAGTTTTTGGCTGAGCTTACCCGGGCGGAAATTCAAAAGCTTCACCGAGAAAAGGCGGAAGCATCCGCCACAGCCGCTTAGTCCTCTATTGCAGAGATGCGGAAGGACGCTCGGGCTCGGACATGATCTTAACGTCCTCGTCCTTCTGCTCTGCCAGGGTCACCTCTTCCCACGATGCCTGGTCGCGCAGTAAGCGGGACACCAGCGCAGTATGCATGGCGTGGCCAGCACGATCCGCAACCACGTTGGCTAGAATTCTCCGCCCGATCAATGCCAGATCTCCAATCAAGTCGAGAATTTTGTGCCGTACGAACTCGTCTGGAAAACGCAAGGGCGGATTTACCACGCCATCGCGTGTAAGGACGATCACGTTCTGCTCCGAAGCACCACGGATCAGGCCTTGCTGACGCATGACCTCTGCTTCGTGCAGGAATCCGAAGGTGCGGGCGGAGGCAATTTCCGCGAGGTAATGGCCGTTGGTGAGTTCCAGTGCGCGACTTTCGCGGCCGATCAGCGGATGGGGGAAGTCGATGGTGTAGGAAACTGAATAGCGGTCCGCGGGGTAGAGGCCGATAAACTTGTTTCCTTCCCGCAATTCCAGAGGCCGTAAGACCTTGAGGAAACTTCGCGCGCGACGCTGCTTCCGGATGCCGGCACGGCGAATCAAGTCCACAAAAGGTCGAGCACTGCCATCGAGAATCGGAACTTCGAGATTATCCAATTCGACGATCGCGTTGTCGATGCCCATCCCCACAAAGGCCGACAGCAAGTGCTCGGTCGTAGAGATCAGAACGCCTTTCTTCATCAAGCTCGTGGCATAGCTGACACGCGCAACGTTGCGGCTCACAGCCTCAACTTCGAAGCCATCAAGATCGGTACGTCGAAACACGATTCCCGTACCTGACGGTGCCGACAGAATGCGAAGGTGAACAGGTGCTCCCGAGTGCAGGCCCGCCCCGCTGCACTCGACGGCGTCACGGATTGTTTGTTCGTGGACCAAAGAAGACTGCTTAGAATACGCTCCCTTTCGAGCGCTTGACTGTGGCAAAAAAGCCACATACAGGCCCACTTGCACCTCACATCAGCATGATAAAGATATTATTATCAGCCATTTACAGGCTTGCAGCAAACCAACGGCTGGTATCCAGATGGTTATGCCGGTTTCAACCTTGAAATCGAGGGGACGACTACTTCTTCCTATTGGCTGTGGCTTGGGGGTCGAACAGTTCTGGCTTTAGTTCCTCGTTATAGGTGGCGCCGGTGAGGAAAGACTGAGCCGACATCTCACCGTTGTAGGTACGAGTGACGTCGAAAGGCGTAATGATTCCTTGCACATTGCGATAGTTGTCGTAAATCTCCTCTTCGACATTCCGCTCTTTATCGGTGGGGTCACGCCAAGTGAAGCTTTTCCGTACCGGAAGGTGGGTGTTGATGTCGAAATTGATGGTCACGGCCTCGTTGTTTCGATTCATGACGGTGACCTGATCGGTTTGCTTCTGCGCTGCCACCGTCTGTCCTTCGTAGAAAAACGCAACCCCGGGCTGGTTGATCCACTCCCGGAGGACAGCATCCAGACCATAGTGGCGTCGGCGTAGATAGGGCTGCAGTTCATCCTTGTCATCGAGACTGCGGACACCACGATAGGTGACCTCATAGCCCTTGTCGCCAATGAAAATCTCAAAAACGTCTCTTTTCTTGGTGAGCTCAAGGCGGTCTCGATCGGGATACTGTTTGAAGCGCCAGAAAACCGTGCCCAAGCTGTTGGCCTGGCCGTGGTGGAAGCTATAGCTACGACCTTGGGAGGTTTGCGTGCGCCAGGTCAGATAGGCCTGACCGCCAAGGGCCTGAATTCCTTGCTGGATAATTCGCGTTGCCTTTGCCGCATTGTCCTGGTCTGTCTGGACGGCCGGGTTGGTCGGCGGAGGATTGGGCTCCTGTGGCGCACCGCTGTCAGTGGGACCTTGCGCCACCGAGAACGTGGTCAGCAAGAGAAACGCTATCGCATATCTCATTCTCTTCATGGTTAGACGCGCCTAGTTTAGAGGCGGCTGCTTGGACTTACCCTACCAGCACGGCCCCCCCGTTGACGTTAAAGATTTCCCCCGTCACAAAGCCTGCCAAAGCGGTACAAAGAAACAGCACCGGACCCGCAATCTCTTCCGGCGTCCCAATCCTGCCCAAGGGAATCGTCGCCAGAACCTTCTTTGCCGTCGGCGGATCCTCCATGGCAGGACGAGCCATATCGGTATCAACCCAGCCCGGTGCCACGCTATTTACGTAGATGTGATGTCGCGCGAGTTCCGTTGACAGGCCCTTCACCATGCTGATCAGAGCGCCCTTTGTGGCTGCGTAATCGCAGTGGTAGGCCTCTCCCCGTTGGCCAGCCGTCGAACTGATCAGCACAATGTGAGCCGGGGCGTCTTTCTGCGCCGTCTTTTTCATCGCCGCCACTGAGTACTTCACCAACCCGAACACCGAGTCAAGGTTGATGGCGACGGTTCTTTCCCACTGCTGGTCGCTCATTTCTTCAATCGGAGCGTCCTGGGGAGGCCAGATACCGTGATTCGCGACCAGAATATCCAGACGGCCGAATTTCTTCAGGCAAGCTGCGATCAGTTCTTCGGCCGCCTGGGGACTGGCAAGCGACTTGGCTTCGGCGGCGCAATTGGCGGGCCCGCATTCCTGGCAAAGCTTCTCCGCCTGTTCCTTTGCCTTGTCGTAGTTGAACAACACGCGGCCGCCAGCGTTCACAAACATGCGTACGATGGCTGCCCCGATGCCGCGAGAACCGCCAGTGACGAGAGCAACTCGACCTTCCAGGCTAAGTGCGACAGGCATAAGCCAATAGTTTCAGACCTGGTAAGGGAATTGGCAAATGGACTACTGTGGGCCGATGTTGGGCATGACGAGAGTGTCCACGGTCGTGGGGTCATCTCGCAGTTTGATATAGAGGCCCTTTCCGCGCGGGACCGAGAGACTCAAGGAAGCTTCGATGAAGCCGTCGGGCACGGTCACCGGGCTGGTGAAGTCGGGATCGGCGCTGATCGCGTCGATCAAAAAGAGCTTGTCGCCGGTCAACGTGCATTGGATCTCGGGCAGTTCCGCCCTCTCCGGGGAGGGCGGTTTCTCGTTGCTCCTGGCAAGAGGTGCACAGTGAATCGACTTCAATTCCGGCATTCGTACCAGATTCACCAGCGGTTGCCAATCACCATCGGCGCCCTCGGCGCTCACCGCACGAAATTTTAGAGGTCCGAACGCAGAGGGGCCAAGCAGCTTCATGGGATCCAACACGGCGAAAACCGTCTTCGCGTCCTGAAGGGTCAAGTTGCCGTCTTTCATCGTGAGCAGAACGTGGAACGACTCATCAGCGGTAGCCACCTCGACCTTGGTCCCCGGAGCAAAACTTTCTGGAACCTGAGCTTTCAGAAAAAAATTCAGGCGGCCATCTTGCGGTAATTCGTCGGGGTTAGCGAGATGAATCATGGGCGGACGATCGGTACTTTCGAGCTGCACGCTTTTGCTTAACAGGACCATTCTGGGGCGCGACGGGGCAACCGCGACATTCAGATCGAGTGTGCGGCTGTCATTCAGAACGACCCGCGCAAGGGCACTCTGCCCAGCCCGCAATCTGCTTTTTGCGGATGCATCTTGCGTGCTGAGCTTGAGTTCATCCTGCTGGTTGGCACGCGAGAGGCCAGCGGGCCGGAAGATCAGGCCTTCGAATTCGAGAGATGCAACCTGATCCAGCCGCGTGCCCCTTAGCACCGCATCACCGTCGCCGGCGTAAATTGTCAGCGCGTCAAGCCGGCCAGCTTCGGAATAGGTATGCAGCGAAATTTCATCGAAATCACGCAATCCGAACTTTTGGATGAACATCTTCAATGAGCCGGCGGATGCATTCTGCAGTGGGACCCTGATCTCCAGCTCGTCGCCTTTTGAGACCTTCCACGGCAACTTCACGTCTTTGCCGTTACCGTCCTGCATTGCCACTTCGCGCACGCAGCACGTGTCGGCAGACTGGATGTGGAGGGTGTCTTCGCGGCCAACAATCAGCGCGCTCGCGTCCTTCGAAGCAACTACCCATTGCGCAGGGCGGGCCGCTCGCAGACGGTAGTGTGGCCCTTCAAAGGTTCGAAATCCCCACACGCCGCGGATTGTACCCGTAACTTCCCCGTCCCAAGGCTGGAAATGCGCCTCCTGGGTCGCGATCACGAATCCGCCTCGGGCAGCGTCGGGTTCGGCCGAAAGATCGAATCCGGCGCCCGACTTGGTCTCAATGTGAAGGACAAATTTGCGTCCGAGATCAGTGGCAAAGATCAGCGGCGCACCGTCGGCGGGGAGAACCAATTCCGGCTGGTTCACGCAGTAGGCCTGGGTAGCATCGAGAGCTCGAAGGGGCGGAGCCACCGCCGCACGAATTGGCGGCAATGCGATCACCATCACCGACTTGGGATTGCGGAACGAAGGCGGATTGTTCAACCGCAGCTTCAGTTGATCTTCCTTGGGCAAAGCAAGAGCCGGGATATATTGGAATTGCGCCGTGTGCGCGGTTCCGAGAATGCGCGCCAGGTCAACCACCGCTCCAATGTAGGGGCTGTAGTACCCGTTGCGAGCAGTTGGCGTTGAACTGATGTTCGCGATCAAATCGGTGGAGGGACCCGTGGTCAGGGTCGCAACCATGGTCTGACTGTGCTGGTCATCGAGCACGAGTTGGTCGGTATGCTGGGTCAGACAAGGCACCTGCTGGGCACTCGGCTTATCGAAGCACTGCTGGTCCAACTTGATGCTGAGACTACGCGCCAGCAGGGTCGTGCGAGTCTTCAGTTGATCCGGATCCGGCGAGCTTTCCCGTACGGCATCGAGGTATGCTTCCAGGCGCAAACGGTCCAGGCTAGCCTGCTGCAGGTCTTGCACGGCACGGACAAATGCTCCCGGCTTCGAGCGCACCGTACCTCGTAAGGTGGAGAACGCCCCGCCCGTATCCGGAGCCAGAAAAATTACCGCCTCTTCTGCCTCCTCGGGAACATTGACGTAAACGCCCTCCTGATGGACGCTCTTGAGCCAGGTGTCGACGCGAGTGAACCAGGAGTCCGGCGGAGGATTGGTGGCGCCCCGCAGGAAAGCCACGATCATCACATATCGCACCGATTGACTGTTAGGAAGATCGGGATGGATCCAGAGGCGGTCTCCAGCTTGGAGGTTGGGGACCTGTGCGATAGGGAGCGTCTGACCGGAGCGCTGAACACGCACATCAACCTTCGGCCCTACTAGATCGAAGGCAACGCTAGGAGTAGCCCCTTGGGCCGACGCCACGATTGGGAAAAGCTGCACGGCGCAAAAAATCAGGGAAAGCCAGATTTTGAGATATGAATTACCTAGCGTCAGATGCACTGTTCCCTTCGGATTAAGAGAGTAGGTCCCGCGCTTTTCGTGCTGGTGGCTTCGCGGCCCGAACTTTCAACGAGCTTACCTCTATGCTACTGAGTCTGGATTCGAGGAGCAACACTCGAATAGCCTAATCGGCACCCAGCAGTTCAATCCGGTTACCAAAGGGATCGTGGACGTGGCAGCGGCGAACGCCGGGAATATCGTTCACCTCCTCACAAGCGATCCCATTACGGGCGAGATTTGCGATCAGTGAGGCATAATTCCGGCACCGCAGCGCCGGATGTGCCTTTCTCGCTGGACGAAAGTCTGCTTCCACACCGAGATGAATCTGAACCTGGCCGCTCTGGAACCAGCACCCACCGCGCTTTGCCAGCTCCGCAGGTTTTGAAATCTCCTGCATTCCCAACAGACCGATGAAGAAGGACCGTGCAACCGCCTCCTGACCTGCAGGCATGGCGAGTTGCACGTGATCGATTGCGAGAAATTCCGCTGCGTCAGCTGAATGCGGCAAGTTGGCGCCTTTCTTCTGGATTTATTTTTTTGGCTCGGATTGTGCTGTCGGGGGCAGCAGGCCATTGAGACGCAGGTAGATGGCAGCCATTCCATAGTGGTCTGCCCAACTGCTAGCGAGGCCCAACGCAGCCCATGCGCGGGAGCGCGGCTTGCCGTCAAACCACTTAATGTCTTCGCTCAACTTTGAGTCATCAGCTTTTGTCAAGGCGTCGTGACAGAATGTAAACGAGGCCTTCATAGCTGCAACTAACTTGTCCTTGCCTTCATCGCCCTTCAATTCCTCCACCTTGGGACGCGGTACGTCGGCGGTGTTCGAACAGAAGTAGTAATTGCCGTCAGCAATGTGGGCCGCGAGATGACCAAACGTCATCTGCTCGGGAGTTGGTTTGAAGTTGAACTTCTCAGCCGGCATTTGCTCAAAGGCGGCGACGATGTTCTTTTCGCGTCCGTTCAACATCTGCCGGAGCGCATCGGAAACGGGAGTCTTGGATTGCTGGGCCACAGCGGGCACCAACGCAAGAAACACCACAAGAATGCTCTTCATGTTGTCATCTCCTGGAAGGGGAACATGCTGCTACTGCAGCCCTCGTTTCCCAGCCCTCTTTCGGGCCTCTGGAAGGATACCGTATTCGGTAGATGCCGGCTCGTGCCGGAGATTTCGGGCGATTACAAGCCATGCAGCGTCGAGCGGTCATGAAAGCTCCTGACGCGCTCAAAAGGGCGGGTTCACGTCGGAAGTGGGTGGGCCCCCTGCTGAGTCTTCGGCGGTCAGTTGGCTAGGTCAGGCGTGGGTTCTACAATGTTTGTCAAAACGCGGGGAGATGGCCGAGTGGCTGAATGTGGCGGTTTGCTGAATCTCTCCTGATTCCCGCCCCGACAGACTTCTAACGACTTAGCGACGCTTCCTCGCGCATTCCCGGCCAACATTCGGGCACCTCAGGCGGCTGCACACAAAAGAAAAACCCAATAGTCGAATTCGTGCCGTTTAACTTAGGCAACGGCACCTGGGATCCTTCCGGGTCTTTGTGCGTCCTGCAAAGCAGGCGAAGGCTCGCGCCACTTACTCGCCTGCGCAATCGAGATCACGTGAAACATCATGAACAGAGGCACTAAGAACGTTGGGATCAGGCTCAGAGGCAGCACAGTCATGAGATGCATCGAGGGTCCGGGACTGTGAACGAATTGGGCGGTGACGCCGAGCGCAACCGCTGATACCAGATCAACCATGCCGAGCGTCTGCCACAGGATGAACAGCGCGCGGCTCGCCGGTTTGGCCAACCTGGTGGCGGCAAACCAGGCCGTCGCACCGATGACGATGTCGCCGTATCCGGCCGAAAGCGCAAAGCGCGCCGGCAACAGTTGCATGGCTTCGAGTATCACGAAGACGACGCCGAGAAGCCTGACTGTCTGCCAGGATGTCAGAACCCGAGGGTTCAGGGACAGCGCAAACTTCCGAAAGTTCTGCGAGGCTGCCAGCCAGGCAACGAAGGCGATCAACGGTATTCCGGCCGCTAGAGCAACGGAGAGTGAAATCTGCTGCGATGCGTCAACAAAGACATGCAGGGCCGAAGCTGAAAGTGCGAATACGAACCAGGCCGCGATCAGCCCAGTGGTGATTTTTCCGTAAGTGGTCACAATTCCTCCTTATTTTTATGGCTAATCGCGAGCGCTGGTCGCGAGTAGACTTAATTGGTCGGCGAGCTGGAAGAGCTGCTTCCAGGATTGCTCTCCCAGCTCACATTTCAGTTGGGTTTGAACCTTCTCCCAAACCGGCAAGGCGCGGTCGAGTTCTGCTCGGCCGGCCTTCGCTAAACGCAGCCATCGCTGACGACGGTCTTCCCCACGGCGTTCGGCCACCCACCCCTGGCGCAGCATGATGTCGAGAGTGCGGGTGAGGGTGGTGCTGTCCATGGCGAGCTTCTCGCCCAAATGACCCTGCGATACCTCTCCCGCTCGTGATAACACTTGCAGAATGGTGAACTGCGTCGAACGCAAGCCCAGGGGGCGGAGCGCCTGTTCATAGAGCTGCGTCAACGCTCGAGAGGCCCGCCGTACGCTGCTGCACATGCAGGGAAGATTGGGAAGTTGGTTCACAGGCAGATAGATGTATATACATATATTTCGATTCAAGAATTTTTGTCGCGGAACTGCATGGAACCGGTACGGGCTGTTCAGGGTTCTGCAATGTTCTCGCGTGGAAAATGGGTGAACAACAATAGCGTCATTTGATTCCCAGAGCCGGTAGGACACTCCAGTTTGAAGCAGTCCCCGTAATAGGAAGCCATCCGAAAATGCGCAATTGCATAATGCAAAGCATTGCGTTCACCGGAACCCACTCCGGCCCGCGCCAATTGGGAGTTCCCGCCGAACATCCAGCTGTCGGAGTCTCCGGGAAGATAAGACACCCGGGAGGCAAACTCGATATACAGGGTTCCAATGGCTCAGGAGCTCAGAATGCGCCTCCGGCTCTCAAGGTGAGAGGAGGAACCGGAGGTAGTCTTGCGACTGGCGTTTTTGGCATCGCAGGCTCTGGCGGCGGGCTTCAGCTTATGTCCGGAGCGGGAGCATCTGCGCCCTTTGCGTCCCGGCGGAACTGGCGCAACCATTCTGATCACTGGCGGTACGGGTGGCAGTTGTAACGCGGCGAGTACGAGGTGTGCGTTGATCCCCGGTAATGGCGGATCAATCGCCTTGCAACCAGGATCTGGCCGCCATGCTGGCACTATCGGTCTTGCTCCGACCGGGGGCAAAATCGGCGTTGGAACGATGAGCCCCACTGCAACGTTGGAAGTAGTCGCCGGCGCCACGACTTTAGCAGATAGCTGGACTGCCCGCAGTTCACGCCGCTTCAAGACCAACATTCGACCACTCGCGGGAGCACTAGAGAAAATCTCGCAACTCGAAGGTGTATATTACGAACGCCGAAGCGACGGAAAGCACGAGATCGGAGTAATCGCCGAAGACGTGGACATGGTGTTACCCGAGGTGGTCTCTCGCGATCCAAACACCAAAGAAATTTAGGGGTGGACTACTCGAGGCTGGCGGCAATTTTGATCGAGGCAGTAAAGTCGCAACAGAGAGAGCTTCAAACTCAAAGACGAGAACTGGAGCTACTCAGGGAACGAATTGAGTATTTGGAAGAATCGACAGTCACAACCAAATTTGGCAATGGGTACTCGGATCTCGTCTCGGGGCCCAAAGCCGGCAATTAGTTATTGTGCCGCATGGGGATAGGCCCGCTCGGGGGGCTTTCGTTCGTGCCAGTCAATCATACGTCCTGCTACGACAACTTATGCGGCGCCGTTCTGCGGAATCAGAAGATCGCATAGCGCGCTTCTTAGTTCTTCACGTAAACGCGCATTCTGTACGTGAGGCAGAGCACGGATGGCAGCATACAAAACCTGATTGATTTCACTGCTTCTGAGAACTTCACAATTGATCTCTCGAGAGAAGAGCTCAGGCCTACCCAACGGAAATTGCAAAAGCTTCCCGGCCATTTTCACCTCTGCACGGATTGCCTAGCCAGTTTGAAGCCCGGCTCGGAGTATTATATTCGCTTTTTATTCGCCTGCAAAGACCGGCCAGTTTCACCCATTCCTGCGGCCGCTGGCCGTTCTGCTGTGCAAACGTAATATCTCAAGGAAGAACGCCGACCACGTTTCTATACGCGGAGAGATGGCCGAGAGGCTGAAGGCGGCGGTTTGCTAAATCTCTACTGTTCGCAGCCCTGTCATACGGCCAACGACTTACACGCGCTTTCCCCGCACATCCCAGCCACATTTGGGCATCCTGGGTGCCTGCGCACAGTAAGAAAACACAATCGGATGTCGATAAAGTTGTTGCAAGCGCGCCACGAGTAGGACCAATGAGAGGCGAGATCAGCAAGGCAGTCAAGAAGGCATTTGAACGCCTCCCTCAATTTGCGGAGACGGAGGCCTTCGGCGCACTTCGTGGTGGTCTCTTGTTCAGATGGGAGACCTCTCCTAAGACTACGTGTTTCATTTTCCTCAAGGAAACCGAAGTAGATTGAGACACAGGCCGGTGGCCTACCTTTGGATCAACTCTGGGTGGGGTGCCCCCGTCCTTGCGTTCTGTGCAAGTGCGGGTACTGGCTGCTCTTGTTGGGTTTCTGCAACGTTCTCGCGCAGGAAAATGTCTGGAACCAGGGGAAATCACGAAGGAGCCGCCAGCAGTCACCAGCCATCCCTCGTATTCTGGACGTCCCGATCGTATACAATAAGCACGAAAGCACAATAGCCAGTCCGTAAGTTATTGAGGAGAGATGGCCGAGTGGCTGAAGGCGGCGGTTTGCTAAACCGTTATACGGGCTAAAACCTGTATCGAGGGTTCGAATCCCTCTCTCTCCGCCAGATTCAAAGGATTTAACTGCTCTTGCGCTCTGTTTGCGCTCCATTTAGCGCCAAACCAACCACTTTGCTGTGTGCTTCCAACATCTCATCCGTCACGACATCCCCATAAATGTTGAGCGTCGTTCGGATGTCGGTGTGCCGCATCGCGTGTGTACCGATGTGCCCAATCCCCGCTCGATTGGCTGCTGCCTTTAGCTGCCGCTCGTAATGGTTCGCATGGCTCCTCAATTGCGGCATCCTGCGACTCTACAGGTCTCTGCTCACTTCATCAGCTGGATCCCCCAAGTGCTTGGATTTGCGTTTCATGCCTGCGGGCACTACTTTATGGGGTGCCGTTCATTCCGAATGGGTGAGGGCTTTTTCTAAGCATGAAGAGATCATTTGGCGCTGTACTTCTCGCCATGGGGGTTGCAATTCTTGCCTGTCAGGCCACTCGGCCCCCTATCTACGCGGCCTCGGATGGATTTCAGACAAATCAGTCATCGGGCAGTGCCGTTCAGGATGCTGCCGCGGACGTGGCAAAGGCTGGCGGCGAGCTTTTCGGGCAAAACTGCGCCTTCTGTCATGGCCGCGATGCCATGGGCGGAGAAACCGGTCCCGACCTGACGCGCGCAACACTCGTTCTCACTGACAAGGGCGGCGACAAGATATCTGAAGTGGTGCGCGACGGGCGCCCGCAAAAGGGTATGCCATCGTTCAACTTCTCCAGTGAGCAACTGACAAGCCTGGTGGCCTTCATCCACTCGCAAGCGGCCAAGGCTAAAGCCCAGAACGGTGGTCGCCGCGGAGTTGAGGTCGCCGACTTGCAAACTGGCAATCGGGAGTTGGGCAAGAAATATTTCTACGGCGCTGGAGGCTGTTCGAAGTGCCATTCCCCCACCGGAGACCTTGCTGCCATTGCTTCGCGCTATGAGGGACTTCGTCTGGAAGAACAGATGCTCTATCCGCGCGACGCCAAGAGCCGGGTAACGGTCAGGCTACCGTCTGGAGAAACAGTCAAAGGAACTCTGGCGTATGTGGACGAGTTTGTAGTCGGGCTGCGCGACGCGAACAATACTTACCGGTCCTTTTTCACTTCGAACGTGAAATATGTCATTGATTCACCGGTGGACGCTCACGTGGAGCAGTTCAGCAAGTACACAGACGATGATATCCATAACCTGATGGCTTACTTGCAAACGTTACGCTGATCCATCGACGGACGAATTATCTACTCTGAGGGCTTCTCCGCGAAATGACGTTCTTAAGACATAACTGGTCTCTTGCCTCGCTTTTGTTGCTCATTGCGCTACCATCCCCGTTGGTGGCCCAGAATCTCGACCCAGCCGATCTGTTAAACCCTTCTCCGGATAGTTGGCCGAGTTACCACGGCGATTATTCCGGCATGCGCCACAGCAAACTGACGCAGATCACCCCGAAGAATGTAGGCAACCTGACGCTTGGCTGGGCCTTCCAGACGCAGCATAGGGATACGATCAAGGCCTCGCCGCTGCTGGTGGGAGGAGTTCTGTACTTCACGATCCCAGACAACGTATGGGCGGTGGATGCCCGCTCCGGCCATATGCTTTGGCACTATACCTATCCACCGAACAAGGGCGAGCACATCTGCCAACGGGGCGTTGGTATCTACAAGGGGTGGGTGTTCTTCACCTCGCCCGATGCGCACCTGATTTCACTGAACGCGGAAGACGGCAAGGTTCGCTGGATTGTCGAGATCGCGGATGTCAACAAAGGCTATTGGGCCACCATGGCGCCACAGATTGTCAGCAATCACGTCATTATCGGCGTCGGCGGCGATCTGGACAACCTGCCCACGTTTATCCGTTCGATTGACCCAGAGACAGGCAAGACGCAGTGGCAATGGAACGTGACGCCACCCGCGAGCACTCCAGGTGGATCTACCGGAGGCACGACCTGGATGTCGGGCACGTATGATCCGCACCTCAATCTTATTTATTGGGGCACAGGTAATCCCACACCGGTTCTGAGCGGCACCACTCGTCCTGGGGACGACCTGTATACGTGCAGCATCGTCGCGCTGAATGCCGACACCGGCAAGTTTGTCTGGGGTTTTTCCGCTTCTCCACATGATACTCATGACTGGGACGCCGTCGAGACGCCCGTGCTGGTGGATGGAATGTTTCACGGCAGGCCGCGAAAGATGCTGATGCAGGCTTCGCGCAATGGCTACTTTTTCGTTCTTGATCGCACTAACGGAGAGAGCCTGCTGACCGTACCCTTCGGACCCGTGAACTGGGCGCTTGGCATCGACAAGCAGGGAAGGCCTGTCCCCAATCCGGCCAAAGAGCCTGCACCAGACGGACGATTGATTGCTCCCGACGAAGGCGGCTTGACGAACTTCCGCTCGCCCAGCTTCGATCCTAAGACCGGGCTGTTTATCGTCGATGCACATCCGAGCTGGAGCATCTATTTCTCCAAGCCCGCCGACGGTGACTATGGATGGGCAGGGGGTGACTACGATTTATGGGGCAAAGGCGTCATCGAAGCTATTGATTACCAGACCGGCAAAATCCGCTGGAGCCATGAAGTGGGCTCGGGGGGATCAGGCGCTGGCGTTTTGACGACGGACTCAGGATTGACCTTTACCGGTGATGCTCAAGGAAATTTTCTTGCGCTCGATACTGCCACCGGAAAGACTCTGTGGCATGCAGGCTCAGGAGGAATTATCGGCAGCTCCCCGACTACTTACGAGATCGATGGCAAGCAGTACGTTCTGACCAGCGGAGGCGGGGTGCTGTTCGCCTGGAAGCTTCCAGACACAAACAATTAAAAGCCAATGCGGCCCATTCAAGGGGAAATGAAACCCGCATACACCGTGAGAGAAGTTGCCGAGCTAACGGGCTTATCCCGTCAGACCGTCACACGCCTTTTTGAGAATGAATAGGGCGTGATTGTCCTTTCTCGCCTTGAGAAATTACATAAGCGCGGCTATCGAAGCATCCGCATACCGCATGGGGTTTTCGAGAGGGTAATTGGCCGATTGACCGTCCGACCGGGCAACTAGAGCTCTTCCCCGAGATTCCAGGTATGTGCGCGTCGACCAAACTCATTCTTTCTGCGACATGCGGCTTTTTGAGGAAAAGCCGTGCGGGGTGCGCGGCTTTTTGCATCATTGATGAGCTGAACGGCGGTACAGTAAGGATGCCCATAATCATCTCGGGCAGGGAAAATAAATATGGTCTATTTTGCCGCCACGCCTTTCAAAGATTGAATGGTGGAAGGAACCCAGGCCACAGTTCCTAAAAGACGCTGACGAGGATCCTGTGCTTCCCCTCTCCGAATTTACATACCGCATGAGGATCTCTACGATTACGGCCAATGGC
>Ga0134128_10000134_pt1 | contig 101575 bp, 84 predicted proteins | sample KB31754_FD_96462 | JGI IMG/M metagenome (GOLD analysis project Ga0134128, IMG submission 96462) | Terrestrial soil microbial communities with excess Nitrogen fertilizer from Kellogg Biological Station, Michigan, USA - KB3-175-4 | ecosystem: Environmental > Terrestrial > Soil > Unclassified ... | reverse complement strand
GTTCCTTGAACTGCCGCGTGTAATGTCGGTAAGAGGTTCGACTCATCGCTCGTGCTCCTTGGCTGACGATTCTACGGCCGCCAGATCTGTTAGGAGCGCCCACGCCACGAGGGGAATACCAGAGTAGTCACAGCCAGGATGGCTGTGCTACGTCATGCAACATCCTTCAAAATGCCAAAAGCGTTGCATTATGTTGCATGAGGGGCATCGGCCGCGCGAATTTTTCAGAGATAGTGGGGGTTCATCCCGCTCGACCCAGCGTCTTATCCACGATCGCGCGGACCATGGCGATCTTGGCATCCGCCGTGGCGCGATCGGGGGCTTCGGCGATGATGCGCATGATCGGCTCGGTGTTGCTCGGGCGGGCGTGGACCCAGGCGTCGGGCCAGTCGATGCGGATGCCGTCCTGAGTGTCGATGCGTTCGGAGGAAAGATGACTCTTGAGCGCGGCGACGGCGCGGTCGGCATCTTCACGCCGGCATTCGAACTTGGTTTTCACGATCTCATACCGCGGAATCTCGGCGACGAGCTGGCTGATCGATTTTCCGGTGGAGGCCATCAGGGCAAGCACATAGGCGATGCCAACCAGACTGTCGCGGCCGGGGACGATCCGGGAATCGATCACGCCGCCGTTGCCTTCACCACCAATGACGGCGTTGTTCGCGAGCATGGTCGAGATGACATTCGCTTCGCCGACGGGCGTGCGGAGCACGCGCCCGCCGGACCGCGCGGCAATGTCGTCGAGCATTCGGCTGCTGGACAAATTGGTCACCGCGACGCCGCCGGGCTTGCGGGAGAGCATCCACATCGCCGCCAGGGCGAGAGAATACTCTTCGCCAATGTAGCGCCCTTTCTCATCCACGAGCGCCAGTCGATCGGCATCGGGATCCTGGGCGAAACCGACAGCCGCGCGCTGCCGGCGGACTTCATCGGCCAGTCCGGTGAGATTGGCCTCGGTTGGCTCAGGTTCGTGCGGGAACTTGCCATCGGGCGTGTTGTTGATGTGAATCAGCTCGCAGCCAAGCCGACTCAAGAGGGTAGCCGTTGCGACGCAGCCGGCGCCGTTGACGCTGTCGAGCACGACTTTGAATCGCTTGCTGGAAATGCCCAGTGTATCGACATGTTCGAGCACTCGCCGGACGTGCAGCGCATGCGTTTCGGTGTTCTTCTTGGGGGCAACCAGATTTTCGACGCGGACGAAGTCGGTTTTCTGCTGATCGTAAAACTGCTTGATCGCGGCAGCATCCGCCGGCGGGGGAGCGACCGATGCGCGATTGAGAAACTTCAGGCCATTCCACTGGATCGGATTATGCGAAGCGGTGGCGATGACCCCAGCATCTGCGCTAAGGTGTTTGACCATCATCGCGCAGCCGGGCGTGGTGACGATGTCGAGATCGATCACTTCGATGCCGCTGGCGGTGAGAGCCGCGATGGCAGCATCGCGCACCCAGGTGCCGCTCGGTCGGCTGTCGCGGGCAAAGACGACGCGATAGGTTTTTCCATCAACCGGCTGGCTGGTCGATCGAAGCCAGGCGGCAAAAGCGGCCGCCATGCGCCCTACGACGGGGGGTGTAAGGGTTCCACCCACGGTGCCGCGCATCCCTGAGACGCCGATCATCAACGCTTCCATGGGCGGTGCATTATTGGTTTGCCCGGCGATGTGACAAGGCTTATCATGATGTTATGCGAAGGGCGGCTATGATTTATCGCTGTTGCGGCGCCTGAACCCACGGCGTTGCGTCGGTCCGACTCATTGGGCCAAAGCGCATTTCCATTCCAGCCGCCACCTTAAGCTTTTTCTATCCCATGGATCGACACGAACTGAATCAGCGCTTGCCCAAGACGGTCGAGCATCTCGTCGAGAGCATTCTTTCCGAGCCACGGATGCAGCACCTGAACCGGGTGATGCTGCCGAGCCGGGATGTGATCATCGATTGCGTGAAACTACTGCGGCAGCTCGCTTTTCCCGGCTATTTTGGAAAGCAAGGACTGACCAGCGAGAACATCAGCTTCCGCATCGGAGAGCTGGCGACCGAGCTGACCGACAAGCTTTTCGAGCAGATCCGCTGCTGCCTGCGGTATCGAAAGCAATTGGCTGGCAACAACGTAACCGGCCCCGAATGCAAGGAATGCGACGAACATGCGGCCCAGATCGTGGCGACGTTTTTCGATCGGGTGCCGGCCGTGCGCGAGCTGCTCGCCAGCGATGTGCAGGCGCATTTCGATACTGACCCGGCGGCGCAGAGCACGGATGAGACGATCTTCTGCTACCCGGGACTATTTGCCATTTTCGTGCAGCGCATGGCTCATGAATTCATCAAGATGGAAGTGCCGATGCTGCCGAGGATCATGACTGAATATGCCCACAGCTTGACGGGCATCGATATTCATCCGGGCGCGCAGCTTGGGCGGAGCCTGTTTATCGACCACGGAACGGGCGTCGTGATCGGCGAGACGACGGTCATCGGAAATAACGTGAAGATCTATCAAGGCGTGACACTCGGCGCGTTAGCACCGGCTTATGGTCAACTGCTCCGCGGAGCCAAACGGCATCCGACGATCGAGGATGATGTGACGATCTATGCCGGTGCGACGATCCTGGGCGGCGACACGGTAATCGGACGCGGGGCGTTGATCGGCGGCAACGTATTCATCACCGCCAGCGTTCCGCCGTTGAACCAGGTCAGCGCGGAGCCGCCGAAGCTTAAATATCGCGATCGTCGGCCGCGGCGAGCGAAAATGGCGGAAGTGCTGGATTTCCAAATATGATGGCGTTGAAGCGCGTGCGGAACGGCATCAACAACGATTGATGCCCGAAAGCATCATCCGGCATAAACGGAATTGGCGATTGGCGCTTAGGGAGATTGGCATTTAGATTTAATTTTCTGCAACGAGTTCGGGGATACGGCGTCGGGGACAGGCCGGCAGCGAGGTTTTAGAGTCGCCGGGATCCCATTCATTTGAACTGCTACAGCCATGGCACCGGCTTTGATTAAGGCAGTTCGTGAAGCGACTTCTATTCATTTCGTTGTGTGTGTTTGCGACCGGATGTGCCGCGAATCGACCGGCGACTGCCGATCGATCTCGAGCGGCCGACCAATACGAGTCAGCCGAGGCGGCGGCTCTGGCCTTCGATAGCCCGGTCACGCCTGAATACGCGCTTCCCGGCTTAGATCGCGCCCCGCGCGAGCCTTGGGCCTTCGCGGGATATGAAGACAGCGTGACCGAATACTATTCGGTCAGTGTTGGCGATCAGCAATCGACCGACCCCTGGAACAACGTCTATGACCGTATCAGCATCAGCCAGAAGGTCGGCGTGCGGTATCGTTAAGCTTCGCCCAGCTTCCCCCAAATTGCCCCTTCCATCGCCCCAAAGACCTCCCCAGCTTGTATTTAAATGATTTGATAGTTGAAATTTCTGATGGAGTCTGGTGATATATTAAGTAAGTCTGTTTCCCGTCATGTTTTAAGGACCGATCCCGAGGAGCCCATGGCTACCATCACCAAGAAAGAGCTGATCGATCGCATTGCGGAAGGCGGGGGGCATCGTCGAGTGCAAGTGAAGCGGGTCGTGCAGCAGTTTCTCGATGAGATCGTCAACGAGTTAGGAAAAGGCAATCGCCTGGAGTTCCGCGATTTCGGGGTGTTTGAAACGAAGGTCCGCAAGGCGCGCAAAGCGCAGAACCCAAAGACACTTGAGCCCGTTGCGGTGCCGGAAAAGCGCACTGTAAAGTTCAAGGTTGGCCGGCTGATGAAACAGAAGCTCGGCGACATGACCGGCGCGACGGTCGATGATGAGGCTCAAGATGTTTCGGAAATGCAGGATACGGGGGAGGATGAAGAAGATAATCATGATTCGGACAACGGCCATTAAGTGGTTGTCCGCAAGCCTTTGATATCTCTCCGGAATCTGCTGATTGCATATGAGCTGTAGCCCTTGGGATTCGCCAATCGAGAGCGAGCTCAACCGGCTCAAAGATACCCACCTCTTTCGCGAGCGCCGCGTTTCGCGTCCTATTGATGCAACCCATATCGAGCGCAACGGCCGCGTTCTGATCAACTTCGCATCAAACAGCTATCTTGGGTTAACGCATCATCCGCGCGTGATTGCAGCGGCAACCGAAGCGCTTCAGAGGGAAGGTGCCGGAAGCGGAGCCGCGCCGCTCATCAGCGGATATAGCCCAGCACATGCAGAACTGGAAAAGACAATCGCGAAATGGAAGGGAACCGAAGCGGCGGTCATCCTGCCAAGCGGATATCAGGCGAACTTCGCATTGATTCAGACCGCGACTGCGATCGGACGGCTTGGGAAGGGCGTCCGGTTCCTGATCGACAAGCTCTCGCATGCTTCACTCATTGATGCGGTCCAACAGAGCGGTGCTCCGTATCGCGTGATTCCGCACAATGGCCTGAGCAAACTTCAAAGGCTTCTGGAAGATGCGCCGGCGGATCAGCTTCAAATCGTGGTCACTGAATCCGTTTTCAGCATGGATGGGGATGCCGCGGACCTGAATGGATTGGTCCGACTCAATGCAGAATTTCAATTCATGCTTCTTCTCGATGAAGCGCATGCGACCGGCGTCTTCGGCCCATCAGGGAATGGATTAGCTGCCGAATGCGGAGCCACCGGCGATGTGGATGCGAGCGTGATCACGTTCTCGAAATCATTGGGAACCGCCGGCGCAGCGGTCTGCGGATCAGATCTCTTTTGCCAGATGCTGGTGAACCATGCCCGCGCTTACCTCTTTTCGACAAGCCCGCCGCCCGCAACGATGGCCGCAACACAGGCTTCGATCGACGTCATTCAGGCCGAGCCACAACGAATCGCGCGGCTGAAGCTCATCACCCAACAGATGAGGGAGGCGATTGGCCAAATGGGCTTTACGATGCCCGATGGAGAAGCGCCAATTATTCCGCTGATATTTGCTACTGAAGAAGCAGCGCTCGCCGCGGCTCGGCAGTTGGACGAAAACGGCTTGCTCGCGGTGGCGATCCGTCCGCCCACCGTTCCGCGCGGCAGCAGCCGACTTCGAATCACGCTCTGCTGCGAACATTCCGATTCGGATCTGCAGCGGCTCTGCGAATGTCTGCGGAAGTTTCCAATAAAAAACCCATGAGCCTGCAAGGGTTGCAGGTCATGGGTATTTATCTTTCGAAAGCGAGATCGGACTCTCAGGCCACCGGGGGCTGAGAAGCGATCGCTGGAATAATCGACGGCTGAGTTCGGCGGCCATCGCGCGGTGCCGATTCAATAAAGGCCATTGTGCGATCCACCAAGTCTTTGGGTGGCTCTGCGGCAGGCATCAGATCCAATACCTGCAGGATTTCCTGCACGCGGGCGATGCGCGCTTGGCTGGCTCCCTGAACTGCCGCATATACCGCGCCGCCATTTCCGGAGGCTGCTGGCATGCGATCCAGCATCAAGTCCAACGCCCGCCGATCTTCGTCTCGTAATTTCGTTTTCATAACATCCCCGGTACAAAATCCGCAGCCGACATCATCGTCGGTGCGATGTTTCGTGGGCCTAAGGGTCGAGGCCTGTCACGCGACAGGACCGTCGCTTGGGCAACCAACCATTTGGTTGCTCTCAATGCTCAGTGGCAGACGCGCCAATAGCCCGCCACGCAAAAGCGTATTGATTTTTGTCCAGCTCACCTTCATTCAAGAAGGATCGCCAGAGATGCCTCGTGCCCTTTTCTCCCGTCCACCACAGACTTGAACGGCTTCGATCAAGCCCTCTCTAATTCTGGTTACGCCGGCATGCGACTCGGGTTCGCGCGTTTCTTATCGTTCGTCGCTTTCCACCTCTCCGCAAAATGCGCAACTGCCGCATGGAGCCGGCTTTTAACGGTGCCCAGTGGAATATCGAGAATTTCTCCGATTTGTTTATAGGGAAACTGATGGAAATAGGATAGCAAAAGAATCTCCCGCAGATGCTCAGGCATTCCGGAAACGGTATTGTGCACCATTTCCTGCATTTCCCGCTTTTCCATCGGGCTGCTGGGCAGTTCTACGGTCGACTGCATCAAATCAATGAATTCGCCGCTCTCGTCATCGCCGGGGCTGATCGTGGCCTGCAGCGGATTGGCGGGGCGCCGGGCTTGGGAACGGATTAAATCGCGAGCTTTGTTCGCAGAAATCGTAAAGAGCCACGGCCGAAAGCGGCGTGTCGGATCAAATTGCTCGGCCGACTGATGGACCTGAAGGAACGTCTCCTGAAAGACGTCCTCAGCCGCGGCACGATTTCCCAGAAACCGCACCAAAAAGTGGTAAAGTTCCCGCTGATATCGGCTTACAAGCTGGGTAAACGCGGCACGATCGCCGTGCCGGTAGTCATCCAGCAACTGCTCGTCACTTCGCTCGCCGGGCGGGGGCAAAGTGACGCGGATTGGAGTATCTCGATCCTGAGTATGTGCATGCCCGATGCTCTGGGTCATACCTCCTCCATCGTGTTCGCGTCCGTGCTTACTGCGCGCTTTCCCCGCCTTCCCATGCCCAGGCGCAGCATTGGGCGAAGATTTGGTCGCACGGCGGGGAGCTTTCATTGCACCTGTCCAAAAGAGCAGCTATCGTGCCGCCCGTCAACGGCAAAATGCCGATTGGCGCGGCAAAACCGGTATCTCCCCCTGTTAGGCGGGGCTGGAAACCAAGGCATAGCCGCTTTCACACATGCAACCAAACCACTCCTCTCATCGTAACAAATAATATGCCTGTTTCGCTCCCAGTAGAACCCAGATTCCATTTTTTTAGTGCCGACGCCAAGGCGCTCGAAGCACAGGTTCAGGCGTTGGGTTGGCCCAAATTTCGCGCCCCTCAGCTTCGCGATTGGGTTTACCAGAAGCTGGTAACCGACCCCGCCGCGATGCTCAATTTCTCCAAGGGTGACCGCGAGCGTCTTGCCGCCCAATTCACTTTTGACCAGAGTTCAATCACCGCATCGCAGCACAGCGAGGACGGCACGCGTAAGCTTCTTCTGACCTGGCCGGATCAAGCGAACGCCGAAACCATCATGATCCCCGACGGCAATCGCTTCACCGCCTGCGTCAGTTCGCAAGTCGGCTGCCCGGTCGGCTGTAAGTTCTGCGCAAGCGGCGTCTTTGGGGTGAAGGGAAACCTCACATCGGGCCAGATCGTCGAGCAGGTCTTCCGCCTCAATCAGTTGCTCGCTCCTGAAGGCCATCGCATCGGAAACATCGTCTTCATGGGGATGGGCGAGCCATTGGCCAACTATTCCAACGTGATGTCCGCCATCCGAATTCTTCATGACCCGGCCTGCTTCAACATCGGGGCGCGAAAGATCACGATTTCCACGGTCGGCGTACCGGCGCGCATGAGGTCGCTGGCGGAGGAAAACTTGCCGATCAATTTGGCGATTTCTCTTCATGCGCCCAACGAAGCATTGCGCAAGCAGCTCATTCCCTGGGCCGAGCATTTTGCTTTGGACGAAATTCTCGATGCCGCGCGCTACTACTTCGAAAAATCCGGCCGCGAGATTACATTGGAATACATCCTTCTGGCTGGCGTGAACGATCAGCCGGTCCATGCGCGAGAGCTTGTGAACGTTTGCAAGGGATTGCGGGCCAACGTGAATTTGATCCGATACAATGAAGTGGAAGGGCTACCATTTAAACGGCCCAATGCCCAGGATGTCGTGCGATTTCAGGATGTTCTTCGACAAGGCGGCGTCAATGCCCATGTTCGCAAGAGCCGGGGGCGCGACATCAGTGCGGCATGTGGACAGCTTCGCAGACAACGCGCCGAGGAAAATGCGGAGGAAACTGGCGCTGCTCCGGGCATAAGCTTAACGGTGGTCAATCAGCTTTAAGGCTTTGAAGTGCAAAATTGGCGATTCAAGTTTGTCAGCTTCCGGTCCTGCCGCCGCGCCTTTTCCTTTGTCGAATTGCTGGTGGTCCTCGCGATCCTCGTGATCCTCGCGAGCATTCTGCTGCCTTACCTGGCCAAGGTTCATGAAAGCGATTGCCGGGTGCGATGTGCCGACAATCTTCGGCAGATCATGGTGGCATTTCGTGGCTATGCCGGTCTCAAAGACAGCCACGGCAGTGCCGCGCACGATTATCCCTCGACCATCTATGACCCCGCGCGGCGACTCAACGGATATACCGCCTTCACCGGGGCCGATTCGCCCAATCCGTTCGCAAAAGACACGACGGTCGAAGCCAATGATGTGACGGCCTCCTTATGGCTTCTCGTGCGATATGATCTGGTCAAGCCGGGCCGCTTCATCTGTCCCAGCACTAGCGACAGCCGCGACCCATCAACAGAGGAGACGGGGCCGCAATCTGCCAAGAACCGTTCCAATTTTTCCGGCGCGTCGCACCTGAGCTATTCGTATGCATCCCCATTCAGCAGCGCCCCCGGGTACAAAATGAATGACGCCGTGCATGTCGCCGATTTTGCAGTGCTCGCCGATAAGAATCCCGGAGTGGGGGGCGACAGCAATGCAGCCGGCCCCGCTTACAACGCGCCTTCATTGCAATTGGCCAAGGCCAATTCAACCAATCACAATAATGTTGGCCAAAATGTGCTGTATGCCGACGGCCACGTCTCGTTTCAATACACGCCTTACTGCGGCGTCGGCCAGGAAGGCAAGCGCGACAACATCTACACCGCGCTTTCACCGATCCCCCTCGCGCCCGGCCAGCGACCTCCCGTCGAATCCAACGGAGTCTTCGGCCGCGATCTCAGTCCCGCGTGGACGAACGACAGTTATCTGGTTCCCGCGGCGAGCGATTGAAATAGAATCCACTTCGCCAAAGAATGTTCCTAACTCAACCAACGCATCAAATCGCGTCTTGAAGAGCAGTTCCGAACTCTGCCATGCAGAATTTGCTCGAATAAGCCCCACCCGTTTCCTAATCGCGGATGCGACCTTGCTGGACGAAACGTCTGCGCCTCGTCAAAGCGGCCCCGGCGAATACAAGGGGCAGCATGACAACACTCGTCGGCTCCGGCGTGATCGAGATGTTGTTCATATAAAGGTCACTGTTTTCGCCGTCGAAGCCGGCTCCGCTGGCGGGGTTACTCACCGTCAACGTGGTCAGGGGGACATTAACCGGCAAAACTAGCGACTGACTGGCGCCACCCGGCGCGAGCGACGTGATCGATACGCCGATCTGCGATCCTGCGAGTTGGGTCACCTCCACGTGGACGCCTTGATCCGTCAGCGGAATGCTTGTGACATATCCTGCCTGCGCAGTGCCGACGGCGTAGTCAGCATAGTCCTGCGGATCGGCCGCAAATCTAAATCCGGTTGTTCTTGATTCAAAGTCTGTGACGCCTTGGGCGATGTCGAACCCTTGCGGGAGGTTTGGACCATGGTTCGCGCCGGTGTCTAAATCGATGGCGAATGTCTGGCCGGGGAGAAGTGGGCTGCTGAATTGGCGCCAGACGAAGGAATAGAAGTCAGGGGTCAACGTTGCGGGCACTCTCCAAGCTCGTCCGGCAGGCGTGCGCGGGGAATTGATATCACCAGTGCCTTGTGGATCGCCAAAGCCGTTGAGGCTCGATGATCCAATCAATAATCCGTAGCCCTGCCACGGCCCGCCCCAGCCATATCCCCCATTCGGATAAGAATTGGTCGGGAATGTGTTGTATGCCGAATCGCCCGCGCTGTCGAAAGCAATCTGCGCCGCCTTTAGGTTTGACGCGCCCATGCCCAGGCATACGCCAAGCAGCGCAACATAAATTGCACGCATGATTTTCTCCCGCCTTGAACTGCGAGCCCGCTAACCCTGGCCAATTGTTCCACGTTGCCGCCCTGTGTCAATCAAATTCCGCTCGCCCGCGCCCTCCCTGAAATCGTTGTAATTGCTATTTGCTCACGCTGAGGGCGCACCGGGTATGGCGTCCGCGGACAGGAGACTCGTTCGCAATTCTCGTTAAATCAAGAGGACAGCGCGGCCGTCCGCGAAGCGCAAGCGAGATCGAGCAGCGCTTCGGCGTGTTGGCGCTTCACTGATCGGGAGCACCGGTGAGATCAAATAACCCCGGCCATCCCGGTCTCAATGGGGGAACCGACATAATCGCGCGGGTCGGTAATATGACCGGTCAGCGCGCTGGCTGCCACAGTCAATGGACTCGCGAGATAAACCGCGGACTTGGTACTGCCCATGCGGCCGGGGAAGTTGCGATTGGTGGTGCTGATGCAGACTTCGGTGGCGTTCAGTCGGCCAAAGGTATCGACGGGGCCGCCGAGGCAGGCACCGCAGCCGCTGGGGCCCATTTTGCAGCCGGCATCGATGAGAATGTCTTCGATGTTCTTTTCGTTGGGGCCTTTCTCGACGCCGCGGAGGTTCAGGCGTTTCATGTCGGCATGGACTTCGGTGCTGCCGGGCACGACGAACGTTTCGATCTTGACCTGATTTCCCTTGAGGATGTTGGCGGCGAAGATCATGTCGGTGATCTTTCCGCCGGTGCAGGAACCGATGTAGGCGCGATCGAGTTTTACATCCCGGCAATTGTGCGCGGTATCGCGATTGTCGGGCGAGTGCGGCTTAGCCACCAGCGGCTCAAGCGTTCCCAGATCCCACTCGGCCTGGAAGTGATAATTCGCGTCGCGGTCTTCGGTGACCACTTCCCAATTCGGGCGAGTCGAACGATTGCGAACGTATTGCAGCGTCTTCTCATCGACGTCGCAGATGCCGTTCTTCCCGCCGGCCTCGATCGCCATGTTGGTCAGCGTCATCCGGTCTTCAAGCGTGAGCGACGAGATGCCTTCGCCGGCAAAATACATCGCGCGATAGGTCGCGCCATCCACACCGATCTCACCAATGACGGCAAGGATCAAATCTTTGGCAGTCAGATAGGGCGGAATCTGGCCATGAAACGTGAACTTCATGGTCGGCGGAACTTTGAGCCAGGTTTTACCGGTGCCCAGGACGAAAGCCGCATCGGTGTTGCCGACACCAGTCGCGAATTGGCCGAAGGCGCCGGCGGTGCAGGTGTGGCTGTCGGTGCCCAGCAGAATCTCGCCGGGCCGAACATGTCCTTCTTCCGGCAGCGCCTTGTGGCAAACGCCTTTGTAATTGGTCTTGAGCGGATCGCGATAGGGGCTGGGCATCCCGGGCTCATTCTTCACGAACTCCGGGTCATAGTAATAGCGCAGCCCCTGTTCGCGCACGAAATCGCGAAGGGTCTGCACGTTTCGATGGCATTTCTCGTCGGCGGTAAAGATGTAATGATCCGGGATGATCACCACGCGATCGCGATCCCACACCTTCGCATTTCGGCCGAATTTTTCGTGGAAGATGCCGATCGTGCCGGGTCCACAGACGTCGTGGGTCATGAGAATATCCACGTTGACCCAGACGTTGTCGCCAGGGGAAACGCGGTCCTTGCCGGAATGCTTGGCAAGGATTCTTTCGGTCATGGTCATGCCGGCCATTGCGTGATTACTCCTGAATAAAGCTCATTCTTAGAAGGATGAGTATAGCCGGGCGGCGATGCAGCGTCTAATTACAGGTCGAAGGTTCGAAAGATCTTGCGACGGTAGCCGCTGCCGATGTTGATGGCCTGAATGTTTCCAATCTGCGCTTCGGCGGGCCAATGGCTGTGGCCGCATAGAACGTGCGTGATTTGGTCGTAGCGCTGAAGGCATTCGCCAATCTTTTCGCTGCCGAGATAGGCCTTGGCAAAGTCCCACTGTGAGCCTCGTGAAGGCGGAAGAAGCTCGCGAAAGGGCAAATGATGAATGGCGGCGATAACGCGATCTGAGTCTCGAACGGCCGCGAGATTCCGATCCAGGCGCGTGATCAGTTCTTCCAGAAAAGTGCGATCGTCACGCTGGAGCTTCACGAATTTGCCGTCGTTCCAACGAGCGACGACCTCGCGAGATTGAGCCGAGACATCGGAGCCTTCGAGTAAATGGGCCAACTCCGGAAGGCGTTCTGCAGCTCCCGGGGAAACCTTTTGCTCATAAAACCGATCGGGAATAGCCAGAGAATCCTGGGCAAACGAATAGTCGTACCAGCCCACCGATCCCACGATTGCATCGCCATCGGCAACGAAAGGCTCGGCTTCAATCCACTGCCAACCGAGATCGCGCACCCGCCGCGGAAGCACCTGTTGGAAGAGCTCGTAACTGTCCGGCCCGTGCGTCCAAAGTTCGTGATTCCCGGCGACAAAAAGCTTGGGGCCGCTGAATTGGAATTTCGAAAGACACTGCTCGAGATCATCCCCATCGGCGGCGGCTGCATCACCAATGACCAGCAGCACATCACCACCCGCGCGGTTCATCTGATCGATCAGGTCGATCGCACCCGCCTTTGAGCGCGGATGGTTGTAATGCAGGTCTGCCGTCACGATCAGCCGCATGGCAGATTGTAGAACCGGTAACCTGTCAGGGAAGTAAAGCGTATAGCGTCCGTTAGCGCCGAAATCCGGTTATGCACTGCAATAAAACTGATTTGAATTCGACTACGAGATGCGCGATGCCTGCGCCCGGGCTCTAAAGCGCATCTTGTGGCCCCATTTTTTGGCCGCTATAGTCACACTGGCGAGTCTTGAAGGAGATCGATGGCGCCGCTGGTGGTGGAAAACGTAACCAAGCAGTTCCGACAGGGTGATCGGCTCGTCCAGGCGCTTAATGGCGTTTCGCTCGAACTGTGCCAGGGACAGTTTCTGGCCATCATGGGCGCCAGCGGATCAGGCAAAAGCACGCTGCTGCATCTCATGGCCGGCCTCGCGCGGCCCGATAGCGGGCGCGTGTTGATCAATTCCACGAGTATTGGTGAGCTGAGCGACCGTGAGCTGACTCTGTTTCGACGTCGCAACATCGGCCTCGTCTTCCAGGCATTCAATCTCATTCCCACGCTGACCGCAGAAGAAAACATTGCGCTCCCGTTGATGCTCGAAGGCAAAAACGGTTCGAACGGCAGCGCAAAAATCAGCGAACTGCTGGAAAGTCTTGGGTTGAGCCGCAGGCGGACTCATCGGCCCGATGCCATGAGCGGCGGAGAGCAACAGCGGGTTGCCATTGGGCGCGCTCTCGTGTCAGACCCGGCCGTCATCCTTGCCGACGAACCGACCGGCAATCTCGATTCAGCTAACAGCCGGTCGGTCTGCGAGCTTCTGCGCGATCTGTCTCAAATCCACGGCAAAACAATCGTGATGGTAACCCATGAGCCGACGGTGGCGGCTTACGCGCAGGAAGTTGCGGTGCTCAAAGATGGCCGACTTATCGAGCGATTTGCCACCGACGGAATGCAGGACGGGCAGGCCTTGGCCGCGCGGTATCAGGAGTGCGTGCGATAATCTTTCGGTTTGCGTCCCCGCGTCAGTTTCGTGATCTCACATGTTCATCCGCAAGCTCGCCTTTTCTAATTTCAAAGCACGTAAGATGCGCGTCGCGCTGACGGTGGCGGCGATCGCACTGTCGGTCAGCCTCGTTGTCGCTGTCACCAGCGGATATGCCTCGCTGGAAGAGGCGGCTTTCCATTATCTCAACCAGTACATGGGCGGGACGGACGCGACGATCAGCCGGCAGAATGATCCGGTTGGGGGCGTGCCGGAGAATCTTGTTGCGCAATTGCGAAATGACCCGGCGATTCGCAGCGCCGATGGTCGTCTCGAAGGGACCTACACATTTCCCGATCGGCGCGAGCCGGGACAAATGAAGCGCGTGCGCGTAATCGGCATTGCCAAGCCGGACGATCATGGCACCGACAACCAGCCGATGGAGCAGGGAACCTGGTTCACTTCATCGACGGGAAATGACGCGGTAATTGATCAGTCGGTCGCGGAAATACTCAAGGTAAAGCTCGGCGATACATTTGACCTCCCGGGCCTCGAGCGATCGCTCCCGCTGAAAGTCGTCGGCATTGTCCACAAGCCGGCGGTTCTCGCGGTTCACATGCATTCGCTTTACCTGCCGCTCCAAACCATGGAGGACTTTGCCGGGTCGAAGGGGAAGGTAAGTCAGATTCTGCTTACGTTCCGCGCCAGCATCGATCCGAAGGATTTTGAATCGCGCTGGAAACCAAAGCTCAAGGGCATCGATCCAAGCCTTCAGCTTCGCCTGATGAGCGAAACGCACCAGAAGATGGATGAGGACCTTCAGGTCGTTCATCTGCTGAGCTATCTCGGCGGCGCGGTGTCGATGCTCTCGGCAACGTTCATCGTCTTCTCGGTGCTGGCGATGGGCGTCACGGAACGGCAGCGGGCACTGGCCATGTTGCGAGCGGTGGGGGCCTACAAATCGCAGATCGCAGGGCTCGTCATCTTTGAAGGATTAGTGCTTTCAACGATCGGAGTGGTGACCGGCGTTCCGCTCGGCTACCTCTGGATCAAGATTCTCGCGACCTGGTTCCATCGGCTTTTTTCGGTCGGCGTCGTGCTCAGTTGGGGAGGCATTGCCCTCGGCGTCGGTGGATCGCTGGTGGCGGCGCTGGCCGCCAGCCTGCTGCCTGCATGGTCGGCGACGCGCGTTGATCCATTGGAAGCGATGTCGCCACTGTCGGTGCCATCGCAGCATCGCGCGCCAATCGGCTGGGCGTTAGCGGGATTGATCCTCATCGCCATCGATCCGATCGTTTTGTTTGGTCCGATTTTCCAAATTGTGCACGCCCTCGGCGCGGCTGATCCGAATCATCGGGCAAGACTCATCCGGCTCATCCTTCATTTTGGACTTGGGCTGCCAACGCTGATGTTCGGATTCTTCCTGCTGTCGCCGATGTTTGTTTGGGTGCTGGAGCGCCTCGTCGGGCCCGTGATTGCCTGGATCTTCAGGCTTCGCGCTTCGCTGTTGCGTCAACAACTCAGCACGGGAATCTGGCGCGCGGCCGGCACGGCTGCGGCACTCATGGTGGGCTTGGCGGTGCTCGTCGTGATGCAGGTAAGTGGCCACAGCGTGCTCTCGGGCTGGAAACTTCCCGACAAATTTCCCGATCTTTTCATTTACACCAACGGGCTCGATCAAAAGCAGCAGGAAGTGCTCGCGCACACGCAGGGCATCAAAGACATGATGCCGCTCACGATTACCGCGCCGGAGTTCGGCCGGCTGGGTAACTCGGAGGCGGGCATCGGTCTGGCGGCCATCATTCCCAATGCGACTATGTTCGTGGGTGTCGATCCCAATAAAGCATTCAAAATGATGGAGCTGGATTTTCGCGAGGGAAATCCAACCGATGCCGCCCGACTTTTGAACGAAGGCAAGCATCTTGTCGTGACCGACGAATTTCGCCAGGTTCGGCACTTGCATCTGGGGGATAAGCTTCGTCTCTCCACGCGGAAGGGCGACGTCGATTTCACGATTGCTGGCGTGGTCTGGTCGCCGGGCATCGACGTGATGGTCAGCATGTATGACATGGGCAGCCAGTTTGAGCAGCGCACGGCCGCCACAGTCTTTGGCTCAATCGCGGACGGTCAGAACTACTTTGGAATCGATCGTGCCTATCTCTTTGCAGCCGAGGTGCAGCCTGGAATCGAGCGTGAGGCGCTGATCAAGTCGGTGGAAAAGAAGCTGGGGGACGCTGGCATGAAAGTCGGCGATGTGCGCGAGATCAAATACAAGATTGAGCGCGGGTTTGGAAATCTGCTGGACCTGCTGAGCACCGTGGCTTTTGCCGCGATGGCTGTCGCTTCGTTGGGCGTGGCCAATACGGTGATGGCGGGTGTGCGGAGCAGGCGGTGGCAATTTGGAATCTTGCGCAGCATTGGCCTGACGCGCGACCAGCTTGTGCGCATCGTGATGGCCGAGGCGCTGCTGCTTGGATTGATTGGCGTGGCGCTGGGCCTGGCGGCCGGGATGGAATTGTCGATGGATGCGCGAGCCCTCTCGGCAATGATCAGCGGATACAACCCGCCGATGGTGATCCCGTGGCCTTTCATCCTGATTGGCATCGGCGCCGTGATGGCGATTGCGATCGTAGCGAGCTTGTGGCCGGCGACCAGCGTTTCGAGGGAGGAGCCGTTGGTTCTGCTGGCGGCGGGGCGCGCGGCGGGGTGAGCGTCCGATAAAACCGCACCCACGATCGCGGTGAACGGCGGGCAAGCTCGATGCGCTAAACAAGAGCTTATAACGTCGTTCGCTCAATCCGATGTCATCGATAGGGACGTTCAGCGAAACTGTCCCTTCCATCGATGCATCTATCGAAATCTCAAAATAGATCTGGTCGTCGCGCCTACACAATCATCGAGGTCATTTTTGTTCTTTTGATCCTCGCAATTCTGTGGGGAATTGCTGCGCCGCGCTACGCCTATTCAATGTCGCGCTATCGCGCTGAAGCGGCGGCGCGCCGACTTGCAGCCGATCTGGCTCTGGCTCGTTCGACCGCACAGCAGACCAGCGCGAGCGTCGTCGTCACCTTTGACACGACCAACAACGCCTACAGCATGAGCGGCGTGCAGTCGATGTCGAAGACTTCGACCACCTACAGCGTCAGCTTTGCTTCCTCGCCGTATCGTTCAAGTCTTGTAACGGTACCCTTTACCAACAATCAGCTCACGTTTAATCAGTATGGCGCCGCGGATCAGAGCGGGCAGATCGTCGTGCAATCGGGCGGGGTTCAGCACACCGTCACCGTCGAAGCAACAACGGGAAAGGCGGTGGTGCAGTGACACGTGTGCGAAAGCAAAATCGTCTCTGCGCCGCGCGCGGCTTCACGCTTGTCGAGCTAGCGATCAGCATGCTGGTCATCTCGATGATCGTGCTTGCCGTCGGCTCGTCAATTAATGCGGCGCTGCGGGCCGCTGAAGACAACCGCGATCCGAATGCAACGATGAATCAGGTGTGGATTTCCCAATCTGCGGCGGCACAGCTTCAGGCCGACCTGAAAGTGGCGACGAACATTACCAGTTCCAGCGCCACCGGATGCACGCTGACGGTGCCCGATCGGAATGGCGATGGACAACCCGAGACGATTATCTATTCCTGGGCCGGCGCCGGCTCTTCACTCATGCGGCAATACAACAGCCTGGCCGCTGTCTCCATCGCCGACAACGTGCAAGCCTTCAGTCTGGCTTATTACACTCGGACCGTTGGCCACCAGGCGACGCTGACCGAAAGCGCCGAGCAGGTGCTGATTTCGCAGAATTCGTTGCTGCCAACTGGGCAGGCATTGAGCACGACCGCGTGGGCAGGGGAAATATTCAAACCAACGCTGCCGTCTAACGCTGTCTCCTGGAAAATTACGCACGTCCAGTTGCAGCTCAATGGCAAGAGCAGCTCGACGATCACTATGCGCGTCGAACCCGTCGATGCCGCGAATATGCCGCTGGCTTCAGTATTGGGTTCGGCCGCAGTCAGTGCTTCGGCATTCGCCCCAGGAAATCAGTGGATCGATTTCAAGCCGGCGAGTTCCATCGCCAATTTGAGTCCGAGCCAAACCTATGCCATTGTTGTCAGCTCTTCGGGAACCGGCACAAGCGTATGCAAAGCGCTGCTGACACTGGCGAATACCGACTGGACGACCAGCACCAACGCCGGAAGTTCATGGGGCGCGCTGTCCACGCTGACGGCCATGCAGTTCACCGTGTACGGCACCTACACAACGAGCAACTGATATGCGCGGATCATTGCAATCCTCATGCTCGTTTCGCAGAGCCTTCACGCTGCTGGAAGCAACGCTGTCGATTGTGATCGTCTCGGTGATGCTCTGCGCGGCGATGAGTCTCATCAGCGCCTATGGCAGGACGCGCACTTCGAGGCAGGACCTGGGCCGGGCGATGCTCCTCGCTCAGCAACTGATGAGCGAAATCGTCCAATGCTCCTACGCAGATCCGACCACCGGCAGCACCACTTTCGGTCCGGAATCAGGTGAAACTCGAGCCAATTATGATGACGTGGATGACTACAACGGCTTGAGCGAATCGCCGCCCGTCAGTCGGTCTGGTAACGCCATACCCGGCTTTACCGGATGGTCGCGCTCCGTCCAAGTCAGCTACGTCGATCCGGCCACGCCGACGACTATTGTATCGACCGACAGAGGCGTGAAGCGCATCGTCGTCACGGTCAAGAGCCCATCGGGCAAAGTGCAGACGCTTACGGCACTTCGCTCAACATCAGGCGTTTACGAGCATGTGCCTTCCACGCAAACGACGTACACCGCCTGGGTGGGCGTGACCCTGCAGACCGGCACCAGTACGAGCAGCAGCGTTACTTCGAGCGTAGACACGGTTAATCTTGTTCCATAAATGAAACGGGCGGCATCCCGCAAAGGAATGCCGCCCGCTCTTCAATTCTGTTACGAAGTCGCAATTCGATTACGCCAGGCCATTTTGAACGAGCGTGGCGCTGAGAACCTGCACGCCTGAAATGTTGACGGCATCGACCGTGTTCTGAAGCGTATCGGTTCCATTGCCACCATTGTAGGTGCCGCCGGTGATGACGCCGTTGTTGATCAGAGTGTCATTGCCGTTCCCACCGTTGAGGTAGTCATTGAGCAGAACCCCGTCATTGATGATCGTGTCGTTGCCGTTCCCGCCCAGGATGGTGGAGTTCTGGAGGAATCCTTCATTAATGATCATGTCATTGCCATTGTTGGCGTCAATGAGCTGGCCGCTGCCGCTGCCGAACAGCACGATGGTGTCATCTCCATTGCCGCCGGAGATGATGGTGTTGGAATTCCCACCGACTTCGATCAAATCATTGCCATCACCGCCGGAAACAGTGCTCTGGCCAGTTCCATCGACCACCTGAATGTTGTCATTGCCGCCGTTGCCAAAGATCGCGGCGCCCAGATCATCACCCTGGTAGGTGATGTTGTCGTCAGTGTTGGCGCCAATCAGAACGATGTGCTGGACATTGGAGTAAACGCCATCCGGATGGCTGCCATCGTCGATCGGCACGTCGATGCCGCCTTGGTTATCAAATGCGGTCACCGTATTGCCGGTGATGTTGTTATTCACATCGCGCGTGGCGGTTTCGGTTACCGTCAGCGTGTTGCTGGGAACATCGGACGAGTAAGCGATAAAAAGGGTGGATGTGGAAGGGACAAACACAGCGACCGCCGACAGCAACTGCCGGCGCTCAAGCGCCTCAATCATCTTCATAAGATCACTCCCGCGCGGAAGATTGGGCCAACGACATTGGATCCGTTGCGCGGGACTCCCTCACGATAAGGAAAACCTTCCGCCAGCGGAATGGGGATAGAAGTGGCACCCTCTCCCAGAAATTAACCCATAGCCGCGTCACGAACGGGCCTGCTATAGCCGGAGCAAACCCGCAACGATCGGCAATTCGGAGCACTCTAACATTGTGTCCGATCCAAATCGACAAGAATGTGGAAAAGATTTGAAATTTTGAATCTGGGAAAGCTCTATGTGACTTGGCAAACCGACTGATTAGCCCTGCGCAGGCACAAAATATCGTGGCTCGCCGCGCGGCGTAGACCCGGCGGGATGATTGCGCGTCATGTAGTCGGTCATGGTCAGCACAATCATGATGGCCAGCCAGACAAATCCCGCCGCGGCAAAGGCCCAGGTCAGCTTCGCGGCATATTTGATGTGCATGAAAAACAGGATAATCAAAATGGCCTTCACGATTGCGATGGCCAGCGCGATGCCCGTGTTCCAACCCGAGCCCAGGTGATGCTCCTGGGTGAAATGATCGATGTCGACAAACGCCATCACGATTGTGACCACCAGCAGGACCATCAGCAGGATGACGATCGTGATATACACGCCTGGTGAAACAACATGCTCTTTATGTTCGGTGCCGGCCATGATGCTTGCTCGCATTTACGGATTTCGCAATAGATACAGGATTGGGAACAGGAAAACCCAGACCGTATCCACAAAGTGCCAATATAAACCGGCAATTTCTACCGCATTATGATGGTTGGCGGTGAAATGGCCGCGCTTGGCCAGCACGATCAGCGTCAACAAAAGTCCAATCCCAATGATCATGTGGGTCGCGTGGATGCCGGTGAGGATAAAATAGAAGGTCATGAACAGTCGCTCCTGCGGCGGACGCGTTTCACTCTCAGTCTCGGCGGCCGTCCAAGGCTCGACTTTTTTCTCGAATGTTTTAAAGGCGCGAATGAAGCCGTTCTCCTCCGATTCGGGTGGCGGATGGACCTTGAAAGTAATCGGCCCCGGCACCAATCCTTCCTCGTATTCAATGTAGTATTCGGTGCCTTTGACAACCAAAAAGAGTGTGCCGAGGATCACCGTCAGAATCAGATAGACGACCAGCTTCTTTGAATGGCCAAGCTGGGCGGCATGAACACCCATCGCCATAAAAAAGCTGCTGATCAAAAGCACGGCCGTGTTGAACCCGCCCAGGTACCATTTCAAATCAATGCTGCCTTGTCGGAATGCATCAGGCCAGCGCAGGCGGTAGACGCCATACGCCACGAGCACCGCTCCGAAGAACAGAATCTCGGTGGCCAGAAACGTCCACATCCCCAGCGTGGCGACCTCACGCTGCTGGTCGGCGTCCTCGAACTGATGTGCCACAAGGCTATGCTCTGCCATGATTGACTGCCTTCACTTCAAACTCCTGAAAAATCCATCTCTCGACACATCGATGCGAAATTAGCCTGTTGCTGCGGCTTCTTCTTCTGGCACATGCCCCGTCGGCGCCATCAGGTGATAGGCGTAGGCCTCCTGATCGACAATGGGCGTTTTTTCGAAATTGTCCTTGGGTGGCGGCGACGACGTCTGCCATTCCAGTCCCGTTGCGCGCCATGGATTGGGGCCGGCAACCTTGCCGTACTTCAATGACCAGAGGAAATAAGCCAGCGGGAGCAGATATCCCACCGCCAGGATCGATGCCCCGGCCGAAGAGAGCACGTTATAGACCTGCAACTCCGGCGGGTAAGAGTGATAGCGCCTGGGCATGCCCAAATATCCCGCAATAAACTGTGGGAAGAACGTCAGGTTAAATCCCAGAAAGATCAGGATTGCGGAAATTCTCCCCCACCATTCCGGGTACATCCGGCCCGAGATCTTGGGCCACCAGAAGTGCATCCCACCCAGATACGCCATCACCATGCCGCCCACCATGATGTAATGGAAGTGGGCGATAACGAAATAGGTGTCATGCATGTGCATGTCCAGCCCGAGTGTCGCCAGCATCACACCTGTCAGTCCGCCGATCGTGAAAAGCCCAATGAATCCCAGTGCATAGAGCATTGGCGTATCAAGCGACACCGAGCCTTTGTACATCGTCGCGGTCCAGTTAAAGACCTTGATGGCCGACGGCACCGCGACCATGAAGCTGAGCATCGAAAACACCAGCCCGCTGTAGAGCGAAATGCCGGCATCAAACATGTGGTGAGCCCAGACCAGGAAGCCGAGCATCGCGATCGCAAGACTTGAAAATGCGACGAAGGTGTAGCCGAAGACGCGCTTGCGCGAGAAGCAGGTCATCAATTCGCTGATGACACCCATGCCCGGCAGAATCATGATGTACACCGCCGGGTGGGAGTAGAACCAGAACATGTGCTGGAACAGAACCGGGTCGCCGCCGATAGCGGGGTCATAAATGCCGACGCCTGTGAGACGCTCGATCGCGACGAGGGTCAGGGTGATCGCCAGCACCGGCGTCGCCAGCACCATGATCAAACTCGTCGCATACATGCTCCAACAAAACAGCGGCAGCCGAAACCAGGTGAGCCCCGGACAGCGCATCTTGTGAATTGTGACGATGAAGTTAAAGCCGGTGAAAATCGAACTGAATCCCGCCAGGAAAATGCCGGCTATAGCTAACGCCACATGGCTGTTGCCAAACGCGCTACTGTAAGGCGTATAAAAGGTCCAGCCGGTGTCCATCCCGCCCATGAAAATGGCGCTCAGTGCCAGTGCGCCGCCGCCCATGAACATGTACCAGCTCGCAAGATTGATTTTGGGAAAAGCCAAATCGCGCGCACCGACCATCAAGGGGATTAAAAAATTACCCAGTGTCGCGGGAATGGAAGGAACCAGGAAAAAGAAGACCATCACCACGCCATGGATGGTGAACAGCCGGTTGTAGGTTTCCTGGTCGACAAAAACGCCATCAGGCGTGACGAGGTTGATGCGTATTAAAGTGGCAGCGCCGCCGCCAATCATGAAAAAGAGGGTGATGGAAATGACGTAGAGGATCGCAATGCGCTTGTGATCCTTCGTCAGCAGCCAGGATCGAACGGTGTGCGCGATGTTCAGGTACGTTGGCCTGGCTTCGTAAATGGGATCGTAGATCACGCTGGTCATGTGCCGAACCTCAGAAGAAAACATCGCACCGTTTCATCATGGTCATGCTCAAGGCGACTTGCCTGGCGCGCCAGGCGGCTGGCCGATCCAGGGCGGCTGCCGGGCCGGCGGGAAATTGGGTACGTGGTCGGGGCTTTGGCCATTCACCGGCTGCGTCGCAGGAGCAAGCATCACGCCTTTGTCACTGCGAGCCGCGCCCAGTGACTTGATGTACTCAACCAGTTGCATGATCTGCTCTTCGCTGAGCTGCGCGCGGTAGCTGGGCATGATGGTCGGATAGCCTTTAACCACCTTCGCCGCCGGCTCGATGATCGATTCGCGCAAATAAGCTTCATCCGCATTCACAGTGCTGCCGTCATCCAATTCGACATCCCGGCCATAAAGACCGGCTAGCGTCGGCCCGCGCGTGCCATGGCATGCATTGCAGCCGTACGTGACAAACAGCCTGCTTCCCGCATTGGCCGGCGGCTCATCGCCCGCAGCGCCTGACAGCCACTGCGCATATTTCTGCGGGTCCATTACTACGACCGTGCCGATCATTTTCGCGTGCTCGGCTCCGCAATACTGATCGCAATAAATGTGGAATTCGCCAAGCTCGGTCGCGGTAAACCATTCATCGGTGAAGCTGCCGGGCAGCACATCCTGCTTGACGCGGAATGCAGGAATGCCAAAATCGTGAATCACATCCTGCGATGCCATAATGAGCCGAACCGGCTGACCCATGGGGATGTGCAGCGCATTGATTTCGCGAGCGCCATTGGAGTGCTGGATTTTCCACATCCATTGCTTGCCGATCACCTGAATCTCAATCGCATGTTCCGGCGCTCGTTTGGCGCGAACATAGATTTCTCCGCCCCAGAAAAACATGACGAGCATGATCAGGAAGGGAATGACGCTCCAGGTCACTTCCAGCATCATCGGAGAGGGCAGGCGCGGCGGCACATCATATTGGCTTCGCCGCCGATACCGTAGCGCGAAGTAGATGACGCACGCGGCAATCAGAACGGTGAATAACACCGACACGCCAACCTCGAATGCCAGCAGAAGATCCACATCCAGGGCAAAGTTGGATGCTTCAGGCGGGAAAATGCTGAACGAACGGAACATATCTTTACTGACTCTTAAATTCCTCGCATTACGTTCCAAGACGCCGTCGCGAAATCGGATGATGCTCGCGCCACAAGCTCAATCCAATGAATCCGCCCAGCGCGAGCACCGTCAGGGCGCAACCCACCTGCACCATCCGCCAGACCAGAATTCCATACTTGCCGGTCCGCGGGTCATAGTGGAAGCAGTACAGCAGGATCCTTTCGGTGGGCGTTCCAATTTTTCTGGATGAAGCGGCAATCAGGGAAAGCTTCAAATCGGACGGTGCATAATCGATGCCGTAGAAATAGCGCGAGATTTTACCGCTGGGAGTGAGCACCATGATTCCGCTGGCGTGGGCGTAGGTTTTGGAGCCTTCGTCCCATGCATAGCGGAATCCAACCGATTCAGTCAGCCGGGAGATCGCGGCCTGGTTTCCGGTGAGAAAATGCCAGCCATTCTCGGTGCCGGGATGGTTGTATGAGGCGAGGTACTGTTTCTTTTTGGCTGCCGCCAGGTCCGGTGTTTCATTTGGATCGAAGCTGACGGTGACAATCTGGAAATCCTTGCCGGCTGTCAGGTCCATCGTGCGAATCGAGCGAGTTAGATCGTTGAGCACCATCGTGCAGAGCGATGGACAGCGGTAATAAACCAGCGTGAGAATCACGGGCCTGTCCTTGAAGTACTCAGCCAGTTGAACGTCGCGGCCCGCTTCATCTTTGAAGGTCAGGTCGAGCGGCACCTGCGCGCCCAAATTCTGGGAAATACCGATGCGTTGGATAATGGTCGGCGCCGGCTTGAGCGGTGCGGGCGGCGGAGGAACTTGAGCGAAACTCACTTCGCACACCATTGCCGTCAGCACGGCAGGCAACACCATGGCCCAGACGCCCGCGCGCCGGAATATCGAAGTTGTTTGAATGACATCCATCACTATTACTGCCGTTCTGATCCGGGATAAGGCGGATTCTGTCGATTGCCACCGGGACCTTGCGGCGATAGCGCCGCGCCGTTGGTCGTCTGCGTGGTCGGTGGACCCGGGCTTATTGTGTTCGCATTCTTCGGGCCGGCGGTGGGCGCGGATCTGGATATTGCCGACTCTGCATCGCGTACTTTGGCAACCATGTCGGCCGGGATCTGTACCGAATGGGTCGCAGTGTCAACCTTCCAGCCTAGCTGCGCGAACACCGCGTCTTCATGCTCGCGCATTTCCTGCAAATCCTGAGAGGGCAAAACGTCGGCAGCATGCATTGGCTGAATGGTCGGCGCTGGCGGAACCTGAGCCGCGTGGATCGCTGAGCGAGGCACATCATCGACTTGAGCATGATGCAGAAACATTTGCATGATGAACCAAATGATGATCCACAGTACGACAGCAAAGACGATCGTGCCCAGCACGAACCACGCGAGGCCGCTGAAGCGGACATCGCTGGTTTCATATCCCAGGCGCTGGGATTCAGCCGATGGGCCCTGGCTGTGGGCCGTGTTCGGTTCCATCATGCCTCTCCCAGTCTTGCGAGGATTCATCTTCGTCCAGCGGCGCAGCCAACAGCGGCACGCTTTCGCCGAGCGGGATCAACGAATGTCCCTCCAGCAGCCACAGAAATACCCCCATCCACACGCCTCCAATTCCGATCACCGATCCAACGGCCAGCGCTGCTTCACTCCATGCCAGCGGCAAGCCAGCATCTTCGCCCGATGGAATGGTGATCCAGAAAACGTCCAGCATTCGCATCACCAGCAGCAAGGCGCAGAGCCACATGATGGCGGGAATGTATCGCTTGATAGACCGCATCAGCAGCAGAAAAAATGGCACTAGGAAATGGAAGACGATTAATATCGCGGCAATCGCATGCCACGGCCCAGACGTACGCGGCATGTACCAGGTCGTCTCGCCGTGTCCATTACCAAGGTACGTAATCAGGAGCTGGGCAAACGAGCAGTAGGCCCAGAGAATCACGCAGGTCAGAAGCAGGTTGCCCAGATCGTTGAAGTGATCCGGCGAGACTCGCTCTCTGAAAGGGGTGCGCCTCGCCACCCATCCCAGCATGATAATCAACAGACACAGGCCCGAAACGCATTGTCCCAGCACAATGATGAACCCGAACATGGTCGAGCGCCATTCCGGCACGCGCGACATGATCCAATCGACCCCCGCCAGGCTCATAATGACAAAGTAGACGACCATTCCGGCCGCGCTGAGGCAATACATCGCGTTCAGGCGCCCGTAAGTGGGCTCCTTGTCATGCCGGAGCGAAAGAATCCGCAGCGCCCAGGTCCAGAAGATGAAGATCGCGAGCGTAATCGCCCATCGGATGATCCAAAGATGCGTGTTGAACCACATCTCGCGCGCTTCGACATGAGGCTCGTGAAAGCTTGGATTTCCAGGATGCCAGGGGTAGAGCACTTTCAGCCCGAAGAAAATCGGTATGAACAGAATTGGCATGATGATCGTGACGGCACCGGCAGCTTCGCCAAATCGGCGGACGAAATATCCCCACCCTCCGCCGGTCGTGTGATGGAGCATGATTGTTGCCATGCCACCGAGCGACACGCCGAACCAGAACAGCCAGGCGAACAAATAGGCCGGGTAGAACATCTTGGGCACGAAGATCCAGCCCGGGATGCAGGCCAGCAGCAGGGCGATGCCAATCACCAGAAATACCAGCTGAAATCGATGGATTTCAGGAGGCGTGACGCTCGGATCAAGCGGAGCGTTGGTCATGGCCGCACCCCCTGAAGGTTTAGCGCCTGAAGCTGCTGCGGCGTCAGGTGCGCCGTCGAAGCCTGAAGGGCGCGAATGTATGCGACGATCATCCAGCGATCTTCAGGTCGCACGCGATCGTTGTAGCTGAACATCGCGCCGTACCCGTTGGTCATCACGTTGTAAAAGTGCGAATCGGGAGCGGAGCGGAGGCGCGCGATATGGAACGAAGGCGGCGGCGTGAAACCGCGATGCACGATCATTCCGTCGCCATTGCCCAGCCGGCCATGACATACGGAGCAATAGATGGTGAATCGCTCCTGGCCGCGCTCGAGCACTTCGCGCGTCACCGGGAATGGCATCTTCTGATTATCAGCGGCGACGGTTGTGTCGGCGGGTAGCTCGTCACGTTCCAGGGCATATGGATGTCCCGGAGCATCGGCAGCGGCGATGGGCACTGCGCCGGCAGGCAGAGGCCGCGCTTCGGTACCATCCGCAAACGTCGGCGCCTGCTGGTAGGGTTTGTAGTGCGGCTGCGCCTCCATATTGTTGGGCGGCTTAAATCGGCAGCCTGATACCACCACCAGCATCCCCGCCAGCAATGCAGAAAGTCGAAGTTTCGAAGGTGTCATTTGGGCACCTCCGTCACTGCCACCGGATTCAATGTGGCCAGAAAGTCCATTGTCGATTGTCGATTGAACTTGGGGTCGTCGCTTTGGATAACCAGAAAGAACCGATTCTGGCTTGCCGCCTCGAAGCTGGCGAGGTTGAACATCGGGTGATAGGGCATCGGAAGGCCATTAAGAACGAACATGCCAAAGACGGCGGTCAGCGATGCGCCAAGCACGCCAAGCTCAAAGGTGATCGGAATGAACGCTTCCCAGCTATTAGGCGGACGCCCGCCAACGTTCCATGGATAGCTGATGACGTTGGCATACCAGCACATGAAAAAGCCAAGGCTTGCGCCCAGCACGCCACCGATGAGCGTGATGAGAGGAATGTTCGTGCGCGGAAATCCCAGCGCCTCGGCCACGCCATGAACCGGGAACGGGCTGAACGCATCGGCGCGCTGGTAACCGGCGCGCCGCACGCGCTTGGCCGCGGCGAGCAGTGCCTCGGAGGAAGTGAATTCCGCCGCAATCCCGAAGATTTTTGTTTCCTCTTCCATCAGCTCTAACGCACAATTACTTAGCGAAAGCCGGCTCAAACGATTCCGGAGGATGCTTGCCATGATCGGTCTGATGAACCAGCTCACGCACTTCAGCAATCGAAATCGAAGGCAGTAATTTCACAAACAGCAGGAAGCACAGGAAAAAGAAGCCAATCGTTCCCGCCAGCACCGCGTAATCCCAGAAGGTCGGGTAGTACATGCCCCATTGCGTCGGGATGAAGTCGCGGTGCAGGCTGCCGACAATGATGACAAAGCGCTCCAGCCACATGCCGAACTGAATGATCAGCGAGAAAACGAACACCAGTGGCACGCACTGCCGAATGCGCCGAATCCAGAAAAACTGCGGCGCGATGCAGTTGCAGGCGATTATCGTCCAGAAGGACCAGCCATAAGGGCCGAACATGCGATTCATGTTCATGAATCGCTCATAAATGTCGCCGCTGTACCAGCCCATGAACAGTTCGCTCATGTAGCCATAGAAGACAATCAGGCCGGTGACGAGCAGCATCTTGCAGCAGTTGTCGATGTGCTTGACGGTGATGAAATCTTTGAGGCCGTAGAAATATCGCAGCGGAATGAGCAGCGTCAGCACCATCGCAAAGCCGGAGAAAATGGCACCGGCAACAAAGTAGGGCGGGAAGATCGTCGTATGCCAGCCCGGAACCACGGCCTCAGCGAAGTCCATCGACACGACGCTATGCACGGAAACCACAAGCGGAGCCGCCAAACCGCCGAGCAGCAGATAGCAGGATTGATAGCGCTGCCAGTGAATCGATGATCCGCGCCAGCCCATCGCCCCGATGGCATAAACAATCTTCAAAATTTTATTTTTCGCGCGATCACGGAGAGTCGCCAGGTCAGGGACGAGGCCGATGTACCAGAAGAGCAGCGATACGGTGAAATAAGTGGAGACCGCGAACACATCCCACACCAGTGCGCTGCGGAACTGCGGCCAAAGCTCCATCGGATTGGGATAGGGCAGCAGGTAATAGAACCGCCAGATGCGCCCCAGGTGAAACAGCGGGAACATGCCGGCGCACATGACAGCAAACAGTGTCATCGCTTCGGTCGAGCGGTTGATGCTCGTGCGCCAATCCTGGCGCATCAGCAGCAGCATCGCCGAGATGAACGTCCCGGCATGGCCGATTCCGATCCACCAGACGAAATTGACGATCGCAAATCCCCAGGCGACGGGAATATTGACGCCCCAGATCCCGACACCCTTGGCGATGAGGTAAACGACGGCAAGCCCCAGAAGTGAAACGAGGCCAAAGCAAAACAGGACACAGAGCCACCAGAGTTTTCCGCCAGGCCGTTTCAAGACGACGTCGCTGATGACGTCGGTGACCGTGCCGTAGGTATGGCCCGGTGCGATCACCGGGTAATCCCGCAGGGTCATGCTTTTGATGGGAACAGTGCTCATGCGTTCTTCCCTGCGTCAAATGCCTCCAATGCCTTCGTCTCCGCAACGCGCGAGGCAGCTCCAAGCAATCGCGGATTGGGGTTTCGCAGTCGGCCGAGATATCGAGTGCGCGGAACGGTGGTTAGATCCTCCAGCAGGGCATAATCGAGCAGGTCATTTCGGTATTGCGTCACCTTGCTCTGTGGATCATTCTTGTCGCCGAAGATGATCGCCTCCGTCGGGCAGGACTGTTGGCAGGCCGTCTGGAGCGCGTTCTTCATCGATTGGCGCTCCTTAGTAATCTGCTGCTTGAGCTGATCCGCGCGGGCAGGATCTTTATCTCTCTTTGCGGCTTCGACTCGGTCGCCGTACCGCACTTCCATCTTCTCGATGGCGATGCGCGTTTCTTGAATGCGCTGAATGCAATAGGTGCATTTCTCCATCACGCCGCGGCTGCGGACCGTCACATCCGGGTTGTACTGGAGTTTTTTGCTTGCGGTCCAATAGTCGCTGTAGAGGAAGAAATTGAACCGTCGGACCTTATAAGGGCAGTTGTTCGAGCAGTACCGCGTGCCGACGCAGCGGTTGTAAACCATCTCATTCAGGCCCTCGGCACTGTGGACTGTCGCGCCGACCGGACAGACCAGCTCGCATGGCGCATTCTCGCAATGCATGCAGGGCACAGGCTGATGCGTGATCTGCGGATCATCCAGCGGATCTGAGGCCTCGATGCGCTGGTTTGAGTCACCTTTTCGCGCCGGCGGCTGATCGCCGAACCAGTCGTCAATGCGAATCCAATGCATCTCGCGCTGGCGAGCGACTTCATCCTTCCCGACCACCGCAATGTTGTTTTCCGACTGACAGGCGATGACGCAAGCGTTGCAGCCGATGCAGGCGGTCTGGTCGATCTGCATCGCCCACTGGAAGCCATGCGAGTAATCCCAGCTTCCTTCTTCGCCGGTGGGATACATCGAATTGAGCGAGACGCGTCGTTTGCCCGGCTCCTTCTTGATCTCGTCCTCGAGCCCCTTGGCGCGCATCTCCACTTCGCCACCCAGGCGTGTAGTCCAATGAGGATCGTCGAGAAAATCATCGAGGTTGGCCGAGCGAACCAGCTTTCGGTTGGCCACTTCGTCTCTCGAGAGATCATCGCCGGGATGCTCAACGCGACTTGGCTTGAGCGCCCCGTTTTCTTTGTCGGACACGTAGCCGGGCAGGGCGTTCATCGCGTGATGGCTGCGGGTCATCACCAGCGTGACGCCATCCTGTGCGTTCCCTACCGTTGCGCCGGTGAGCACGTGAGGCAATTTTGGATCGCGGAATTCGTTGACGTTGTACCCCACGCCAAAGCCGACATGGCCGCAGCGCATCTGGCCGTATCCGAGGTTGAGCGTCAGCGTGTGATCTGGAATGCCGGGCACGATGACGACCGGCACTCGGATCTCGATCGGCCTCCCATTTTGTTCGTGACGGACGTTTACATAAGTTCCATCGCGAAGTCCCAGTTCCTGAGCGCTTCGGAAGCTGACCAGCGCCGCGTTGTCCCACACCAGTTTTGTGAAGGGGCGAGGGAGTTCGATGAGCCAAGCGTTGTTGATGTACCGTCCATCCCACACGCTGTAATCGGGGCGGAAGACGATGTCCCAGCCTGAAGTGGGTTGAGTCGTCGGTGATTGATTCTCAGATGATGGCGCCGCGCCCGTCGGCGGCTGATCGAGCCGCTTGGCTTCGGTCTTTTCGATCAAGCCCGCCTTGAGCCATTTCGTCCAGTTCGCATCGAAGTTGTCGGGCAACTGGCTCTGCCAATATTGGCGAACAATGGTCAACCCATCCGGGCCCGGGTCTCCCAGCAGGAAGGCCATGAATTCCAAGATCGATTTGCTCTCATAGAGCGGGATGATCAGCGGCTGAATAATCGATGCAGTCCCATCGAATGCCCGGACATCGCCCCAGGATTCAAGATAATGGCTCTCTGGAAGATGCCATTGGCAGTGGTTCGACGTTTCGTCATCGTGCGAGCCAAGGCGAGCCGTGAGATTAGTCCATAAGCCGCCCGCGCCTCGGGCGTTGGACATTCGATCCAGAGCTTTAATAAATCGCGCGGCCAGCGGACCGGGGGCATCGTATGCCGGATTGGCGCCGACGATGAGCAGTGTATCAACTCGCTCGGCCTCCATATCATCGATCAGTTGCTCCAGCGTGTGCGCGCCCTGAACTTCGACAGGCTCGGTGTAGAAAACCGTTTTTCCAACGTTCCCGAGTTGCTGATTGATTTGATGGGCCAGCGCATGAATGGCGGGCGACGCAAATCGGCCAGGGATCACCAAAGTACCGCGTCCATCTCCGGCGGGGCGGTTGTTCTGGTGCATATCCGCCAGCGGCTTCTGCAAGTCTTCGGCGACCGCTTCGATGAAAACCTTGAAACCAGCCGGCGCTTCTGCGTCTGAAACCGAGGAAACACCGACGCGCTGAGCAATCGCTCGCGCAACCGCTTCGAAGTCGCTGGGCCGAACGCTCTTACGATGGTCGGCAGACGCTCCGGTCAGGCTCAGGGTGGTTTCGAGGACATACAGCCGATTCATCTTGTGATCGGCGGGGGAAGCCTTGGGATCGCGCCGTCGGCCGTCCATGAACTGGCGGGCATAGCGCACCGATCCGGGCAAATCCCAGAAGAAATCGGAATCGAGGGAGAGGATGACGTCGGCCTTGATGAAATCGTAAACGACATTCGCGCCCGGCATCGCTGCGCCGCCCAGCGATTCATGCACGTGCCAGCGGGCGTTGGGATAAATCTTGCCCAGTGCGTCGAGCTGGCTGCCAAACGTGGGCGAGGTCATCGTGCGCGTCAGCAGGCGAATGCCTTTGCCATCGCCCTTGGCTGCTTCCAGCCGTGGTCGAAGCACCGCCAGGAATTCTCCCCAGGTCGAGTCCACTTCCGCACGACGAACCGTCTTGGCCCGGTCAGGATCGTACAGATCGAGGACCGACGCCTGCATGAAAGTATTAGTCGCGCCAAGCGAGGCTGGATGGCCTGGATTCCCTTCGATTTTGGTAGGTCGCCCCTCGTGACTCTCGACAATCACGCCATGCCCGTAGCCATTGAATGGCGTTGTGCTGGCAAAAAAGAGCGGCATCCCCGGAATCACATCTTCCGGCGGATTGACGTAAGGTACGATCTTTTCGCTGATGGGCTTGGCGCAGCCGGTCAACCCCGCCATCGCCAGCGAAGCGCCCATCACCTTCAAAAACGTGCGGCGCGAGGCATGGTCCTGCCACGATTGCCCGGCAACGGGGAATTCATTGAGGATCGAATCGCGGAACTCATCGACCTGCGACAGTTCTTCCAGGCCGCGCCAATAGGCCTGACCACTGCGGCGGTTCAGGCGCTCGCGTATTTCCGCCAGGTCGATCTGCCGAGAAGTTTGTTCGGTCGTTTGGCTCATTCCCTTCAAGCCTTCCCAGGGCGAACTATCGATGGCACGTATAGCAATCCTGCATCTGCTGGCGGGGGAGCAGGTGATACTGCTGTCGCAGCCGCGGACCCATCACATCCTGCGATTCCACTGGTGCGTCGCCCGGATGCAGGGGGTCGTAATGCAGATTGAACACTTCAGAGCGAGGTCGAAGAATTTTTTCGGGGTTGCGATGACACTGCAGGCACCATTCCATCTGCAGGCTCGAGTGCTGCCACATGATTGGCATCCCATCCACTTCGCCGTGGCAGGTCACGCAGCCGACGCCTTTATTCACGTGGATTGAGTGATTGAAGTAGACGTAGTCTGGCAACCGGTGGACGCGCTGCCAGACGATCGGCTGACCGGTCGTCCAGCTATCGCGCACGGGTTGAAGCAGGCCGGCGTTGGTCCAAATCTGTGAATGGCAGGTCATGCAGACCTTCGTGGTCGGCAGGCCTGCAAATGAGGAGTCTTCAACCGAAGTGTGACAATACCGGCAGTCGATGCCCAATCCTCGAACGTGATGCTCATGACTGAAGGGAACCGGCTGCGCCAAGACGAGCCCCTGATTGGTCACGTAAGGCGATCGCTCGACTGTCCATCCCATCCAGCCAGCGCCGCAAATCAGCAGAAAGGTGCCGACAATCGACGCCTTGGCGATGGTATTGGCGCTCGGATGGAATAACTGAGCCATGACAGTTGATCCGAGAGTAGACATCGCGCCAGCAAGAACTGGCAAAACGATGCGATCATGCTATTTCGCGGCTCATAAGGGCGGAACGGATAATTCCGAGACAAATTTGTCGCACCCTTTCGGCCGCGAAAGCTGATGCGGGCTTTATAGATCAAAGGGCCCCGCGGCGCGGATGGGCAAAATTCTCAATAACCAAAAATTTATGACCACCCATATAAATTTCGATCCCGACGGGCTGCCGGGTTTTGAGATGAGGTGCGAAAAATCTGATTGACGCGGCGCGATTGAACGATCACGCGTCATCGAGCAAATCGCCGGCGGGATCGACCGGCGCAGGAGCGTCAGCACTCGCGACGGAAGGAACGCCGTCGTCGCTTTGTGATTCTTCAAACAGCGCCTGCTGCCGAGTCAGCTTTTTACGACGTCGCGTTCCGGCTCCGCAAAGCTGCACGGAACCTGGGCCGATCGCACGCTCCAGATCATCCACGAGCTGCGGGCTGGGCTTAACGAATCGCTCGCGATTGAGCCGCATGGTTATCTTTTGCGTCGCGCTGGTGTTGATCTGGAAGAAAACCTCGGCATTTCCTTTATGTCCAGCCAGCGCGCTCTCGAGCTGCTGGATATCGGCGGTGGAATGACGCAGTGGATCGAGCTTTAGTGCCACCGCAGTCGTCAGCCTGCCCACTGCATCCGCCACAGGGATGACCTCGCTTACTATAATGCTCGGCGTCTCCCGACGGCGATCGACTTTTCCCCGTAGAAACACGATTTGCTCGACAGCAACACAATCAGGGTATCTCTTCAGCACTTCCGCCAGGGTCTCGGCAAAGAGAACCGCATCAATTTGCCCCTCGAGGTCTTCCATCGTGATCATGGCCATGGTCATTCCCGCCGACCGGCCATTCTTGGTGACGCTCTTTTTCACGCGGTTGATCATCCCACCGATGGTCACTTCGACGCCTTCAGAAACCGCCAGCACCTCTTTAGTGCTCACCGTGGAATAATGCTCCAAAGCCGATTGATGCTCGGTAAGTGGGTGGCTGGTGATGTAGAAGCCGAGGAACTCCTTTTCGAATTTCAGAAGGTCCGCATCCGGGAGCTCGTCCACCGAGGGAAGTGAACCCGCCGTCATGCGCGCCGGCGCTGCGGCGGCCATTGCCGCAAACATGTTCAATTGCCCAGCCCGCTGGTCCTGCTGAGACTGCTGGCCCATCTCGATCGCGCGATCGAGTGAAGCGATAAGCTGTGCACGATTTGCTCCAGTCGAAGCGAACGCGCCGCATTTCACCAGTGCCTCCATCGTCGAGCGCGTCACCTGCCGAAGATCGACTCGCTCCGTGAAATCAAACAGGCTCTCGAATGGCCCATTCTTTTCCCGCTCAGCGATAATCGCTTCGACCGCTTTTTCGCCGACCCCGCGCACCGCCATCAATCCGAACCGTATGACGCCCTCGGCCTTGGGCGCCGCCTTGCGTTTCTTCGATTTGCCTTCCTCAGGGGTCAAATAAATCGGCGTGAAATCCTTATCCGAAGCATTGATATCCGGCGGCAAAACCTTAATCCCCTTGCTCCCGTCCGGCAGTGTCAGCTTTCGGCATTCTTCGATGTACTCGACTACTTTGTCAGTCGAGCCCATTTCATAAGTCAGCACCCCGGCCATGTATTCCACCGGGTGGTAGGCTTTCATATAGGCCGTCTGGAAGGCGATGATCGCGTATCGCGTGCTGTGCGATTTATTGAAACCGTAGCCGCCAAATTTCAGGATCAGATCGAAGATTTCTTCAGCCTTTTCCTTCGTCACACCCTTCGCCATCGTCCCCTTGATGAAATCCGGCTTGAACTTCGCGATGACATCCGCCGTCTTCTTGCTGATCGCCTTGATCAGCTTGTAGGCATTGCTCAGCTCGATCGTTCCGAGCTGGTTAAACACCTGCATAACCTGCTCTTGATAGCAATTCTTTACGACGATGCCGTTTGCCACCAGGTTATGGTGATCGGCGACAGACATTCCGTAGAATTGTTGGTCGTGAACCCGTTCAATTTTGCGGATTTGATAATAGCGAACGTCGCCCAGATCGATTCCCGCTTTCGCAGCCGTCGATGATTTAACAAAGGGGAAGTCATGACGCATGCCGGCGCGCATAATTGCCGTTCTTTTCGAGAATGCTCGGTAGGACTCGCCGGCTGGAACCGCCTGCAACAGTCGGGGGCGGGGAATCCATCCAACCGAATGGCCGGTTAAAATCTTCCCCGAGAAGGACCGGACCAGCAGATATTTTTCCAGATGGTCGGCAAGAGCTCGAAGGCTCCAGAACTGGATGCGGTTCGGGCGGATCGTGCAGGAGATACCTTCCAACTGGCATAGCCGCCGCACATCCTCAAGCAACAGTTGAGACGTTGAGCTCAGGAAACACACTCCCGCACCTTCTTGAGTGCATGCGGTGCATCCATCCGCATCGAGCAGGCCGGCGAGAAACGCGGCTCGCACATTTGCGTTACAGCGGAAAATTATGGCTGGCACTCGCTTCTTCTGCGCCTTGACCTTCATGCCGAGCGATTCGAGAAGATGATGGAATCGCGTCTTCCTGTTCCCATACTGCGGCTTGTTCAACAATTCTGGATGAGACAAGCTCAAATACCAGGATCGTCCATGGAAGTAGCCGTGCGCGCGGATATCCGGCAAGTGCTGATTCAACCACTCGATCATTCGCTGGTGATCGCGCTCTCTTCCGGTTGCGAGAGTGGCTCCACTGGTCGTTAAACATCCATCGCCGACAAGTGAGCCCAGCAGGTAAGCAACGCTAGTGTCCTCTCCCAACCACGGGGCAAGGTGGCGAGCCGAGGGTCGATCCTGCGGAAGGTGTTTACCGACTGCGACCAAATCGGTGGCCGGATCGAGCTGACCGGCCTCTTTCATTCCATCAAATGTGTAAACCTTATGATCATCCGTGAGTGTGACGGAAAATCCATTTTCCAAAACGATGCGCACTCCATCGCCTCTGCGAGTCGGACCGCAGCCATGACATTCTTTGAATTCAAAGCGCCCGTTTGTGCGATTGAAGGAGTGAACAAGGTCAGCTTTCCGGACTTCTCTAATCGGTCGCTCAGAACCGTCAGCCATTGCGATGCGCGCATCCTCGTGGATGCACATGATGCCATAGGTTTCCTTCAGGATCGCATCCATAATCGGATGCACCTCCGGCACGCGCTCCTTCCCGTGCTTGCGGTTGCAATAGAGCGGAATCAGCTCCATCGGCCCCGGGCGATACAGCGCGTTCGCGGCGATGAGATCTTCGATCCGGTCCGGCTGCATCTTCATCAGAAGATCCTGCATGCCGCCCGATTCAAATTGGAAAATGCCTTTGCTTTCGCCGCGACAAAACAGGGCCAGAACATTTTTGTCAGATAAATCGACGCGTTCGATATCGATGCGCCCCTGATCATCCAGCGGCGGCGGGGGCTGGTTCGCGCTCCATTTGATCGGCCGGGTTTCGCGCGTGTGAGCCTCCAGTTCGATCGCGCGCGTGAGCGTGGTCAACGTGCGCAAGCCCAGAAAATCCATCTTGAGAAGGCCGACTTTTTCCGCGATCGGCCCTTCGAATTGCGTGAGGATATTACCGTCGCTGTCACGATAGAGCGGCGCGAGATTGTCCAGCGGTTGGTCGGCAATGATCACGCCCGCCGCATGGCAGCCCGCATTGCGACACAGCCCTTCGAGCCTCTTGGCGATGTCGATGATCTGCTTGACTTGGCCATCGCTCTTATACAGCTCCGCCAGTTCCGGCGACTGATTCATCGCCTTATCCAGCGTCATGCCCGGCACGCCAGGAATCAGCTTGGTGAGCTTGTCGGTCAGTGCCAGCGGAACACCCATCACCCGGCCCACGTCTTTGCAGGCTGCTTTCGCGGCGAGGGTGCCGAAGGTGATGATCTGCGCCACATGCCCATATTTATTGCGAACGTAGTCAATGACCCGCTGCCGGCCGTCCTGGCAGATGTCGATATCGATATCGGGCATCTCATTTCGGCTGGGGTCCATGAACCGCTCGAACAGCAGCCCATACTGAATCGGATCGACGTTGCACAGCCCCAGCAGATAACCCACCATCGTCCCCACGCCCGATCCTCTGGCGCCGACTGGAATTCCGTTATCGCGGGCGAAATTGCAGAAATCCCAGACGATCAGGAAGTAAGAACAGAAATTCTTCTTGGCGATCACCGACAATTCATAATCGAGCCGCTGACGGATATCAGGACTCACTTCAGTAGTGCCATAGCGCCAGGACAGGCCCTTCTCGCAAAGCTGGCGGAGATACTTTTCATCATCCGGCCGAGCATCGCTTCCATTGTCGCGTGTCGGCTCCAGCTTTTCCTGAGGCACGCGGTACACCGGCGCGTATTTCTTCGAAAAATCCAGCTCGAGATTGCACATGCCCGCAATGCGTGCCGTGTTGTCGATCGCGCCGTCGTACGCGCCCAAAACCTCGTGCATCTCCTGCGGACTCTTCAGGTAAAGCTCGGTCGGGTACTTCAGCCGATTCTCATCGCTGATTAATCGCCCCATGCTGATGCAGCAGAGCACATCGTGCGCGTAGTGGTCTTCCTTGTTCAGGAAATGAACGTCATTGGTCGCGACAAGTCCCGCCCCCAGCCGTTTTGCAAGATCCGCCAATTCCGGATTGACGATGTCCTGCTCCGGCACGTGCTTCTGCACTTCGATGAAAAACCGGTCCGGCCCAAAGATCTCCAGATAAGTCTCGGCCACCTTCTTCGCCGCCGCCTTGTCGCGCTTCAGGAATGCCGCCGGCACTTCCCCGCCCAGGCAGGCGCTGGTCGCGATGAGTCCCTTACTGAACTGCCGCAAAATTTCCTTATCGATGCGCGGCTTATAGTAAAACCCCTCGCGATACGCGATCGATGAAAGCTTCAGCAGGTTCTGATATCCCTCCCGGTTCTCAGCCAGCAGAAGCAGGTGATACGCCGCCTCGCCCGCGCTTCCGCCGGGCGTCGATCGATCGCGCCGGTCGCCGGGGGCCATGTAGGCTTCCATGCCGAGGATCGGCTTGATGCCTTCCTTTTTGAATTCGTTGAAGAACTCGATCACGCCAAACATGCAGCCGTGATCGGTAATGGCGATGCTGCCCATCCCCAACTGCTTAGCCCGCTTCACCAGATCCGGAATCCGGCAAGCGCCATCCAGCAGCGAATAATGCGTATGAACATGCAGGTGAACAAACGACTCTTGGGCCATGCCGACAATCTAAGGAAATGCGATCCGCTGACAACCATCCGTTAGGATGAAATCAGGATATCCACAAGGGGTGGACGATCAGATCGGTCAATGTTATACGTCCAACCCTTCCCGCGCCGATGAGGGATACGAAGCATTGCCTTGGATGGGCAATGCATATGACTACTTTTTTCGAAAACGCCACCGCATGCTCACCCGATCACATTACCTTCAATTCAGTTTTGCAGCTCTTGTCCTTTCATTGCTCTTCGCACCGCGCGCCCAAGCCCAGACCGGCGCGGCTCTCCTGGTGAAGCCCTGGCCGGATGCCAGCGAGCTTTTCGATGGCTCGGGCGATGCCTATTTCTTCAATAACGGCTACACCCATAAGACCAACAATGAATTCCGCCTTGATGAATATGAATCGACCGGCCGATTCCGCGTCCTGCCCGGCAACGAGATCAGCCCGCGCGTCGGCTATGACTTTCTCATGCTCGATTCGCACACATCAGATTCGCGCATTCCCCGCATCCTGACCGATGAATCGATCGCCTTTGGCACAGGCATTTTCAAACATGACAACTGGATCGGCGCTGTCACCCTCGGCGTCGGCTACGCGGGTGACAAAGCCTTCGGCGAGGGAGATAGCTGGTACATCAAATCCGACCTGATCCTGGCCAAGCAGATCAACGACAACGATTTCCTGGCCATCGCCGTCGATTACAACGGGAACCGACCTTATTACCCGGATGTCCCGCTGCCCGGCTTTGGCTACAGTCACCGGTTCGATCCGAAGTTGACGGTCGTTCTCGGCGCGCCGTTCAGCTCCGTAAGCTGGAAGCCGATCGATCGGCTCGATATCGAGGCGGAATATGACCTGCTGAGCGATCTCAAAGCCGACATCAGCTACGAATTCATCAAGCATTGGAGCGTCTACACCGACTTCGATTATCGCCGGGCCGCGTTCCATACGCAGTTTGAGGAGCGCGATCATCGGCTGCTGTTCGTCCAGCGTCGCGTCGAAGCCGGCATCCGCTTCAAGCCAACCGAGAATATCCGCCTGGGCCTGGGCGTCGGCTACGGATTCTGGGGCGAATTCCGCACCGGCTTCGATTTCGACAAGTCACATCCTCTCGCCTACCTCAGCGATGAGCCTTATCTGCATGCCGGTCTGCAGATTCGCTTTTGACAGACTCGCCCATTGCACCGATAAATGCCCGCTCGGGGTAACAACTCTATGGCGGACAATTCATGGGCCATCGATCTTCGTAACGTCGCCAAAATCTACAGCCGGCGCGTGCACGCCCTGCAGGGCATCAGCATGCAGGTCCGGAAGGGCGAAGTATTCGGTTTGCTCGGCCCCAACGGCGCGGGCAAAAGCACGCTTGTCAAAATCATGATGACGGTCGTGCGTCCGACGCATGCCGAGGGGCAGGTGCTGGGGCATCGGGTCGGGCATAAGCCGACGCTGGCACGCATCGGGTATTTGCCGGAAAATCACCGCTTTCCCCGCTATCTCACCGGCCGGCAAACGCTCGAATTCTTTGCCGCCATGACCAAGGTCGATCGGGCCACCGCGCGAAAGCGAGCCGACGAGCTTCTGGAAACGGTGCGGATGCAGGAATGGGCGAACCAGAAAATCGCCATGTATTCCAAAGGCATGCTGCAGCGCATTGGCCTGGCTCAGGCGATGGTCAACGACCCGGATTTGATTCTGCTCGATGAGCCAACCGACGGCGTCGATCCGGTAGGGCGGCGGGAGATCATGGAAGTCCTCCATTCCCTCCGCCAGCGGGGCAAAACTGTTTTCATTAACAGCCATGCCCTCAGCGAACTGGAAACCATCTGCGATCGCGTCGCGATTCTGGTCAAAGGCCAGGTTGCCCGGCAGGGGACCATTGCCGATCTGACCTTTGCCCGCCTGCGCTTCGAAATCGAAGTGGAAGCATCCTCTCACGAAGACATCAACCGGCTGCTGCAACTTTTTCCCGCTAACTGGCAGGAAAGCCAGATGGTGATTCCGACCGCGCCGCATCTGCCGCCCAAGGCGGTCTCTTTCTGGCGCGGCCAGCTTCCCGATGGCACGCGCGCCGAGCTTCGCGGCGCAACCTTGCACCTAGGCGGCGTCGAAGCCGCGGGGGCGCAACCCGCGCTCGACCGGATTCGCGCCGCCGGCTTCGTCGTCCGCCGACTCCAGCAGGTTCGCCCGACGTTGGAAGAACTCTTCATGGAAGCCATCACCGATCCAACAACCGGACAGCTCGCCACCCCCGGCGCAGCAGGTGGACCTGTGCGAAAGGCGGTGGCCCTGTGATGCGACAGACTCTGGCGCTGCTGATCGATGCCTATCGCGATCTCAATTCGCGAAAGCTGTTTTGGATCACGCTGATTATTTCTGGATTCGTGATCATTGCCTTCGCCCTGATCGGAGTGGATGGCGACGCCATCACCTTCGCCGGCATGCGCTTCGAAATGCACGGCGTCGTCGATCCGCTGCTGGTCTATAAGGAAGCGATTCTTTCGACAGCCGTCGTGGGCGTCTGGCTGACGTGGGGGGCCATTGTCCTCGCGTTGATCTCGACCGCCGGGCTGTTTCCCGATCTGATGTCCAGCGGGGCGATCGATCTGTATCTGTCCAAGCCCATCAGCCGAACCAGGCTTTTTGTCACCAAATATCTCACCGGCCTGCTCTTCGTTGGGCTGCAGGTCAGCGTCTTCATCTTCGGCTGTTTCCTCGTGATGGGCTGGCGCGCCCACGACTGGCGTCCCGCTTTGTTCATCGCGATCCCATTAGTCATGGCGATGTTCAGCTACCTCTTCGCCTTCAGCGTGCTCCTAGGCGTCTGGACGCGGTCCACCGTTGCCGCCATTTTGCTGACCGTTCTATTTTGGCTCGTGTTCTCGCTGGTCCAGAGAACCGAACCGTCGCTGCTGTTCCTCCAGGCTCTTAAAGAGCAGGAAAGGATGTCAGCCGAGCGACAGCTCGCCCGATATCCGACTCCGGAAAACAAGGAAGCCGTCGATGTCGCTACGCACGATGAGAAGAGGATCCATATGTTCCACAGCCTTTTCTACGGCGTGGAATTGATCATCCCCAAAACGACCGCGACGACGAACCTTTTCGATCGCTACTTATTAACCAAAGAAGAACTTAACGCCGCCAAATCGGATCAGCAGACACAGGACGTAAACAACAACGGCCCTGGAATGTTCGGCGCATCGCGACAAGAGGTGAACGCCGCGACCCCAACGGTTCAGCGCGCGCTGCTCTCACGCACTCCCTTCACCATCATCGGCTCATCGCTTCTGTGCGAGCTGGTCGTGCTCCTCGTCGCGGGATGGTTGTTCTGTCGGCGCGACTATTGACTTGATCGCACGATAAGGCGCCGGGATGAATGGTGAGAAGCGTTCGAAGCCACGTTTAGCGGGCTCGCTTGCGAGCCGTTGCGCGCCGCCATTCGCTTCCCAAGACGAATGCTGAAGGAGTCAGTGCAGGTTTCGTGAGCAAAGGCGCGGTGAACGTCGCGCAAGCGCGACCGCTAAACTGAATTGATCGAGAGGTGTCTGCCAGATGCCTGCTCCCGGAAATTCGGATACCATTTATCCAAAACCATGGCGCACGCTCGCGTCCATCCTGCAAAGCCCAAACCTTGTCGCAGCGCCTTCTCCCTCGTCGAGCTTTTAGTTGTCATCGGTATCATCGCTTTGCTCATGGCGATCCTGATGCCTTCGCTCGCCCGCGCCCGCGAGCAGGCGCGCCGGGCACAGTGTCTAAACAATCTCCGCCAGGTCTTTCTCACCCTGCAGATCTACGCCGGCAACAATCGCGATCACGTGCCGATCGGCTACCGCTCCGGTCGAAAGCAGTGGGACAGCATGGTCTACTCCGGCACCACCAAAAAATTCTGTCTCTTCGGCACCCTCTACAACAATGGCCTGATGAGCGACCCCGCCATCTTCTATTGTCCCTCGGAAATCGATCCGCAATCGATGTGGAATACGCCCACCAACCCCTGGCCCCCTGGGCCAGCCGGTCTCTCGACGATTTCAACCTACGCCGGCTATGCGCTTCGTCCCGACGATCAGCTTCCCGATTCGCTGGAATCGACGCCGGGCATCATCGTTCCGAAGCTGAGCGACTTTCGCAATAAAGCCATCCTCGCCGACTTGTTTCACACGCCCGGCCGGGTCAACACCCGCCACAAGACCGGCGTCAATGTCCTGTTCGGCAACGGCGGCGCCCACTGGGTCGATCGCGGTGTCTTCGAAGACGAGCTCGAACAATGTCCCGCCATCGCGCCGGCTGCCAATCCATTTCAGGATCAGATCTGGGGGCTGCTGGATCGACAGTAAAAAGTTTTGGCGCGAAGGTTTCCTGCCAGCTGCGCCTTTCAATCTGGCCCCGAATCACAGCAATTTTCTGCATAACACCTGATCGCAAATGTCAATCTATTTCTGAATTGCCGTTCGTGACGCTCTTCCAGACTGCGCAAGCGGAAAATATTTCGATTCTTTTTTTGTCGCGCGGGAATTGTTGAATCGATTCGCGGGTTAGCTTCGGTGAACGAAGGCGTCTGCGTGGATTGGTTGACGCCAGAATCTGACAAACGAAGAGTTTTTTCAGGAGTTGTTGATGTCACGACAGGCTCGCAATCGTGGTTCGTTGCTTCGTAAGTCCACTCTACCTCTCATCGAAGGGTTGGAAACGCGCCGGTTGCTCTCGGCCAGCGTTGGCCATCTCGATCATCATGGCATGCTGAAGATCAATGGAACCGGGAAGGATGACATCATTACCATCCGCATGGACGACCACCAGGCCGACCAGATGGACGCTGACGTCAACGGGAAGCAGTCCACATTCCAGGCGTCACAGGTTAAAAGGATCCGGGTAAGTACGAGTGGCGGGAATGACCATGTCACCATCGATTCCTCGATTTCCGATCCAGCAACTCTACTCGGCGGAAATGGAAACGATTCCTTGACCGGCGGCAGCGGTTCGGATGATCTGGTCGGCGGGGCGGGCGATGACACGCTGGTGGGCGGCGACGGCGATGACACGCTCGACGGCTCGGTCGGAGATGACTCACTTTCGGGCGAAAATGGAGACGACAACCTTTCGCCCGGAAAAGGAAACGATGATGTCGACGGTGGAAGTGGCGATGACCATGTCGATCTGACCAGGGGCGGCGGCGTACCGTTGTCGCAGCTCCCCGCTGCGGTTCAATCGGGCTTGACGACACTTGCTAAGGGCGCCGCGATTGGCACCGTGCAGACTCTTCATGAGGACGGCCAGACTTTCTTCGCGACGATCGTGACAGTCTCCAGCCATACCATGCGCATTGCCGTCGATGCCAATGGAAACCCGGTTACGGTTACCCCTGACGATCGTGGCCGAGGAGGGCCCCGCAACAACCACACTGGCCAACAGCAGGGAACGATCTTTGGATCGCTGGTCAGCTCCGACACAACCGCAAATACGATTACCGTTTCGATTCATCCGGAGCATGGCACCGCCTCGCAGGTGACATTCACGCTTTCCAGCACTGCGACCATCACGTTGAACGGATCGCCCGCAACCCTGGCAAATCTGCCGGCGGGAGTTTGGGTTGGGCTGACGACCGATCCGGCCAGCGCGGCGACGACTGTCACCGCGATCAATGCGATGAGCCGGCAGGTGGAAGGCGTTGTCTCCGCAGTCGATCCCACCGCCAGCACGATCACAATCACGCTCGAAGACAACGGCGGTTCGCAGACTTTCCCTGTGGCTTCCGACGCCTCAATCGAGGTGAATGGCACTTCGAGCACTCTTGCGTCGGTTACTGCGGGCCAGCAAGTCGAAATGAAACTTTCCGCAACCGATGGCCAAACCGTCGTCTCGCTGGAAGCCCGTACCAGCGACTCAGGCGGTTCGCGAGTCGATGGCCAGGGGGTTGAAGCCGGCGGCGATCATCATGGACATGACGGGTGAAGGCTGATTGCTTTTTGAAACGGAACCTATTCCACGCATTGTCTCGCGGCCCATCGACAGAACGGCATGAATCGCAGCGATGGCCCTATTGCAAAAATTGCTTGTCGAAAGGAGTTGTGCCAGAGCCTTTGTACAATCTTGCCAAGCAGGGGAGTTGATGGGTTCAAGGACAACATGGGCACGGATGCAAAGTTGCCGAGGATTCTGCTGGTCGATGACCACCGCGACAGCGTCGAAATCACGGCGTTTCTTCTTGCCCGGCATGGATACGAGGTTGTGTCAGCCTATTCCATGGCCGGTGCGCGGGCGGCTGCCGCTACGCAGCGGTGCGAAGTGCTGGTGAGCGACATTGGATTGCCCGACGGCAGCGGCATCGCGTTAATGCGCGAGCTTCAAATGCAACATGGTATGAAAGGTGTGCTCGTCAGCGGGGTCCCTGGCGATGGCAGCGCCGTCGGAGCCGAGGGGTTTAAGTTCCTGCCCAAGCCCCTTACTCTGCAATGCCTGCTGGATGCGCTACAATCGCTTTGGGGAATCCAGAAAAGCCCGAATCAGGAATACGGTCCGGAAAAGCCCTCGTAGATCCAAGAGTCATTTGTCTTAGGTGCGGAAACCGCGCTGGCATCAACGCGTCTGAACAATCGCAGCCATTGGATTTTCATAGAGCGCTCCGTTCGGATGTGTCTCGCCTCTTCGAACATCTTACACTTACCACTTGCTTCTGCGGCATTCGGAGAAGGAAAGCTAAAATTGCTCTATTTCGTTAGCGGAATTTCACAGACAGGAGGGTTGTCTTACGAGCTTGCCGGCTTGCGCGCGACGATCTGCAAATGCCCCGCGAACGCGGCCGTCGCCGGGTCTTTGGACAGCTCGGCTTCCAGTTTCAGTAGCCGCTCGACGGCTTCGCGCCCTGACAGCAATTGTTTGTTCCGACGTACAGGGATGATCGGCTTCCCGACCAGTTGCAGGACTTCAAACCCTGCCGCTTCAAACAGCTTTCGCAGCGAGAGCGGCGTAAACGTCGTCAATTCAAATTGCTCGCGCTGGTCGGCGGTGAGCCATTGGGTTCGGCTGGTCCGGATGAATTCTTCCAGCGCGTCGAGGTTGCCGCGCTCGGTGTAATGATCGATGGCGGCCAGCTTGTTGTCGGCGGTGGCGATGACGATGCCGCCGGGCCTCGTGATGCGATGCATCGCCCGCGCGGCAGCCAGCGCGTCGGAGCAGATCGACAGCGGATCGCCCATCGCCACCGAAAGCGACACCGAATCGCGGTCGATCGCGTCGAGATTGACGATGTCCGCGACCAGAAGCGTGGCACGTTTGGCGCGCGGCCCCATATCGTCGACCTTGCCGCGGACCTGTTCGATCATGGCTGCCGCGTTATCGACGAAGACGACGCCGAACCCGCTCTTGAGAAGTTTGACGCCCCATTTGCCGGTGCCGCAGCCCAGGTCGGCGCAGAGCGCGGGTTGTGTGCGGGGCAGAAAGGGCTTGATGAGCCGCCAGGTCAGCTCATCGTGAAAGGCCCAGTAGGGGTCGTCGTAGATCGCGTCATACTGGCGCGCGACGCGATCGTGATATCGTCGCGATGCGTCGCGCCGGGGGCGCGGATGGGGGGAGGACATAGGGGGAAGACGATAGCAAAATGCGGAGATGATCTGAAGTCAGGATGCGCTGCGCGAAAGTGGAGCGATTTGCGCGCTCACGCTCACTTGCGCCGGTGAACGCCGGATACTCGCTTGCGCATTCGCGGACGGTAGCGCTCACGGTCGCGAAGGCGCAAGCGACATGGGATGCCGCGCGGCGAAGTCAGCGCGGTTTCTTGCGAGGGTCACACATGCTGCTCAATTAAGTCATACGCTTCCGCCGCGGCGACACCGTAGATCGCATGTTGAGCGATCGGACCGGCAATCTGCGCGGGTTTCTGCTTCCAAATCGGGGGCAGGATCCCAGCGGCCGGCAACCAACCCAGATAACCGGCGGCCCAGCAGGTCAGACCCAGCACCATACCATCGAGGACGGTGGAACTTTGGCGCGGGCGAAGGACGCCATAGAGCGCGCCGAAGAATCCGCCATACAGGAAGCTGGATCCCATCGCGGCGGTTTTTTCGGCGCTGCGAGGGATGTATTTCCAATGCCGCGCGGGGATTAATTTGTGCGCGCGGTTCACGATATATTCTCCGGGCTCGACGCGCATCGGTTCGCTGGCTTGTGGAAGCCATTTCTTGGTGGCGGATTGGGCAAGCCAGATGGCGGTAGTTCCCGCCAACCCGCTCAAAGCGCCGATGGCTGCTCGTTTTGCAAGATCACTGACTGGGCATTGGGATTCATGCATGGAACTTCCTTTCGCTAAGCGCCGGATGAGGGTGCAAGAGGGGTGCCATGAGGGCGGAGCGGTTGCGGCTGGTGACGGAGAATACAAAACTGCTCCGAAGATGTGCGGGGCGCGCGTGCGGATCTTCTGTTCCACCGCAAAGAGGGCAAGAAATAGTCGAAGGAAACTAAGTCAGTTATCGGCGGGACCTTAAGTCATCCAGAATGTAAAACAACTTGACAAAAGTGCGGGGCGCATGTATCGATTTTATCAAGAAATTGCGAAACACGTAGCTTCATATTCGGCCTGATCTTATGGCGAAAAAGAGGGTCATTTTAGGGGTCAAAAAGGGTCAAATAGCGCCCCGTTTTGTCTCATTTTGTTCCATCTACGGTGACGTACTATCGTATCGAGTTGACGATGCAGGACTTGTGATGAGGGCCAATTCGGAGCGCCGAGAGACACTTCGCGCCCCGCGCGCCCCGTTTGTCTCATCGAGATTCGCGATGAGAGTGGCGTGGGATGTAACTCGACTCGGAGCCGCGCATGCTTGCAACAACCGGCACAACACATTCTTATATTGCCCGTCAAACGAGAGGAAGGACCAGCAATGACACGTGCGATGCGAGGGTTTCGCGGCGTAGTTGGATGTCTGACGCTTCTCACCACGACCGCGATGGTCTTCGGCGATTGGCCGCAATGGCGCGGAACGCATGGGGATGCGAAGGTCGAATTCAATGCGCCGCCAACCTGGCCCAAGCAGCTTGCGCAAAAGTGGAAGACGACCGTTGGGCTGGGCGATTCGACGCCGGCGTTGGTGGGTGATCGGCTCTATGTCTTTACGCGAGATGGAGCCGACGAGGTGGCGACTTGCCTTGACGCGAACACCGGCAAGCAGATCTGGCAGCAGAAATATCCGCCTAAAGCGATGGTGACCGGTGCAGCGGCCAGCCATCCCGGCCCGCGAAGTTCTGTGGCGGTTGCCAATGGCAAAGTCGTTACGTTTGGCATTTCCGAAATTCTTTCCTGCTGGGATGCCGAGAGCGGCAAGCTCGCCTGGCGGAAAGAATTCAACGACGAATTCAAGCAGCCATTCCCGCGCTTTTATACCGGCACTTCGCCGCTGGTGGTGGACAATCTCTGCATCGTGCAGATCGGCGGCTCAGGAAAAGGAGCCGTCGCCGCGTTTGATCTTTCCACCGGCGACATGAAATGGAAAGTTGACGGCGACGGCCCGGCTTATGCCACGCCGGCGCTGATGGTGACGGGTGAATCGAAGATCGTCGTTGCTCAGACGGAAAAGAGCCTCGTTGGACTTTCGCTGACCGACGGCAAAGAACTTTTCAAAGTGGCCGCGGCAACAGCGCGCATGGCGCAGAACGCGCCGACGCCGGTCATTGAAGGCTCGATGATCATCTACACCGGCCAAGGTTCCGGCACGCACGCCATCGAAGTCAAGAAGCAGGGCGACGGTTATTCGACTGCCGAGAAGTGGAACAACGCCCAGATCGGCACGACGTTTAACACGCCGGTGCTGAAAGATGGCAAGCTCTATGGCATCTCCGATCGAGGCAATATTTATTGCATGGATGCGGGCACGGGAAAATCGTTGTGGACCGATACCACCCGGCACACCAACTTTGGCTCAATCGTCGATGGTGGTTCAGTGCTGCTGGCACTGACGCAGAAGGCCGAGCTGATTGCGTTTGAGCCTTCGGATAAGGCCTATAAGGAGCTGGCGAAATTCCACGTGTCCGATTCCGATACGTATGCCTATCCGGTTGTTTCCGGCAATAAGATTTTCATTAAGGATAAGGATTCGGTCACACTGTTCGGCACGTAAAGTTTTTTGTAGCGCAGCCGCCCCCGGCTGTCGTTTGGGCTTTCACTTTTGAGAGCACCGCCGAGGGCGGCTGTGTCGCGTTCAATGAGTTTCGATCCAACCGAGCTGATTTCATACAAGCGATCGCGATTTCAAACGCGGCTTCCCAAGGATCGCCTTTACACGGCATCGCATTTCTGGCTTTGGCAACGCGAGCCTTCGCTGTGGCGCGTGGGGATTACACGCTTTGCCACGCGAATGCTCGGCGAAATTGTCGAGCATGGATTTGAAGTGAAGCCGCAACAACCCATTCACGTCGGGCAGATGATTGGATGGTTCGAAGGCTTCAAAGCGAGGTCGGATTTATATTGCATGGTGGATGGGATCTTTCTTGGCGAAAACCAGGCGATTGATAGCGACACAACTTTGATTGACAAAAAGCCGTATGCTGAAGGCTGGCTCTATGAGGCCCGTGGCACTGCAGAACCGAAAAGTATGGCGGTTGAGGGATATATCGAATTTCTCAACGCCACGATCGATAAGATGACGCAATAGAATTGGGACCAGAAGCTATGGCTGGCAAGGCTCGCTACATCATGATCGGTGGATTCCTGGGAGCCGGGAAGACGACCGCCATTTTGAAACTCGCCGAGCATCTGTCGACTGATGGACTCAAAGTTGGCCTCATCACCAACGATCAGAGTATCGGCCTGGTGGACACGACAATCCTCGCATCGCACGGATTCGCCGTTGAAGAGATCACCGGCGGGTGCTTTTGCTGCCGATTCAACTCGCTGATCGATGCATCCAACCGTCTTTCAAAAGAAGCGCGGCCCGATGTATTTATCGCCGAGCCAGTCGGAAGCTGCACCGATTTGAAAGCATCCGTCAGCTATCCGCTCCGGCGAATGTATGGCGACAATTTCTCAATCGCTCCGCTGAGTGTTTTGGTCGATCCGATCCGAGCGCTACGTATCCTGGGCCTCGAGCAAGGAAAAGCCTTCAGCTCGAAGGTCATTTATGTTTATACCAAGCAGTTGGAGGAAGCGGAGCAAATCGTGATCAACAAAATTGATCTGGTCAGCCCGCAGCAGCGCCAAGTGCTGCGTGAAGCGATGTGGAAGAAATTCCCCAAAGCAACGGTTTTCGAAATCTCGGCGCGACATGGCACCGGCCTACAGCCGTGGTTTGCCCGGATGATGAAAGACGACCTCGGCGGCGAGCCGACGATGGATGTGGATTACGATTTATATGCCGAAGGCGAAGCGCTGCTCGGCTGGCTCAATTGCACCGTGCAGGTGATCGCCAGTGAACCGGTTGATGGAAATCTGCTGGTTCAAAAAATCGCGGCGGAAATCGCAGGGCAGTTGGAGAATCAAGGAATTCAAATTGCTCACCTGAAAATGACTCTTTCGCCAGCCGGGCACGATAGTGATTTGGCTGTGTTGAATGTCGTCCGCAACGACGGCGCCGGCGAGCTCTCGCATCGTCTTGCGGCTCCGATTGAATCCGGCGAATTGATCATCAATCTGCGGGCCGAGGCCGATCCGGAATTACTTCGATCGGCCACCGTGACCGCGCTCGAATCAGTGCGGAAGGGCAAGATTGTGCTGGCGGTCGAGCATCTGGAGAATTTCCGCCCGGGCAAGCCGCAGCCCACGCATCGGTTGTCTAACGCGTGATGAGTAAACCAACACGGATTTGAAAGGTAATTCCTTTGATATGCGCGTGTCGTTAGTGAAGTGCGCCGCGTAGAATAGGGCCGATCATTGCGGCCTTCCGCGGATCGCGACAGGGAGAATGTAAGCGTGACGAAGCCGGCTCGAATACTCTATTGCCACTGTGCTTTTGCGCAGGTGGTACCGACGGAGGTCAAGCAGGAGGTGCTGCGTCGCCTTTCGGAATCAGGCGTTGCTTTTGATGCCGTGGCTGACTTGTGTGAAATGTCAGCTCGCCGTGATCCGGGTTTGAAGCAGCTTGCCGGCGAAGGGACGCTGAAAATTGCCGCCTGCTTTCCCAGAGCCGTGCGCGGATTGTTCATCGCGGCCGATGCGGCACTGCCGGAGCAGGGCGTCGAGATTCTGAATATGCGTACCGACTCGGCCGAACAGATTGCAGAGGCGTTGCTGACGGTAAACGGAAAACCGGTGGCATTCGCGGAGGAGAGCAAGTGAAGCCGAATCCCGTTGCGCCTGTTCTCCGAATTGCTTTATATGAAAGCGCTGGCAGCGCACCACTTTCGGCTGTGAATCGAACCGAATTGCTCAAGACGCTTTTGGAAAAAGGCTACGCCGTTTCCTGCATTCGGCCGGGTGCGCCGGTAGCCAGCGTCTTCGCGGGAAATTTGCTTGTTTTGGGCCAGTTCGATTCTGATAAGCCGCTCGAAGCTGAATCAGCGGATGGCGCGCTATCGGTTCATTTTCGGACCATCGCGGATCTATCCTCACAACAAGTCTTGGAGCTGGTTGAGAGCCTATCGCGCGAATGCAATACTGCCGCTCCGGGCGGCTGGAAGCCCTGGTTTCCGGTCATCGACTACAACCGCTGCACGAATTGCATGCAGTGTCTGTCCTTCTGCTTGTTCGACGTTTATGGCGTCAATGCCGAAGGCAAAATTCGCGTTCAAAAATCGCACAATTGCAAGACCGAATGCCCCGCCTGCTCGCGCGTCTGCCCGGAAGTGGCGATCCTGTTTCCCAAGTACAAAGCCGGCCCGATCAATGGCGATGAGGTGAAGCAGGAAGACCTTCAGCGCGAAAAAATGAAGGTCGATATCTCGGCGCTTTTGGGTGGGGATATTTATGCCGCCCTGCGACAGCGTACGGTCGATGCTAAAGCGCGCTTCTCGCGCGAGCGCGATGAAAAGCGCGCGATTGAAGAGCGCAAGCGCTGCCTCACCAAACTTCAACAGGCACTGGATATTCCCGCGGAAGTCATGAACGCGCTGCCAAGCCTCGAACAGATTCAGGCCAAGGCCGCCGCGGCGCGGGCGACCACGGGAGATTAAGGTATTCGTATGATCGTTGCCCTGTCCCGACGCATGCTCGCCACCACCGATAAGCGGCTTCTCTGGAAGTTCGCCTACAACTTCGGCTACAAGGGCATGCGCTCGGTGCAGAAGTTCAAATCGCGCATCAAGAAGGGCGATTATTTCCCGCCATTCCTTTACGTTTCGATCATCAATAGCTGCAACTTGCGCTGCCAGGGATGCTGGGTGAAAGTGGATGGCCCCAGGCAAATGATCGATGCCGACCGGATGGATCGGCTGATCAACGACGCCAAGAAGCACGGCAACAGCTTCTTTGGCATCCTCGGCGGCGAGCCTTTCATGCACCCGCAGCTTCTGGAAATTCTCGGCCGACATCCCGAATGCTATTTCCAGATTTTCACCAACGGCCAGCTCATTACCGACGACATCGCCAAAGAACTTCGCCGGCTCGGCAACTGCACGCCACTGGTCAGCATCGAAGGCAATGAAATCATTTCCAACGAGCGCCGTGGCAGGCTCAATGTTTTCAATCGCACACTCAGTGGTCTGGAAAACTGCCTGAAGAATCGCCTGATCACTGGCGTGGCCACGAGTGTCTGCCAGACGAACATTGACGATCTGGTGAACGAATCCTGGGTGCAGCGACTGATCGACATGGGCGTCCACTATGTCTGGTTCCACACGTATCGGCCGGTTGGAGCCGATGCCCATCCGGAGCTTGCGCTTCGGCCCGATCAGGTGCTGAAGGTGCGGAAGTTCATCGTCAATCTTCGCAAGACCAAGCCGATCGGCGTGATCGACGCATACTGGGATGACAAGGGCCAGGCTCTGTGCCCGATGGCGACAGGCATCAGCCATCATGTGAATCCCTGGGGCGAAATTGAGCCGTGCCCGATCATTCAGTTCGCGCGCGAGAACATCGACGACAAGCGCGATCTGCTGAATGTGTTCAAAGACAGCGAATATCTCGCCGACTTCCGAAAAGTCGCCGCCCAAACCACGCGCGGCTGCGTCGTGCTCGAACGCCCGGACCTTGTGAAAGAACTGGTCCTTAAACATGGCGCGAAAGATTCCACCCATCGCGAAGAAGGCGCCGGCCTTAGAGAACTGGAAGCCATGACTGGCCGGAACAGCCAGCACAATCCCGGCAACGAGATTCCAGAAGAACATTGGGCGTATCGCTTCGCCAAGAAGCACTGGTTCTTCGGGTTCGGCGCATACGGATGAAGAAGATTCACCACGGAGGCACGGAGACACGGAGGCCAACCTGATAGTTTTGCGACGATTAGCGAGGGAAGGTGAGGAGTGATTAAATCCCGATTCATGAGGCCCAACTTTTGACTTATTTGAAATTGAGTGGACACAAAATGGGCTTGATGATTAACTTCAATATGGCTGCGATTAGAAACTCTCTAATCAGAAGCATACTCTAGACGCGCGACGTCCCACGTCAGGCAGACCTCCGTGTCTCCGTGCCTCCGTGGTGAAAATTGAATTTTTTGACCGGTCAGGGAGAGCAGACACGATGCAAGTTCCGCTGATGACGCTTCCGAAGCTTGTCCCGCAGCAGCGGATGCGAAAGCCGCAGGAGACGATTCCGCAGACGCGCGAAGAGCGCGATGCACTGGCGCTGGTCATCCGTCGATACGTGGCAGAAGTGAGACCGGTGCCGCCGATGCCGATGGATGAATTGAAGCAGCACGCCGATCAAATCATCGCCCGCGCGGGATGCGATCCCAAATACCGCGATTACATCGGCATCCTCGTCAACAATGAAGCCTGGCGCGAGCAGCTTGCCACGATTCCCTATAACCGCCGACTGCTTTTGATGCCCAAGTGCATGCGCGTCGAAGACAAATGCCCGGCTCCTTTCGATGAATTCGGACTGCTGTGCAAAAAGTGCGGCATGTGCTCGATCCAGGATCTACAAGATGAAGCCGAGCGGCTGGGCTATGCCGTACTGTGTGCCGAAGGCTCGGCGATCGTGATGTCGATCATTCAAACCGGCAAGATCGAAGCGATCGTCGGCGTCAGTTGCCTGTCGGTGCTGGAAAAAGCCTTTCCGCACATGGAAGCCGCCGCGATTCCCGGCATCGCGATTCCGCTGCTTCAGGATGACTGTGCCGACACGAACGTGGATATGGAATGGGTCTGGGAAATCATCCACCTGACCAGCGACGACAAAACCCATCGCCTCGATCTCGATCTGGTGCGCGAGCAGGTCGATTCCTGGTTCACGACTTCATCGCTCGAAGAAATCCTCGGGCCGGTCGATGGGAAGACCGACGAACTGGGACGCGCCTGGCTCGCCAAGTCCGGCAAGCGCTGGCGTCCCTTCCTGACGGTCTGCGCTTACAAGGCGCTCAGCGGCAATGGCGATGCGCCGATCCCAATGGGCCTGAAGAAACTTGCCGTCGCCGTCGAATGCTTCCATAAAGCTTCGCTGATCCACGATGACATCGAAGACGGCGACGCCACGCGATATGGCGAGAAGACGCTGCATGAAGAGCACGGCACGCCGGTCGCGCTCAACGTCGGCGATTTCCTGCTGGGCGAAGGCTATCGACTCATTGCCGAATCCGAAGCCGATGCGCCCGCGATCGCGAAAATGCTTCGCGTCGCGGCCCAAGGTCATCGAACATTGAGCCTCGGCCAGGGGGCCGAGCTATGCTGGACGCGCGAGCCATCGGCTCTGTCTTCGCTCCAGGTACTCGACATCTTCCGCAAAAAGACCGCGCCGGCTTTCGAAGTTGCCCTGCGGCTCGGCGCTCTGCTTGCCGGCTGCGATGATGCCGTTCATGAAGTGCTGAGCAAATACAGTGAAGCACTCGGAATCGCGTATCAGATTCGAGACGATCTGGAAGATTTAGCAGCTGGGGGGCATGCGCCCGATGACGTTGCCGCACTCAGGCCGTCGCTGCTCTTGGCAGTTGCTAATGAACGCACAAAGGGCGAAGACGGCCAATTTCTCGAAGAGGTCTGGCAGCGCAAGATCAATTCTTCGCCGGAACTGACGCAGCGCATTCGAGCTTTGATTTCAAAGGCGCGCGCCGATGAGCGCTGCCAATCGCTCTATGAGGCTTATAAGGAAGAAGCCATCCGGTCATTGATGACGCTGGAAAACGCAAGCCTCAAGGGATTGCTGCGACGCGTCATGTCCAAGATTTTCAAGGATCTGCAACTGCAGGGCTGGTGCAGCGAATTCGAAAAGAAAAACGCCGCGGCAATCCAAGCCGCTGTTGCGCAGGCATCGTAATTTTTCTTAATCGGTGAGAATGATCCAAGGAGCTCTTGGAGGGCGTCACTCCAGCGCCGCCGCGACCGGCGCGAATTGAAAAGAGCCGCGCACGAAGTAAGCGGATTGAGCGCGCGTCGGCGCGGTTCGCTCAACGGCGCGCGCCGAATCCGCTTACTTCGTGCGCGGCTCTTTTTAAGTCATTTACGATCAATGATTGCGGGTTATGGTGAACTCGCGGCGGCAGAGGACTGCCGCCTCCAGAGAACCGTTGTTCGCTCGACATCTGCCAAGAGCTATTGAGTGAAAGTCTCTCGTGTCCCTCCGCCTAGAAATGCTCCAGGTCGCTCGGCTCGCGCCGCGGTTGCTTGAGGATTCAACTGAATTAATCGTTAATTTCTACCGGTCGCAGATGAACTCTGATGGCGGCTTCAAGGACAGAAGCGGCAACAGCGATCTCTATTACACCGTATTCGGGATCGAAGGGCTCTTTATTCTGCGAGCCGAGCTTCCGCTGGAATCACTCGAAAAATACCTGCGATCGTTCGGCGATGGCGTGGGTCTTGATTTGGTTCACCTGGGCTGTCTTGCCCGCTGCTGGGCGATGCTTCCCGCGGACAGGATGAGCGCTGAGCTTCGTCAGTCGATCGCCGCTCGAGTTGAATCCTATCGCAGCGCCGATGGCGGCTATGAAGCGTCACCTCGTTCTATGAATGGAACCCTCTACGGCTGCTTCATCGCAATGGGGGCGTATCAGGACTTGGATCTGCCGCTGCCGAATCCTCAGGGCATTTTGAACTGCATCGAATCGTTGCGGGCGACCGACGGCGGCTATGCAAACCAGAGTGATCTGCCGCAGGGATTGACCCCGTCCACGGCCGCCGCGGTAGTGCTGCTTCATCAACTGCAGCAGCCGATTGATGAGAAGATCGGCCATTGGCTGCTCTCTCGCGTTCACCCGCAAGGCGGCTTCTTTGCGACGCCAGCCGCGCCGATTCCTGATTTGCTTTCAACGGCAACTGCTCTCCATGCTCTTTCCATCGCAAATGTAGACATTGCAGGAATCCGCGAACAGACGTTGGATTTCATCGATACGCTCTGGAGCAGCCGAGGCGGGTTTCTGGGCAACTGGGAAGACGACGTGCTGGATTGCGAATACACGTGGTATGGCCTGCTGGCTTTGGGCCATCTGAGCGTCTGAACCGGCATCAATCCCGTACGCGATCGAATGTCCAGGCTTGCGTAAACGGCTTATCGGTGCCGTGCTGGAAGGTCAGCATCAGCTTCACATCACCCGGCCCATACCAGCGCCAGTAAGGTTGATTGGGTTCATAGGCGGGCACATAAGCCGGCTCATAAATGGGATCGTACCAATACGCCCCATGCCATCCGCCGTAAAATCGGTGGTGCCATCCATAACCAAAACCGACGCCGACCGTCGTGTACGGATAATACGCGACGTAATCCAACATCGGCGGCAAAATCAGCTTCATGTAAGCGCCCGGCGCGATGGCCTGGTCGTACATGGCATGACTCTGTCCACCCGGATCGACGACCGTGCTTTGATCGCCCAGAAAGCGGATGGGATCAGAAGAGATATTGAAGACGCGAATGACCAGATGGTTCTCGACCGCCTGCATTCGATATTCCATCGGCGAGAGACGGATGACCAGCGTGCCGTCTTCGGGGATCGAGCGGCGCAGATTTTCAGGTGAGACAATGTCAAATCGATAATGAGCGCAGCCGCATAGCATGCATGCCAAAAGCGGCACAGCCAGCCACCGGAATCTGGGCAGCGAGAGCATCAGCATTTGCCATTATTGGATTTCAGAGAGGGCAATTCCACGGTCAGCATTCTCCGCAATCTCCGCGCGCGAGGTGGACTGCGGATAGCGGAAAGCATTCAACACTACAACGAATATGGACGCCAAGGTTAGCCGCGACGCGAAGCGCTTCTCCGAGCGCTCCTGGAAAGCGCTCCGGTCCGCGTCGCGGCTAACCGAAATAGACGTAAGAGTCGCTAGCACTGAATTGTCGAAGCAGATGCTACGGACGCGTTGTCGGCGCGCCGGCCATGATGGCGCCTGCCGATCCAAGCTTGGCCAGCTCATAAATTCGATTGGCAACATCATGGCTGATGCCCCGATCGGTCAGATATCGTTCCTGCTCGGGCGTCAGCGAAAAAACCTGATGCGTATTGTCGAGTCGGCTGACTATCTCCGCATCGCTCAGCCCGGCATGTTTGAGCGCGACCACTTCATCGAGCGTCACATATCCGTCACCATTCAGATCTGATGTAACGCTATTACGTGCGTCGGCAACAGTCGCCGGCGATTGCTCGGCCTTTTGAGAAACAGTAATTGCTTCTTTCTCTTTATGCTGATCGAATTTTTCCGGGGCGGCTGCGATCAAGAATCCGCCGGTCGGCCCTAACTGATCGTCCACAAGGTCTTTCATCAAATAGCTATGACCCATCAGCCCCGCCGTAGTCGGTCCCGTCGGCAAATCCTCGATCATGCTCGTAGTGTGTGGCCGGATCGATTCGCAGCCCCACAGGCAGCCAGCCAGCATGGCTCCCACGATCATCAGTCGAAATCCATCGTTGCGCTTCATCGTTCGATGCTCCATCCGCAGTTCGAAAGCGGGCCGAAGTGCGGATAGCGAATGCAGTGCCAGTGACTCAAATGGTGATCCAGACCACGCGACAATCAATGAAAATGAGGCTTCATTTATCGGAACCACCGCGCGATGCAGCGAGCCGCAGAAAAGGTGAAGATTTGTCGCGCGTTGGTCGGATAAAAAAGTAACTGGCAGGCGCGGCCGAGCGAACCAATCGGCCCGCGCCGCGTGCCGGAGCTTATGAACCCCCACTCGCCCCGACCCCAGCGAAAGCCTTACGTGCGCCAGGTGATCCGGCGCACGACCGGCACCGATTTCAATCTGTTCAATGCGATTGTCGGGGCCGACGCGATTATGGAGCCGACCGTCGCCGAGCGCGCGGCATGCGAAGTGTTAGCCGCGGCACCGCCTCCGCCACCTCCAACATTAAAATCCAAGATCCGCAAGGAACTGAACAAGCTTCCCAATCACACCCGCTCAGCGAAGACCATCGCATCACAAATGCGCGAGATCTGCGAACGAAGAATCACGCTGCATGTCAGCCGGCCGCAAATGGCCGAGTGGCTGCGTCACGTTTCGACCCAGGCGATCCGCCGACTCGAAGAAGCCCACGCCCGGCTCAATTCCCGCCGAATCCAGCCCGAGCGCCCGCAGGACCATCGCCGCGTGGCTTGAATGATGCGCGCATCGGGCGACATTTGTCTTGCCACGCCCCATCCAGCTAACCTATCGGCATGTCGCTCAATCACGATCTGTCGGATCTCTTCGCATCCTTCGCGGCAATCATGGAAATCCGCGGCGAAAGTACGTTCAAAGCGATCGCGTTTTCGAAGGTGGGCCGAATCCTCAAGGATTTGCCTGACGATGTGAAAAGGCTCTGCGAAGACGGCACGCTCAAAGAGATCGAGGGGCTGGGCGCGAGCAGTTGCCGGATAATCGAGGAATACGTCAAGACCGGCCGAAGCACCGATTACGAAGAGGCCGCGGCAAGCGTGCCGGCCGGGCTGCTCGATCTTCTGCAGATCCCAGGGATGGGGCCAAAGACGATTTCGCTTTTGTGGAAAGAGCGGAACGTGACCAGCTTGGAAGATCTGGTTAAAGCGATCGACAGCGGAAGTCTGCAGGGTCTCAAAGGCATTGGCGAGAAAAAAATTGCCGCGATCAAAGACGGGATCGCCATGCGCTCGCAGGCGGCGCAGCGAATGGGAATCGGCGAGGCGCTTCCACTCGCTCAAGGCCTCGTCCAACGGCTGCGGGCGATGAAAGTGGTCAAGCAGGCAGAAATCGCCGGCAGTCTTCGGAGAAGGCGCGACACGGTCGGTGATGTGGACCTGATCTGCGCGCTCAATGATCCGTCGGCCGGCCAAACGGTATCGGACGCCTTCGTCAAATTTCCGGAAGTGCAGAAGATCAATGGGCAGGGGAGCAGCAAAGCCAGCGTCATCATCGCCGGCGGATTGCAGGTCGATCTTCGTATCGTGCCGGCCGACAGCTTTGGCGCGGCGCTGCTCTATTTCACGGGTTCCAAAGACCACAACGTGCGCCTGCGCGGGCACGCGCTCGATATGGGGCTGACGCTCAACGAATGGGGCCTCTACAAGCTCAAGGAATATGACAAAGCCGCCAAGAAGACGGCTGAAGCGCCGCCGATTCCTTCGGTTGCAGGGAAGACGGAAGCTGACGTTTATAAAGCGCTCGGTATGACCTACATCGAGCCGGAAATTCGCGAGAACCGCGGCGAAGTGGATGGAGCTCTTGCCGGGAAATTGCCGCGCCTGATCACGCGCGACGACATGCGCGGCGATCTTCATACTCACACGAACGCCTCCGACGGGACGGCCAGCATCGAAGAAATGGCCGAGGCGGCGAAGGCCCTGGGCTACAGCTTTCTGGCCATCACCGATCATTCCAAGGCCCAGGCCATCGCCAACGGCCTTTCAGCAGAACGGCTGCTCAAGCATGTGAAGGAGATTCACAAGGCCAACGATCGCATCAAAGGCATCACGCTGCTGGCCGGATGTGAGGTGGATATTTTGGCCGACGGTCGAATGGATTTTGAGGATGCGGTGCTGGCGGAATTGGACATCGTCGTCGGCAGCCCGCATTTGTCGCTGAAACAGGATGAGCAAAAGGCGACCGATCGTCTGCTGCGGGCGATCGAAAATCCATATGTGAACATCATCGGACATCCGACGGGTCGGCTGATCAATCGACGGGCCGGTTTACCTGTGGACATCCACAAGATCATCAAAGCCGCCGTCGATAGTGGAACGGCTTTGGAAATCAACGCAGGCTATCCTCGGCTCGATCTGAATGACGTTCACGCCTATGCGGCCCTGAAAGCCGGGGCAATGCTGGCCATCGATACCGATGCGCATTCGACTGGCGAGCTGGATAGCATCGATCTTGGCATCGCCGTCGCGCGGCGGGCGTGGGCGACCAAAGACAACGTCATCAACTGCATGAGCATCGAAAAGCTCAAGAAATTCATCGCCGCCAAGCGGCCCAAGTGATCACTCGTGAAGCTCTTACTCTTCAGCGATATTCATGCCGATCTTGAAGCGGCCCGGCGGATTGTTGCCAAATCTCGCGAAGTCGATGTCGTGATTGGCGCCGGCGATTTCGCCACGATGTCCCATGGACTCAATCGCTGCATCGATGTCCTCTCTCAAATCGATCCACCAACGGTTCTCGTGCCCGGAAATAATGAATGGCCGGATGAACTTTTGGAAGCATGCAAAGATTGGAAGAGCGCGCACGTTCTGCATGGCCGAGCTACCCAAATCGATGGCGTCTCATTCTTCGGCCTCGGCGGCGGTGTGCCGGTGACACCGTTTGGAGATTGGAGCTTTGATCTATCGGAAGAGCAGGCCGCGAAACTGCTGGAGGCTTGTCCGGATCATGCCGTGCTGGTTTCACACTCTCCGCCGAAGGGATTGGTTGATCGATCTTCCTCGGGCCAAAGTCTTGGGAGCACGGCCGTGCGTGACGTGATCATTCAAAAGAAACCAATGCTCGTCGTTTCGGGGCACATTCATGCGTGCGCGGGCAAGAGTGCAACGTTCAATGAAACGCCAGTCGTGAATGCCGGGCCGGCGGGAATCATATGGGAACTGCTGGAGAGCGCCGATTCGTGAACTTCAGCCGCCAAGTTGCGGATCGCTCATGCTCCATCGCCCTGTTTCCACCCGGCCCGCGTAACGCTGCTGAAACTTACGGTCAGACGTGCGGATGGCAAAATCGTACCAGCCAAAGCTCTTGCTGGATGCGATCCTGTATTGATTGTCCGTACCCGCCTTCGCGACGTTACGATTGGTTCCGGTTCCATAGCCAAGGTCTTCGATTTCAAATTCAACCAACTCTTGCCTTGTATGTGGCTCGATCGAGATCTGAACGTCCCCCGATAAATCATCAGAGTTTGGCGCATGCATGTAGCCGAATTCCATCTTCAAGAGCGACGCGCTGGCTGAGCCAACAAACTCCCGGAAAAACCCATTGGGACCATAGACACAGATGTGATAGGCGCCGTTATCGAATTCATCGAGCCGCCACGAATCTTCAATGTCGCTTCCGGCCGCAACCGCATAATTCCGCATCTTGATCTTCCCGGGACCCTGGATCGCATATGCGACGAACGGCGCTCCAGCCGACGCTGGTCCAAATCGATCGGCTCCAGCCTTGAGCTTTAGTATAAATTGATTTCGGGCATCGTTCAGTGCGCCGCGGACATCTAATTCGTAGGGAAGGGCCGCCGAGCGACGGAGGCCAGATTCCTGGCGGGGCAACAAGGAATTCTTTGTTGGAGTGTCGCGGATGACTTTGAGCTGCTCGGCGTTCAGCGGTGCAAAATCATCCGGCAGCTTCTTCGATCGCGCCCGCTCGATCTGCGCGATGAACTCGTCGCGCGCCGGAAACGCCGGGGCATCAGCTTTGTCTTGCGGCGTTCCAAATGCCGAGGAAAGATCGCCGCAGACGGTGCGACGCCAAGTGCTGATGTTGGGCTCGACAATTATCCGACCGGTCTTGTGCGTCAGCCATTTCTCGAGCAGTTGCAGGACAGAAGTGTGATCGAAGACTTGGGAACAAACCACGCCGCCTCGGCTCCAGGGGGAGGCGATGATCATCGGCACGCGATAGCCCAGGCCGATCGGCCCGCCTCGCGCGTGATGGGGATTTGTCCGTTTCAGATCGTCCGCCAGCTCGACATATTCCAATGATGGATCGATGCCTTTTGAAACCTTTCCCGTTTCCTCATGACCAGGCCTTGGCGCGACAAACGGCGGCACATGATCGAAATAGCCATCATTTTCATCGTACGTGAGGATGAAAATGGTCTTTTCCCAGACCTTGGGATTTTGCGTGAGAATGTCGAGTACCTGCGAGACGTACCAAGCGCCAAACCATGCCGAGCTGGGATGATCGGAGAACCGCTCCGGCGCGACCAGCCATGAAAACGCCGGCAGTTTTCCGTCAGTGACGTCCTTGCGAAATTGGTAGAGAACGTCTCCCTTAGGGACATTCACGTGATGCGTCTTGCCATCCTCACTGTAGCTGATTTGCGTTAATTCTCGGTAATCGGGATCGTCTAGATTTGAGCAAAAAGCTTTGGCGTGAATGCTTTTTGCATCAGCCGGCAACTTCTCAAAGTTTTCGCCGCTGAATTGTGCCACCTCCTCTTTGAATTGCTTCAATTGGCCGGCCAAGTGATCAACTTGTTTTGTCAAATTGGTCTTTTCACGCCCGCTGGATTGCGCGAGCTTTCCTTTCAATGTCTCAATTTCATGGGGAATTTCTTCGATGCGTCGCGCAATGTACTGTCGACGTCGTGGCGCGTACTGAACATTGAACTGCGAAAAATATTCAATCGGATTGTCGCCGAAATTCGCCAGCCACGCGGCTTGCTCATCGCTCAATCCCGAATCCATAGTGATCTCATTTTGATAGATCTTCCATGAGGTCCCATGTTCCTCCAGACGCTCTGGAAAGGTCTTCCAGCTTGCCCACGCGCCGTAGTCCACATCTTCATTGCGGACATTGGCTGGCGAATCGGAAGTTTGCTTTGCGCGAATCGTTCCCGTCCACAAATGCAGACGATTAGGCGTCGTTCCAGTCAGCGAGGAACAGAAATGCTGGTCGCAAATCGTAAAGGCGTCGGCCAAGTCGTAATAGAAAGGAATATCCTCGCGCGTGTAATAGCCGAGCGTCAGTGGCAGATCCGCATAATCGCGATGCCCGGATCGCTTGACGGGCAGCCATCGATCGTAGAGGCCATTGTTTCGCGCATCCTGCTGGTCGGCCCAGGTGTGCGGGAGTGAGCCCATCCAGGTGGCCTGGGTATCTTTGATGTTCAGACGAAAAGGGACATACCGTTGGCCGGTAGAATTAGCCTGCACCCAGACAGGGTTTCCATCGGGAAGGGTGATCGCGCGCGGGTCATTGAAACCGCGCACGCCGCGCAGGCTGCCAAAGCAGTGATCGAACGAGCGGTTCTCCTGCATGAGGATGACGACGTGTTCCGCATCGAGATAAGTGCTGCCAGGCACCGGCTCGATCGCCAGCGCTTTGCGGATCGATTCCGGAAATGCCCCCACGATGCCCGCGGCGCCCGAGGCCATCAGCGCTGTTTTAAGAAATTGGCGTCGCGTGGGCATTAAAAGTTTCCTCGCCGCTGAACTTCGTTGAACTGAGCTTAATTGCATTGTGGATGCGTGAGATGCGATCCGCAAGATTTTTAGCCGGCGAGCATTTTCCCGCTGCGTTTCACCCTCATTGAACAAATCCGATCAGACAGGGATTGACGGAGGATTCTCAAAACCAATACCCTAACACCGTGCAAACTCTGGCGACTCATTTTTCAAACACCACTGCCGCGCTGCGCCGGCTGATGGAAACCCAGGCGACGCCGATGGCTAACCGGCGCGGGTTTCGCACGGGCATCAAGGCGCTGGATGAAATGGCTCCGCATGGGCAGTTTCAGGGCGGGGCCGTGCATGAGTTGCTGTGGCGCAAGTCGGCCGGCTTTCCGCTCTCGTTTGCGCTGTTGCTGGCGCGGGCGGCGCAGGAGAACGGCGGGGCGATTGCCTGGAGCGATCCCGATCGCGAATTGTACCTGCCGGCGGTGGCTGCCGCGGGAATCGATCTTCGCCGGCTCGTGCTGCTGCGCTGCGCCAGACGATCGGAGCAGATGTGGGCGCTGGCTGAATGTCTGCGATGCCCCGGCCTGAGCGCGACGGTGGCCAGCATCGACAAGCTTTCTCCCATCGAAGCGCGCCGGCTGCAGCTTGCCGCCGAGCGCGGAGGGGGCGTGGGGATCCTCATGCGCCGCTATGAGTCGCGAAATATCGCCACCTACGCGGCCGCCAGCCGCTGGCTGATCGAGCCGGCCCCGGGCAGCCCGCAGGTGCAGCGATGGAACGTGGAACTTCTCCACGGTCACGGAAGACGGTCTTCGTTCAACCCCGGACGAACCAGCCAAGTCCTTCTTCTGGAGGTAGACCGTGAGACACGTGCTGTGCGCGCATCTCCCCAATTGGCCGATCGATCGGCTGCGCCGAACTTTGCTCAGGGCGAGCGAGCCTTGCCGGCGCGAGCTACTGGATAAACCTTTTGCCCTGATTGAAACGGTCGGCAACCGTCAGATCGTCGTTCATGTCAGCCCCGATGCGCCGAAAGAAATTTATCCCGGCATGACCCTCGCCGAGGCGCGCGCGCGACATGGCGAGTTGCTCGATCTTCCCGCCACGCCTGATGCCGATCTGCGATCGCTGCGCGCCTTGGGCCATTGGCTGATGCGATTCAGCCCCGGCGTCAGCCTGGAGCCGCCCAATTCCATTTTCCTCGATGCCACCGGCATGGAGCGCCTGTTTGGCGGGCTTCACAACTTTCGCAATAAAGTGGCCAACGCGCTGGCCGGGCTGCGCATCACCGCATCGCTGGCGATCGCCCCAACCGCCGGCGCGGCCTGGGCCTTGGCCGCATGCGGCAAGCAAATCTGCGGCATTTCCCTCGATCAATTGCCCCAAGCTCTCGCGCCGCTTCCGCCCCAAGCCTTGCGGCTGGAAAATCGAACGACCGAGTTGCTTGCCGCCTTGGGGATTCACACGATCGGCGCGCTGCTTGCGCTTCCGCGCAATGATCTTGCCGCGCGATTTGGTCCGCTGATTCTCCAGCGAATCGACCAGGCCCTTGGGACGGCTCATGAACCTTTGCTGTTCCTGCCTCATCGTTCGCCCATTGCCGCTTCACTGGAATTTGAAGGGGCCGTCGAATCGCTCGATGCGATTGGCTTTGTGGTTCAGCAATTGACGCGACAGATAGCCGAGCAACTGGCCCAGCGCGGGCAGGGGGCGCGGCAATTGAAACTGACTTTTGAACAACCGTACGGGCCAGCGGTGGAAAAAACGGTGGGGCTGGCGCGACCCTGCCGCAATGAATCGGCTTTGTTCAAGCTGCTGGGCTGCGTGCTGGAAACGCTGCAATCCTCCGAAGGATTTGTCCGCATCAGCCTGAAGGTCGCGTCAGCCCAGCCCTTGGATGATGAGCAGGCAGCCCTGATTGGAGGCCAGGAAGAGCGCGATGCCGCCGCCCTCGATCATCTGGTCGAACGGCTGCGCGCCCGGCTCGATTCTGATGCGAATCGTGTCTCGCAACCTGCGGTGGAATGGGGCGAACTGGTCGAATCGCATTTGCCTGAGGAAGCCTGTCGATCGCGCGATAGCGCTGCCGTCGCGGTCCATCACAGCACGCGCAGTGCCGTCGATCTGCTTCGCCCGCTTCGGCTATTGCGCCGGCCGCGCGCCCTTCAGGTGATGGTCGTGCCCTGGTCCAGCATCGAGGGGCAGCCCATCTCGTTTACCGATCGCGGCGCAGTCCATCGCCTGGCCCATGCGCGCGGGCCCGAGCGCATCACCGGCCCGTGGTGGAAAGGGCGATGGAAAACGCGCGATTACTTCGATGTTCTGGACGAAGCCGGCAATCGCTACTGGATCTTTCGCGTGGCGCAAAGCGGCGCGTGGTTCTTGCATGGAATTTTCGAATGAAGGGGAGATTTAAATGCCCGAAGCACCCAATCCCAAGCATCGTCCGACCGTTCCACCGCCTTCGGCGCCACGAAGTATCTCTTCATGCGCTTATGCGGAACTGGATGTCTCGACCAATTTCTCCTTTTTGCGCGGCGCATCGCATCCGGATGAACTGGTTTATCGCGCCGCCGAACTCGGACATGCCGCCATTGGCGTGACAGATCTCAACAGCCTCGCCGGCATCGTCCGTTCGCATCAGGCGGCAAAGAATGCTGGCCTTAAATTCTGCGTAGGCACGCGATTGGCCTTTACCGATGCGCCGGATGTGCTGGCCTGGGTGGAAAATCGCAAAGGGTATGCAAACCTGTGCCAACTACTGACGCTGGGAAAACGCCGGGCGGAAAAAGGAGCCTGCACGCTGAATCTGGAAGACCTGCTTGCATCACCTCAAGGACTCCTGGCAGCGATCGCTCCGCAGCGTATCGATCCGCAGGCAGCGGATGTCGATCCAGACGCAATCAAAACCGTGGCCGGAAAATTGAAAGAGGCCTTTGGCAGGAATCTCTCCATCGCCATCTCTCGCTCCTACGGCCCGACCGATTCCATCATCCTGCGCAATGCCGAATTGGCGAGCCGTTCGCATGGCATCCCTCTTCTGGCGACCAACCAGGTCCACTATCACGATGCTCAGCGAAAGATGCTTCAGGATGTGCTGACCTGCATCCGTCACGGCTGCACGATTCAGGAGGCAGGCTTTCGTCTTTTTGCCAATGGCGAGCGATTCATCAAGCCGCCGGAGGAAATGCATCGCCTGTTTTACGATCGTCCGCTGGCCTTGCGGAGAACGATGCAGGTTGCCGAGCAGGCGGCATTTTCACTCGATGAATTGCGCTACGAATATCCTGATGAAATTGTGCCCGAAGGAAAAACACCGACTTCTTACCTTGCTGAGCTGGCCTGGACCGGGGCGGCCACCCGCTATCCGCAAGGCATTCCTGAAAAAGTGAAAACTCAGATTGCTCACGAGCTGCAATTGATCGAGCAGCTCAAGATCGAGCCTTATTTTCTGACCGTTTATGACGTCGTTCGCTTCGCCCGTTCGCGCGGCATCCTGTGCCAGGGACGCGGATCCGCCGCCAATTCAGCGGTCTGCTATTGCATCGGTGTCACGTCGGTGGATCCCAGCCGGATCAACGTGCTTTTCGAGCGATTCATCAGTGCCGCGCGCGGCGAGCCGCCCGATATTGACATCGATTTCGAACACGAACGCCGCGAGGAAGTGATCCAGTACATCTATGAAAAATATGGCCGCGATCGTGCCGGCATGACAGCCGAGGTGATTACTTATCGCGGCAGATCGGCCGTCCGCGATGTGGGCAAGGCGCTTGGGTTGGGACTCGATGCGGTGGATCAACTGGCCAAGCGTCTCGATAGCTGGCACAGCGGAGCGCCGCTGGATGAGCAGGTGCGCGAAGCCGGCCTCGATCCAACCGACCGCACCATCCGCATGGTCGTGGCCCTCACGCGCGAGCTGCTGGGTTTTCCGCGCCATCTCAGCCAGCACGTTGGCGGCATGGTGATGACGCGCGGCCTGCTGTGCGAATTGGTGCCCATCGAAAATGCCTCGATGGCCGATCGCACCGTCATCGAATGGGACAAGGATGACATTGATGCACTCGGCATTCTCAAGGTGGATGTGCTGGCGCTGGGCATGCTGACCGCCATCGCCAAGGCGTTGAAGCTGATTAATACCACGCATCCTCAGCAGCCGCCGATCGAGCTGCACACGATTCCGTCGGAAGATCCCGGCGTTTACGTGATGGTCAGCGACGCCGACACGATCGGCGTGTTTCAGATCGAAAGTCGGGCGCAGATGTCGATGCTCCCGCGGCTGCGGCCCAAGGAGTTTTATGATCTGGTGATCGAAGTGGCGATCGTGCGGCCAGGGCCGATCCAAGGCGACATGGTGCATCCATATTTGCGACGCCGCGATGGAATTGAGCCAGTCAGTTATCCGCGCGCGGAACTGGAGGCAGTGCTCGGAAAAACATTGGGCGTACCGCTGTTTCAGGAGCAGGCCATGCGGATTGCCATCGAATGCGCCGGCTTCACCGCCGAGCAGGCCGATCATCTCCGCCGGGCCGTCACCGGGTTTCGTCGCTATGGCGATATTGAAACCTTCGGCAAGCTGTTTATCGAAGGGATGTGCCAGCGCGGCTTCGAGCGCGACTTTGCCGAGCGATGCTTTGCCCAAATTCGCGGCTTTTCCACCTATGGCTTTCCCGAAAGTCATGCCGCCAGCTTTGCGCTGCTGGTGTACGCCAGTTCATGGATCAAGCGCTATCACCCAGCCACTTTCTGCTGCGCGCTGCTCAACAGCCAGCCGATGGGTTTTTATGCCCCGGCCCAGATTGTGCGCGATGCCCGTGAGCATGGCGTCGAAGTGCGTCCGGTGGACATCAATCGCAGTGATTGGGATTGCACGCTGGAGGAATGCGATCGCACGTATGTCGAAACAGCGCCGCATAGCAGCAAAAAAATCTGGGGAAAAGGCGGCCCGGTGGTGCGATTAGGATTCCGCATGATCAAAGGACTGGCGGTGGCCCATGCGCAGCGCATCATGGATGCGCGGCGCGAGCATGGCGAATTTTCCTCGATCGATGATTTTCATGCCGCCACCGATCTGCCGGTCAGCGCGGTGGCCAGGCTTTCGCAGGCGGATGCTTTTGCAGGGCTGCCGAAAACCCGCCGGGTGGCGTTGTGGGAAACGCTGGCGCTGCCGGAAGAGCGGCTGCCGTTGGCGCGACAGGGCAATGCCAATCTTCCGCAGCCGCTGCTCCCCTTTATGACCCTCGGGCAGGAAATTCATGCCGACTACGGCACGATCGGCCTGTCGCTCAAGGGGCATCCGGTCAAACAAGTGCGAGCGGAATTAGATCGACGAAAGGTGATCCTCGCTGCCGATCTGGGGAAATATCCGCATGGCCGATGGGTAAGCGTGGCCGGTATTGTCGTCATCCGCCAGCGACCCGGCACCGCCAAGGGCATCGTGTTTGAAACGCTCGAAGACGAAAGCGGAACGCTCAACCTGATCATCAAGCCCGATATCTTCGATCGCTACCGGACCGCGGCGCGTCATGCGACGCTCGTGCAGGCCGACGGATATGTAGAACGGCAGGGGAAGGTGCAGCACATCATGGCCCTGCGCCTGCACGACCTGAGTCATCTCTTAGCGGATTGCGATTTGCGATCGAGAGATTTCCATTGACCGTCCGCGCGGGCGCCCATTGTCAATATACTTCCCGCAACAAATGGATGACCTTACCGGTAATTGCTGACAACGCGGAACATCAAAGATCACGCAACACGAAAGGCACCCCATGAAATATCTGGCAAAAATAGCATGCGCAGCAACGTTGGCATGGATCACCGCACATCCGATTCCCACTCTTGCGGCCGACGCTGAAAAACCAGCGGACGCTCAATCCATGAATCTCTCCGATGGCGATTTCACCATCGGACCTGACTACCAGAAATCTCCCGAGCTCACCGAGAAACCGGATGTGCCCAAGGGAACGGTTCACACCTTCACCATGGACTCATCCGACAGCAAGATTTATCCGGGTCTCAATGGCCATTACACGCGCAAAGTATGGGTTTACATTCCCAGCCAATATAAGCCCGGCACCGAGGCGCCGGTCATCGTCGCGCAGGACGGCGGCGGATATGCGAAGAATCTGCCGGTTGCGCTCGATAATCTGATCCACGAAAAGCGCGTGCCCGCAATGGTGGCCGTGATGATCAACTCAGGTGGCGGCGACGGAAAGGGGAGCGAGCGCGGGCTCGAATACGATACCGTTTCCGGCAAATATGCCGAGTTTATTGAAACCGAAGTCTTGCCGCGCGTCTCGAAGGAATACAACGTCACCTTTACCAAAAACCCCGATGGCCGCGCGACGATCGGCGGAAGCTCGGGCGGTGCCGCAGCCTTTACGATGGGGTGGTTTCATCCGGAGCTTTATCACAGAATCCTGACCTATTCAGGGACGTATGTGAATCAGCAGTCGCCGTCTAATTCGCAATCACCGCACGGCGCATGGGAATATCACGAACATTTCATTCCCGCGACTGAGGCCAAGCCGCTGCGCATCTGGATGGAAGTCGGCGAGCTTGATAACGGCTACAAGCGGGATGAAGCCAGCTACCACAACTGGGTGATGGCCAACAATCGCATGGCAGCGGCGCTCAAAGCCAAGGGATATCACTACCAATATTTCTTTGCCAAACAGGCAAAGCATGTGGATGGGAGGGTAGTGGCGCAGACGTTGCCGGAGGCGTTGGCGTACGTGTGGAAGGGGTATTCAGCGAAGTAATTCCAGCTTAATTCGATTCGCCGACATCGAGCTGATACTTGCGCATTTTCTTGTAGAGCGTCGTGCGGTTGATATCCAGCTCGGCAGCCGTCGCCTGGCGGTTCCAGTCGTTGCGACGGAGGGCTTCTTCGATGATTTGTCGCTCCGGACCTTCCAGGGCAACGTGAAGCGGAAGGGGAGCCGATGTGCCCGTCAGCAGGGCGGCGCGGCTGCTCACCGGAGACTGTGTACCGCGATGAAGTTGAATGGGTTCCGGCAAATCCTCGACATCGATTTGCGGACGGCGACATAATACGACGGCGCGTTCGATTGCGTTTTCGAGTTCGCGCACGTTGCCGGGCCAATCGTATCGCTGCAGCGCGGCGAGCGTGTCGTCGGTGAATCCGATCACTTCGCGGCCAATTTCCTTGCTGAAGCGCCGGAGAAACGACGTCGCTAAAAGCAGGATATCGCCCGATCGCTCGCGAAGCGGCGGCAGTTTGATGTTGACCACATTAATGCGGTAGTACAGATCCTGGCGGAATTGATTGGCCGACACGAGCTGCGTCAAATCGGCATTGGTCGCCAGAATCAGTCGCACATCCACCGTGCGCGTCTGCGAGCTTCCCAATGGCTCAAAAGCGCGATCCTGCAGCACGCGAAGCAATTTCACCTGCATGGCCGGGGAGGCGGAATTGATTTCATCGAGAAACAGCGTTCCGCCATCAGCGGCAAGAAATCGGCCGGGCTTGTCGGCTATCGCGCCGGTGAAAGCGCCCTTAGTGTGGCCAAACAATTCCGATTCGAGCAGCGTCTCCGGCAGCGCGCCGCAACTGACTTCAACAAACGGCTTATCGCGCCTCGGCGAGCGATGATGAATCGCGCGGGCCAGCAGAGATTTGCCCGTTCCGCTTTCTCCGCTCATCAACACCGTCGTTCGGCTGTCGGTCACTGCGTCAACCAGATCAAAAATCTTGAGCATCTTGTGATCGTGGCCGATCACGTTTTCCAGGCCAAAGCGTAAATCGAGCTGCTGGCGAAGCGTCTGATTTTCAAAGAGCAATGATTGCTGGCGAGCCGCCTTCTCGACGACAACGCGAATCTCTTCATCGACGATCGGCTTGGTCAGGTAGTCGAACGCGCCGATCTTGGTCGCCTCGACAGCGCCGCCAATCGAGCCATAGCTGGTGATCACAACCACGACGACGTGCGGGAAGCGCCGGCGCACATCACGCAGGAAATCGGCCGGCTTAATGCCCGGCATGTTCACATCCGCCAGCAGAAGCTCGGTCTGACCCGATTCAAGAATGCCCAGCGCCTCTTCCGGCCGATCGATGGTTTTCACCTCATATCCATCGCGGCGCAGAAACTGCGAAAGCGATTGCAAGATAATGCGGTCTTCGTCGAGGATCAGCAGCCGCGGCTTGGGCGGCACGTTGGCCTGCAGCATAAGTGTTGATTCCGGGAATCGTGTTGCGTCCAGTCAACGAACGTCTACTTTTTGCATCGGCTAGATTGGCCGCCGACGGTGAGAGAGGTCCGGAAAGGGGCAAGGATTCCCGATTCCTTTGTTATTGGACTTGAGATGTGAATTGAAGGTCAGGGTGCAAGTAGCTCATGAAGGGCCAGCAGAATTTCGCTGACAAGATAGGCCTGGCTTGGTTTTGCATGGGCCGCGAAGTATTTCCATTTGGGCAAGGCTCGCGTGGCGACTGCCGCGGCGGAATCGAGGCTTCCGACTCGCATCGCAAGTCTCGCGAGCGCGCTCAATTCGGCCAGGCCGGCGGGGCGATCGTTGACCACCTGGCCTGATCGACCGTAATAGTAGATCCGAAGATCTTCGATTCGATTGAGCGCGAAGGCCAGCACGTTCCGAGCAACGTGCGGCACACTTCGGGCGATGGTTGTCGCCACCGTCGCACAATTTGAAAATTGCACGATGTCATTGGGACTGAAAGCCACGACATCCAGCTCGGGATAAAGCGTCTTGAGTTCCGGCTGAAGCAGATCGTAAAGCAGCCCCGATGGCGCAACCGCCATTTCTACTGCGCGAGCAGATCGCTGAGCTATTTCGCGAAGAGATGCACTCTTGCGTGCCTCGGCCACTTCCGAAACAAAATCCGCGTCGTAATCGACTAAAAATGAATTGTTGGCAAAACCGTGGGTATTGAAATCAAAATAATTGCTGATGATCCAGACGCCCTGATCGACCATCGCATGCCGGGCATACCCATCCAGAATCACCATCGCCAGGTCTGCATCTTCGTTTCGCCCAAACGCTTTGGACCCCATCCATAAGCCGCGAGCCACGCGCAACGCTTCGGTCGTGCCGCTGGCATCCATCTTCTGGCTGGCCTTGCGCCGCCAGACGACCATGCCGCGCATGTAAGGCTCATGCGGATCATCGCGAATCAGCTCCGCAATCGCGCGCTTCCGCAATAGATCATACGATTCGCGATCCTGGACCCCGGCCATGCAGATCATGAGCTGGCCAATATCCACTGCATATAAGTATCCATCATCGCGCAGCAGACGATCGGCTGAAATCCACTGACGCGCTTGATCGTGAAGTGCGGATTGAAGTTCGCGAAAGTCCGGCGCGAGCTCGCGCACGCTCGCGGGGCCGGTCGGCTGCGCGAGAGAGGAATGTTCGGCTATTAAGCCCGTTGTAGCCGCAAGGCTTGCCGCCGCGGCGCCCCACAGGATCGTTCTGCGGGAGATGCGCGGCCCATGCTCTGTTTCCACCGAAGTTCCTTCCGCTAATTTCGATATGGATCGGCTGTCCATTGCCCGGTTCGCCAAGAATGATACCCGCCAAAGCGAACTATCAAAACTACAGGTGGTCTCGGACATCAGACTCTAAACATTATTGGCGGAATCGAGTAACTTTTGTGCATTACGGTCATGAAACAAAATAAGGAAATGTAAGAATGAAGCGACGTTATACGCTTTTAGCTCTCGCACTGCTCCCGGTCGGACTTATATCAGCAGCGGTCGCGCCGAATTCAACTGAAGACAGCAGCAAGCCAGCGGCCGTTGCCCAGCCCGAACCGACTCCGCAATCTCGGCCAAGCGCTCCTGCAACCCGGCCCGCCCGATTGACGGCCGATACTCTCGAACATTATCCCGCACCCCCGGCACCGCCTCTGACAACGGAAGAGGCTCTGAAGTCTTTCACGCTCCCGCCCGGGTTCCATATCGAAGTTGTTGCTTCCGAGCCGGACGTTGAAGATCCGGTGACGGCTGCCTTCGATGCGGATGGGCGGCTCTGGGTTGCCGAGATGCGCGGCTACATGCCCGATGCCTATGCCCATAATGAAGATCAACTGAATGGCCGGATTGTCGTCCTCGAAAGCACACATAACGATGGCCATTTTGATAAGAAGACGATCTTCCTCGATCATCTTTATCTGCCTCGGGCGATTTCGCCGGTAGATGGTGGCGTGCTCGTTGGCTCGCCACCGCATCTGTGGCTGTGCCGATCGACTAAGGGCGATCTGCATTGCGATCAGCACATTGAAATCAACGATAAATATGGCATCGCCCGCGATCCGGAATATGGAGACAATGGCCTGCTCTGGGCGCGCGACAACTGGATCTACAACGCGAATTCCGTGATCCGTTTCCGCTATCTCGGCGGCGACAAGTTTGAAACTGCGCCCACCGCCCATCGCGGGCAATGGGGCATCACGCAGGATGATGTTGGTCGCCTCTACTTCAATTACAATTCGGATCAGCTTCGCTGCGATTTGATTCCAACCGACTATCTTTCGCGCAATCCGCACTACAAAGCCGCCGGCGGAAACGTGCAGATCGAGAAGGACCAGCATGTCTGGTCCAGCCGGCCTAATCCCGGCATCAACCGCGGCTATGAGCCGGGCAATCTCCGCAAGGACGGACATCTCAACACTGTCACCGCGACCTGCGGGCCAACCATCTTCCGTGGCACCGCGCTGGGTGAAGATTGCTATGGTAATGCTTTCATTCCAGAGCCGGTCGGCAACCTGGTCATGCGCAAAAGGCTGATCGAAGCCGATGGCAATATCAAAGTGCAGAACGTGCTGCACGAGCATGATGGCCAGACGCTCGATTTCCTCTGCTCGACCGATGAGCGCTTTCGCCCGGTCAACACGTTCACCGGCCCCGATGGGGCGCTCTACATCGTTGATATGTATCGCGGCCTGATCCAGCACCGCGTGTATCTGACTCCGTACCTCCGCAATCAGACGGTTGAGCGAAAGCTTCAGGCGCCGCTGCATTGGGGGCGCATTTATCGGGTTGTGAAAGATGGCATGTCGCTGACGAGGCTGCCGCGTATGTCGAGCCAGGCGCCGGCTCAGTGGGTGGAGAATCTCTCCAATCCCAACGGCTGGTGGCGCGATACGGCACAACGCCTTCTCGTGCAGAAGCGCGATGAAGCAACGGTGCCTCTACTGCGAAAACTCGCGGTTGCAGGACGAAATCCGCTCGGCCGCCTCGAAGCGCTCTGGACGCTGTCGGGCATGGATCGGATTGATACCCAAACCTTGCGAAAAGCGATGAATGATGCCGATGCCCGCGTGGCGTCGGCAGCCATCCGATTGAGCGAGCCATTCCTGGCAACGAAGGATAGTTCATTGCTGGCCGATGTGCTCAGGCAATCGCATCGAGCAGACGTGCGACTCCAATATGTGCTTAGCATCAGCGCCGTTCCGAATCCGGCAGCCGAGCAGACGCTTGCGGATGTCGTCGCACAATCGGCAGATGAACCGTACATCAAGGACGCGGCATTGAGTGGTCTTAGCGGCAGAGAACTTGGCTTCCTGCAACGCGTGATCTCCGATTCGAAATGGCAAAGCGAATCCAAAGGCCGCGCTTCGGTTCTGAGCGGACTTGCAAGTTGCATCTTCAATGAAGGCAATTCTCAATCGGTGGCGACGCTGGTCGATCTGATCACTACGCAGAAAGAGGCCAATAAGTGGCGTCAGTCGGCATTGCTCGATGGCCTGGCTTCAATCGCAAAAGCGCCTGGGCGAAAGCCGAGAGTCGCGCTCAAGGCAGTCCCAACGACTTTGCTGGCGATGGAGAAAGATCCGAATCAGCGCGTTTCTGCGAACGTAAAGCTGGCGGCGTCCATCCTGACCTGGCCCGGCAAACCGGATGACACGCCAAAGGAAGTGCGGATCGTTCTTAATGCAAAGCAGCAGGAAAGCTTCGATCGCGGCAAAAATCTTTTCGGCGCGATCTGCGCGCAGTGTCATCAGCCTGATGGCAAGGGGATGGAAGGAAAGGCTCCGTCGCTCCGCGAATCTCCCTTTGCGCTGGGGCCGGAGAATCGGCTGATTCGCATCGTCCTCAATGGTGCCAAGGGACAGTTTCACGTGCAGGGTTGGACGCCGAATATTGAGATGCCCACGCTGGCGGTGCTGTCGGACGAGCAGATCGCCGATCTGCTGACGTACGTCCGCCACGAGTGGGACCACAACGCTCGGCCCATCACTGCGGCGTCGGTCGCGCGCGTGCGCCGCGAAGTGGGGGATCGACAAGCTGCGTGGACCGAAAAGGAATTGCTGGCGATTCCCGCGGGCAATTCGCGCGGCCGACGAAGCGGAACACAAACGCGACCCAGTAGATCGGGCGATACGGTTCGATAGAGGATCGGGTGTGATTTGAAATCTGAGATTTCAAATTTGAAATTTGAATTCTCTGGTTCGACGCTTCAGAACAGCAGGCCAAAATCGCAATTCCCATGCATGATCTATCCAGTCGCGTTGCGCTCGTGACGGGTGCATCGCGCGGCCTGGGCGCGGCCATTGCCGAACGTTTCGCCCAAAGCGGGGCGGCTGTCGCGGTGAATTACTTCGGTAGTGCCGACAAGGCCAATCGTCTTGTCCAAAAGATTGCCGAATCGAATGGAAAAGCCCGGGCTTACCGGGCCGACGTGCGCGAGCCGGCAAGCATCAATGAAATGACTCGGCAAATCACTTCCGATCTCGGCCCCATCGACGTTCTCGTCCTCAACGCCACTGGCCCGCAGCCATTTCTCCAAATCGAAGAGCTGACCTGGCAGGCGTGCCTCGATCAGCTCGAGTTCTTCGTTAAAAGCCCGATGCTGCTCGCGCAGTCTGTGTTGCCATCCATGAAAGAACGCCGGCGCGGCCGGATCATTCACATCGCATCGGAAGTGTTTTCGCAGGGAACGCCGCGGTTTTCGCAGTACGTTGCCGCAAAGGGTGCGCAGCTCGGCTTGATGCGATCTTGGGCGATGGAGCTTGCCCCTTGGCAGATTACGGTAAATGCCGTGTCCCCCGGCTGGATTCCCACTGAGCGGCACGCGAACGATGCCGAAAGCGACAAGCGCGCCTATGCCGAAAAAGTCCCGATGAAGCGAATGGGAAAGCCGCAGGACGTGGCCGATGCGGTTGCGTTTCTCGCATCGGATGCCGCCAATTTCATCACCGGCCAAAACATGTTGGTGAATGGTGGCAACGCACTCGGCGGCGCCTGAATCCGGCGCTTAATCATCCAGCAGATGCTCTGTCGGAATGACGCGGAACACCTCTTCGGTGCTCGTATGTCCGGCGGCAACTTTAAGCAGCGCCGCCTGGCGGAATTGCAGCATGCCTTCCTCTACGGCCCGATTGCGGATATCCCGGCTGGCCATTCCGTCGGCAATCAGCTCGCGAATGCCCGACGAAACCGGCATCACCTGGAACACGCCCGATCGCCCCGCATATCCGCTCATGCCGCAGGCATTGCAGCCGGTCGAAGCATGCAGCGCGTGGCCTTCACCGGCAGCGAGCCACGGACGCACTTCATCAAACACATGCGGTGCATCGGCAAGATCGAGCGTCGATCGGCAGCCGGGGCAAAGCGTGCGCACCAGCCGCTGGGCAACGACGCCGCGCAGGCTTGATGCCAAAAAGTGCGGCCGAACGCCCAGGCTCCGCATGCTCTGAATCGCGGCAGGGGCGTCGGTGGCATGCAGTGTCGCGAAAACCAGCACGCCGCTGTTGGCCGCGTGCACGGCTGTCTGTGCCGTCATCTCATCGCGAATCTCGCCGACCATGATGATGTCGGGGCTCTGCCGCAATACGCCGCGCAGAAGCTCCGCGAAATTCAAATCGATCGCGCTGTTGACCTGCGACTGATGCAATCCTTCGACCGCATACTCAATCGGATCTTCGATCGTATTGATCTTGCGCGCGCCATCGTTCAGGCGCAGCAGCGTCGAATAGAGCGTCGCGGTCTTGCCCGAACCGGTGGGGCCGGTGATCAGAATCAGGCCACTGGGGCTCTCAATCATGCCGCGGTATTGCTCGAGCTGGCCGCGAGTCATGCCCAGATCTTCCATCACAAAATGAGCGTGATCGTGCGGCAGCAATCGGATCGTCGCGTCTTCGCCATGCAGCGTCGGAATAATGTTGATGCGAAGATCGACGCTGCTCTTGATTTCGTTGGAAGCAGAAGCGCCCTCTCCCTCCGTTTCCCGAACTTCAAAAATCCATCGCCCATCCAGCGGCCGGCGCTTTTCGGTCGTATCCATGCTCGCCCGCGCCTTGATGTGCGACAGGCAGCGCCGTCCCTGCTCCACCGGCATGATGCTCAGCGGCCGCACGATGCCCAGATGGCGTATCTGTGCCGTGAAATGCTTCTCGCCTGAGTTAATAAACAGATCGCTGGCACCCGCGCGGATCGCATGCTCGATCATCAGAGAAACCGCGTTCTCCGGCGTCATCTTGCCCAGTTCGATCAACTGCTCCGATTTGATTGCGATGCCGTCCACGCTGCCTCCGCTGACTCTGAATTGACTTGATTTGAAATCGTCGCTGAATTTTGAAACTGAGCGATCACGCACTTGCCGCAAAGAGGGTCGGCGGGTTGCCGTTAATAAACCGTCGCGCCGATTCCTCATCACTCAGAAGGGGAACAAGCTGCCCGATCTTGAGCAGATTCAGCATCTGCCGCACGCGAGGCGTCACCGAATGCACGGCCAGCCGTCCGCCGCGACGGGAAAACTCGCGAGCCGTGGCGATGAGCCAGCCGATGGCGGCTGAGTCGATAAAATCGGTCCGCGACATATCGATCAGCACGCGATTGGCCGACCAGGTCGCGCCAAGTATGGATTCCAATGGATTTTTGCCCAGGAAATGGGCCGCCGCCGCGGTGATGCTGCCGGACGATGCGACACGAATGCACCCATCCTGTTCGATCGACACGAGACTCAAAATTGAATTGTCGGCCACAAGCCTCTCCCTGCTGGCATTCTTCTCAAGGCGGCTGGCCGCGGTGCGCAAAACCTGTTGCAGCACGATCGCAAGGCTCCGCCGCGCTTGTCATCGGACCGGAATGAGCGCGGATTGAGAAGCCCTGCCGAAAAAACGGGCGGTGCGCTTCGATCAGGTCCGATAGCGAGCCGCCGTGCGCGATCTTCGCGCAAAAAGTGTTGCATTTGTGCCAAGTGACAAACCCGCCCAAACCGCGCCCGCCACCGAAGCGCCGATTTTCGGACTTGCCCAAAAGTCACAAGTGGATGCGCTGTTCGCGACAATCGGTGACATTGGACCGCAATTGCCGCTGCGCGGCGTTTTCTCCTTGGCGCATCGATCCGTTGCGGCGTGCGCATTTGCGGCGATTTGATTTAAAAAGCGCCTAAAATGGCAGGCAAGCCCGCCCGCTAAACAGCACGAAGTGCTTGTGCGCTGCGCGACACTTGCGTGGTCTCCCCCGAAAAGAGGACAATAAGTCGGGGCGACCTCAAGATTTTTTGTGCATATCTAAGGCTTTTTCTGGAAGCAAAATAGGTAAATCTTCTTATTGAGCTGGACTGCTCGGCACAGATAATTAAGTAGTCGGCGGTTCCCCCGGCGAAGGTTCCCCCCCTCCTTTGCCACCCGCCGACATTTTTTATTTCCTGCCGGTTCTTGAAATCCCAAAAAGCTCCGTCGTCTCAGCAGCTATCCCTTTGCCCCAGGTTATGAGGGCCTTGCTTTACGTTTCCAGTTTCGACTGCGACCTGCCCGGCACGTTTATGAGGGTGCTGAACGTGCTGCCGGATAGCGGCGCCGCCCGCGCGAGACTCCGTGCCGGCGATCTCCTATTCAAAATCGACGGACGCCCCGCGCGCGACGCGCTGTTCGCCACAAAGGATGGAGACTTTGCGGTCCGGCTTTCCCCCGGCGGTCAAGCAATGAAGCTGACGTTCGCGATGACGACGCTGGTGCCGTGAGGTCACCCCTTTTCGGCCCCGTCTGGTTCCTTCTTTCATTTGGACCTGCTCGCCTGAACCCGGCTGGGCGCGTCGCAACGGATTGGAATGCAACAGGCTTCAAATGCTGCGCATGCCTCCCGAGCCCTTAGCGGTAACGGCAACGGCTGCCAAATCTGGTGAAACCCTTCCCCTGCGGCTAAAACATGGCGGCTCAGTGCCGCTGGGGCTGGGACGTTCTTCAACTCTGGCGGCGGGCAGACTGGAGATGAGTCAGTGGATGCTCCGCCGGGCGAGGCTCGAAATCTGGTGCTGGATCCGAAGGGATTCTGGATCGCGGCGCAGGATCAGGCGCTGTCTTATCCGGAAGAGGGCAACAGCCTCTGTTTCTCGCTGGAGGAGGACTCGTTCTGGTTCAGGCATCGCAATGAGGTGATCCTCTCGACGCTGCGCCGGCTGCCGCCGGGCGGAACTTTTTTCGATATCGGCGGGGGGAACGGGTTTGTGGCGTGCGCGCTGGAGAAGGCCGGGTTCCCGACGGTGCTGGTGGAGCCCGGGCGGGCGGGGGCGGAGAACGCCAAGCGGCGGGGGCTGAGCCAGGTGATCTGCGCGACGACCGACACCGCAGGGTTCGCGCCGCGATCGATGGACGCGATCGGGCTGTTCGATGTGGTGGAGCATATCGAAGCCGACGCCGGTTTTTTGACCGGCATGCGAAAGCTCCTTCGGCCCGGCGGGAGGATTTACATCACCGTGCCGGCATTTCAGATGCTCTGGTCGAGCGAGGACAAGTTCGCGGGACATTTCCGGAGGTATACGCGCGGATCGCTGGCACGGGTGCTGCGCGGGGCGGGATTCGAGGTGGAATATACGACCTGCTTCTTCTGGTTTTTGCCGATGCCGGTGTTTTTGATGCGATCGATCCCGAGCCGATTGGGCATGCGCGGGAAGCCGACAGCGCAATCGGCACGCAAGGAGCACACCGCCGGCGGAGGAGGAATTTCCGGAAAGATGGTGGGGGCGGCGCTGAATGCAGAATTGAATTGGCTGCGGAAAGGGCGGGCGCTGCCGATCGGGGGAAGCTGCCTGGCGGTGGCGAGAGTGGGATGAGAAGATTCAATCGCCATGATTTTTAATCTGCGTTCATCCGCGTTGATCCGCGGTTCATTCACCTCTTTCGTGATTCGAGATGTTCCCAGCGTTGATAGAGGGCGGTGACGTTTTTTTGGGCGGCATCGACCTGGGTGCAGACGTCGTGGAGTTTGTTGCGATCTTTGAGGACGGCGGGATCTTCCATCTGCCGTTGAAGCGCGTGGAGCGATTCCTCGGCTTCCATGATTTTCGCTTCCATCTGCTCCAGCTCGCGCTGCTCCATGTAGGTGAGCTTTTTGGGGCCGGTGGGCTTGGCGGCGGGGGCGGAAGTGGGTTTTGCAACTGAAGCGTTGCTTGTTTCTTTGGCGGCGGTTTCCTGGGCGGTCTGCCATTGGGAAAGATCCGCATATCGGCCCGATCCGCCGCGACCATCGAGCGAGAGCAATTCGGTGCTGACGCGATCGAGCATGAAGCGATCGTGCGTCACGAGAACCAGCGCGCCGGGGAATTCCTGCAGGCTTTCTTCCAGCACTTCCAGCGAATCGATATCGAGGTCATTGGTCGGCTCGTCGAGGATCAGCAGATCGGCAGGCATCAACATGAGCCGGGCGATGAGGACGCGCGCCTGCTCACCGCCGGAGAGCTGGCCGACGGGGAGATCGAGCTGCTCGGTGCTGAAGAGAAATTTTTTCGCGAAGCCGGAGACGTGCATCGAATTGCCCTGGAAGCTGACGGTTTGGCCGGTGGGGCAGAGCGCTTCGCGGAGGGTTTGCGATGGATCGAGCTGCTGGCGATTCTGATCGAACAGCACGATCTTCAATCCATCGGCGCGCCAGACTTCGCCCGAATCGGGCGAGAGCTGGCCGGCCATCATGCGAATGAGCGTGCTCTTGCCGCTGCCATTGCGACCGAGAAGGCCGAGCTTCATGCCGGGGGAGAGCACGACATTGAGATGCTCGATGAGGAGACGATCGCCGAGGCTCTTGCTGACATTCTTGGCGACCAGGAGCTTGCGGGTTTTGCGGTCGGTGGCGGAGAAATCGATCTGTGCCGCGCCGGCTTGCGTATTGCGCGATTTGAGGGCGGCCAGCTCCTCCATCATCCGGCCGGCTTCCTGGATGCGCCCCTTGGCCTTGGTGGTGCGCGCCTTGGCGCCGCGCTGCAGCCATTCGATTTCGCGGCGCACCCGGCTGGCCACCGCCTGCTCGCGCGCGGCCTGCGCCGAAAGATATTCCTCGCGACGATCGAGAAACTCGCTGTAGGTGCCTTTGACGCTCAGGTATCCGTCGGCATAGGCGCGATTCAGTTCGACGATGCGATTGGTCGCGTTCTCCAGAAAATACCGATCGTGGCTGACCAGCAGGAATGAGAATCGCGCATTTTGCAGCAGTTTTTCCAGCCAGAAGATGCCTTCGATATCGAGGTGATTGGTCGGCTCATCGAGCAGGAGCAGATCGGGTTCGGTGACGAGCTGGCGGGCGATGGAGAGGCGTTTTTTCCAGCCGCCGGAGAGGGATTCGACCGATTGCTCGAAGTTCTCGAAGCCCATCCTACCCAGAAGAGTCATCGCGCGCGTTTCGCGCTGATGTTCATCAAGAGGCTCTTTGGAAAGGGCGTCGATGACGATTTGTTGAACCGTTTTGCCGGAGGGAAAAGCATCTTCCTGCGGCACATATCCGAGGCGAAGCTGCCGACGCATCGTGAGCTGGCCTTCATCGGGCTGCTCGAGGCCGGCGATGATTTTCAGCAGCGTCGATTTTCCCGAGCCGTTGGGACCAATGAGGCCGGTGCGGTCTTCGTCATCGAAGCTGATGGAAATGCCATTGAACAGAAGCCGCCGGCCGAAGGATTTGCTGAGAGATTGACTACCAAGCAGAAGACTCATCGCACCGCGCTTTCACATCTGAAAACTTAGAGGGCCGGTGATTCTACGCATCGGGCGATTGGTGGAAACAGGAAGGGTGACGGTTTGACGAAACAGTCGAGCCGTTGAATCGGATTGGAATTTGAAATTTCAGATTTGAAAATCGAGGACTGATCTTCAAAAGCGACTTAATTCACCACGACTTGCCGGCCGTTGGGGCGAGTGCCGACAACGCGGCCAAAGCTCTGGTTGTCGTCGGTGTGGAAGGTGGCCATCATTCGCGGGTTAATCACAACGCGTTCTTGTTTGGTCGTTCGAACGGTGTCCGGGCGGGCTGTCGGATCCTGTGCATCCGCTCGGCCATCGAAGGTGATGTGCTGACCCATGACGGTGCCGGTGCCAGTGAAATGGGAACCATCGGTCACTTTGCCCGTGGCAGAAAGAGTTCCCGATGCGCCGGATTCGTCGGTGACTGATGCATTAATCGCGACACTGCTTGCACCCACCGTTGCGGTGCCTCGGCCGGTGTAGGTGCCCTTAATGACGATGGTAAAAGTTCCCTTGCCGCCATTGGATGGCGCAGATGAGTCAGCTCGGATGCTGCGCGCGGCTGGCTTGAACGAAAGCAGAGAGGAATGATCGGTCAATGCGATCAGCGCCAGCGACGCCAGAATCACTGGCGTCCAGCCACCGAGTCGCAAATTGAGAGTCCTTCGGCCGATCATCGTGTTAGAGTCTAACCTACCAATCATTAAAGGACAGTGAGAGAACGGGAGGTGTTTTTTCATGCGATGCTCGCTTCCAGAGCGGTGGGGTGCATCGTGCAAATTCCCGGAACCCGTATTCGGAACGTCGTTCCGACGCCGACTTCGCTTTCAATTCGGCAGGTTCCGCCCAAAGACTTGATGTGAGAATCGACCAAAAACAGCCCTAAGCCAAGATGCTGCTGGGCATTAGACGAATCTTCACCGTGAGAAACACGGTAAAATGGTTCAAATAGATGGGGGATGTGCTCGGCGGCGATGCCCGGTCCAGTATCAGAAATGGCCACTTCCAAGTCGGGACCTTGCGCCTCGCAATGAATTTCGACCGTGCCGCCGGGACGGTTGTGCTCAACCGCGTTGCCCATGAGATTCATCACGATGCCACGCAAGCGGTTAGGATAAGTCTTGACCGGAAGGGCCGGCGGGATACTTCTGACAATTTGGACGCGGGCCAGAACGGCAAGGCCTTCGGCAACGTCGGCGCATTGGTTCATTAAGGCCGCGGCATCAAAAGGTTCCGATTCTTCTTTGATGACTCCGGAACGGGCATGTTCCAGAAGCGTCTGCACCAATTGCCGTAACATGCGGGCATCGGACAGGCAGGTTTCGAGGGCCTCGACGTAGACGGGGGCCTCCCTTGGACGTCGCAGTGCAACTTCAAGGGTCGTTACAAGTGCCGCAACCGGGGTTCGCAATTCATGGGATGCATCGGCCAGGAATTGCTTGCGTTGCAGGGACGATTGCTCGATCCGCTCCAGCATCTCATTGAGCTTGCCGGCAACAGGTCGCAGCTCCACCGGCAGAGCCTCAGCATCGATCCGCCGATCGAGATGCAGATCGTCAATTTCACCGATCACTTGAGCCGTCTGGCTTAAAGGTCGAAGCGCTTTGCGTGACACGCCAACTGCGACGGCCGCCGCCGCCAGCCCCGCAGCGGCGCCAAATCCAGCCAGCGAAATGGCCAGACGATTTAGAATCGAATCTAGGCGGTCGGTGGGACTGCTGTACACGACGAGCGCTGGCTGACCGCCCCATTGTGCGGGGCTGAATCGAAGGGACAGCGTGCGATATCGCCGCCCACCACCGAGCGTCACGAAGCTGCGACTTATGACTGTCGGCCCACGGTCATCATCAGGCAAAACCTGAGGAACCCGGATGTTGGGCCCAACCTTGTTGTCGATCAGCAGCCGATCTTCGGCAGACTCCTCGATTCTTGGCAAAGCTTCCGGCCGATCTTTCAGTTCGGGCCGGGCACGCACGCGGGCGATCATCGAATGATCGAAATCGGCAAGCAGCACCGAGCGGGTCACGATGTACGCAACCAGACCGCCGACGATCAACATCGCCCAAACGGTCAGGAGAATGGCCATCGCAATCCGCCGCGTCATAATAGCAAACAAGCCTCTATGTAGCGTTCGCACTGAGCACGTAGCCCATGCCTCGCCGCGTGTGAATCAGTTTTGGGTTGTGATCCCGGTCGATCTTGCTGCGCAGATAGCCGATGTAGACATCCACTACATTGCTGACGCTTTCATCATTCTGGTCGTACAGGTGCTCCCAGATTTCGCTTCGCGAGACGACCTGCCCGACGCGCAGCGCCAGATACTCGAGCAACGCATATTCGCGAGCGCTGAGAATGATTGAGTTGCCGGCGCGATGAACGCTCTTCGAAGCCAAATCGATCTCGAGATCGGCAACTTTAACCGTCTGGGCCGGCTGGTCGTGACGTCGGCGAATGATGGCGCGCACACGTGCGACCAGTTCCTTCCAATCAAATGGCTTGACCAGGTAATCATCCGCGCCAAGATTCAGGCCCTTTACCCGATCTTCAATCGCATCCTTGGCCGTGAGGAAAAGGACCGGCGTCTTGTTGCCCTCGCGACGAAGCGTTTCGAGGATGGTCCAGCCGTTCTTGCTGGGCAGCATGACATCCAGCACCGCGCAGTCGTATGAATTGATGGTCGCCCAGCGCAGCGCTTCATCGCCGTCAAACGTGAGATCGACCGCGTAGCCTTCTTCGCGAAGGCCATTGGCAATCGAGCGGGCAAGCGATGCATGATCTTCCGCCACCAACACGCGCATCGAGCATTCTCCCGATAGAGCCGACGCTATTGATTTCCAGTCGGCCCGGAAACACTGCGGATCGGAGCTTCCAAATCCGCCAGCCAATCTTTCTGGTCGAGCATTGCCGCATTGCCATCGAGATAGGCCACGTTGACCTTCTTCTTGGAATGCCAGCCCGGCAACGTTTCGTATACGAGAACGGGATTGGTTCGAGTCAGAGAGCCCGAGAGGGATTGACCGGCCAAAGATGAATTGGGATCCCCGGTGTCGCGCCAGTCATAGCTCGAGCCGACCAGTGGATAGACTTCCTGGTCGGCGGGACACATCAAAATTGTTTTGTCACCAATATAACCGGCATCGTCGAGCACCTGTTCCCAGCTTTGCCCGGCCGACGATGGATTCGGCAGAAGCCGGCCATTATCGGCGGCATACTGGAGGAATGCATGGCTTAAGCCATGAAGGTTGGCAAGGCAGCGAACAGATTCGCTCTGTGCGCGGACGCGCGATAAAGCCGAAAGAATCACCCCCGCAAGAATTACAATAATCCCCAATACAACCAAAAGCTCCGGCAACGTGAACGCACTCGAAACGCGTCGGGGGGCCGGCTTGACAAAATGTCGATCTTGTGATGGTCGCCGGACGATAGACATTGCCTCCGTTAAACTGATCGTAGCGCGCCCGACATCCTCACCCTCCTGGAGCTGACATTCGCCGCGCGGTAACGGCAAGATGTGGCACAAAACCGTAAAAGCTCCACACTCAATAGGATATCACAGTTCGGGCCGTTCAGACAAGCAAAGAGCCGATCAGCAAACGGCGATTTTTCAATGCTTGAACGCCCGATGGCTCAATCGCAAAGGCTGTAGCGTGCTGCTGATAGAGCGGCAATTTCGCAAAGCCTATGAATCGGATCGTCCGACCGCTATACTCGCCGCCGGTTCGATTCCATACCGACCGCGTTGGCTCCGGCAATATCTCTCGGCGGAGGGGTAAACGGGCATCGCGGGGATAGAACTGATGTCTGGGAAGATGGGCTACCGAACCCGATATTCCCGCTGTAACGCAACCGCGCATTTGAGTTTGCGAGTCCCGGCCGTCGCTGGCTGAACGCCGGGCGTGGAGGAATCAGTGATGGTGCGCGCACATCGTGCGTTAGGAAAAGTGTCGATTGGGTTCATCGTGCTGGCGAGCCTGGCGCTGCTGGCAGCGGTGGCACCATCCCATGCGTCGGCAAGTGAGACGATCGGCACCCAGCCCACGTCGTATGCCGTCGAAGTCTCCTCTGACCAAAGCAAGCTCAATGCCGGCGACACTGCCTGGATGCTCACCAGCGCGGCTCTTGTGCTCATGATGACTGGGCCGGGCCTGGCGCTGTTTTATTCGGGATTGGTGCGCCGGAAAAACGTGCTGGCCACGATGATGCAGAGCTTCATCCTGATGGCAGTGGTCAGCGTTCTGTGGGCCATCGTCGGCTACAGCCTGGCATTTGATTTTGGCAACCCGGTCATCGGGGGGTTTCACTTCGCTTTTCTTCGCGATGTGGTGCTGTTCAGGAATGGGGGAGCAGTTGCGGGCTGCGAATATGCCCCGACGATTCCGCATTCGACCTGGATGGCCTACCAGATGATGTTCGCAGTCATCACGCCAGCACTCATCTGCGGTGCCTATGCCGAGCGAATGAAATTCAGCGCGATGCTGCTCTTTTCGAGCCTCTGGCTGCTGGGCGTCTACTGCCCGATGGCCCACATGGTCTGGGGCAAGGGCGGCCTCTTTAACATTGGCGTCGGCAATGTGTCGGCCGGCAGATTCGCCGCGTTGGATTTCGCGGGTGGAACTGTCGTTCACATCAGCTCCGGCATTTCAGCGCTGATGTGCGCGCTGGTGCTGGGCAAACGGCGCGGCTACGGACATGTTCCGATGCCGCCGCATAGCGTTGTGCTGAGTGTGATCGGGGCAGCGCTGCTGTGGGTCGGCTGGTTTGGATTCAATGGCGGAAGCGCATTGGCCGCAAATGGCTTGGCGAGCAGCGCCTTTGTAGCAACTCACCTCGCTGCCGCGACCGGAACGCTGGGATGGATGATCGTGGAGTGGATGAAGACCGGGAAGCCAACAGTTCTCGGTGCAATTTCCGGAGCAGTGGCAGGCCTGGTGGTCATCACGCCCGCCAGCGGATTTACCACGCCGATGTTTGCGATCATCATGGGCTTCATCGCCGGCTTTGTCTGCTTTTTTTCGGCGACGATGCTCAAACATTTCTTCGGCTATGACGATTCGCTGGATGCCTTTGGCGTGCACGGTGTGGGCGGAACAGTTGGCGCATTGCTCACCGGAATCTTCGCAGTTAAAGCAATTAATCCTGCCGGCGCTGACGGCAGCGCCCATCAGCTTCTGAGCCAGTTCATGGCCGTTCTTCTGACGTATGGCATCGCGGCGGTCGGATCGGTCGTGCTGCTTTATGTCACCAGCTTCCTGTGTGGCGGACTTCGCGTCCGCGAATCGGAAGAATACGAAGGTCTCGACATCACGCAGCATGGCGAGAGCGGCTACAACTTCGAGGAAGCCTTCCCCGGCACCGTCATCGACGACGAAGGAAAGCCGGAGCGCCGCGCGGCGGCGGCACATTAGATTATGGAACGGGCATAAGAGATGCCGCGATTTGCCCGGGCGCTGAAAGCGTTTGGAGCATCGCGGCGTCTTTTACATCAAACGTTCCGATTCGGGTGCGGCGAAGCGCGGTGAGATAAGCGCCCGTTCCGAGCTTTTCCCCCAGATCGCGCGCGATCGCGCGAATGTAGGTTCCACGCCCGCAGTCAATGCTCAGAGCTAGCGTCGGCCAGGAATAATCGAGAAGTCTGATTGAATAGACTTGCACCTGCCGAGGTTCGAGCTCGACTTCCGCGCCTTTGCGCGTCAGGTCGTAGGCGCGCCGGCCGCCGACCTTGATGGCGCTGTAGGCTGGTGGACGCTGCATGATCGGACCGACAAACGCCGGCAGAGCGTCCTGAATTTGTTCGACAGAAGGGGGGTGGATCGAATCGGCAAACGGAATCTCCTCCGACTCCGGATCAAACGTTGGCGTAGTAAAGCCGAGCTTAAGCATGCATTCATACTGCTTTGGGGCATCCATCAGCCTTTCGCAGGCCTTCGTGGCTTTTCCAATCAACAATAGCAGGACACCCGTCGCAAATGGGTCGAGCGTTCCGGCATGGCCGATCTTGGTGCCGCGTGGGAGCAACCGCTTGACGCGGTCCACTGCCCGGGCGGAGGTCAGGCCGGCGGGTTTGTCGAGATTGATGATGCCTTCCATGCGATGGAAATCCTAACAATCCATCGCTTCACGCGAAAAGTCACTGTCGGCGTCGTATATGCATTCGAACACTGACAAAGGAGAGCATCAATGGAATTTCGACGCGGTAGAATTGCGGCCCTGGGACTGATATTGGCCCTTCCACCGGCATGGGCCAGCGCGGCGGATGCGCCAGCGACACGCCCGGCACATGCGCAGGAGGACAATTCGCCTGTGGACGAACTGGTGCCGAAGCTGGATGCCGATGGGGTGCGTCTGGGCGACTTTGTGACTATGCTGTCAGACCAATGGACCGATGTGCAAATCGTCCAGTTCAGTGGCCCCTGGCAGGACCTGACTCTTCCTTCCTTGCATCTGCGAAACGTGACGCGCGAACAGGTTTTGATGTTGCTGGGCAACATGTACCCAGACCTGTTTATTCACCCGCTCCAGGAAAACACCGGCCTGTTTGGCGGCAGCGGAAATATTCATGGCAAAAATGTCTGGGTTTTTCAGCAGGTTCAAAGCGCTTCGGCACCGGTCCGCACACGCGTATCGGCCTTCGGTCTGACACAAACGGTCGATCGCCTGCTATTTCACAGGATGGTGGTTGCAGCGATCTCAGAACCCGAGGCACACGTAAAGGGAGAAAAGAGTAGTCAAATCCAAGGCCCTGATAAGGACGCGGAGCAGAAAGCTCTGAAGGACGTGCTCTCTCTAATCCAGGCGACGCTCGATCAATCGGCCGAGCCTGACATTACGCCGACCGTTATGCTTCATGAGCCGACTGAAACGGTGCTGGTCAAAGGCACGCCATTGCAAATCGCCGCCGTTGAGCAAGCACTCCAGGCCCTCGATACCTCTACGAGTGAAAGATCGCTCGAAAGTAAGCTCCTGCAGGTGACGAGTGAGAACAACGTGCTGCGACAGACACTCAGGGCCTCGCGGCAGCGCGACGAACGGTCAGAAGCGGTGCCCAAAGCCGCAGATCAGGACAAACCCGGCTCCAAGCAGTGAGGCCTGGTGTTCGACACCGCCCCCATATTGACGGCGGCAATGGCGGCCGGCGATACGCGGGCGGTTGAGGTTTTCTATCGGCGGTATTTTGATTCGCTCTATGCCCATGCCCGCCGATGCTCAGGCCGCGATGAAGCCTTTTGCCTGGATGTAGTGCAGGAGTCGGTGCTGCGAATCATCCGCACTGTCCGAACTGTTAAGACCGAAACGCAACTGTCGGCGTGGTTGAAACTGGTGGTTCAGACGGCCGCTTATGATTTGATCCGGCAGGAAACGCGACGGCATCGGCGTGAAATGGTCGCGTGCATCGTCTCATCCGAGTCGCGTAATGCAGGTGACGCAGAGCAGAGCGATCAGGAGCGTCTGGAATGGTTACGATCGGAAATCGCGTCGTTCGATGCTCAACTCGCCCAGATGCTGGATCTGCGCTTTTCGAAGCGATGGACTCTCGGACGAATTGCCCAGTCAATGGGTTTGAGCCTCGGAAGCGTCGATGGTCGGCTTCGCCGAGCGCTCGCGGAATTGAGAAAGCGTGCAATGGAAAGAGGTCATGACTGACCCACCGATGGAATTATCTCCCGCTGGCGAGCAGCGCAAGGAATCTATTCTTGCGATGGCTAAGGTCCACGCGTCGCAGCGCAGGCAGCGAAGGAGAGCCGCGCAAACACTGGCGGCCACGGCCGCGATTATTTTTGCGTTGGCCGTTCCCGTCTTGCTTCTGCGTCCTCACCATCATCAGGCAAAGCCGATCGCAGTTGTGCCGAACGTTCACCCGCAGATCGAGCAGCACCTCACAAAATCGCCTTTCAAACCGCGCGTTGTCGTGGTCAAGATTGAAACCGACCCGCAAATCATCGATCGGCTTGCGATTCCACCCCAGCCCGCGCGCTGGAAGAAAATCGGCGACGATGAATTGCTTCGCGATCTCGCGTCGGCTCATCAGCCCGCGGGCCTCGCGTACGTCGGCGACCATAAGCCGGTGCTTTTATTTCGCACCCCGGGCCCTTCGAGGGGCGGATAATTTCTTCTTTGATTCTCCTCGCGCACTTTCGTTCATCTGCGACAGAACCTATCTCTGCCCCTCAAGATTCTGAAGCAGCCCAATTGATCGCTGCTAATCGACCGTGCCTACAATCTTCTCGTTCCATTTAATCGCAAGATACGCTACTATAATCATCGGAGCGATGGGGATTGTGTCCGGCAGGGGGATCATGCGGATTTAGCATACCGAAGGCCTCTATGGTCTGGGACAAGCCACAGATCCTCAAAGCACTCAAGAAACTCTATAAAGACGGCGACGATCTCTCCTACAACGCCTTGGCGGCGCGACAGCAGTCGCTGGTGTCGGCATCGGCCTACCACTTTGGCTCTTATCGCAGCGCGGTGGAGAAGGCCGGAATTCCTTATGCCGAAGTGGTGCGCCGGCCGCGCTGGACTAAGGCGGCCATCATCAAGTTGATCAAAGAGGCCAAGCGGCGCGACGATGATTTGCATTGGTCAGCCGTTACGAAGCGGCGAGATGAACTCGGGAAAGCCGCTTTTGCCTCGCTCCAGCCCCGGCTTTTTGGAAGCTGGGACCGGGCGCTGACCGCATCGGGCCTGGATGCAGATGATGTGAATCGGTATCGCAAATGGGACAAGGATTCGATTGTTTCCGAGCTTCGCAGCCGTGGCCGGGAACATGAGCCGCTCAACAGCGGTGCCCTGCAGCAGGAAGAGCCGGGCCTTCATGCGGCAGCGGTGAGGCATTTTGGTTCATATGATGCCGCGCTTCGCGCCGCCAAGCTCGATCCAGACAAGCTGCGCCAGCGCCGGGCCTGGTCCAAGCAGCGCGTGCGCGACGATCTCAAGAAGGCTGGTCGCGACGGGCATCATCTATCCGACTCGGCCGTGCGTCGTCATGATCCTGCCCTCTATGGCGCTGCGGTTCGACTTTTTGGCAGCTTCACCGCCGCCCGGAGCGCGGCTGGTATCAAGTGGAAGCGGTAATTTGTGAAGCTCGCCTTTTCCACCAACGCCTATACCCGTTTCCCATTGCTCGAAGCCCTCGAAGGGATTAAGCGCGCAGGTTTTGAAGCGGTCGAAATCCTGGCGGATGTGCCGCACGCATATCCGCGGCAAATTACACCGAAACTGATCTCAGAAATTGCTGGCGCGCTCGATCGGCTTGATCTTTCGGTAAGCAACATCAATTGCAATTGTTCATTTGGCTACTGGAAGGACGCGCCGCCGGAGCCGTATTTCGAGCCGAGCCTCATCAGCCCCAATCCACAATACCGCCGCGACCGCACGGAGATGATCCTAAAGAGTCTGGATTTTGCCCGGCAAATCGGCGCAGCCAACATCAGCATCACCAGCGGCCGGACGCTGGGCGGCATGCCACCGAGTCAGGCGGCAAAACAATTCACCGAATCGATCAAACCGATTCTCGACAAGGCAGATTCAACCGGCGTCAACGTCGGCATCGAATGCGAGCCCGGTTTATTTCTCGAATACGTGGCTGAACTGCGCGACTGGATTGATCGCCTGAACCATCCAAGATTTGGCGCCAACCTCGACATCGGCCATAGCGTCGTCGCGGGCGAATCGATTCCCGAAGTTGTGAATCTTCTTTCGGGCCGAATCTGGAACATGCATGTTGAAGATTTGCCGGGGCGGAAGCACTATCACATGATCCCGGGAGAGGGGACTTTGGACTGGTCGGCTTTGCGAAGCGCGCTTCATGAAATCCATTACGATCGCTACCTGACCGTAGAGCTCTACACGCATACCCAGCAGCCGCAGGAGGCTGCCGAAAAGAGTTTTGCCTTCTTAAACCGCTTTTTTAACCAATCCTGACGTTCAAGCTGGCCTTTCTCATTCTTTACACCCCGCGCCGCTAGGCGTATAGTCGGCGCGAGCGTGGCGGGGCTGGTTTTTCCCGTTGCGCAGGAGCATCCGCATCATGGCAGAGCAAGATTCCCCGGCTGCTTCACCGCCGAACAACGAATCATTTTTGCCGCAGTCCACTGTCCTGATCGTGGATGACAACCCGCAGAACGTCGAGCTGCTCCAGGCCTTTCTCGAGTCGCTGCCGATCAACATCGCGACAGCCAGTGACGGGCTCGAAGCGTTGCGCAAAATTGAACAGCAACCACCCGACCTGATCCTGCTGGACATCATGATGCCGCACATGAGCGGCTTCCAGGTCTGCAAGCGGATCAAGGGCGATGCGAAAACCAAAGACATCCAGGTGCTGATGGTGACCGCGCTCAACGAGCTGGGCGACATCGAGCGCGCCACCGAATGCGGCACCGACGATTTTGTCAGCAAGCCAGTGAATAAATTCGAGCTGCTCACGCGGGTGAAAAGCCTTTTGCGCGTCCGGCACCTGAAGACCGAATTGGAACGGGCACTGACATACCTTCATGAAATCGAGCAGGACGAAGAGGTTCTGTAATCAGCTCGCTGAACGCTTGATAGGACAAATCTGATCTGAACGGAGTAAGCCATGAAATCTCGGTTTGTGCTGGCTCTGGTGGCTTCATTTGTATTTTTCGGATGTTCGCCCCAATCGACCCCGCCGGCGCCGTCTGTCCCTCCCGCGCAGGCCGGCAACTCGCACAACCACATGAGCAGCGCGGTCCAATCCGGTGGAATAGCAGCGGAAGCCGAGTCCCCAACACCGCAGACCCAAGCATCAACTTCGAAAATCGAATCGCCGAAACCTGATAAAGCCGATCCGCGCGCCGATTATGGAGCCGAGTCTTACCGGCTGGTCGATCAGAAAGATGAGATCATCTCGGTCTTGAAAAACGGGATGACTGTCATCGCCAAGCGCATGTCATCGCCGGTCGTCTCGGTGCGGGGCGTCACGATGGCCGGTGGCGTTTATGAAGGACGCTGGCTGGGCGGGGGGCTTAGCCATCTGCTTGAGCACCTTGTCGCGGGTGGCAGCAGCGAGCGCCGCACCGAAGCCCAGAACCGCGATCTGCTTCAGAAGATCGGCAACAATTCCAACGCCGCCACTTATCCCGACCACACCGAGTTTTTCATCAACACCACCAAGGCGCACATGGCCGAAGCGGTGGATCTGGTCACCGGGTGGATGCTTGGGGCGAAGATCACCGAAGCTGAATTTGAGCGCGAGCGCGAAGTCGTGCAGCGCGAACTGGAGATGCGCGAAGGCGAGCCTGAAACGCCACTCTTCCAAATGTCCGACATGAACCGCTATCGCGTCAGCCCGGCACGCGTGCCGGTCATCGGATATCAAGCCGTCATCAAGCGGCTCTCGCGCGACGATGTCTACACCTACTATAAGATGGCCTACCAGCCCAACAACATGGTCTTCACCGTTGTGGGAGACCTGGATCCCGAAGAAATGCTCGAGGCGGTCCAGAAATATGTGGCCGATGCGCCGCCCGGCCGGGCCTTTTCGCACAATATCGAAGCGGAGCCAAATGTCCTGACACCACGGACGATCGCTGCGACTTTCCCCAAGCTTGGGCAGGCGCGGATGATCATTGGGTACCCATCGGTTTCGATGTACGACCCGGATATGTACGCCCTGGACCTGCTCGGCACAGCCGTCGGCGGGGGCGAGAGTTCGTTGCTTACCGAAGAATTGCGCGATAAGCAGCAGCTGGTCAGTGGTGTTGAAGCCGAAGATGAAACGCCCACCTATGCCAAAGGCACATTCATGGTGGTGCTCCAGGCCGAGCCGGAAAAGATCCAGCAGGCCGCTGAAGCAGCTTTGAAAATCCTGGATGACATCAAGAGCAATGGAATCGATGAGGATCGTCTGACTCGCGCTAAAACGGAGATGCGCGCTCAGTTCGTCAAGCGCCGCACGACCGCCGAGGATATGTCATCGGCCCTGCAGGAAGATTTTCGGACGACCGGCGATCCGAGTTTCAGCGAGAAATATATCGATCGCATCGAGCATGTAACCCAGCAGCAGATTCAGGCCGTCGCACGGAAATATTTCAATCGCCAGAAATTGCTGACGACCGCGCTGTTGCCCGCTGAATGGGCCGGCGCCGCAGGCTTGCCCAAGGCGGAAGATCTGCTGCGATCGCAGAGCACGACGCCATCGGAAAAAAACAAAGACCGCCAGCCTTCCGGACAAGTCGTTCGCGCACAGCTGGATAACGGCACCGTGCTGCTGCTCAAGCGAATCAGCACATCGCCCCTGGTCGTGATGCAGATGTATTCTCTTGGAGGCGTGACTGCCGAGGACGCGAAAACCAACGGCATCGGCAATCTCACGATGGACCTGCTCACCCGCGGCACCAAGACGCGCAGCGCCCAGGACATCGCCACCTATCTCGATGGAATCGGCGGCGACATGGGCGGCGCCTGCAACAACAACACCTGGTCCTGGAGCGCCAACTGCCTGACCGCTGATTTCGAGAAGACCTTCGATCTCTTCGCGGATGTGGTCAACAATCCTTCCTTCCCCGACAGCGAGCTTCAACAGATGAAAAAGCGGCTCCGTGCCGCCATTCAAAGCGAAGACGCGCAATGGAGCGCCCAGTCATTCCGTTATTTCCGCAAGGAATTCTTCGGGCCGGCAAATTCGCCTTACCAATTCACGGCTCGCGGGACGATTGAAAACCTCGACTCCTTCACGCGCGATCAGGTCGCCAACTGGTACGAGCAGAAGGTGCTGCATGGCCGGCGTGTGCTGGCCATCTATGGCGACATCGACGTCGATAAGGCCAAATCGCTGGCGGAAAACCTGCTGGGCAAGGGGCCGCGCCTCGAAGGCGGCGCGCTGTCTTCCGATCGCGCCGAGACGCCCGCTGCCGAGAATCAAAAGGGCAGCGAGCCTTCCATCAATGTCGATCAGGTGAAGATTCAAAAGACCGAGCAGGGGCTGGCGGGCGTGGTGATCGGCTTCAAATCCAACAACCTGATCGGCAGCCCGGACACCTTCGACTTTACCGTCCTGAAAACCATCACCGGCGGTTACACCTATCCGACCGGCTACATCTTCGAGACCCTCCGCGGCCTGGGCCTGGTCTATGTCGCGGAAACCGAAGTTTTCCCCGGACAAAGCAAGGCGATGCCCGGAACCTTCTTCGTGTTCGCGGGCTGCCAACCGGAGAATGTGAACGACGTCGTGGACCAGATTCTCGTCAACACGGCTCGCGTGCAAGGCTCTCCCGCAGACATCGTTCCAAGCTGGTTCGATCGATCGAAGGAATTGATCACCGTCGCCGATGCCATGGAAAATGAGACGCCCTCGGCGCAGGCGGCGCTCGCGGCGCTGGATGAGCTCTACGGTCTGGGTTATGCCTATCACGATCAGTTCGATCAGAAGATTCGTGGCGTCAACATGCAGCAGGTCCAGGAACTGGCTCAAGCTCGGCTGCGCGATTGCATCGTGACCATCAGTACGCCCAAGCCCGAGCTGGTAAAGGTGAAGACCGGTCTTCGGAAATTCGACAAATTCCCGCCCGTCGATTTGACGCCGCGTGGCGTGCAGCATGATGTGAACGCCAAATAGAAGCGAGAAATCCTGTGCAGCGCACAGATCAGCCCATGTACGATCGCAACACATCCATCGCCGAGTTTCTCCGCGCGGCTTCAGCGCGTCAGGCGACGCCCGGCGGTGGTAGCGTGTCGGCCCTCGCCGGCGCCCTGGCGGCGGCGATGGGGGAAATGGTCCTCAATTACAGCATTGGCAAGAAAGGCCTGGAGATTTACCAGGAAGATTTCCACCAGGCCGAATCGGAGCTGCGCTGCGCCCGCGACATGCTGCTGATGCTGATGAGCGAGGACCAGTCGGCCTACGCCGCGCTAACCGCCGCGCGCAAGCTTCCTGAAAGCCCTGAGCGTGACGCCAAAGCATCCGCCGCGCTGCTCGGCTCAATCCACACCCCGCAATCCATGGCCGCGACGGCTGTTGCCGTTCTGCAGATCTGCGAACGCGTGATGGACTTTGTGAACTGGCATCTGCTTTCAGATTTAGCGGTCTGCGCCGAGCTCGCGATGGCCACCGCCCGCTGCGCCGTTTACAACGTCCGCGTGAATCTTCCGGACTTGAACAACGAAGCCGAGCGAAAAAAAATCGAATCCGATCTCGATCAAATGCTCTCCCGCGGCAAAGAGCTAATCCAGCGCATCATCCCCCACATCTGGGCCCGCCATCGACAAGGGCCGTAAGTGCGGATAATTCATATCAACCGCAGATGAACGCGGATAAACGCAGATTGAAAATACGATAGCCGGTCATCCGACATATCTTCTTATCTATGTGCACCTTTGTTTATCTGGGGTTCAATTGAAAAAATAGGCCGTAGATGGACACAAATGAACAAATGAGCACAGATCAAAACCGAATTCAAAGTGCTTGTCTTATCTGCGTGCATCTGCGTTTATCTGCGGTTAATTCTTCTTGACCTACTGCGTCACGATCGTGATCAACTGAGGCATATCCGTCGCCTCAAATTCCACAGTCACACTATCCGCGCCCTCGGATTTGACAGTCACTTTTTCTTTGGCATCCGCAGCCGGATCATAAAGCGCCACCGACTGCACCTTCCCCGGAAATCCGCCAAGCGTCACCCGATACGGCACCGGCACAAACCGTTTGGTGACATCATACGTCATCGCATAAACCGCGATCACAAAACGGTGTTCATCCACCTGGAACGGCAACACCGCAAACGCCTGCCGCTGCCAGAGCGGCGGATGCTTCGCATCCCCCTCAAAAATCTTCCTCGCCTCTCCCAGTTCCGTCACCTGCACACTCAGCGGCACCGTCTTTTCCAGCGGCTTTGCGCCCTCCATCGCCCGCGAAAGATTCCGCACCGCCTTCATGGGCGGCGTCGCGATGTCTTCCCACTTCACGTCGGCCCGAATATTCTTGATATCCGATGGCAGCAGCCCCATGCCCGTCGGCTTCGCATCGTAAGCGCAGAAATAATCCAGCACGTCGATGCCCTTATTGATCCAAAGACAATAAGACCGCAGCGCACATTGCGTCTTCAGCTTCCAGCAGCCCGCCGGATCGGTTACGCCGCATTCGGGCGGCGCGACGCCATGCTCGGTCATGTAATGATGGAACACCTGCGTCCCCGGCGGATGATTCTGGCGCGCCTCGGGATTCAAGAGCCGCATGAGACTTTCGGTCTTAATAAAAAACTGCGCCCAGCCCTCCGGCAGCCGCGTCTGAAGCGTGGGCGTAAATCCATCGATGTTGAACGTCGGCCGATTCTTGTAATCCTCGTCCTTCGGATAGTTGCGCGTCCCGGTGCCGTAGGGGTGATAGCTCTGTCCATCCATGCCCGGCGGCAAATCGGTAATCGGGCAAGCGTAAAAAGTGGTATTGGAGAATCCCCAGATGCAGCGGGCGCGCGGATGCGCCTTTTTAACCGTCTCGACCGTCCGCCGGGCCAGCTCCCAGCAGCACCCGCCCGGACGCAGGAAATGCTTTGGCTCGCGAAAAGGAGGCGGATCGAAGTAATGCTGCGCCTGCGTGAAATTTGAGCCGAAACTCAGTTCGTTCCAGATCTCGACATCGAAATCCTCGATCCCCGCATCGCTGGCCGCTTGCGTCACGAGCGTCGCATACGCAATCCACCCCCTTGCCGTCTCTTCAAACTGTGGCGTTCCCACCGGAAACAGCGGCAGATACTTCAGCGTCGCCATCTTCACGTCTTCATTTCGCTTCAATGCCTTCGGCAATGGCTTGCTGAGCGTGCATTCACCTGTTTTTTGGTCGATCGCAATAATGATTGCTTCCGCCGCCGCCGAGCTGCTCAGATGATTGATGCCGGAATGGTTGATCACCAGCCCATCGTTATCGGCAAACTTCACCGTTCGGCTGCCCGCCGGCGCATCTTCCGCGAGCCGCTTGGTGAAAAATCGCGTCGGGCAGGGGGCCCCATGATTGGCATTGAGCAGCAGATTCGGACGGACGCCATATCGCTTGCAAAGCGCCAGCAGATGCTCGATCCGCTTCTGGCTGTTGAGATGCGATTCATCCCACGAAACCTGATCCCACCCGATTTCGATGCGGAACGACTTGAACCCGCTCTCGGCCAAAATCCGCACCGCCCAGTCATCCGCCGCCGGCGGCAGGTTGTAATTAATCCCGATGCCATGCACGAAGGTGTCAGCCGGGCGAGTTTCCAGGTACCCCCGCCAGGGCTCGAGGTAAAAGCTGTGCTTGGGCCAAGGGCAGTTGAGCTGAGACGGATCGACATACGGCCCAACCGGGTTCTCCCCGGCCGACAGCAGCCCTGCACCAAAAAGCAGCACGCATAGCCCAATCAGTTGGATTCGCATGCCAGAACTACAGGGCCAGGAGGTGGGTCGTTTACGAAGAGTTTTACCGCAGAGGACGCAGAGGAGCGCGGAGGCCGGAAATAGTGAATAGTGAATTAGGAATTGAGAATTGAATTCACCATTCACATTTTACTATTCTCAATTTCCTCTGCGTTCCTCTGCGACCTCCGCGGTAAAAATGAATTTCCCCAAGTACGCGCGGCAGCGTCGTGCCGTGCATCTTTCCCTCGACATTTTTGACGAAGCTCGGATTGATCGCCGCCGCGCGGATTTCCACCAGCACTTCGCCGTTGCCGGGCGCTGGCGTCGGAACCTCCCGCACGTTTAATGATTCAGCCGCACCAAAGTTTTCCAGAAGGATGGCTCGCATGGGAAGATCATACACCCGCCGCCTTTCGCCACACTGAAGATTCTAAGGCGATCAGAATTGGCTCACGCCCGCCGGCCGCTGGGCAGCCGCTCGCCTGTGCAAGCCATCGCGGCGCAGCTTGGCCTTTCCGGCACCCGCCGCCCAGCGGCCGCCTGAAGGGGTGGTGGAAGCGCAAGGCCCGGCGAGGAAACGAGCAAAAACAAATGAAGGGTCGTGTCCTCTTCAGTTCACCCAAACGAGTCAGAATTTCCACCGCAAGAAATATCATCAGATGTTAGAACGCCCCCGGGAAACGAACATCACTCACTTGCGAGCTTTATTCGCGACGATCCTGCGGGACGTGTTTGATGTCTAAGGGGTCGCTCTAACGCATCGCCAAAGAGAGAGCCGATAATGAATTCATGGCTAGCAGCGACAGCTCGCACGAGATGATGGTTTCCCATGCAGACCGCATGTGGCAAGCCGAGCGGGAAAATGCCGCACGAATCCAAGACCGAATTAATCTAACTGCGGCGGCCATTGTCGCGTTGCTCGGCCTCGGCCTATTCGGTTTCGTCTGGACGTTGGATGACAAATCCCATCCGGTACTCGGTCCAATAATGATGGTGGCAGTCCACGTCCTACTCGTTTTGGCGCTGTTATTCTTCGCACTTTCTTTAGGTCGCCTCTACTCTGGTCCAACAGCCTCGGCCTCAGCAACCGATGAGTTGGAATTCGAGTCAAAAGATAGCGAGTCGCCTCTTTGGACGGCCGTCTATAACAGAATAATTTCGGCATATACGGATTTGAAGCAAAGTAACGCTAGGCACCGACTCAGGTTACGAAAGGCCCAAGTCAGCTTTGTGCTTGGCATGGCATGCGTTTTTCTCTCCGTTATTTTGTATCTTCTTTGCAGTTTGCCGTCTAAAATACATGTGGAGTCGGTGAACCATGGCGAAAATTCAACCAACAAGTAATCCCTCATTGGACGTGACAGGCGAGAAGATGGGGGTCCTGTCAGCGATTGTAGTTGAGCAAGCAAACCTCATTTCGCAAATGAATGCACCGGCGAAGGTATATGTTGGAAATGTGGGTCCTGTAACAGATTTAACGGCCCTCGACGACTTCTTTGGAAAGAAGCCAGCTTCCGACAATCTCTTAATCAAAGAGGTCTTGCTCAATTCGGCCGCAGGCTTGGAAAAGTCGCGCAACGAAGTCGCTAAAATTCGCGGCCAAGAGCCCCAATGGCTACCCAACCTTTTTAATAAGGTCTTCCGAGTAAAATCCAGTCCTGTTGGTAATGCGCCAACATCAGCACAGCCATCGCCACGATGATTGCACCCAACGTGTCGACCGTTGCCCTGATTGCCTCGGTGAAATCAACACTGCCCACGTTTGGTTCACGTCGCAGGGAAAGCCGCGCGACGTCCACATCACCGCCGAAGTTGGTGAGTTTATCTGATTGCCGAAGAACTGAAGGGGACAAGACCCTTTAGCTGCTTTCATGCACTCATTACGGCGCCGGTTTGATTGTCAGCGGCCGGTCACGCTGGGACGATTTCGCTCGCGCTCTACGCGGCGCATTACGCTTGACCTTTCGTTTGCGTCCCGACTCGTCACGCTCCGGCGCGCTTGAATTCGGTGCCACTGCCTGACGAACCGAACGAGATACGTCGGACCGGAAATGAGATGTGAGCGCATCCAACCTGATTGTTGTCTCGTTGTCGGCTCCTGTCAGCACCGCCCGGATTCGCTGGACGACCGCGGCGCCAGCGCGCCGAACACCCGCGTCCGGGTGACGGCAATGGCTTTCAATGAAACTAAGTAGGGTGGCCACGAGGCCGGCCTTGGCGACGGAGGCTGCCTCCACCCCAACGACCTGGAGAGCTATGTGAGCGGCAGAGGGATCGCTGTCGCGGATTCCTCCGACGACCGCCGGCAGGCAGGATTTCCCCGGCGCCCCCGCGAAATGGACCGCTTGGTACCCGCTACTCCGAAGGCTTGGATCCGGGTCGGCTATCGCGGCGAAAATTAGCTGGGGCAGGTTTGAGCCAGCAGCGCCTCGATGATCTTGAGCAAGTTGCGCAAGCGTCATGAGAGCTGCTCCGCGGACTTGCTGCGGCCAAGCTAATGTGAAGCGAAATGGGTTCAGCGGCGAGTGCTGCTGCGGCTCACCATAGAACGGATGCCCCGCTACACGGTGATCGCTCGCGTATCGGCTTGCAACGTCCGCTACACGCCGCGCCGTCGTAGAATCGATCGAGTCTGAAAGGCGGCGGAGAATATCAAAGAGCCCTATACGGTTAGCGTGGTCGTTATCAGGGTCAGATACTGCTTGTAGGATTGCTTCGATCAGTCGACGCTTGAGCAGGTGACTAAGGGTCTTACGATATTGTACTAGCGTGTTAAGCTCTTCCCTACAGCTACCGACTTTCACTGCAACGTAGCCGTCGGTCGTTGGCTTGTTGTAGACCATCGATTCGCCAAACCCCATGGAAGGTTTGCCGCCCACAGGAAGCCGCTCCACCTGAAATCCCAGGTGTAGTATCGCATTATTTACGGCATCTTCGGTGTCGGTAAGCCGGAGAGGTTGCTCGAAAACATCAGCGATGGACACCAAAAGGTGCGGAAGGTGCCTCCCGCGGCGATAGAGCTTCCTGCGAATTTCCGTCCTTAGACCGGGCGAGCGATCTGCTGCCGCCAGCAACAGCCGGAGCGCGTCTCTAAAATCGTGTCCGGGCGGCTGTGCAAGAACATGAGGCGCTACCGCCCCAACGATTCTGCGGCAAACGGATTTATTGACGGTGGCAACAGCGGCATCCAAGGCTTCATAGAACCGCAGCCGAGCGATGTCGTTCATGCTCCACCGCGGGTGCCTCAGCACCTCTTCCACGATTTGCAGCGCCTCAGGCGCCTTCGCCCCCTGCAAAAGCACGGCAGTGGCTTTCCATGCAGGTTCGCTAGCCCAGCCCTCAGCCAGCGTGGAGCCGGCAAGCCGTCGCGCCGCGCTCAATCGCTCCAGCCAAACAGGCACAAAATGATCCGGTACGGCGTCATTTAGCTCGTGCAAGAAATGACAAACGAGTGTGATATGGCGGCTCAAATGGGCAGTTTCCGTAATCTTCTTTAGCACCGCGTCCAGAACCAATGGATCATTAATGGCTCTTAGATGCTTCGCCAGAAGGCGGGCTACCTCTTCGGACTCAGAGACGATTGCGCAAAAGGCTGCTTGAACCGGCTGTCCCACACGCAATAACTCACGGCAAAGATTTTCAGCTCCCTGCCGAATGCGGAGCCAGTCAAATCGACGATACGCATCAAAAAGGCATGAAGTATAAATCGGCAGTGGACTTCCCCACGAATGGTGGACGCGCGACGCGGACAGGATAATGCCTGTCGGAAGGAGCGTTTGCCATGGCACGTCGGAAGTTCACGCGGGAGTTCAAGCTCTCGGCGGTCAAGCTG